>Ga0308015_10000161_pt1 | contig 33335 bp, 30 predicted proteins | sample Neamet231_FD_203128 | JGI IMG/M metagenome (GOLD analysis project Ga0308015, IMG submission 203128) | Marine microbial communities from water near the shore, Antarctic Ocean - #231 | ecosystem: Environmental > Aquatic > Marine > Unclassified | place: Southern Ocean | collected 2014-07-28
GGTCGCCTTTATACCCACCTTCCCAATGTAGCCGTCAGTATTGACGCTAGAAATATCTCCGCTGACTTACAACAAGCGCCCGAAATAATCAGTGAACTGCAGGCGAGAGAATTATTCACAGAAATAATATTCCTCGACGCCAACAGCCAAACCCTGCTGAAACGGTTCAGTGAGAGCCGCCGCAAACACCCTTTAAGTAATGAGTCTACCGATCTGCGTGAAGCAATCGATATTGAATCAACATTATTGGAATCAATTTCCATGATGGCAAACCTCGTTATCGATACCAGTAATATGTCTCTTCATCAACTAAGAGACCTAGTGAAGAACCGACTGTTGGAGAGCAGCGAAACCAACATGGCATTGCTGTTCGAATCCTTCGGATTTAAAAATGGCGTCCCCGTAGATGCTGATTTAGTCTACGATGTTCGTTGCCTACCCAACCCTTATTGGGACACAGCACTCCGATCACTGACTGGACTTGACGCCGATGTTGCTAAATTTCTAGACTCGCAAGATGAGGTCCAGGAAATGGTCGATGACATAAGAGCTTACTTAGAGAAATGGCTGCCAAGGTATGAAAGCAATAATCGCAGTTATATCACCGTTGCTGTAGGCTGCACAGGAGGCCAACATCGTTCCGTATACATTGGCGAGAAGTTGGGACAGTACTTTTCATCCAAAATCAAGAACGTGCAAACACGTCATCGCGATCTCGGTTGATAAAGGCAACAGCCTAGGCGACTCAATTCAAAACAAGACATGCTAAAAGAAACAACTACAATTATTAACAAAGCCGGATTGCATGCACGAGCCGCAGCCAAGTTAGTTGAACTAACTGGTGGCCTAGAGAGCGCGATTCAGATCGGCCATGACAAAATGGTCGATGGCAAGAGCATCCTCTCGCTGATGATGCTAGCTGCCGTTCAAGGCACCGAGGTCTCGATCGAGGTCGACGGCCCAGATGAAGAGCAAGCCATGTCAGCCATACTCGCCCTGATCCAAAATCGTTTTGACGAATCCGAATAGCAATCCAACCCCACTCCTAAACTCTTCTCTATCGCCCCTGCATCCTTAGAAACCATAGACAGAGCCCTTCTTCCAAGCTTGTTTAAGTTCTATTAAGTGGCGTTTGGCTGTAGAATTGCGCAATCCCGCGTTGGTGCTAGCGACGCCCGCTCCTATCGCTTGCCATTCGGGCCGGATTCGCACTCACTTAGCGAAGCTCAAACTAAGCATAAAGCCAAGCAACACCATGTCTCAAGCCAAGGAATCTCAATCTCAGGAAACTGTCGCACTTGAACTCAATCAAGCGCTGGACAGTGGCTCTCTGTATGAGGTTCGGCAACTCCTAAAATTGCTGCCCAGCGCTGGCATTGCCCATCTTCTCGAATCTTCTCCCCCGAAGACACGTAACGCCCTCTGGCAGTTAATCGACAAAGACGCCGAAGGTGAAGTCCTGCAGGAATTGAACGAGGACCTGCAGTCCGAGTTTCTTAGCGAACTAGATGCCCAACAAGTTCTAAAACTTACCGAAGGTTTAGAAACTGACGATCTGGCTGACATTCTGCAGCAGCTGCCTGACCAAGTGACGGTAGAAGTATTACGAGCGATGGATGAACAGGACCGACAGCGTGTCGAATCTATTCTATCCTTCAATGAAGACACGGCAGGCGGCTTGATGAACACGGATACAATTACCGTGCGCCGTAGCCACACTCTGGAACTCGTACTGCGTTATCTAAGACGCCACGAAAGCCTCCCAGAGATGACAGACAATATTCTTGTTGTAGACCGTGAGGACAAGTTCTTAGGCATATTGCCGCTGCGAAGACTTTTAGTATCAGACCCGAATACAACTGTTAGAGACATAATGCGCGAAGATATAGATGCTATACCAGTTGATATGGGCGCAGCTCAAGTCGCGCTATTATTCGAGCAACACGACTGGGTGTCAGCGCCAGTTGTTGACTCCGATGGCAAGCTTGTCGGCCGCATTACCATCGACGACGTTGTAGATGTCATAAGGGATAACGCCGAACACTCATTGATGAGCATGGCTGGACTCGATGAAGAAGATGATAGCTTTGCCCCTATCCTGAAAACCGCGAGACGCCGCGCCCTTTGGCTCGGTGTGAATCTAATGACGGCTGTATTAGCCTCCGGTGTAATCTTTCTCTTCCAGGACACTCTAGATCAGGTCGTCTATCTCGCCGTACTCATGCCCATCGTTGCCAATATGGGTGGCGTAGCTGGCACACAGACGCTTACGCTAGTTATCAGAAGCCTAGCTCTTGGGCACATCAGTCAGTCTAATAGTCGCTGGTTATTAGTGAGAGAGCTTGGTGTGGCCGGCTTGAATGGGGCGGCATGGGCTGTTGTTATTGCAGCAATCACCTTCGCCTGGTACTCAGATTTACCACTGAGCTTAATAATAGCGGCGGCCATGATGATAAATCTCGTAGTAGCAGCTCTCGCCGGCGCCTATCTTCCACTATTCCTAAATCACATCAAGATCGATCCAGCCCTTGCTGGATCTGTCGCACTAACCACGGTAACCGACTCAGTTGGTTTCTTCGTGTTCCTCGGTTTAGCTCAACTTTTTTACTTATAGAAACTATGAAATACGAACCTGATACAGAGTTAGAACCACCAAGTAAGACACGGCTCAAGCAAGGCGCTACCGATTTACAACAACTCGGGCAGAAGTTGACCACCTATAGCTGCGCCGTCTTAAGAAAGCTATCTCTGAATGAGGTATTGATATCTGCCCTCGAAGAATACAATCGACTGCCCAATAGCCATGGAGCACGACGTCGTCAGCTACAATTCATCGGTAAGCTGATGCGTGACCTCGACTACGATGCTGTAATAAAAAGCATAAACGACTTGGAAAGTGGCCACCTAAGGAAGAAAAAGAAGCCGTCCGCGGCTAAACTATTGTGTGAGGCAATATTGGAATCTGGCGATGCAGAAATCAATGCGGCGCTGGAACAATATCCTCAACTAAGCCGGCAGACCATGCGCCAGCTCTATCGCGAATACAATCGCGCCGCAGAAACGAGTCGTGGCAAGTTCAAGACCAAACTACAAAATTATCTGCAGAAGCAGGTTAGTAGCTAGATCCAGCACGGCGATTCGAGCGTAAAAAAACATCATTTTACCTAGACTAGGGGTGCCTATACGGTATCCCCATTAGATGATAAACTCGTTGCAAATTAATAGGCTACGCGATCTCCCCTTGAGAGCCCTAGCACTACAATAATAAGAAGAGGATGCCCATGTCTGACTCCCGCGCCAATTCCTACTGGAAAGCTAATATTCGCTTAGTACTCTCCCTGCTCTCTGTCTGGTTCTTCATTTCTTTCGGCTGCGGGATTCTATTTGTCGATGCGCTAGATACGATTCGATTCGGCGGCTTTAAACTCGGCTTCTGGATCGCGCAGCAAGGTTCGATCTTCGTCTTCGTGGCGCTAATACTTATCTACATTCGGGCAATGGATAAGCTAGACAGCAAGTACGATCTTGATGCTTCAGCTGAGGGCGCGAAACCGGCTCAGGAGGAATCACAATGAGCGTACAAGTATGGACTTACCTTTTCGTCTTTCTTTCTTTCTCTCTCTATATTGGCATCGCTATCTGGTCTCGTGCCGGTTCCACTAAGGAATTCTATATTGCTGGAGGCGGAGTTACGCCTCTCGCAAATGGTATGGCGACAGCCGCAGACTGGATGTCGGCCGCGTCCTTTATCTCCATGGCAGGACTCATTTCCTTCCTAGGCAGAGATGGCACGTTCTACCTAATGGGCTGGACTGGCGGCTATGTGTTACTCGCCCTTCTCTTAGCACCGTATTTGAGAAAGTTTGGCAAATTTACCGTGCCGGATTTTATCGGAGATCGCTACTACTCACAGACTGCCAGACTTATAGCCGTATTCTGCGCTATCTCTGTCTCCTTCGTTTATGTTTGCGGCCAAATGCAGGGCGCAGGTATTGTGTTCTCTCGCTTCCTTGAAGTCGACTTCACGACTGGCGTGCTAATCGGCATGGCAATCGTATTCTTCTACGCCGTATTGGGTGGTATGAAGGGAATAACTTACACTCAGGTTGCTCAGTACTGCGTTTTGATCTTCGCCTTCATGGTCCCGGCGATATTCATCTCCATTATGATGACCGGCCAACCCATACCGCAGATCGGCTTTGGCTCTGAACTCACTGAGGCCTACGGCGGCGGTTACCTGCTGGATAGACTCGATGGCCTTAGCGAACAGCTTGGGTTTGCAACCTACACCGAAGGCCAGCGCAGCACCCAAGACGTATTCTTCATAACTGCTGCATTGATGTTCGGCACTGCTGGTCTGCCCCACGTCATCATTCGCTTCTTCACCGTACCTAGCGTGAGAGATGCCCGAAAGTCGGCTGGCTATGCACTAGTCTTTATCGCAATCCTCTATACGACTGCACCCGCAGTAGCCGCCTTCGCTCGCACCAATCTCATCAATACAGTGAGCAATGCCGAATACGCCGCAGTACCGGAATGGTTCAGTAAATGGGAAGATACCGGACTAATCACCTTCGATGACAAGAACAACGATGGCATCATTCAATATGTAGGTGATCCTGAGACTAATGAGTTAAATGTAAATAGAGACATCATGGTACTCGCCAATCCCGAGATTGCGGAGCTGCCCGCCTGGGTGATAGCGCTAGTAGTTGCAGGAGCGCTCGCCGCCGCTTTGTCGACGGCAGCAGGCTTACTCCTGGTAATCTCGACCTCGATTGCGCATGACATGCTGAAACGAACCTTCATGCCCGATATTACCGAGAAACAAGAACTCGCCTGTGCGCGTGGATCGATCTTCGTGGCCGTGCTAATTGCCGGTTACTACGGGATCAATGCGCCCGCCTATGTGGCACAGGTAGTCGCCTTCGCGTTTGGGCTTGCTGCAGCGTCATTCTTCCCTGCCATCGTCCTAGGTATTTTTCAGAAGCGTATGAATAAGGAAGGGGCTATCGCCGGAATGGTAGTCGGTTTTACTTTTACCGCGGCTTATATTATCTACTTCAAGATTATCAACCCAGCTGCAGACAGTGCTGATAATTGGTTCTTTGGGATATCCCCAGAAGGAATAGGCTCTCTCGGAACATTGGCAAATCTAGTAGTAGCGCTGACCATAGCTAAGTTCACTCCAGCCCCTCCTGCGGCAGTACAGGAAATCGTAGAGAATATCCGCCTGCCAGGTGAGCCGACTCCTCGCTAGAAATAATTCGTAGATAGCAGTAACAAATAAGGCCCAGAGTGCTGACACTCTGGGCCTTATTTAATGAGGTGTTCTAGTCCTTACGTCTTATGCTTACCGTGCTCGGTTTCTTCCCAGTACTTCTTCACGGTCTGCTTCATCTCTTTGTGCATGAACAACATGCCTATCAGATTCGGCACCGTCATCAATACGATCGTGATAAGTGCGATGTTCCACACGATGGTCGTATCCGCCAGCGCTGCATAGAAAAAGCCGATTACGTATACCACGCGATACGGCAGTACCGATTTCGGCCCTAGCAGGTAAGTCATGGCCCGATCTCCGTAATACGACCAGGCAATCGCTGTCGAGAACGCAAACAGCATAAGACCGATAGAAACAATATATTTACCGAAATCCCCAAACAGGCCTTTCGTATAGGCCATCGTCGTTAGCGGAACAGAATGCAGTAACGACTTGCCGGACACCTCCACTGCCGTATCATCCAGCCTGCCTTCAGAAACAGAGACTTCGCCAGTGATAGGCTCTCCATCTCTAGAATAGAGGACATCCTCGGCAAAGGATCTTGAATTCAACAGCGTGAAGTCTTGATTACTGTCGGCGACGCGACCCTCCAATAGAGAAATATCGCCAGAGAAACTACTCGCTCTAGATTCATTACCATTGAGGAAGGAAAAGAGCTGAGTCGCATCCTCTGCATTCGATTCCTCAAAGGTGCCAGCTACGAACCTCATATCTGCGCGTTGAAACTCGTTTTCGAATTTTTCCTTCCATACACCAGATGAAAGAATCACAAGTCCGGTGATCGTGCAGATGACGATCGTATCGATGAAAGGCTCAAGGATGGACACCATACCTTCATCAGCTGGCTCATCAGTTTTAGCAGCGGCGTGAGCGATAGGAGCAGACCCCTGACCAGCCTCATTGGAGTACAAGCCTCTGTTTACACCTCGGTCGAATGCATAGGCGAACGTGGCACCAAGAAAGCCACCGACAGCCGCAGAGCCAGTAAACGCGTCAGAAAAGATAGACACAAATGAGGGAATTACATTCCCCATGTTTGGCAAGATTACTGCGAATGCACCTACAAGATAGATGATCGCCATGGCGGGCACGATAGTGGCGGCAACTTTTGCAATTCGGCTAATGCCACCAATAATCACAAGAGCCAACAATACTGACAATACGCTAGCGGTAATAATAGGCTCAAGAGCGAACGTGCTCTCTAGGCCAGCGGCGATGCTATTAATCTGTGGCAGGTTGCCAGTTCCAAATGAACTCAACACCGTAGCGATCGCGAACAGGATCGCTAACCACTTCGCATTTAGACCCTTCTCCATGTAGTACATCGGACCACCCGCCATGGTGCCATCAGCGGTCTTGGTGCGATACTTGTGAGAGAGAGTTACCTCTACAAACTTGCTGGTCATTCCGAAGAATGCGGTCATCCACATCCAGAACAACGCTGCGGGGCCACCAAGATGCAAGGCCAAAGCCACGCCTCCGATATTGCCGGTTCCGACAGTACCGGATAGCGCCGTTGCTAACGCCTGGAAATGGGTCGTGTCACCCTGCGCTCCATCCTTATCAAACTTGCCCGTAGTTATACCGATGGCGTGCTTAAAATAGCGTATCTGAGGAAACCCCAGATAGATTGTAAAGAAGATTCCGGTGGAGAGAAGCAAGGCTGGAAACCAAAGTGCGCTCCCTAGATAGCCGTCTATAAAAATCAGAAAATCATTAACCGCGTCCAATGTAATACCCCACTAGTGCTATGTTCACTAAGTCTCAAAGCTGACTTTATTGCGACTACTAATCGTCACTTATTGTAATCGTTGGACCCTCGCTATTAGAGGGCGCCGACGCTAGCAGCTGCTCAACGTTTTTGGCCAATTCAATATAAGCCTTGGTGGCAGCGTGATCCGGTTTCGATGCTACCACAGGATTACCTGCGTCCGTTGTTTCTCTGATGGTTAAATCCAAAGGCAAACGACCTATAACCTCTACACCGTATTCGACCGATAGCGAGTCACCACCGCCAGTGCCGAAGATAGCCTCTTCATGCCCGCAATTAGTACAGGTATGCGTGCTCATATTCTCCACAACGCCCAATATAGGCACGTCTACCTTCTTGAACATTTCGATTCCCTTGCGGGCGTCAGACAATGCTACATCCTGAGGCGTCGTGACGATAACTGCTCCACTCACCTTAATGGACTGCGCGAGACTCAGTTGGATATCACCGGTACCGGGCGGCATATCGACGATTAAATAATCCAGTTCAGACCAAGCCGTATCATTCAACATCTGGTTGAACGCAGAAATAATCATTGGTGCCCGCCACACCATCGCTGTTTTCTGATCCACCAGGAATCCCATGGAATTACATTCTATGCCGTGAGCCAATAGCGGTAGCATGAATTTCTTATCATGAATTTTTGGTCTGGTGCCATCAGCAACGCCCATCATCAGAGGTAAGCTAGGCCCATAAATATCCGCATCCAAGATGCCAACTTTGCGCCCCAGATTAGACAGAGCCAACGCGAGATTCACAGCGGTTGTAGACTTTCCTACGCCACCCTTGCCTGAAGCCACACAAACAATGTAGTTTATCTTTTCAATACTTCTCACAAATCTTCCCTCTATTTCATCGATTACGATTGGTTACCGTGGCGTGCTATATATTCCATCGGCCATATCTGCGCTAGACCTAGAATCGATAGTCACGATGACCCAGTTAAACTGCATCTGATTATCTTTGATTAACCTAGAAAAATCCAAGGATGCGGCAGTCCGCAGCGCACGCCAAGCCGATTATGCTTGTTTAGTTGATAATTTCTTCATTTAAAGAACATCTTCAGCAAATTTCGACGAGAAGACAGCAATCTGTGCAAATTGGGAATGACAGCCTAGCGACTTGACCGCTAGAATTGAGACCATGCAAAAAACACTCACACTCCTCTCATTCTTCATGTTCGTCGGCGCTGCGGCCCTACCTTTTTATGCAGCAGCTGAGCAGCAGGAAGAGACTGAGATCAAATTCGCGTTCTATTCCTCTGCCTGGGGAGAAAATACCGATGACGGCTTGCGCCTTGTCGCGTTCAATCAATCCCAGGCCCCAATTCGCCTAAACAGCATTGAATTACACGGCAGCGAGGAGGCAACAGAGTCTATCCTTATCGACGTAGACTTAGAGGTTCCTTCCGAAGGCTATGCCGATAAAGAGTTCGATTATCTGGACCTACTCTCAGACGATGAATGTATCGATCGAACTATGCTAGATAATTGGAAGCTCGTAGAAATATCGAACTACACATTAAACCCATCGGTGCGAAACCTCATTATCGAGAACACGGATTCGTTTCGGATCTATCAATGCGTAAAGACTATCTCCACCTCGTGGACCGACCTCGATAGCAATCAGCTAGTCGAATACGACGAATGGGTCCTGTTCCATTTCGAAACTCGCAGAGACTTATAACTACAACAGACAAAAAATAATGGAGATCTCTAAACGAAAAAACCCCACTTAAATAAGCGGGGTTTTTTGTGGGGCTTGCTGAGAACTGTTTTACACAGACTTCAGAAACCCTTTTGTTCGAACGCTTTTATTCTTCCTACAGCAAGATGCCTCCGTATTGAACGAAGAATGGTGTAAATACTAGACTCAGAATCGCAGATAGCTTGATCAGGATGTTCAACGAAGGACCCGAAGTATCTTTCATTGGGTCGCCCACCGTATCACCAACAACAGCCGCAGTATGCTCATCCGAGCCTTTGCCACCGTGGTGGCCCGCTTCAATATATTTCTTAGCGTTGTCCCATGCTCCACCACTGTTAGATGAGGCGATAGCCAGCACACCACCAGTAATTAGCGAGCCGATCAGCAGCGCAGCAACTGCCTCAACACCGAACAGGTAGCCTACAACGATTGGCGAGCCCATGATCAGCACGCCAGGGGCGATCATTTCTTTTAGCGCTGCCTGAGTTGATATAGCTACACACTTTGCGTAATCCGGCGTGCCCGTACCTTCCATAATACCTGGGATGGTTTTGAACTGATGACGCACTTCTTCGATCATCGCGAATGCGGCAACACCTACCGATTTCATGGTCATAGCTGAGAACAAGAAAGGTAAAACCGCACCGAGAAACAGGAAAGTGAATACTAGTGGCTCTAGCAAGCTCATAGTAATCGGCTCACCGCGCAGTTCCTCGGCAGTTAAAATAAAGGCTGCGAACAAGGCAAGTGAGGTTAATATCGCAGCACCAATAGCAAATCCCTTACCAATGGCTGCAGTAGTATTACCAGCAGAGTCTAGGATATCAGTTCTACGTCTAACTTCTGATTCCAAACCTACCATCTCCGCAATACCACCAGCATTGTCAGCTACAGGGCCGTAAGCATCAATAGTCAGGGTTAGCACAAGGCTTCCCAACATACCCAGTGAAGCGATCGCGATGCCGTACATGCCCGCAAGTTCCCAAGAGATGAAGATGCTTATCGCAATGGCGATATAAGGAAGCACAGTACTCTTATAGCCAAGTGCAAGGCCGTAGATGATGTTAGTAGCGACGCCAGTCTCACAGGACTTTGCGACTTCTTGCACAGGAGCAAATTTTTCAGATGTGTAGTAGCCAGTCAATAAGCCAACCGCCAACCCTGAAACCAAGCCTGCCAAGAAGCATAAGTAAACACCGACATTCGTATACTTTGCACCGTTCAAAATAAAGTCAGCTGGAATTAGCGCAGTAGTAAAGAAGTACATAACCACAGCCATAATAGCGCTGGATATAATAAGTAGCTTCATCAGAGCTGGCGCTACGTCGTCTTCAGTCTTTACACCAACCAACAGCTTAGTAAATAGTGCTATTGGAATACCTACAGCACTAATCAAGATCGGGAATAACAATGCATCTGGGTTACCGGCAAAAACGACCGCACTAATAACCATTGCAGCACAGGTGCTTTCCGCACAAGAACCGAAAAGGTCAGCGCCCATACCAGCAACGTCGCCTACGTTGTCACCAACGTTGTCTGCGATTACCGCTGGGTTACGTGGGTCATCCTCTGGGATGCCCTGCTCAACCTTACCTACCAAGTCAGCGCCAACGTCTGCAGCTTTAGTGAAGATACCGCCGCCAACACGTGCAAATAGCGCGATTGTAGATCCACCCAGTCCAAAGCCGGCAATCACTTCCATGAGGATGTGATTGTTCTCAGGACCAAGGTCAGCGAGCAACCAGCTCATCACCACATAGATGATAACCAGCCCAAGCGTCGCGAGTCCGACAAGAGCAAAGCCCATTACAGCGCCAGAGTTAATCGCTACATCATACGCTGCGGAAATGTCCTTCTTTGCAGCAACCGTAGTTCGTGCGTTGCCTTGAGTCGCTACCTTCATACCGATATAGCCAGAAGCTATTGATATCGCACCACCAAACAGGAAGGCGATAGCAGTATAGATACCCTCATGGATATCTGGAGTATGAGTATTATCGATCAGAATGGCGATAATAGCGGCGAAAACCCCCATGAATATCGTCAGGACTTTGTATTCTTGCTTCAAGAAAGCCATCGCTCCATCGGCAATAGCGCCGTGGATGAAAGTTAGCTTCTTCGACTGTTCTTCATCTAGCCCTAGATCAAGCGGAATACTTACTACCTTCTTCATGTAAAAGAAGGCTATCCCCAAGCCCATCAGCGACAGAACTGTAGTTACCCAAATTGTTATGCCTGACATCGAAATTCTTCCCCTTGCAATGGAATGTTTATTTTTAAGGCGCGCACTTTACCATAATGAACGCCGCAAAAAAAGGCGATAAACACGCTGTGAAACCAGTATTTCAGTGCTTTTCGAGGGATTGGGGGAGAAACAATAACTAGCCCACTTTGCAAGAAGCGGGGCGGGGACATAAAACGACTTATTTGGGTGTTATTTCTTAGATTTGCTGCGCTTCTTTTTAGTACTTGAGTGAGTACTAGAGCCCTTGCTTGTCGCCTTATTGGCCTCAATGCGAGCCAAGTGAAAAGCCTGACGCATCTCATCGAGTTTTGCCTCCTTACGCTTGTTTAGCTGGTTTTCCTTACCTGCTTGAAAATCGACGACTTTATTGTTCATATCGAGATGCTAGCCCCAAAGCTGTCTATAGCGAATTGGCCTGACGCACTAATTCATTCTTAACCGATTCTAACTCTGCTATTAATTCCTTCGCCAGAGGCTCCACTGTATTGCCCGCCTCATCGGTATTTTCGTACTTGGCCTGCTCTGCCGCCAACGTCGTTAAGAGCTCTTCGGCGGTCTGGATAGCTCGCGTCAACGTAGAAGCCCTCGACTCTTCTTCGCCTACTTCTGTCTCGATTGATGCTATCTGTTGTTCCAGAGCTGTAATTCTGTCTAGCCTATCCTGTCTTTGCGCTTCTGCTGCCGCTATCGCAACACGCCGATCACGTTCCGCCTGTGCGATCGCTTCCTGCTCTTCGCGTTCCGCATCCGCTCGGGCTTTAGCCTCGGCAAGCTGCCGCTGCTTTACTTCTTCAACTCGCGCACGTTCTGCCGCCGCTAGCTCTCGTTGCGCTTGAAGCTCTGCTGCTCGGGCACGCTCTTGATCCGCTACGACTTGCGCCGCCGCCATACGTTCGGCTTCGACAACAGCGATCTCTGCATCTTTAATGGCCTGAGACACACAAGACGCCAACACCAGTAGCAGTAGAGTAGCAACAACTGCTCGAATTTTAGCCGCACTCGGGAGTAAACGTGCTTCGCGCTTGGGTAAACGGTTTTCCATGACAATTTCCTTCAGACTGAGCGCCTAGCATTCAGTACACTGCCTATCTATCAAGGGATACCAACTCCAAGCCCTTGATTAATAAATTATTTCCACTATAAATCGTAGATTCTGTCGACTTTGTCATACTTTATAGCGATAAACACGCTGTTTGTCAGTAAAATCTAGGTCTACTTCTATTATCGGCAGGATCAAGATACTTTGCATCCCGGCGGCTTAATTCAGCGAGCAAGACGAATTCATCATGAGCAGGCAAGCCACATTGGACTCTAGAAATTCAACACGCCCAAAACTCCCCATACTCTTGCTGCGCACCCTTGTAGTGCTGCTCCTCAGCACGCCAGTGATCGTGCTGCTGCTTTCTATAGAGACCTCTCCCAGTCTCGTCGCTGAACAACAGTTTACTGATGAAGAGCTTTCCAGAATTGAAACCCTGCTGCTGGAAAGTACCCCTCAGTCCCCTAGCATTGCAAGCCGACATGAACTACAGGTCAACTCTGAGGAACTGAACTTACTACTGCGCTACGCGGTTAATATTATGAACCTCTCCTCCGACTGGGCAGCACGAACCCAGCTATCCCAAGACAAACTAAGTGCCCAATTGAGTGTTCGGCTCGGCTCAAGACCGCTGCCCATGTACTTGAACGTAGAGGCCGACTTCATCGAAGATGACAACCGACTAACGCTGGATGCATTACGAATAGGCAAAATTGCTGTGCCCAATAGATTTCTACAATTCACCTTGCAGCGCCTACGAGGCAACCTCGCAACCGAAAACATCGCCTATATGGATATCAGTGAACTGATCAACAATGTTGAAACTGTCAAGGTCGAGCTGAACCAAATGAGAGTTGCAATGCAATGGGACCCGAATCTAATTAGTCGCATCGGTAACCAGGCGCAGCAGCTTTTTATATCTGAGCAGGATCAGCAACGAATAATCGACTACTATGCCATCATAACAAACATAGCGGCGACCGTGCCCATCGACATTCGTGCCGTATCGATCAATGCTTTTCTATCGCCACTGTTTACCGCAGCGGCGAACAAGACCCTAGCGGGCAGTGACCCGATTGCAGAGAATCGAACTGCCTTTCAAACCTTAGCCATCTATTTGAATGAAGAATCGATCGCACAACTCATCGGGGAAGAAGCCGCCCGGGAAATCGAACCCGCCCCCTTTATAGAGGCAAGACTGCTCAGGCGTCATGATCTAGCACAGCATCTTGTTTCGACAGCCGCAATAACCGCTTCGGCTGGCGCAGATCTGGCACAGATGCTGTCTACAACGAAGGAAGCCTATGATGCGCGCTATCGTTCCGGGTTCAGTTTTTCTGATCTTACTGCGAATAGCGTAGGTGTCACCATCGCTCGACTTGCAACCACCGACCCTGATACTGCGAAAATCATGCAGGCCCGGCTGGCAAGCCTACAGAATGAATCTGACTATATGCCCCAGGTAGGAAACAATCGAGATGGCCTATCCGAAACCGACTTCAATGCGATGTATACGGACAGAAGCAGTCCGCAATACGCACAGCGACTCGCTGAAATTAAGACACTCATCGATAGCCGGCCGCTCTTTTCCGGATTGCTTCAATAGAAGACTTCCTCAACTAAGTTAACCTTGAAGGCGGCACCCATCTTGGACCAGCTCACGCCCAAGCAAACACAAGAACTGCGCTTGCTCCTAAAATCCAACAAAACCAGGCTGGAACAACAGCTATGCGACTCTGAATCGGCGACTGGTGTTGTGACCCTAGATCAAAGTTCTGTAGGCAGGCTTTCTCGTATGGATGCTATGCAACAACAGAGTATGGCCGTATCGACTCGAGCGAAGGCAGAGGCTAGCTTGAGAAAGACCCTCAAAGCTCTGCGTCGAATGGATGCAGAGAACTTTGGTTACTGCGACCAGTGCGACGAGCCAATCCAGTTCAAACGACTAAAAGTGCAGCCCCAGGCAAGCCATTGCCTGAAGTGCCAAGATCAACTAGATCACATCTAAGACAGGCGTTATCATTAGCCCGTAGCTTCCAAATTCCAGAATGCTGGTGTATAACACCGCCAGCACTGCCTCCCTTGAACTCATCTGAGCCGCCATTATGACCAAAAAAGGCTTTAACACTACAAATCTGCATTCCGACCGCAGAGACAATCCGGAACATGGCGTATTGCACAAGGCCATTCATCCGTCAGTCGCCTATGGCTATGAAGATGCCAGAGAATTGGCTGAAGTCTTTCAAGGGAAACGCGCAGGCTATAACTATGGTCGGCAGCTAAATCCTACCGTTACTGCACTTCAAAATAGAATTACGGCAATGGAAGATGGTATCGCTACCGCCGTTTTCGCAACTGGCATGGCCGCTATCGCATCTACGATGCTATCGCTCCTTAGACAGGGAGACCACATCGTCTCTAGCGCATTCCTGTTCGGAAATACGAACAGCCTGTTTGGCACATTTCAGAATCTAGGCATCGAGGTCACGTTCGTCGACGCAACTGACGTCGTTGAGGTTAAATCTGCGATCAAAGAAAATACCCGATTGGTGTTCGTCGAAACCATCGCTAATCCTGCCACACAGATCGCAGACTTAGCTGGGATAGGCGCGCTGTGCAAAAGCGAAAACCTAATCTTCTGCGTCGACAACACCATGACCTCACCTCATCTGTTTCAACCAAAGTCGGTAGGCGCCAGCTTCAGCGTTAATTCCCTGACGAAATACATAGGCGGCCATGGCAACGCACTCGGTGGCGCGATCACCGATACTGGCCTCTACGACTGGACCGGCTTCGCGAATATCTACGACAATTATAAAAACCAAGAAACCCAGTTGTGGGGCATTACCCAGGTCAAAAAGAAGGGTCTGCGAGACATCGGCGCCTCTTTAGGCCCTGAAGCCGCTCATCATCTGGCAGTAGGTTCTGAGACGCTGAGCCTGCGCATGGATCGGGCGTGTAGCAACGCCCAGAAAGTTGCCGAATTCTGCGCACAACACCCCAAGGTGAAGCAGGTTTACTATCCTGGGCTGCCGGTCCATCCGCAGCATGCGCGAGCAAAAGAACTGTTTAATGGCTTTGGCTCTATTATGAGCATCGACCTCGCCGACGGCGTCGACTGTTTCGATGTGTTAAATGCGATGGATAATATAGTCTCATCCAGCAACCTCGGAGATACCCGAACTCTAGCCATTCCTGTTGCCCATACAATCTATTATGAGATGGGAGCAGAGCGTCGTGCCTCCATGGGCATCGCTGACTCAATGATTCGCTTCTCAATCGGCATAGAAGAAGTCGATGATCTGCTGGCAGATTTAAAGAAGGCCCTTGCTTAACTATTCGTTAGTGGAAGATTCATGATCAGTATTATTAGCGCAGATGAAATAGAAGAAGGCACCTCGAAAGGGATTGAGCTTAACTATCTCTATATGTTTGCTGTTAAGAAGGATGCTGAATTATTTTTGTATTGGAATCGCTGCCCACATCTGGGCACTCCACTCGAGTGGGAGGAAAATCGATTTCTAGATCCCGATGGCGCATTAATCATCTGCTCCACCCACGGAGCTCTTTTCGAGATAGAGGATGGCCGCTGTCTGGCAGGCCCTTGCAAGGGCAAACACCTACAGGCAATACCGTTTATCATAGACAAGGGGATGGTCATGGTCGAGGAATCGGCATTGCGCGCTCCGACACCGCTGCAGTAAGGCATTTCGAATACTTTCTAGCTTTCACCAAGTCCTAGCCTAGCAGTACGGGCACCTTTTCTCGAAGTGTGACGCACGAATTTTGCACATCAAAGTCCGCTCGATAGGCGAGCACCTCCACTCCCTTTGACGCTACTTCTCTAAGCAAGCGACCATACTCAGGATCTATATCGTCTGCAGGGATGATCCGTTGTATACCGCTGTGCTGAACGCAAAACAGCAACACTGCTCGATGACCTTGGGTATGCATATGCAGCAACTCTTGCAGATGCTTCTGACCACGAGTCGTTACAGCATCAGGAAAGCTACCTAGTCCATCGCCTAGACCGAGGCTCACATTCTTTACTTCGACATAACACAGTGCATCCGGGTCCCGAGCGGTTCCCTCGAGAAGTAAGTCGATGCGGCTCTTCTGTTCTCCATAGGCTACTTCTGTACGTAGTGACCCATAAGCCGTCAGCTCCTCGATGCTGTTTGATGTAATTGCTTCGTGTACAAGCTTGTTAGCCAATCCTGTGTTAATGCCAACGATGTGTTTGCCATCGACCTCGACAAGCTCCCAAGTGCAGGTATACGTCCTCTTCGGGTTTTCAGAGTCGGAGTACCAGACCCTGCTGCCTGGCTCTTGGCAGTTCTTCATGGAACCTGTGTTAGGACAGTGAATCGTTATGGACTCTCCCTCCTTATTCGTAATATCAGCCAGAAACCGTTTATAGCGCTTTAGTAATACGCCTTCCTGTAATTTCTTTTGCAACTGCATAGGCAGATTCCTGTGGGTTGAGAAAGGAAGGTAGTTTATAGCAAGGCGTTCTGAAGCCGCTGGACACCTAGCTCTAAACTGTCCATGTCTGTGGTAAATGCTATACGCACGTGTCTCTTGCTTTCGAAATCACCAAAATCTGTACCAGGAGTCAGGGCGATTCCATGATCTTCTAACATGTTCTGACAAAATATCTCGCAGTCATCGGAGAACTTAGAAATATCGGCATAGACATAAAATGCCCCCTGAATATTGTCAGAGAGTAAGAAGCCCATACTTTTAAGCGCCCCTGCTAGGAAGTCTCTTCTGTGGCGAAATGCCTCTCTACGCTCTTCAAAAATTAGTTTTGCTTCGGGAGTGAACGCCGCTAGAGCCGCATATTGAGAAATTGATGATGCCGATATATACATATTCTGAGCGAGTATAGTGGCCATCTCGACATGCTCTTGGGGCACTACGATCCAGCCCAAGCGCCACCCAGTCATGCCGAAGTATTTAGAAAAGCTATTCACTACAAAGGCTGATTGATCTAGCTCCAGAACACTTGGCAAGTCGTCAACGTAGTGAAGGCCATGATAAATCTCATCAACTAAGAGGTGCTTTTGTCTCGATGCCGCCCAATTACAGGCCGCTTTAAGTTTCGATCGTTCCAGTATTGTGCCTGTAGGGTTACTTGGGGATGCCAGCCACAGGCCGCTGGTATTGTCTGTGCAGTATTCATCCAGCTGCTCTAGCGTAGGCTGGAAATTCTGCTCAACACTTACCGGAATTAGCTGCGGCTGCGCTGACATCATGTGAATGAAGTTGCGCACACAGGGGTAGGCAGGATCGCTAAGCAAGACACCATCGCCAGCGCGCACCAGCAGGTTCGCCAATAGATTCAGGCCCCCACTCGCGCCCGGCGTGATCAGTATACGATTCGCGTCAACCTCGACGTTGTAGTTTTCCCGGTAGTGGACAGACAAGCATTCTCTTAACTCAGCAAGGCCTGTAGCAGCTGTGTATTGCGTCAGCCCGTCATCAAGGGCCCTCTTTCCCGCTTCTATGATTGGCTGTGCTGAAGAGAAATCGGGCTCACCGACTTCCATATGCACTATTCGACGTCCCAAGGATTCCAAGTGCTGCGCTCGGGCCATGACCGTCATCACGCGAAAAGGGTTCACCTTCGATAGTGGGTCTTGATCCGTTATTCGGTCATTGGACATGCTAGGGTTCCTGCAGAGACATAGGGAAATAGACGGAGGTCATTATAGTAGACCAATTTTGAAGACAGCTAGGTTTAAATAATCTTAAGATCAGCTCGGGGCCCTATCCAACTAACTGATGATTTCTATAGCATCCCCATAGAGAATCTGGTAGCTTACCCAGCTTTCTGAAAAATGCACATTTCCAACGCGAAGAACACGCATTGAGAGCATGTAAAATCAATCACCAAACTCTATCGATACACGTTCCAAAGAGTTTGTTTTATAAATGAAAAATCCTCATTTATGCGGCGGCTTGCCTACAAGACAGGCAATACAATTCGCTAGATAGGGATACACAGAGGCATTAGCGCTCATGGCTAACTCTCAGAGCTTAGAATCACAACCGGTTCTAAAGAACTTCGTTCCGTACAAGCCGAAGAAAACCGAAGTGTACATGAACGAGAAGCAGCGCGAGCACTTCAAGGTGATACTGCTAGACTGGCGCGAGCAATTGATGCAAGAAGTCGATCGCACTGTGCATCACATGCAAGATGATGCGGCGAACTATCCAGACCCCGCCGATCGTGCAACTCAGGAAGAGGAATTTAGCCTCGAGCTGCGCACGCGTGACAGGGAGCGCAAGCTAATCAAGAAGATCGATAGCACCATCGAACTCATCGCTCAGGATGACTATGGATACTGTGATTCTTGCGGAATCGATATTGGCATCCGCCGACTAGAAGCACGACCGACTGCTAACAAGTGCATCGACTGTAAGACTCTAGACGAGATTAAAGAAAAGCAACTCGGTAGCTAAGCTACTATTGTGTAGCCGCAGTCGCATGCGCTGCTCCAAGAAACAGCGCATGTGACCAATCTCACCGACGAGCCGCCTCAGAACCAGCCATTTTCTGCCTTCCTAATTGAGAAAGAGAAATACGGGCCCTATCCGTATTAGACTGGCACTCAATATGCAAAAACCAACAGCTACACAAATCGATACAGAGTCGAGACAGGGCTACATCGGTCGCTTCGCCCCCTCGCCCACAGGCCCCCTACATTTCGGCTCGCTGCTTGCCGCGTTAGCGAGCTTCCTCGATGCGCGTGCAAACCAAGGTAAATGGCTAATGCGTGTAGAAGACTTAGACCCGCCTAGGGAGCCCGCCGGCAGCGCCGAGCTTATCCTGCAACAGCTTCAAGACCTTGGCATGGATTGGGATGATGAAGTGCTCTATCAGAGCTCACGCTTGGATGCATATGAAGAGGTCATGGATCAGCTTCAAGAGAAGGGCCTGTGCTATCCCTGCGATTGCACTCGGCCGCAGATCAGGGAAATGGGGTTGGTCTACAATGGCTCCTGTCGTGAACGGGGCGCCCCACCAGAGACGCCCTATGCGCTGCGCTTAAAAACTGACGCGCTAGAAATAGGCTTCGATGATGAGATTCAAGGGCACTTCGCCCAACAACTAGAATCCGAAGTTGGCGATTTCGTAATTCGTCGAAAGGACGAGCTATTTGCCTATCAGCTAGCTGTCGTTGTCGACGATGAATTTCAGAATATAACTCATGTAGTGAGGGGCTGGGATCTGCTCGACTCAACCCCGCGACAAATCTATTTGCAAAGAGCCCTCAATTACCAAGAAATGAGCTACGCCCACATCCCGATCATCGTCGATGAAAAGGGGCAGAAACTCAGCAAACAGTCTTTTGCACCATCGATTGAAACTGATAGAGCATCCCAGGCAATATACAAGGCACTGACTTTTCTTGGCCAAGCACCACCGACAGAAATAGAAAAAGAGAGCCCCAAGTCTCAGTTGCAGTGGGCTATAGGCAGTTGGGAGAGTCAATGGGTAGCAAAAGTCGGCAACCTACCACTGTAGTAGCGAGTCGATTGCTTGACCCTCATAGCCATAGACTTGACCAGACGCTCCTTATAACATCTAGCAAGCGTTATCACTATGAAGGAATACCTGTGTATATACCTCGATCAATCTTGGTCCTGTTACTAATAATCTATCTGCTGTTCTTACTTAGCGTAGATTGGATCAACCAGAGCGCTGGCGGCTGGTATCGCCCGTTCTTTTTGGGCTTCATAGTAATCCTTGTCGCGAGCTGGTCTCATCGAGAACAGGATTCCGATGAATTTTGAAGTAAGTACAATCGTCGCTCTCGGCAGCGGCTATCTCGGGCTATTGTTCGGCATCGCCTTCGTGACGGAGCGCGGCTGGATTCCCGAAAAAATCGTTCGCCATCCGATCGTTTACGTGCTCTCTCTCGGCGTATTCGCCAGCGTCTGGGCTTACTATACCTCCATCGGCAACGCCCTGCGTGATGGCTATGGTTATCTCGCTGGCTCTATCGGCATCTCGCTGGCATTTCTACTTTCACCTTTGTTATTGCGCCCCCTACTAGAACTGACTCGCACCTACCAGCTGAGCTCACTAGCTGATCTAGTGGCATTTCGCTACCGTTCGCCTTGGGCGGGCACAGTTTCCACCCTCGTCATCCTGATCGCCGTTATTCCCCTTATAGCACTGCAGATAAGAGCAGTTTCAGACACAGCATTTTTGCTTTCACCTGAGGCGGGGCAAAGCTTCTTCGCACTCGGCTTCTGCGTGATAATTACTCTATTTTCGATTCTGTTCGGCACTTCTAGAAGGGCTGGACGGACACAGTACGATGGCCTAGTCATGGCGATTGCCTTCGAATCGCTAGTGAAGCTGATAGCGTTCCTCGTTGTCGGGGCGTTCGCGGTGTATGGCGCCTTCGGCAGTTTCAGTGGACTCGATCAATGGTTACAGGAGCAACCTGAGCTTATAGCAAGTCTAAAGAACACCGACTACTTCTCTTCGTTCCATGTTATGACGCTACTGTTCTTCACTGCTGCGGTCGCGATGCCACATATGTTCTACGTAACCTTTAATGGCAATAATGGTCAGCGAGCCCTCTCGTTTGCGAGCTGGGGATTGCCTCTGTATTTCTTACTGCTTAGCCTACCAGTCCTTCCCATTCTCTGGGCCGGCCTACAGTCACGCAGCAGTGTGCAGGTGGAATACTTCCCGGTAGTTATCGGTGCCGCCTACGATGCTCCTATGATCAGCCTACTCGCCTATCTAGGTGGATTGTCCGCCGCGAGCGGGCTGATCATCGTTATAACGCTCGCGCTCTCAAATATGTGCCTGAACCATTTGATACTTCCCATCTATCAACCGAAGGCGAATGAGGACATTTATCGCTGGCTACTCTGGAAGCGCCGCACCCTTATAACCGCAATTATATGGCTAGGCTTTCTCTTCCATTACCTACCTAGCGAGCAAATAAGCATTCAGGTGATCGGTATTGTCGCGTTCACCGCATGCCTGCAATTTATGCCGGGCATAGTCGCGATTCTTTACTGGCCAGCGGCAAATAAAAAAGGATTCCTATGGGGGCTGGGCACTGGCGTGCTTATCTGGTTTCTATTTCTAATGCTACCGCTGTTATCCGACACGGACCCCCTTGCGTTAGTTTCGGTCAATTGGCGTGAGATAACCGCCCTCTCACTCATTAGCAACTGCGCGCTATTCTTAGCCGTCTCACTCTTCAGCACGAGCAGCGACGCAGAACGAAGCTCTGCCGATATTTGCACGCTCGATACAATTAAGCGCCGCAAGCGCAGTGGTCTGGTGGCTAAATCACCGCGCGACTTTATTAAAAGCCTCAGCAAGCCTCTAGGCGAGAAAACCGCAAACCGAGAAGTGAGCCTGGCATTAAAGGATTTAAACATTGGCGAGAATGATCGGCGGCCGTACGCTATGCAACAACTGCGCGATAAACTGGAAGCTAATCTATCGGGCTTACTCGGCCCCTCGATTGCACGAAAGATTATCGATGGCTACCTTCCTTATAGCATCGTCTCCCAGCACCGCAGCTCGGATCTTAATGTAATCGAGAGTCGTATCGAAGCCTATCGCAGTAATCTGTCTGGCATGGCGGCAGATCTCGACAATCTGAGACGCTACCATCGTCAGATCCTGCTTGATCTACCCTTAGGTGTCTGTTCACTCAGTACCGACAATGAAGTCATCATGTGGAATCGAGCGATGGAGCAGTTTACTCAGCTGGATAGTGCCGATGTCGTTGGCTCTCAACTTATCGATCTCTCGGAACCTTGGCTAAGTCTGTTCGCAAACTTTATCGATGACGACGCCAGTCATGCCTATAAGTATGCATTCGAATTAGATGACCAGAAGCGGACGGTCAACCTCCACAAGGCTCTAATAGAACAAACCAGCGACCCAGATTCCATTCACGAAGGCGTAATCATTCTTCTGGAAGACATTACCGAAATGGAAATTCTCGAAGCGGGTCTTACACACAGTGAAAGACTTGCCTCCATCGGTAGGCTGGCTGCAGGCGTAGCTCATGAGATTGGAAACCCGATCACCGGCATTGCCTGCCTCGCACAAACCATTCGAGACGAATACGACAACAAAGAATTGCTCAACCTTGCCGAGCAAATTATCGAACAAACCGACCGCACATCGACGATCCTACAATCCTTGGTCAACTTTGCGCACGCAGGTACAAACAAGACTCAATACGAAAGTGAAATAGTAACTATTAGCGAATGCATGACACAGGCTCAGACTCTGGTATCCCTGGATAGAAAGAGCAAAGAATTAAACCTGCGCATCGACTGCGACCCTGATGCGAAAGTTCTCGGCGACTCGCAGCGCCTCTTGCAGGTGTTAATTAACCTAATCAACAACGCTCGAGATGCAAGTCAAGCAAATGGCGAAGTCCTCTTGCAGACACGAGTATTAGGCGAGACAGTCGAAATCGCTGTTATCGACGAAGGAATCGGCATTCCCCTAGCGATAAAGGATCGCGTCTTCGACCCCTTCTTCACAACCAAAGAGGCGGGAGAAGGCACTGGTTTAGGGCTCTCCCTCGTTTTCAGCATAATTGAAGACTTAGGTGGTGATATTGATATAATCAGCCCCGCAAACGAAGACACAGGCGGCACGCGGGTATTACTGCGATTTCCTTGCTACCATAGCGATTCCGCCACGCACTAGCGCAGACGGATTATTGAACCAATATCAACAACCGAATTAAGTAATCACATGACAGCGATGCAACAAGTTTTAGTAGTGGAAGATGAAGTAGTTATTCGAACTGCCTTGAAGCGATTACTAGAACGCCACGAATACAAAGTCAGCGAAGCGGGAACCGTCAAAGAGTCGATAGACAATTTCGACATGGACGACTTCGACGTGATAATCAGCGACTTGCGACTGCCGGGCGCACCTGGTACCGATCTGATTAAGGCAACCACCACGCCGGTTCTAATCATGACCAGCTACTCAAGTATTCGCTCAGCCATCGATTCGATGAAACTTGGCGCCGTCGACTACATCGCCAAACCATTTGAACACAAAGAACTAATTGCGTCCGTAGCCAAAGTAATTCGCGAACACGCTAAAGCGCCACGTCAATCTATTAAAGCGCCTCCAGAATTTGAACCTCCCGTTCATGGAATGATCGGTAGTTGCCCGCAGATGATGGAACTGTTTCGAAGAATTCGTAAAGTTGCCCTTACCAATTCTACCGTCCTAATCAATGGAGAATCGGGAACGGGAAAAGAACTCGTTGCTAGAGCGATTCACAACTTGAGCAATCGCCACGCAGAGGAAATGATATCTGTAAATTGCGCAGCGATTCCAGAAAACCTAATTGAGTCTGAACTATTCGGCCACGAGAAGGGAGCCTTTACCGGCGCCACTGCAACCAGAACAGGTTTAGTCGAAGCCGCTAATGACAGCACGCTATTCCTAGATGAAATTGGCGAGCTACCGCTCGAAGCTCAGGCCAGACTGCTAAGAGTTCTGCAAGAAAATGAGATTCGCAAGGTCGGCTCTGTGCAGTCAAAGAAAGTCGACGTGCGCCTAGTCGTTGCTACCCATCGCGACCTCAAGCAATTGGTAGTAGATGGACACTTTCGTGAAGACCTCTATTACCGCATCAATGTGATGACACTCTTGATCCCGCCGCTTAGAAACCGCGGTGACGATATATTAGAATTAGGTGAAGCCATTCTACAACGCACCTGTAAGCGCCTTAAAACAAAGATGCTCAAAATGAGCGACGGTGCTAGGCGCGCCATATTCAATTATGGCTGGCCGGGAAATGTACGTGAGCTGGAAAATGCGATAGAACGCGCTGTTGTGCTGGCCGAAGAATTGGAAATCTCAGAAGAGCTTCTTGCTATAGACGACGAAGAGAAACCGACGCCAAATCAGAAGTCGGAATTACAGAACCTACAGAATACTCCCCAGCCAATCGAGGAGCTCTCATTAGAAGACTACTTCCAGCGCTTCGTTCTTGAGCACCAAGACGCCATGAATGAGACCCAGCTCGCGAAGAAATTGGGCATAAGTCGCAAGTGTCTTTGGGAGCGTCGCCAGCGCTTCGGCATTCCCCGAAAGAAGAAGCACTAATTCTAGAAAGAGACTAAAAAAGTCACTGACATCGACATTTACTTCGCGTCAACTGCTCCCCTCGAACAGCACCGGACTTACTCCTGCCGGCTGCTATAACCCGAAGTAATGAGCATACCGCCAGCCTGATCTTTGCACGTGGGCTGGAGTGTAATTTGTTACTGCTACCCTTTTACCCACCCAATCAGGGAATATCCGTAACAAAAGTGGGAATTTAAGATTTGATCACTAGCTTCTAAAAGACTAAGTCACTGATAAATAACAAATTAGTCTTCTTGGCACAGTAAGTGCTGTATATAAAAGCATAATAATAACAATAAACAATAATAATAAATCTTAATAAAAATAAAAATAGCATTACTAAGTTAAAAAACTAAGGTTAGTGCACTAAATAATAAAAAGGTCGGGTTGTAGTCTGAATTTGACGTTTGTCATCTAACTTCATAATTACCACCTTAATACTTATGCAGTACCGATTTGGGTGCTCACTTAATAAGAATAATAAATTAGTAAATAACAATAACAATAACAAAATCTAGCTTCCAAGTGGGGGGGGTGGTATTCACCCCCCTAATTATATCCTTCAAAATACCCAATTCCTTCATACTTCCTATTCTGGCTGCGCCGTGCCTGCAGTTTTCTCCCGTTCCGTGTATCATGCTTATTGATGCTTACAATCCGAATTCCAATTCATTTGAGGGGCTTTTACAGCCGACGCACACTACTCTCCTGTAATCTCGTACTTTGCATTGGTGCCACTAAAGAAAATAAGCCGTGATCAACTCCTCTAACCATCCCAGACCAAGCTTCGCTTCGCTACACAACAGCGCACCGGAGTGCGACCAACAATGAATCAATCTACGCCAGGTACTGATCTCGTAGGTATCGAGAACGCAACCGTTTTAGAACGTGATAATCATCCGATCTCACGCAAACATATATCACCGAATGCCGTAAAGGTTCTCTACAAGCTCGCAGAAGCTGGATACCATGGATTTCTAGTAGGCGGCGGAGTGCGCGACTTATTGCTCGGCAAAAGCCCTAAGGACTTCGACATAGCCACCGATGCGTCGCCGGAGCAACTCAAGTCCCTGTTTAGAAATGCTCGAATCATCGGGCGCCGCTTCAAAATAATTCATCTGCGCTTTGGCCGAGAGATCATTGAGGTTACAACATTTCGCGCACCTCATGATTCGGAAAATAAAATTGACGACAATGTACCTAGGCGGCGCATTCAGAACCAAGAATCTGCCCATTCAACCGCTGGAATGATCCTAAGGGACAATGTCTACGGCAACATTGACGAAGACGCCCTACGTCGGGACTTCACCATCAATGCTCTCTACTACACAATAGACAAGTTCCGCATCCTCGACTTCAGTACCGGCCTAGACGATTTGGAGTCTAAGCAGATTCGCATGATAGGCGATCCCGCTGAGCGCTATAAAGAAGATCCCGTAAGAATGCTGCGCGCAATTCGTTTTGCAGCGAAGCTTGGCTTCACCATCGAAGAGAAAACAGAGAAGCCCATCAATGAATTGGCTCATCTACTAGAATCTATCTCTACGGCAAGACTCTTCGATGAAACGATCAAATTGATGACTGGTGGCGATGCCGAGAAAACATTCGAATTGCTTCGCCGCTACCGGCCTGGCGTCTATCTCTTCGCACCTACCCTCCGCGCACTGGATAAACTCTCCGGCCCGCCTTGCAAGCTGGTAGAGCTGGCACTTAGAAATACAGACGGACGCCTTGCTGAAGGCAAATCGGTAACTCCAGCATTTCTCTTCGCAGCCCTACTCTGGCCAGTGTTGCAGCTTCGCTTAGAGGCGCAGAAATCGGACGAAGGCAATCAGCATCAGCTATTCCAACAGGCAGTACAGGAAGTGCTGATGGAACAGATCCAATACACGGCTGTGCCCAAGCGCTTCACTATCGCCGCAAAGGAAATATGGGAACTACAATCACGGCTCATGCGTGACAATAAGCGCAGCATCGAAGGCTCATTCAGCCACCCACGATTCAGGGCAGCATACGATTTCCTATTGCTACGTGAAGAGGCTGGTGAAGACTTAGGCGGCCGCGGGGAATGGTGGACGCAATTCCAGCTTGGCGATACAAGTCAGATCATTCAGCGCGCAAGCATTGAGTCCGATCCATCAAAGAAGAGACGTCGTCGACGTAGGCCAAAGACTGAAAGTTAGGTGCCTCTAATTCAGGAAACGTGATTCTACTATGACACAGAGCGATTTCAGCAAGGCTGCTCCGGGCTATATTGCAGTTGAAGGCCCCATTGGAGTCGGCAAGACAACTCTCACTAAGCGACTAGCCGATTCTTTTAACTACGAATTACTGCTCGAAAAAAGCGAGGAGAACCCATTCCTCGATCGCTTCTATCAGAACCCTAAACAGCACGCGCTATCCACTCAACTGTTCTTCCTCTTCCAGCGCGCACAACAGATACAAGATCTTCGTCAGAACGACATGTTCGAACCGGTGCGAGTGGCAGACTTTCTAATTGACAAAGACCAACTGTTCGCGCAGCAAAATCTAGAACCGGATGAGTTCGAGCTCTATCTGAACGTCTATCGCCATCTCACCATAGATGCGCCTGCGCCCGATCTGGTTATCTATCTGCAAGCACCCACCAATGTACTGCTAGATAGAATTCAGAAACGTGCAGTCGAATCCGAGCAGCTCATCGAACTTTCCTATCTGCAGAATTTGAACGAAGCATATGCCGAATTTTTTCATTACTATGATAAGTCGCCGCTGCTGATCGTAAACAGCGAAGACATAGATCTTGCCAACAGCGAAGATGACTATCAGCAGCTTGTTAAGCGCATAGTGTCTGCCGGTGCAGGAACGCACTACTTCAATCCTCGACCCTCGCTTATTTAGAGCTAATTATTCATTGCCGGCATATTCCTATTGCCAATGATAGGCATTGTCTTGCTAGGCCATCTGTATATACTATGTATATGAATTCAGATTTTATGTTCTCCCAAACCAATAAACGGCCCATGTATCAACAGATCATGGAGCAAATTATCCAGCGCATCGCGATAGGAGATTGTCCGCCCAATACGCCATTGCCGTCCATTCGGCAGATGGCAACCGAGATAAAGGTCAGCCTTATTACCGTCAAGCGGGCATACCTAGAGTTGGAGCGCAAAGGTGTGATTTCCACCCAACAGGGTAAAGGCAGCTGGGTGAATGGCTCACTAGATTTCGAGAAGCTTCAGCGCGAAGAGTTAACACAACATTTGGAGCAAGTCGGTAAATTGGCGAAGTCCTTGGCTATATCTCAGGGCAAGCTATTAGACATGATAAAAAAGTATGCCTAAGAAGGAGTAGGCGCTAATGGCCATGGCAGTATAGCGTGTGAAATACAGGGTGCGATAACCAGTACAGCAGCTTATAGCGTACGCTTGTGCAAAGCAGCTACGACCAATATGCTCGACAGAGAAAGGCAGCGCGGGCACACAGAAAGCTATTAGTAGTGCCGGGTTTATTTCTCATCATCGTATTATCGAGTTTCGCGTCCCCATCAGCATCTAAACTGCGCACTACATGATCGATATGGAGCTAACGACGATCAATGAAGCTATATAGCGCGCATGTTAGTCTCTTCATCCAAATATTAAGCAAAGGGACCGGACCCAAACATGGGTGATGTAATTGTGCTCGGCGGGGGAGCGGCAGGTTTAATGTGCGCACTGACAGCTGCCAAACGTGGCCGGCAGGTGCTGGTACTGGAAAAAGCCAACAAGATTGGCAAGAAGATCCTAATGTCTGGCGGCGGGCGCTGCAACTTTACCAACTACAGTATCGAGCCTGAAAACTTCCTATCCGCCAACCCACACTTCTGCAAATCTGCACTCAAGCGCTATACCCAGTGGGACTTTATAAAGCTGGTTGAGCAACATGACATCGAATATGAAGAGCGCAAACACCAGCAACTGTTCTGTAAGGATTCGGCTAAGCAAGTTCTGGCAATGCTCCAGAACGAATGTGAGCAGGCTGGCGTGACAATTTGGAGCCATTGTGAAATCAAAAGCATCACTGCGCTGCATTCCCCGATTAATGCACAAGAAGATACAACGGCAGGTCGCTATCAGCTAGAGTTTGCGCGGGGCAAAAATGAACCGAAAGAAATCCATAGCCTCTCCTGCGAATCTCTCGTCGTTGCCACCGGTGCACTGTCAATTCCAAGTCTGGGTGGCAGTGACATGGGCTATGAAATTGCCCGGCAATTTTCCCTAAAGCTTACCGAGCGCCGGGCAGGGCTGGTGCCTTTTATGTTCAGCGATAACTTTAAAGCAGTCTGCGAACGCATTGCGGGATTATCAGCAGAAGTTGAAGTCAGCTGCAACGAACAAAAGTTCAGTGAAAGTCTGTTATTTACCCATCGGGGAATCAGTGGACCCGCAATACTACAGATCTCCAGTTTCTGGCATCCCGGCGATTCGATATCACTCAATCTGTTACCCGGCATACTGGCAGATCAATGGCTATGTGAGATGAAACTTGAGAAAGGTAAAAGCCTTCTAAAAACGGTCTTACAGCAAAAGCTGAGCAAGGCACTGGTAGCAGAGTTACAGAAGCTATGGTGGCCTAAACAGGCAGAAACAAGCTTGGCTGAATTTGCCGACCAACAACTCAAGTCCATTGGCGAACAGCTCAATCAGTGGACATTAAAGCCATCAGCCACCGAAGGTTATCGCACCGCTGAAGTGACCTTGGGCGGCGTTGATACCGATGGCATCAGCTCCAAAACGATGGAGGCCATGCAACAACCGGGATTGTTCTTTATCGGCGAAGTGCTTGATGTCAGTGGTCACCTTGGCGGCTTCAATTTCCAGTGGGCCTGGTCCTCAGGTAATGCTGCTGGGTTATATGTATGACTGCTTCTGGCTGGAAGCGCCGCAATCAGGTACTTAGTAAAAGAGAGAGAGACGCTATTGGCGCCCTGCTCTTGATAATGATTCAATGTTATTAATAAAAACGTGATGAGAACTCGACATGAAATATTACAAAACAGAATTGAAAATCATTAGCAAAGTTATAGGAATCGCCTTATTGCTATTCGCAAGTTTGGCTAGCAATGCCCAGCAATCACATCCAGAGTATGCCGCCGTGAAGCTGGTGATAGACAACTTCTTTGAAAGCATTAATACAGGCGATGGTGAGTTGCTAGCAAGCCTTGAAGTTGAAGGTGCGCAGATATTAAACATCAGAGAAAATACCGCTGGGGACTATGAGTTCGCAGCAAGAAGTTGGTTCGCCGCTGAGAATTTTGGCTCCGACACCCAACTTACCGAGCGCTATTGGGACGACGAGTTGCTTATATCGGATGTTCTCGCTGTATTCTGGGCACCCTATGATTTTCACATTAACGGCGAATTCTCCCATTGTGGAATCGATGTACTAAACCTGATACAAATTGAAGGCGAGTGGAAAATTGGCCATGCTATGTGGACTATTCAGCGGCCGAACTGCGAACCCTCACCGCTGGGTCCGTTGAACTGACAGGTGTACAAAGCAGGCCAAAATACCTATAGCCGTTGTGTATATCATTAACGCCTGTTTTTGGCGGAACTATCCTATTTCCACAGCTACGGTATTGACTCATAGTTAAGCTTCTACTATATTAGTTAAAACTAAATAGAGAGTAATATGAATTTCGATATTGAACATCATTTTCGTGCAGTCCAAAGGTCTGTAAGCTCAGTCGCACGTGATGGGAAAGCCGCAAAGGCAGTTACTCTCGTTCGAAGCTACCCAACGGTAATTGCAGGTCTTTGGAGCGCGCTAACCAACAGTGAGCGAATACCGCGGTGGTTCTTGCCCGTTTCTGGCGATCTCAACTTAGGCGGTCGCTATCAATTCGAAGGCAATGCAGGTGGTGAAATCAAGGAATGTAAACCCCCTACCTATCTTTCTGTTACGTGGGAGTGGCAAGACGATATCAGCTGGCTGGAAGTTCGGCTTAGCGAGGCTGGAGAGAACAATACCCAGCTGACTCTTATCCATACTGCCTTGGTTTCAGAATTCTGGACCCAATTTGGCCCAGGCGCTACTGGCGTGGGCTGGGAGACGGGACTAATTGGGCTTGATCATCATTTAATAAATCCGAATGTGCCGATGATGGATAAAGGACAATTTTCGTCGTCGCCTGAGGGTAGAGCTTTCGTTGCAAAAAGCAGCGAAGATTGGGGCAGAGCGTCTATTGCCTCAGGTACCGAGGCTAAAGAAGCGCTGGAAGCAGCCAAAAAAATAACCGCTTTCTTTACCGGCGATAACTCAGAGACTTCTTGATGCATGCATTCGATGTTCTCGGTGATCCGGTACGAAGGCGCATTCTTGAACTCTTAGTTGAAGATGAGCAGGGATCAGGTGCCCTCGCAAACATCATTCAAAAAGAATTTTCCATTACTCAGGGTGCAGTATCCCAACATCTTAAAATCCTCCGCGATTCAAATTTTGCGAATTCAAGAAAGGACGGTGTTCGACGGATTTACTCAATTGAAGAGAAGGCTTTCCAAGAGACCCATCTTTGGCTAAATCGATTTCGGCAACTCTGGGAACCAAAGCTCGACGCCTTCGCGATGGAAATTGCGAAAGGAAAGAAACAGCGTAAACCTGAACAGTAGCCAGATCAAAGTCTGCCATAAAGTTTGCTATGGCAATCGATAAAATTACGCTGAATCCTGTCTGAATTTAAATTCCTCGCCGGCTTTCTTCACTCTTCCGTAGCGACCGTGCCGGTTTCAGACAGAGGCGAGCCGTCGCCATTGAGTCCCATGGATTCATAGCGTCTCCAGCCTGCAAGAATACCAACCAATCCGTGATTACCCTCGTGACAGGCGTATTCATACAGTGGGTCACCCGCGCGGCGCAGCGGAAATTTTCCAGACCAGGTCTCGTCCCATGACTGAGAGTCTTCAACCGTAAAATCGTAGTCCAAAGTATCTGCATCTATTCTGCTGAAGCGTTCGGTTATCTGTGCCTGAGCAGACATGCCGGCGTAGTTATAGTCGTGATAGTAATTTTGAGTATGAACAACAAGGGTATCGCCTTCCCAGTGAGCGACAGAATCCCCTTCCCACTTAAGCTGTTTCGTGTGGTGTTCACTATCCAGTCTAATTATGCGCGCGGTGTGAACCATTTCGTTCAAGATTACAATATGGTCTTCCGTCTGCACGAGCTGAACATTGTTATTGTAGGCGCTGGGAATCATCGGTGGACCAGCATTGAATCCCACAAGGCAGCGGTCAACTGCGGTACGGCCTTCTGGACCTGCACTCTCGAACACCATTTGCCCATAGGCAGCACGGCGCTCTTGACCCTTAGCATTAACTGCCGGTCGCCTGCCAGTCGGCGGATCATAAATAAGTGAAGTTCGGCGATCGGCGATTGTCTGCACACCTCGCTCATACCAGAAATTATTATAGGAGATAACACCCGGTGGATATCCAGCCCCACCTACCGAGTCAATAATTAGGTCTCGGTTCTGGCGGCGATTTTCGAACTCCTCCCACTCCTTGGCCTGTTCAGGGGTAAGCACCTCGAAGTCTTCCAGTTCTCGTGGACGATTCAGTGGTGTCAGCGTTCGAAACGTATAGGTGCCCTGCAGATCAGGCTGGCCATACTCGGTACGCGGGAAGCCATCATCTTGTGCCGAGATTAGGGGAGCAGCCACAATGCTGGCTAGTGCTAGGATCAGTTTGGCATGAATTCTAATGTTCACTCGAATCTCCAATATTTGCTGTTTTTTTCATACCCGTAAATGGATCTATCACCCAAAATTACGCCGGTTTTAATCATTATTCAAGAGGAAATAGCAGGCTCACACCACATATTCGGAACTAATTTGATTCTTTGTCCCTATTTGCTGATACTGACAACGTTGCCTATACATCGACAGAGAGGATACGCAATGAATAAACGAAAGCTCGCTGGGGTCTTGATCGCAGCGGTATTACTGACTGGGGTTCTCAGCTGGATGTTCACGGCGCCGTATCTGGGTAACGAGGGCCTTGCTCGCGCGCCCGGTGTGATAATTGGAGGAACACCAACTCCATCCTTGGATGACTTCACGCCGCTCAATGAGCGCTTTCCCGGCCCCATACGCATGAAGCAAACCGGATTTCCGCCTTTTGTTACCTATCTGTCCTGGGTCGGCACACCCGATGGTGTTATCACTGCCACCCACCCTGACGGAGCCTTCTGGGCTCAACAAGTGAGAGACCACGGTGGTGATGGATGGCTGCGGATTGGCGAAGCGACTTTCACGATGGAGGCCATCGAAATTTTCGGTGACGAGCGCATCGCCATGATGGGCCAATGGGCCGCCATGGCGGGAATAACTATAGATGATTCACTCTACGAGGGGGCAGAACCTCTGCGTAACTGGGAGGTATTTTTCTGGAAGCCTCGGTAGGAAAAGCGAATCTAAAAATGAGGCCAGAGTAAATTTCATCAAATTTTTCGGAGAATATTCAGGGAGTTCGGATTTAAAATTTTTTACGTAATTGATATAATGGCGCCCAAGAGCGGAGTCGAATATATATTAAAATCAATAATTTAGAGTAAATAATAATATTTACCTGCCATCTTACCTACCATAAAATGATTTCAGATTTACTTTTACCAGACCCCCCTGTTTCCTAGTAACAGTCCAGTCAGTCAGCCCACCCTCGGGGCGGCCTTTCCGCACCTCTTAATCATTGTTGTACCAGCCTCCATATACTAAAGTCGAATTTAAAAAATAATTAGATTTGAAATTTCGGAGGTGAGATATAATTGCTGTAGATGTTGTTCAACTTGTTGCTGCTTTTGGTGTGATGTTTTCAATACTGACGGTCATTATTTAGAAAATACGTGCATAGCCAATGGAGGGGCGCTCTGGGTTTTGATTTACCAGATTTCGAAATTTTATCTACTCAATCAGGCTTGGGTCCACTGAACTCATTTGCATAGATACTACCTTCGGTAGCGATTACTAGACAAATTGAGTTATCAGGGATCGCGATATCCAACTTAGCGTTTGACAATATTGCAGCTAAGCCAGCAGCGCCTGATGGGGTGGTAACGAGTTCATTCTGGGCCAAAAAATTCACGGCTGTAAGTGCATCGTCATCGCTCACG
>Ga0308015_10000162_pt1 | contig 33307 bp, 31 predicted proteins | sample Neamet231_FD_203128 | JGI IMG/M metagenome (GOLD analysis project Ga0308015, IMG submission 203128) | Marine microbial communities from water near the shore, Antarctic Ocean - #231 | ecosystem: Environmental > Aquatic > Marine > Unclassified | place: Southern Ocean | collected 2014-07-28
GTATTTTTTTTATCTGATACCGATGAAAACCCACTAGGTAGAATGTTTTACATAATGGAACATCTTGATGGCCGTATATTTTGGGACCCAAGTGTGCCTGAAGTAAGCAAAAAAACGAGATCAGGTTTGTATAATGCGATGTGTAAAATTCTGGCTGATTTACATTCTGTAGATATTGAAAAAATTGGTTTATCTGACTTTGGAAAACCAGGAAATTATTTTGCAAGACAAACTGATAGATGGGTAAAACAATATAGAATTTCCAGGCTTAAAGAAGACATTGTAATGGAAAAAGTAATTACCTTTCTTGAGAATAATCTACCTCTAGACGATGAGCAGATTTCTCTTGTTCATGGGGATTACCGTTTGGATAACATGATATTTGATAATAATCACCCTAAAATTATTGGATTACTTGATTGGGAATTATCTACACTTGGCCATCCGTTGGCTGATTTAGCTTATCAATGTATGCAGTGGCGGTTACCATATCAGGGTGGAATGCGAGGGTTGAATGGATTAAACAGAACTGAATTAGGAATACCGCTTGAGGAAGAATATGTAGAAAAATATTGCGAAATCCGTGGTATTTCAAAAATAGATAATTGGAATTTTTATTTGGTATTTTCATTTTTCAGACTTGCGGCAATTCTGGAGGGTGTTGTCATGCGTGCCCGAGAGGGAAATGCATCTAATCCAGAGAGAGCAAAAAAAATGTCTGTTGCAATACCTGTTTTAATAAATATGGCTGCTCAATTAATAAAGGATTAATATTAATGCGATTTAAAGATAAAGTTGTGATTGTAACGGGCGCTTGCGGTGGAATTGGCTCTAAAGCGGTTGAAGGTTTTTTAGAAGAAGGAGCCTTAGTTTTGGCTTCTGATTTGGAAAAAGAACAATTGGAAGAATTAAAGACGAATTTTAATACTTCAAGGTTAATTACACTAGCGGGTGATGTTCGTAAGAGTAGCACTCATCTGTCACTTGTGGAAACCGCGGTAACAACGTTTGGAGGCTTAGATATAGCGTTAAACAATGCTGGAATTTCACATGAGGTTGTTAAACTTCCTTTAATTGAAGAAGAGGTCGCAAGGCGTGTTTTTGACATCGACTTAATGGCTGTCTTTCTAGCAATGAGAGCTCAATTGCCAATAATGGCTGAGCAATTTAGCAAAACTGGTCGTTGTGGAGCGATTGTAAATGTATCTTCTGCTGCTGGTTTAGTAGCAGCTCCATTAATGTCGGTATACTCTGCTGCTAAACACGGTGTTATTGGTCTGACCAAATCAGCGGCTGCTGAGTATGCAAAGCGTGGTGTGCGAATAAATTCCATTTGTCCAGCATTTACAAAAACTGCCATGGTGGAAGGTTTTTTTGAGAACACTCAACAGGATAGAGAAAAAGCGATTGAACGTTTAACTCAAGGAATGCCAATGAGCCGAATGGCTGAGGTCTCTGAAATTATTGTAGGAATTTTATTCGCTGCAGATCCGAGTAATAGCTTTATGACGGGCAACTCTATTGCAATAGATGGCGGGTTGACTGCAGTTTAATAATTACTGACCAGTTTGGTAAACAAAGAATGGTCTAGTAAGTTTAATTAACGAATTACATCGAATTTATGATTTATTTTCATAAATAGATTGCGTTTTTGTTCATTCACTGCATAAATTGCATTCGTATGCAAATGTATTTTGATTCGAAAGTATCGATAGCATTTTAAATGTTAGTAAATTAACCAAAGCAGTTAAAACAAGCTGCTTTTTCCATGGGGGAATATAAATGTTTCAATTTAAATCAATGGTTGCTTCTGCTGCTTTAATGATTGGCAGTGCGTCTATCGCACATGCTGGTTGTGGAATTGCAAGTGGAAATGTAAGCATTCTAGCAAATGATTTTCCAGCGTTGCACGCAGTTGTTACTGCGGCCGAAGCGTGTGCTGGCGATGGCGTCACCTTTTCAAAAAATCATACCAAAGAGCACAACAGTTTACAGGTGCCAGGTTTAACGGCTAACCCAGCAGAATATTCTGTTGTACTTCTTGCCAATAGTTCTCTTGTACCTCTTGTGGGTGAAGGACTAGTTAGACCTTTGGGTGACTTGGTTGCAAAACATGGGGCTTCTTTACAAAACCATCAATTAGTAACAATTGATGGTAAAATAATGGCTATTGCTTTTATGGCGAATGCGCAGCATCTCTTTTATCGTTCTGATATTCTTGAAAAAGCTGGCGTTTCTGCACCAACATCATACGAAGATGTTTTGGCTGCTGCAAAGGCGATAAAAAGTGCTGGATTAATGGAACATCCGTTCGCTTTTAATAGTGCGCCAGGTTGGAATTTAGGCGAAGAATTTGTTAATATGTACATGGGTACTGGTGCTGACTTCTTTAAGCCAGGAACAGCTGAAGTTAATATTAACAATGAGCATGGGATTGCTACATTGAATATGATGAAAGCTTTAACAGAATATTCTAACCCAGATTTTCTAACATTTAATTCTGATGCTACTCAAGCCTTATGGGAGGCTGGTGATTTAGCATTAGCTACTTTTTGGGGATCAAGAGCTGCACCAATTTTAGATGGCGAAGGTTCCACTGAAGCTGTAACGTCTACAACTGTCGTATCTTCTGCACCGTTTTTAGGTGGAGGACCAAGGCCAAGTTCTACTTTATGGTGGGATGGATTTTCAATTGCATCAAACGTATCTGATGCAGATGCAGAAGCCTCGTTCGTTGCAATGATGAATGGTATTTCGAAAGAAATGGTTATGGCAAATAACGATTTGGCCGTTTGGCTAATTGATGGTTACCAAGCTAGCGCTTCTTCTGCTGGTGTAAGTGCAACTGCATCAAATGGTGCTGCTCCATATCCAATGCTTCCATTTATGGGTACATTGCACGGTGCGGCCGGTGGTGAGCTTTCTGAATTCTTGCAAGGTAGCGAGAGTGCTGAACAAGCATTAGCAGATATTGAAGCAGCATATACGGCTGCAGCAATAGAAAAAGGGTTCCTAACAAACTAGTAAAATAATAATGGAAAGGGGTTTGCCCCTTTCCATCTACTTTCCCACCGTAAGTATTTTTGGCTTTCAGAAATAAAAGTAATTTCAAATGGGTTTTGAGTTATGAAACATCGCACCTTTATGTGGTTTATTTTACCTTCATTGGCAGTGATGTTTCTTTTCATTGCCCTGCCAATATTCTCAGTCTTTACCCAATCTTTATTTGTTAAGCACGAAAAAGTTTTGATCGAAGCAAAAGTTTGTGGACCGTTTGGTTGCAAAACAGAAGTTTCCATTGATGTTGACGCTACTAAGAAAATAAACATGGAAAAACCACTTGGTAAGTTTAATGGTTTTAAGACTTATACAAATCGAAATCATCTGGCGTTTGATGAAGTAAGTGTCGCCTGGAATACATCGTCAAGTATATCTGTTTTTTTTAAACATTTACTTAATTTACCTTTTTACAAAGCATTATTATTTACCATTACGTATACCTTTTGTGTGACTCCTTTTGTAATTATCATGGGTTTATTTATAGCTTTGGGCGTTAACTCACTTCCTCAAATATTAAAGGGCCCCACAATTTTTATGTCCCTTTTACCTATGATAGTAACGCCGTTAATAGGTGCCTTGATTCTATTTTGGATGACTGATGCAGAAGGAATTATTGGATCAACACTGCAAAGGATTTTTAATGATAATTCTTTGTCTTTAAAGGCATCCAAACCACTTACATGGGTGATGTTGATGGTCTACGGAGTTTGGGGTTCAGTGCCGTTTTCATTTATTGTTTTCTATGCGGGCCTCCAGACGGTACCAGAAGACACTCTAGAAGCTGCAATGATTGATGGTGCTAATCGATGGCAACGTATCTGGTATGTAGTTATTCCATATATAATGCCCCTAGTGGTTTTTATTACTTTAATTCTGCTAATGGATAATTTTAGAGTTTTTGAGCCAATTATTGGCTTTTCAGCGCAAGCGAACGCAACATCTTTATCTTGGATAATTTATAATGACTTACGGGGTGGGGAAATACAATATTTTAGCTCTGCTTCGGCAACATCGATGCTAACAATTATAGGTGTTGGCTTCTTACTAATACCTATATTAATTCGAACATGGCGAGATTTTAACTCGAAAACTGTTTAAGGGTTTGCTGCATGAATTTTAAAGCTCAAAAACGTCCATTAAGTTTAACGCTGGTTTTGGTGGTATTCGTAGTGCTTTGGTTGATTATTGCCGTATTCCCGTTCCTATGGACTTTCTGGGGGAGTTTTAAAGTTGAGGCAGATTTCTTCTCTAAAGTTGATTGGAAATATTCTATATTTGGAATTAAAACTTTGGCCGAGACTGGGTACAGTTTTACAGGAAATGGTTATGAAGGCGCTTGGATTGAGCAAGAGTTTTGGCGTTCTGTCATAAATACTGCGATAGTGGTGGTTTCAGTAGTAGTAATATCATTAACACTTGGCACATTAGGTGGCTATGCCTTGGCAAGATCAGGGTATAGATATGCATTCTGGTTACTTATGTTGGCTTTAGTTTTTCGAGCTATGCCTCATATAACGCTAGTTTCAGGATACCTTCTTCCATTTTTTCAATGGAATTTGTGGGGCCATTTGCCAACTACGATAATTGTTATGGTAGCAATTAATCAACCATTCACTCTTTGGATGTTACACTCTTTTTTCCTCAACATCCCAAAAGAGATGGACGAAAGTGCAATGGTTGATGGGTGCACTAGATTTCAAGCATTCTGGCACGTAATTATACCAGTAATGTGGCCGGGGGTAATTACAACAGGATTATTCTCATTTTTATTAGCTTACAATGATTTTACGGTTACTGCATTATTGTTGTCACAAGAAAATCAAACAATGATACCAAAAATTAATAGTTTCTTAGGATCCAGTCAAGTAAAAGGTAATATCATGTTTGCTGTTGCAGCAGTGGTTTCAGCCACATTACCGCTATTTATTTTGGTTATGTTTTTTCAGAAACAAATTGTAAGTGGTTTAACAGCTGGTTCTGTTAAAGGGTGAGTAATGAATTCACTATTTGTTATTTAATGTATCACCTTAAAGTGAGTTGAAAATGAATAATTATCAAAGCGAAAAACAACTAATACTTAAATATTACAGTGAATTAGATAGTGCTGTTGGTGATGATCATTATAAAATCATGGACAAATATATAGCTAAAAATTATTTATGGCGAGGCTTTCATCCGTTTAATGAAAAGCATTCAACTCAAGAGTTGGTAAGTGATTTTTGGATACCATTTAAGAATGCCATTACGCGAACCCAACGACGAATGGATATTTTTATGGCGGGTGATAATTCGTTAGAGGCGGGTGGAGTTTGGGTTGTATCTATGGGACATTTGATGGGCCTATTTGATCATGCTTGGTTGGGAATTCGTCCAACAGGTAAAATGGCATTCTTGCGCTATTGTGAATTCAATCGGATTGAGAATAATAAAATTTGCGAAACTGCTATGTATTTCGATATTCCTCACCTAATGACACAAGTTGGTATGAACCCGTTTCCCAAGCAAACTGCGGCACATCTTATTCAACCAGGACCATTGAATCATGATGGCTTAATGTTTGAAAAACAAGATGAAAATGAGACAAGAATAACGTTGGATGTCATTAATTATATGGTTCAGGATATAAAGGGTTGGACTGGTGGAAAAGAAGAACCACTAGAACAAGAATTAGCGCGTTCTTGGAACGATGATATGATTTGGTGGGGACCTGCCGGTATTGGAGCCACTTATACGATTGAAAGATATGCTAAACAACACTCAGGACCTTTTCGAGAAGGTTTGGATGACCGTATTTTTAATGGTCACATTTGCAGAATGTCTGAAGGAAATTTCGGTGGATTTTTCGGGTGGCCAAATTTAACCTTAAGGCCAACAGGTGGTTTTATGGGAATGCCAGGATCTGAAAAATCTGCTGATATGAGAGTTATAGATATTTACCGTCGTCAAGGAGATAAGTTAACTGAGAATTGGATATTTATAGATTTGTTGCATTTTTGGAATCAGTTAGGAGTGGATCTGTTAACAAGGACAGTTTCTAATACTGTTGATTGACGAGCAAAAATTGTTTCAGTCAATTGAATAAAACTTTTTAGCTGTTAATCCAAAAATACGAACCCGATCTTCGTTAGTATAGTCACTTAAAACCCCTTCATAAGCCAAAATAAGATCTTTATAACTTGAAGTAATCGAGTCAACTGGGAAATTGGAACCAAACATCACTCTTTCTGATCCAAATTGCGTTAGAACAGTGTTGATAATTGGTGTGATAGAGTTTTGGGACCAATTGTGATCAAACATACCCAATCCAGATAGTTTGCAAAATATATTATTTTGAATTGATAATTCTTGAAGGCGGTCGCTCCAATCTGACAAACCTACTTTTGTTCTGTTGTAGGGAGATCCCGCATGACAAAGAGAAATTTTCTTGTTTGGGACTTTTTTCAAGATAGGTGAGATTAACTCCATTAAATCGGGAATTAGTTGTAAATCAAAAGTCAATTTCCGATCAGCTATTATATTTAAACCTTTGAGAAACCTAGGATTATCTAATAATTGATTAACTTTCGAAAAAGAATCTTCCTCCGGTGCTCTCCCAACTATCTGCCTGACACCTTTTACCGTATCAAGTTTACTCAATTTATCGAGATATTGGTCTAATTTTTCATCTGTTAGGTCCGCAAATGCCACCTGAGCCAAAGGCCAATATCGATTCTGATTATTGATAGAGTCCACCCACTTTGCTTCTTCTAAAGGATCCTTTGCTCCCACTTGAATATGAACAGATCCTTGAAACTCAAAATCCAAAGCATCTTTTGAAAACTCTTCCCAAAGATAGTTTCTTTGAATTTTTGATGGATCACCAAAAAACCGCTTCTCACCTTTTGCCATAAGCCAAGGATAGTTGACTTTCTTTAAGTCCCAAAGATGATGATGGGCATCTATTCTCATTAATTACTCCATCTTTGCATACGAATGCAAAAATACCTTGCAGACTCACATATCAAATGTCTAGTATATTCTAGATTTAAATAAGGTTTGAACAAATGGCCGAAATTCGATTAGAAAATTTAACGAAACGTTGGGGAGACTTTATTGGGGTAGATAATTTTAATTTAACTATCGCAGATAAGGAATTCTTAGTATTATTAGGTCCTTCCGGATGTGGTAAAACCACGACGATGCGAATGATTGCTGGTTTGGAAGAAGAAAGCGAAGGAAAAATTTGGATTGACAATAAATTAGTGAATGACTTGGATCCAAAAGACCGTGATGTGGCGATGGTCTTTCAATCTTATGCTTTATATCCCAACATGACGGTTTACGAAAATATCCGCTTTCCTTTAAAGGTAAGAAAGGTTGATGAAAAAAATCAGCGGGAGCGTGTACTGGAAGCTTCTTCGATGGTTGAATTAAATGAATTTTTAGACCGTAAACCTTCTGAATTATCTGGTGGGCAACGTCAAAGGGTGGCGCTTGCAAGAGCAATTGTACGCGAACCTCAAGTTTTTTTGATGGATGAGCCCTTGTCAAACTTGGATGCTAAATTGCGGATATCGACCCGTGCTCAGATAAAAAACCTACAGCACAAACTATCAACAACAACAATATATGTTACCCATGATCAGATTGAAGCTATGACTTTGGCAGATAGGGTTGTTGTTATGAATAAGGGTAAGATTCAACAAGTGGGGAGCCCTTCAGATATATATGAAAACCCATCTAACATATTTGTTGCAGGCTTTATTGGATCACCTGCTATGAATTTAATTACAGGAAAATTAATGAATGGTTCGTTCAGTACTGATGGTTTCAAAATAAATGGATTGATGGGAAATAAAGAAGGTGATGTTACTTTGGGATTTAGAGCTGAAGATGCCGAAGTAGTTGATCGAGAGGCAGAATTAGAAGCTAAAGTTTATTCTTTTGAATTGTTGGGGGATACAACAATGGTGACTGTTAAGGCTAATAATCAATTGATTTCTATCAAAGCAAACAAAGATTATCGTGTAAAAATAGGTGAAACTATAAACGTAAGTGTGCCAATTAAAAAATGTCATCTTTTTGATATTAATACTGGTAATATTTTAAATAAAAAGGTTGGTTAAATGAAGGGTTCTCGGCCTGCTCAAGCTTCACTTACACGCAACACTGACTTATCAAAAACGAAGGAAACCCAGGACGTTATAGAGAACATGGTGGATGGTTTAAATGACCATCGAATTTCAGATATTGGTGATTTCTTTGATAAAAACTTTACTTGGATGGGCAATACTGGATGTGGGACCAAAAACGGAGTGAGAGAATTCCAAGACAATTGGCAAAAACCTTTTCAAGCGGCTTTTTCTGATAAAATTTGTATTGATGAGGCGCGATTGTTCATGGGTGAATGGGCTGCGGCATTTGGACGACAAGAGGCTACTCATTCTGGAGATTTTATGGGCATTCCCGCCACTGGGAAAAAAGTTCATATAAAATATATGGATTTCTGGAAAGTCGAAGAGGGCAAAATTACTGACAATTGGGTGATGGTTGATTTCCCATATATATTGAAACAATTAGGTGCTGATTGTTTCAATGGCGAAGGTTGGGAAAAGTATGATGAAAATTTATGTCAGGCGCCAAGTCCTGAGTTAGAAGGATAGATCATGATTACATATTTGAAAAATGGTAAATCATTAGCAGAAAAAGAGAATGATAACCAAAAAACTAAAGAAATTGTTGAAAAAATTTTAAAACAAATTGAAATTGGTGGCGATGAGGCTGTGCGTGCCTTAAGTAACAAATTTGATAATTATAATCCAATATCTTTCAGATTAACTGAGGAGCAAATTGATAACTTAATAAAAACCTTATCTGAGAGAGAACTGCAGGATATAAAATTTGCTCAGCAGCAAGTGAGAAACTTTGCCGAAATACAGCGTGCTTCTATGACTGATGTGGAAGTTGAAACTTTGCCTGGGGTAATTTTAGGACATAAAAATATTCCAGTCCAGTCTGTTGGTTGTTATGTGCCAGCAGGTAAGTTTCCGATGGTTGCGTCTGCGCATATGTCTGTTGCAACAGCCTCTGTTGCAAAGGTTCCAAGGATTATTGCTTGTACACCTCCTTTTAAAGGTCAACCAAATGCTGCAGTGGTAGCAGCTATGCATATGGGAGGAGCGCATGAAATATACGTTATTGGTGGCATACAAGCTATTGGAGCGATGGCTTTAGGAACAGAAAGTATAGATCCAGTTCATATGTTGGTTGGCCCAGGAAATGCGTTTGTTGCAGAAGCAAAGCGTCAATTATTTGGTCGAGTAGGAATTGATCTTTTTGCCGGTCCGACTGAAACAATGATTATAGCCGATGAAACAGTGGATGGTGAACTTTGTGCTACCGATCTACTTGGGCAAGCGGAACACGGATATGATTCACCAGCAATTCTATTAACTATATCAAAGAAATTAGCAGAAGAGACCTTGAATGAAGTGGAGCGTATTTTAAAAATTCTACCGACTGCTGATACAGCTGGAGTAAGTTGGAGAGATTATGGCGAGGTTATATTGTGTGAATCGTATGATGAGATGTTAAAAACAGCAAATGATATAGCTTCTGAGCATGTCCAGGTTATGACTGATCGTGATGATTGGTTTTTAGAGAATATGACAAGCTATGGTGCTTTGTTCTTGGGGGCTCGAACAAATGTGTCTAATGGAGATAAAGTTATAGGAACTAATCATACGTTACCCACAAAGAAAGCTGGTCGGTATACTGGTGGATTGTGGGTAGGTAAGTTTCTAAAAACTCATTCTTATCAGAGAATACTAACAGATGAAGCGGCTGTAATGATTGGGGAGTATGGCTCAAGACTTTGTATTTTAGAGGGTTTTATAGGGCACGCAGAACAGTGTAATCTAAGGGTTCGCAGATATGGTGGGAAAAACATTGCATACGGAAAGGCTGCCGAATAATGTCTAGTTCGTTACAGTTAAATGTTGTTGTTAAAGTTTTTAATCAAAGTGCTGATTTTTGCAAGGCTATGATGTGATAGATCTTCCGGAAATACCTTCTTTCAAACTAACTGGAAAAAAAGCATTGGTTGTTGGTGCTTCATCAGGGATTGGTTTGGCAAGTGCTTGTGCTTTGGCTTCAGAAGGTGCGTCCGTAACATTAGCTTCAAGAAGGTCAAAAGATTTGGAAAAAATTTCAAATGAAATGAGCTTGAAAGGATGGGTATCAAATTGTCTAGAAATGGATATTTCGGATATTGAAAGTACTAAAACGCTAGTACGAGATAATGGGCCTTTTGATATCCTTGTTAATAGTGCTGGCTTAGCACGGCATTCCAAAATGGTAGATACTACCTTGGAAGATTTTGATGATGTAATGAATGTTAATTTACGGGGAGCGTATTTTCTTACCCAATCAGTGGCAATGGGATTGCTAAAAGCGAGCAAACCAGGATCTCTGATTAATATTTCTAGCCAAATGGCGCATGTGGGTGGTTTGGAACGCGCAGTTTATTGTGCTTCAAAATTTGCTGTTGAGGGTTTCACAAAAGCTATGGCGATTGAACTTGGTCCAAAAAAAATACGGGTAAACACTATTTGTCCTACTTTTATCAAAACAGCTTTAACTGAAAATACGTTAAATGATCCAATAAAAAAAGATTGGGTGTTAGATAAAATTAAGTTGAATCGATTTGGGGAAGTTGAAGATATAATGGGAGCGGTCCTTTATTTAGCATCTGATGCATCAACTTTGGTGACAGGATCATCAATGATGATCGATGGAGGTTGGACAGCTGATTAAATGACTTTAGAAAAAGTAACATCTTTAGAAGTAGCAAAAAAAGCTGGTGTGAGCCAGTCTGCGGTGAGCAGAGTGTTCACACCTGGGGCTTCAGCTTCTAAGGGGACCAGCGAAAGAGTTCGTAAAGCTGCAAATGATCTTGGTTATCGACCAAATGTATTGGCTCGAGCTATGGTGTCTGGTAAAAGCAGAATGATAGGACTTGTTGTTGCTTATTTAGACAACCTTTTCTATCCAAATGCCTTAGAGAAACTGTCTAATCAATTAAAAGAAAAAGGTTATCATGTATTGATCTTTATGGCGTCACAGACCGCAGGCAATATTGATGAGGTGCTACATGAAATAATGGGATATCAGGTTGATGGGATTGTCTTAGCTTCTGTGGCAATGTCATCTGATTTGGCAAGTGAATGCCAGAAAGCGGGTGTTCCGGTAGTTTTATTTAATAGGAGTCAAGATGATGATCGCTTATCATCAGTCGGATCCAATAATGTAAGTGGTGGGCGCAAAATTGCTGATTTTCTAATTGCTGGTGGCCATAAAAAAATAGCACATATTGCAGGTTGGGAAGGAGCTTCGACGCAACGCGATCGTGAAACAGGCTTCCTTAGTGGGCTACATTCGGTAGGAATTAAATTATTTGCGCGAGAAGTCGGAAATTTCCAAATTGAAAAAGCGCGTGAAGCGGCGCGTATAATGTTTAAAAATAATGATTATCCAGATGCTGTGTTTGTAGCAAATGATCATATGGCTATAGGTGTTATGGATGTTTTAAGGATAGAATTAGGTTTGAGAATTCCAGATGATGTTTCTGTAATAGGTTATGATGATGTTTCTGCTGCTGAATGGTCAGCATATTCGTTAACAACCGTTCGCCAACCTGCGACACAAATGGTTGAGGAAACTGTATCGATTTTAATGGATCAGATTGAGAATAAGGCAAAGAATCCAAGACGCATTGCAATTGATGGCCCTTTAATAGTTAGGGGATCAGCAAAAATTCCAGAAGGGTGGAAAAATGAAAGGTTTTAATGAGAAATTTGAAAATTTACCTGATTTTATAATAGGTATTACAAAGGAAATCTGGGAAGATAGAGGTATAGAAACTTTAAATCACTACTACTCCAAGGACATTCCTATGCGCCTACCTTCGGGGGTGTCCATCGGAAATGAGTCCACAAAAAACGGTACTTTAGCAACAATTGCTGAATTTCCTGACAGAGAGCTCTTAGGGGAAGACGTAATTTGGTCTGGAGATGAAGATACTGGATTTTTATCATCTCATAGAATACTTACGATGGGCACTCATTTGGGAGATGGTTATTTTGGGCCAGCGACGGGCCGGCGGTTTATTGCAAGAGCAATAGCTGACTGTGCTGCAAAAAATAACGTTATTTATGATGAGTGGTTAACGCGTGATACTTCGGCAATAGTTTATCAATTAGGTATGAAACCAAAATCATTTGCTCGCAAACTTATCAAGCGAGAAGGTGGGTCAGAAAAGTGTATAAAACCCTTCACACCAAAGATTGATATTGATGGCCTCTATAAATCAAAGGGTAATAATAATGAATGGGGTCAAAAATTTGCAGATATTCTATGCCGTATTATGAATAAGGATATTTCAGTAATACAATCAGAATATGACAGAGCAGTGCAAACTGAGCACCCTGGCGGTGTTACAGTGCATTCCTGGAATAAAACAGAATATTTGTGGATGTCATTAAGATCTTCTTTTCCAAATGCAGTTTTTAAAATTGAACATCAAATTGGTCGAGATGATGATATGCTTTCACCAAGAGCAGCTATTAGATGGAGCCTAGAGGGCAAGCACGAAGGGTTTGGTCTATTTGGCAAGCCCACTGGAGCAGATGTCTACGTCATGGGCTTTAGTCACGCAGAGTTTGGGCCCTATGGGTTAAGGCGAGAATTTACACTCTATGATGAGGTTTCCATTTGGAAGCAAATTCTAATGCAAGTGGGATAAGGAGTACTAAATATGACATATGATGAAATGGAAGCCCGTATTGTACGATATGGAGATTTAATACCATGCAAGACTGCTTTTATAGACGCACATACACCAGGTTCTAATCAAAAAGAAAATTTTACCATAATTGGAGGTGGAGTTTCTGAAAGTGCTGACCAACATGTGCATATAAAGGAAACGCCAGGTTTTAATATTGGAGCAGCTGGACAACCGCCAAATTGTAAGAACTCACTTCATAGTCATACAACTGCGGAAGTTTTCTTTGTTCTTAAAGGACGATGGCGGTTTTTTTGGGGACGCCATGGAGATGCTGGTGAGGTTATCTTGGAAGAAGGTGATATAATAAATATCCCAACTGGTATTTTTCGAGGTTTTGAGAATGTTGGTATTGATTATGGAATGATAATCGCAATTTTGGGTGGAGATGATGCTGGAGGTGGAGTTTTATGGGCCCCAGAAGTGATTAAAGAAGCTTCCAAGCATGGTTTGGTTCTAGCGAGTAATGGTAAGTTATATGATACAAAAAAAGGTGAAAAAATTCCTGCTAATATGGAATTAATGCCACCTTTAAGTGAGACTGAATTGATATTGTTTCCGGAACTTTCTGCTCTAGATGTCGTGCCTAATCATGTGGCTCGTTATTGGGACCTGATGTCACTGGCTAATGGGCAACCTGCCAAAGTCATTGGTAAGGATTCTATCCTCATTGATCGACCTGGTTTTGAAGTGGAATTGTTAAACAAAAATTCAGTAACTGCTGATTTTATTGTTTCAAACCGTCATCAAGTATTGCTAGTTCACCGAGGACATTGGTTATTAGAATGGGAAAAAGGACAGATTACTCTAGCTTCAGGTGATACCTGTGCTTTGCCGCCTAATTTGAGCTATAATTTAAGGCCAGCAATGGGGGGAGAGGCTAGTCTATATAGGGTTACCAATACAGATGACAGTGCTGGTGCAACTTGGAAAAATAATAAATAAACTATCAATGATTAACTATTAATTAGTGGAAATAAAATGAAAAAAATCTTAACTAGCCACGTTGGCTCTCTTCCTCGATCACAGGCTGTAGTTGATTATATTTTTGCCCGCGAAAATAAAAAAAGCTACGATATAGAAGCGTTTGATATATGCATGACTGATGCTTGTTCAAATACAGTTAAACGTCAAGTTGATGCTGGTATTGATATTGTTTCTGATGGTGAAACCTCAAAGATTTCTTACGCGACTTATGTTAAGGATCGTTATACAGGATTTGATGGGGATAGCCCTAGAAATGCTCCAGCAGATTTGAAATTATTCCCAACTTTTTTGGAACGACTGGCTGATGATGGTGGAACACCTTCTTACGCGAGGCCAATGTGCGTAGGTGAAGTTAAATCTAAAGATCATTCCGAATTAACAAAAGATATAAATAATCTGAAAAGTGCGATGAAGCTACATGGAGCAAAGCAAGGTTTTATGAATGCGGCTTCCCCTGGTGTCATTAGTCTATTTTTACAAAATGACTTTTATCCTACGAGAGAGGCTTATTTATCAGCTTTAGCAGATGTGATGCGTGATGAGTACAAAAACATAGTTGACAGTGGCTTACATCTGCAGCTCGACTGCCCTGACTTGGCTTTGTCTCGACACATGTTATTCAACGATTTATCTGATAGTGAATTTGTTAAAATAGCAAACTCTCATGTTGAAGCCCTAAACTATGCGTTAACTGGTATTGATCCTAGCAGAGTTAGGGTTCACATTTGTTGGGGAAATTATGAGGGTCCCCATGTTTGTGATTTGAGCATGGACAAAATTTTTTCAACCTTAATGAATGTTTCTGCAAATTATATTTTATTTGAGACTTCTAATCCTAGGCATGCGCATGAGTGGACTGTTTTTAAAGATCGGAAATCTGAAATTCCAGATGATAAAATTTTAGTTCCTGGAGTTTTGGATACCACTACGAATTTTGTTGAACATCCAGAATTAGTAGCTCAGCGGCTTCAAAAATTTGTGGAAATCGTTGGAATTGATAGGGTGATTGCAGGAACAGATTGTGGGTTTGGTACATTCGCAGGCTTTGGCTCTGTTGATCCAGAAATTGCTTATGCAAAATTGCAAGCATTATCAGATGGAGCCGAAATAGCCTCCAAACGATTGGCTTAAATAATCAAAGTGGCAAGGTTATGAGAATTTCAAATTGCCACATGGAGGAATGAGAATATTATGAGACCCGAACTGCTAAATTTACTTAAAAAAGTAGATACACCCACTGTATGCAATGCCATTGAGGTTGCTCAGGGAAAAAGAGGATTTTCTAACTTTACACGTGATACGATGATACCTAGTAACTCGAAAAATAAGGCAATAGTTGGGTTTGCTCGAACTGCTAGTATTAAAGCTTTAGAACCTTCTGAAGAGGATGGGGGTATATTAAGGGCTAGAAGAATGGCTTACTATAAATACATGTCTGATGTTACAAAGCCATCGATAGCTGTTGTGGAAGATTTGGATTTTCCAAAAGCTGTGGGAGCATATTGGGGAGAAATTAATTGCACTGTTCATAAATCTTTTGGCTTATCTGGAACTTTAACAAACGGTGTTATGCGTGATATTGATGATCTTCCAAGTGGATATCCAGTTATTGCCGGTTCTATAGGACCAAGTCATGCGTTTGTTCGTGTTGAAGAAATCAATGTTGAAGTTAATATTTTTGGATTAACTGTGAAGCCAAATGATCTGGTTCACGCAGATAAACATGGAGCGTTGGTTATCCCTAATAATTTGGTAGATGATTTAGAAGATGCAATAATAAAGTTGATTGATACCGAAAAATTAATTTTGCAGCCAGCTAGAAAAGATAAGATGTCTTTTTCAGACTTTGAGAAAGCATGGAAATCTTTTGAAAATAGCAGAACTTAATTTTGAAGATTATACAATTTCCAAACTAAGTACGTGCAGTATCAACATTTAAGAGTTCTTAATTAAGACACCTCTGCAAATACCTTATTTAATGCTTTTGTAAGTTTATCAAACATTTCTTCCATTTGAGCGTCAGTCATTATGAAGGCTGGACACAGAACTATCGCTTGTCCCAATGGTCTGCAAATAAGTCCAAAATCAGAACAAGTATTGGCAATTTTTTCGGATACATTTGCTTCAGGCCCAAATGGTGTTTTAGTGTCTTTGTCTTTTACAGCTTCCAGTGCACCCATCAAGCCTTTTGATCTAGCTTCACCAATGTTTGGATTTTTAGCTAATTCTGCCAGACCAGCCTCAAATTTTGGCGTTAATAGTCCTACATTCTCTATTAAACCTTCGTTTAAAATGACATTAATTGCTTTCAAAGCGATTGCGCACCCCACAGGGTGTCCCGAAGCTGTGAAGCCATGGGGAAACTCTTCGACACTTTCTGCTGCTGCTTGTATTTTATCAGATAAATTTGGTCCAAGAATAACAGCACCCATTGGAAAATAACCCGCAGTTAAGTTTTTAGAAGAGATTATTGCATCAGGTTCAAAATCATATGCCTGACAACCCCAAACAGGACCAGTTCTTCCAAAGCCACAGATAACTTCGTCTGCAATCAGAGCAATGTTATATTTTTTAAGAATAGGTTGAATTGCCTGAAAATATCCTTTTGATGGTGGTATTACACCACCAGCACCCATTACTGGTTCAGCAACTAGTGCGGCTATTGTTTCAGGACCTTCAGATATAATTGTATCTTCTAAATTTTTAGCCATTCTCAGAGTAAATTCAGCTTCACTTTCACCAGTTTTTCCAAATCTCCAGTAATGGGGGCAATCAATATGTATAAATCCTTCAAGGGGCAATCCAAAGACTTCATTATATGGTTTGGCAGTCATTGACGCAGATACTGCAGTCACACCATGATATCCATTAATTCTGGTTATTATTTTTCGTTTTTGTGGATTGCCCTCAGCTTTATTCATGAACCATAACATTTTTACTAGTGTATCATTTGCTTCAGAGCCAGAGTTGGTGTAAAAAACCTTGCCGCTATCGAAAGGTGAGACCTCAATAAGTTTCTCTGAAAGCATTACAGTTTGATCAGACATACGTCCAAAAAAAGAATGGTAACCTGGAAATCGATCATATTGTGCTTTAGCTGCTTCTACTAAACCTTTGTGATTAAATCCGGCAACCATATTCCACAGGCCAGAATTACCATCTAAATATTTTTTACCATGTACATCAAAGACATATGGTCCATCGCCGTGGGTTATTATGGTTGCTCCACGTTTCTCTATAGTTGGTAAATCTGTAAAGCCATACATAGAATTGGTATTGGCTCGAGCTTCCCAGCTGTTTGGATTTTCGTCTCGCATTGTGGTCTCCAGTGTCTCTAATTATAGTTTGAGTAAGGTAATTTGCATTTGCTAATCATTAAACTAGAATATTCTCTAAATTAGCACAAGGTGCAAGAAATTTATGGAGTTAAAATGGTAGAAAGTCCTGGGCGTATAACACTATGGGGGATCGAGATATTTGTTGCAGCGGCTGAAGAGAATTCTATCTCTGCAGCTGCACAAAGATTATCTGCAAGCCCATCTGCGGTTAGTCAGCAAATTACTAATTTAGAAACAGGAATGGGTGCAATTTTATTAGATAGAAGTAAACGTCCTCACCAACTAACTCCAGCTGGATTGATATTTTTAAAACGTGCAAAAAACATAATTTCTGAAGCTTCTCATGCTAAAGCAGAATTAGCGGTTCAAGATCTCAGTAAACTGACAAACTTCCGACTTGGAGTTATTGAAGATTTTGATGCGAATATAACACCAAAATTATTAACTGAGCTATCGAAAGAATTTACTGGATGTCAAATACAACTAGAAACCGCTTATAGTCTTAAACTTCAAGAATTGTTAGAAAAACGGCAATTAGATATGATTGTGGCGGCAGATTTGGGACAATCACAAGATTGGATGGAAGTGTTTCCAGTTGTAAAAGAGCCATTCGTGGTTGCCGCTCCGAAAGGCTTGATTGAACGAAACGGTAAGGAGTTGGAGCAACTTTTAAAGTATCCATTTATTAGGTACTCATCAACTCAGGCAATGGGTCGCTCGCTTGATGCTCATTTATTACGTCAAAAAATTAACATTCCTCATAAATTTGAACTTGACAGTTATCATGCGTCACTTGCTTTGGTGGCCAATAAGACTGCTTGGACGATTACGACACCTCTAGGTTTTTCACATGCACAGCGCTTTAAACCTGATGTGGAATTGCTTCCTTTACCAATGAAAGGCCTCACAAGGACAATCTCTGTATTATCTAGGGCTGATGGATTTGAAAAAATGCCTAAACACATTGCGTCATTAATTCGTATTTTATTGCAAAGAACAATATTGAACGACTTAATTGAAGAGTTTCCTTGGCTTCAGGATGATTTTTGCATCTTAGAGACCTAGTTCATCGCGCATGCTATACCAAGTCATAGCCAAGGCTAATAATGGTGAACGAAGCTTAGGACCTCCTGGGAAATTTGGTGTGATCAAGGAGGCCATAGTTTTAAATCGACCATTTTCTCCTAAAATATCTTCAGAGATTATTTTTCCAGCCATTGTTGCCATAGCTACGCCACTTCCAGAATAGCCTGATGCTGAGTATGTGTTCTTGTTTAGTTTACTTAGATAAGGCATACGTTTCATCGTTATTGCCAGAGTTCCGCCCCACGAATATTCCAACTTAACATTTTCAAGCTGTGGGAAAATTTTCAACATTGGTTTTGAAACTATTGCATTAATATTTTTAGGAAAATTATAACCATAGGTTTCACCTCCTCCAAATAATAGCCTGTTATCTTTTGACATTCTAAAATAGTTTACAACAAATTTACTATCAGCAACTGCAACATCTTTGTTTAAAATACTTGATTTTTGATCATCATTTAGTACTTCAGTACTTGCTATGAAGTTATTGATTGGCATTACTTTTTTATTTACAATCTTATTTAAACTACCAAGATATCCATTGCAGGCTAATATTGTATATGTTGTTTTAACTAAGCCAAGTTTTGTTTTTATAAGCGTTTTTTTACCGTATTCTATTTGATCCACAAGGGAGTTTTCAAATATCTGAACTCCTGCCTTACTAGCAGAATCTGCTAGGCCTAATGCATAATTCAACGGATGTAGATGGCCTGAACTCCAATCAATACTTCCTCCAAAATATTTTTTTGAACCAACAATATCTTGTATCTTGGCCTTATCTAACGGGGTTATTTTTTGATGCCCATACTTTTTTTTCAATAGTTTTACATTCTCATGTTCTTCTTTTACTTCTCGTTGGTTGAGACAGGCATGTATTATTCCAGGTTTTAGATCGCAATCAATACCGTTTTTGGCAATCAGATCATTGACTAAATATTTTGCATCTTGCCCAATTTGCCATAACTTTTGTGCTGCGACTTCTCCATATTCTTGCTCTAAGGATCTTTGCTCAACCCTTTGTCCGCTAGCGACTTGTCCACCGTTTCGTCCTGAAGCGCCCCAACCAGGTCGATGGGCGTCTAATAATACCACCTTTAAACCGGCTTCTGCTAAATGAAGTGCACATGAAAGACCAGTATAACCAGCACCAATGATACAAACGTCTGCTTCAATACTTTCTTTCAACACGTGATAACGTCTGTGATTGTTCGCAGTAGAAGCGTACCATGAGTCGGGAAACTGACCTAGTTTATCGTTTGAGAATAATAGATTCATAATTATACATTTAACAGTAAATGCTCACGTTCCCATGGGCTAATTACATTAAGATACTCTGCATGCTCTAGATTTTTGATAGACAAGTAAAGTTCACTAAATTTTGGGTGTAAAAGATTTTTCATTTCTTCTGCATTACTGAATAAATCAAGAGCCTCGCGAAGTGAACGTGGTAAGTTCCCAGTATGATATGCGTCTGTCGACATTTCAGGTTCTGGCATTCTTTTCTCTTTTAAGCCTAACAACCCACTAGCTAAGCTAGCAGCTATCCCAAGATAAGGATTACAATCCATTCCTAGAATTCTATTTTCAACGCGACGTGAACTTTTGCCTGAGATTGGAACTCTAATACCAGTCGTTCTATTATCCCGGCCCCAGTGTAAATTAGTTGGAGCAGAAAAGTCAGGTACGAATCTTCTATACGAATTGACATATGGTGCTAAAATCGCAATTACAGAAGGGAGATGATGTTGCAGACCTCCTATAAAATGATAAAATTCTTCACTGTCTTCGCCTTGTTGATTTACAAATATATTTTCGCCACTTTTTTTATCAACAATTGAATGATGAACATGCATTGCTGAACCAGGTTGGTTTTGCATTGGTTTGGCCATAAAAGTGGCAAAGCAGTCATGACGTAGTGCAGCTTCTTTTATCAATCTTTTAAAGTAAAAAACTTGATCGGCCAACGCAACTGGATCACCATGATCAAAGTTTATTTCGATTTGGCCTGCACCGCCTTCTTGATTGATCCCATCTATTTCAAACCCCTGAGCTTTTGCAAAATCATGGATATCGTCAATTATAGGTCCGTATTCATCTATAGCGCTCATTGAATAACATCTGCCAGTAGCTCTTCGACCTGATCGCCCTATGGGCGGCTCGATAGCAATTGCTGGGTCGAGGTTTTTAGCAACCAAATAAAATTCCATCTCTGGAGCTATGATTGGCCTTAAACCTAATTCATCATAACATTTTAATATTCGTTTCAAAACATTGCGCGGAACCTGTGGTACTGGTTCACCAGCACGCGTATGAACATTATGAATTATTTGAATGGTTGTGTCACTCGACCATGGTGCGGCGGCTGCGGTTTCAAAATCTGGGGTCAAAACACTGTCTGGTTCTGTTACCCAGTCTGCATCTTCAATTTCTGCAAATTGGCCTGTTATTGTTTGGTTGAATAATGACTCGGGCAAGTACATCTCAGAAGATTTAGCAAATGTTCCTGATGGTAAGGCTTTCCCACGCACAATTCCTGATGTATCTGAAATAATACACTCAATTTCTTCAACTTTACTATTCCCAATGTAATCCAATGCGTGTTGTGGTATTTTTTTTAACCACTCTTTATTATTTGACATTATTCCTCAATTTGTTTGATTTAAAGAAGTCTGCCATTTTATTTGCAATTATATTTTGTGACAGAGGTTGTTGCATCTTTAATTTTGCTCGTTCAAGTAATTCATTTGGTACAACACCTTTACCCCTAGTTTCAACCAGGCCATTAATAAATTCATGTCCATACTCTGGGTGACCCTGAAAAGTCATAGCTGGGCCTTTATACATTAACCCAGCATATTTGCAAAAATCGCTAGCAGCGATCACTTTTGCCTCATCTGGGAGGCTAGTAACCTGATCTTGATGCCAGGCATTTATTGAAACAGCAGCTTTTTCTTGAAACATTTTATAGTCTTGTTTGCCAATTGACCATCCATTGGGATATTTTTCTACTTTTCCACCCAAGGCCTGAGCAATAATTTGGTGTCCGAAACAAATTCCAATTATGGGGATTTTCTTTGTATAAATGTCTTTTATGAAATTTTCTAAAGGTTTTATAAATGCGTGATCCTCATATGTCCCGTGTTTAGATCCCGTAATTAACCAACCGTCAGCTTCAGCTGAAGATTTTGGGAAATCCATATTTTCAACATCATATATCTCGAAATTAAACCCATATTCATTCAAAAGGTTGATAAACATTTCTCCATAAGTACCATATTTATCTTTTAGACCTTCTGGTGGATGCCCAGCTTCTAAAATTCCAATTTTCATTTTTATACTCTTATTAATTTTGAATGTTTAAAGGGCATTAATTGTGGTTTGAATGATCTCGTTATAAGATTTTTCCTTAAAATAGTTAAATTCTTGGTTTTTACAATCCACTAAACCTCTGATCAATAAAGGATCAAAGATTTTTTTGATTTTTTGAGAACTAGTAAAACGTTCAATTGCTGTTTTCCAATCTTTAATTATGGTGTTTCCCTTTGAGTCATAGCCATTACCACTTATAGGTTCGGGAGGATCTATTTTACTTTCCATCCCATTTAATGCTGCTCCAAGGATTGCGGATAGAACTAGATATGGATTTGCGTCGCCGCCTGCAACCCGGTGTTCAATTCTTTTTGCTATATTTGGCCCACCTGGGACTCGAATAGCAGTTGTTCTATTTTCATACCCCCAATTTATAATTGTAGGAGCATGTGCGCCAGCAGTAAAACGGTTGTACGAGTTGTGATTTGGCGCAAATATTAATGTAGAATCTTGCATAGATTCTAAACATCCAGATATTGCTCTTAATAAATATTTACTTCCTTTTTCTGAATTATTATTAAAAATATTTTTGTTGTTTTTGTCCAAAATCGAAAAATGCACATGTAAGCCATTGCCTGCTTCTTGAGCATAAGGTTTTGCCATAAATGTCGCTCGCATTCCGTGTTTTAATGCCACACCGCGAGCGGCCTGTCGAAACAACCAAGTATCATCGGCAATTTTTACAGCATTGCCGTGGTTTAAGTTTATTTCAAATTGACCAAGGCCACTTTCAGTAATAGCTGCTTGCGCAGAAATATTCATAAGTTCGCATGCGTTATATAAATCATTGAAGAAACCGTCCAAACCATCAAGCTCTTGAATTGATAGAATTTCTTGCCCAACCATTGGTTTCCCAGTTGCTGGAGAATTTGCTGGAGTTGGTAATCCTGACAGATTTGTTAAACAAAACTCAAGTTCTGTTGATACCACTGGTAACAAATCCCTTTGTTTATATCTGTCTATGATTGAAATTAATGCTTGGCGAGGGTCTCCAGAAAATGGACTATTATCCTCATTAAAACTTTGATGTTGTATATAAACTGTTGGTTCCTTTAACCAATTTATTGAAATTGGTCCACGATCTGTAGGGAATAAGTTCCCATCAGCGTCTCCTGTTTCAAATACCAGTGGGCTATCTGCAATATCATTACCTAGAATATCTAAATTCAATACTGATAAGGGCATCCTAGAACTAGAGTTTAATACTTTTTCCAAGTGACTTATTGGAAGTCGCTTTCCCCTAGGGATGCCATTTAAATCGGAAATTAGAATACGCAATGATGTGGGTTTAACCAAGTTATTTCTCCAAATTTGTACAATTTGTGCTACCAACTCAAGTATTCAGTGTCGAGATGTTATTTATGCTTAAATGCGGTGGTAGTTTTAAGTAGTTTGATTTGAAGAAATTGAATGGCCTTTGGGACAGTGTATTTTTTAATCGTTGGACCGAACAGTTTTATAGCAGCAAGAAAAAGTTGTCATTAGCAGTTTGATACGCAATAAATGGCCATCAAAAAGTTAATTGAGTGTTTTTTTTGATTATATATTACGTTGACATTATAATTTTGGAACATGCTAATGTAAGGGTGTGACAATTCAGGTAACAATATTTGTTACCAAAGCTTAAACAAATTATGCATTTTAAGGAGAGTGAAAATGGCAACTTTAGAAAAAAAATCTTGGTCTAATCCAGATGATTCAATGACACCAGACAAAACACATGCAGCAACGATTAAGTTTGGTCCTGTTAGTATCACTAAAGCAAATATGCAGCCGGGCTGGAAATGGTCAGAGTGTATCAAGCCGCATGTTGGCACAGAGTCCTGTCAGGCCGGCCATATTGGAGTTTTGATGCAAGGCTCTGTACATGTGGTTTCCGACGATGGTTCAGAGATCACGGTAAACGCAGGTGAAGCATACAGGTTTGCACCAGGACACGACGCTTGGGTCGTGGGAGAAGAACCAGCAATAGGGATTGAATTTGCGACTGATAGTAAAGATTTTGCCGTTTGGACACGCGGGTAGGTTTTTAAAGTGGCTCTTTGTTAGTTCAAAACGCTTCCCGTGTTTTAGGTGGAGCGTTTTGACACACAGTGTCCGTTACATTTGAAAACTATACTAGGGATTCAACTTAAAGCTTTACCCCGCCCGTATGACTCTCAGGTGATACTTTAAGGCGTGCTACCCGTGCATGGGCCCCAGCCGGGGGTGCACAAGATATGTATACTTAAGATTTTCAGACCTTAATATTCTAATTACTAATTTTTGATAAATATAAGTATAAACTTCTTGATTTGTGTGTCTAACTTACCCTTAATTATAAATTTAAAGTGAGTTATTTTTTAGATGCTCTTTGACGAGCTAGAGCGCTATCTTTATCAGACACACCTAAAAGGCCAACTACTGTTCGAATTAATGCGTCTTCGTTTGCGTCTCGGTAGTCATCTGTTAGTACAATAGTCCAAAGGTCTTCTACCAAAGCTGAACGTTCTTCAAAAGCTATAGCAGCTTTTATTGATTTGGTGAACCTGACTGTATCAGGGGCTTGTTCTTCGAGAACTTTTGCTTCTTTTATGAGCTCATTAGCTTTGTCATGATTTAAATCAAATCGTTTAGTAACTAAACTGATAATATTAATAAACTCTTCGTCTGAAAAATCATCATCAGATCTTGCAACTCTAATCATTAATGCAGCAATCGCCAATCTCGCATCATCAGGTTCTAGCTGTATCACAGTCTCAGTAGTAAAGATTTTTAAGATATTTTTCAGCATATTAAATAGTCCAATTTAAATTAATTTTAAAAAATTTTTGATTTTAGTTAACATCTAAGAGACTAGTTTTGATCGTTCAACAGCTGCTCGAATAAAATCAGCAAAAAGGGGGTGAGGTTCAAAAGGTTTTGATTTTAGTTCTGGATGAAATTGCACTCCAATAAACCATGGATGATTTTTCATTTCAACTATTTCTGGAAGACGATCATCTGGAGACATACCTGAAAATGACAAGCCACATGCTTCAAGTTTATCTTTAAACTTTAAATCAACTTCGTATCGATGCCTGTGCCGTTCTGAAATTGAGTTGTTTCCATAGATTTTAGAAATCATACTATTCTTTTTCAAAATAGCATTATAAGCACCTAGCCTCATAGTGCCGCCTTTATCATCGGTTGCATCTCGCTTTATGGTCCGATTTCCTTCAACCCATTCTTTAAGATGATAAACAACAGGAGTGAACCGCTTTTTATTGGCTTCATGGTCAAATTCTTCAGACCCTGCATTTTCGATTTGTGCTAAATTTCTTGATGTTTCTATTACAGCCATTTGCATTCCCAAACATATACCTAAAAATGGTACATTTTGTTCACGAGAGTAAGTTACTGCCTTAATCATTCCTTCTGTTCCACGTTCTCCAAACCCACCTGGAACCAATATACCATCATAACCTTCTAGGTGCGGTTCTAAATTTTTCGTATCTAAAGTCTCTGAATCTAACCAGCCTATTTTAACCTTTACACGATTTCGAATTCCACCATGTGTTAAAGCCTCAGCGATTGATTTATATGCATCCTCAAATTGCGTATATTTTCCTACAATTGCTATTTTGACTGAGCCCTCTGGATTGTGAATGCGATCTGAAACGTCTTCCCAAACTCCCAAATTTGGTTTAGGTGCAGGTGTGATTTCAAAAGCATTCAGAACAGCTTGGTCCAATCCCTCCTTGTGATAGGCAAGTGGAGCATCATAAATTGAACTTAGATCATACGCAGCAATAACTGATTCTGGCCTGACATTACAAAATAATGCTAATTTTTCTCGTTCTTTTTGTGGAATTAAATACTCTGAGCGACAAACTAATATATCTGGCGCTATTCCAATAGATTGAAGTTCTTTCACAGAATGCTGGGTAGGTTTTGTCTTTAATTCTCCGGATGCTTTTAAATAAGGAAGTAAAGTTAAATGCATAAATATACATTCACCCCTAGGTTTGCCATGACTAAACTGTCGAATGGCTTCGAAGAACGGCAAACCCTCAATGTCGCCCACGGTTCCACCTATTTCACATAGCATGAAGTCAACTTCATCTTCTCCAATAGCTATAAATTCCTTAATCTCGTTAGTTACGTGAGGAACTACTTGTATTGTTTTTCCAAGATAATCCCCACGACGCTCTTTTTCCAAAACTGTGGAATATATTCTACCAGATGAAACGGAATCAGTTTTCCTAGCAGCGACCCCAGTGAATCTTTCATAGTGCCCAAGATCCAAGTCAGTTTCTGCACCATCATCAGTAACAAAGACTTCACCGTGTTCAAAGGGCGACATGGTCCCTGGATCTACATTCAAATATGGGTCTAACTTTCTTAAACGAACTGAAAATCCGCGCGCTTGTAATAAAGCACCCAAAGCAGCAGATGCCAGCCCTTTTCCCAGAGAAGAAACAACACCACCCGTTATGAAAATGTACCGCGCCATTTTAGTGATTTCTCCCGTAAATTTGTTTAAATTTTACTGTTAATTTTACAGCAAATTTCTCTACCATCACGGGGGTTAACTAATATAGGATTCGCGTGATATCTGCAACTCATTAAAAGTTTTTTTTTGGTAGCTTTATTACTTTTAACAGTAAATTACTAATTTTATTCTGATTTTGGCGGTGTTAGTGGATCATCTGTGTCAGACGGTGGAAGTAGATCGTCCCCTAATGGTTGTGTTTTGCTATCTTCGCTACTTTCGGTACCTAATCTCTCAATTACGCTATCTCCTTGAGAGTTTTTTGCGGCTATAATTGTTAGTGTAAGAGAGGTAATTATGAATGCAATGGCAAATAACCAAGTGACTTTTCCCAATGCTGTTGAACTTGGACGGCCAGAAGAACCACCGCCACCACCACCTATACCAAGTCCACCACCTTCTGAACGTTGTAGTAGTACTATTCCTATTAATCCAAGTGCTAAAATTAAGTGAATAACTAGTACAACGTTTTGCATATTATTTTCCTAAGCCGTTTTTGTGCTAACTAATCAAACATTCACACCTTGTCGACGTCTATTTAGTTCCGATTTCATTTACAAACAAGGTATTCATTTAACTATATTTTGGTAAAACTACATATAATCAAAATAATAATGGTTTGAATCAATTTTTTAGTCTTATTATAATAGCGACCATTTAGGTGTTTTAGAGCTTTGAATGATGCTCTATGTTTGTGAAGGATCCAATTAAAAGGAATCATAATGGCAAATGTTGTAGTCGTAGGCGCTCAATGGGGTGATGAAGGTAAAGGTAAGATAGTTGATTGGTTATCTGAACGAGCAGATGTAATTGCTAGATTTCAAGGTGGTCATAATGCTGGGCACACGCTGGTTATTGATGGTGTCGTATTCAAGCTATCTTTGCTTCCTTCGGGTATATTGAGAGAAGGAAAACTTGCAGTTATCGGGAACGGTGTAGTTTTGGACCCATGGGCATTACTACAGGAGATTAAAAAGATTTCTCAACAAGGCGTTAAAATTTCAACAGATAATCTTATTATTGCTGAGAATACGCCCCTAATATTACCGGTTCATCAGGATCTAGATAAAATTAGAGAAGATGCCGCAGGAAAATCAAAAATAGGTACTACTGGTCGTGGAATTGGGCCAGCATACGAAGATAAAATTGGCAGGCGGGCTATTCGATTAGCTGATTTGGCAGATATAGTTACTTTAGAGACTAGAATTGAAAGGTTGTTAGCTCATCATAACGCTTTGAGGATAGGATTGGGTGTTTCCAAGATTGATGGAGAACAGCTGAAGAAAGAGCTATTAGAAATAGCTCCATTAGTTTTGAAATATGCTGCTCCAGTTTGGAAAATACTTGATGAAAAAAGAAAAGCAGGGAAGCGAATTCTTTTTGAAGGTGCACAGGGGGCTTTATTGGATGTTGATTATGGAACTTATCCATACGTCACATCATCGAATACTTTATCCGGTATGGCTGCAACGGGAACAGGATTAGGTCCAAATGCTATAGGGTTCGTACTAGGCATTGTTAAAGCTTATACAACAAGGGTAGGCGAGGGGCCTTTCGCATGTGAACTATCTGATGAAATTGGTGAACATCTAGCAACGGTTGGACGGGAAAAAGGGACAGTTACAGGAAGAGCTCGCAGATGCGGTTGGTTCGATGCTGTATTAGTAAGGCAGACATGTATACTTTCAGGCGTAACGGGTATTGCCTTAACAAAATTGGATGTGCTTGACGGCTTAAAAGAACTAAAAATTTGCGTAGGCTATGAATTGGATGGGAAAAAATTAGACTATCTGCCAACTGCTTCAGATCATCAAGCTCGTATAAAACCAATTTATGAAGTTATGGAAGGGTGGACGGAAACTACTGCTGGCGCACGTTCTTGGGGAGAACTACCAGCATCTGCAATAAAGTATGTTAGAAGAATAGAAGAACTAATTGATTGCCCAGTGGCAATGCTTTCAACTTCTCCAGAACGAGAAGATACTATTCTCGTTACTGATCCATTCGTAGGTTAATATTCATGTCTTATAGATTACGAAGAATTCTTTCCGTTTTTGTTTTACTGATAGCTTTGCCTATATATGTTGTAATAGTAATTTCCGTTATGGCTTTGTTTGAAAGACCACCATTAATAATCGAATTGCTTATCTATTTAGCTCTTGGAGTTGTTTGGGCTTTTCCGTTAAAATCTGTATTCATGGGTGTTGGCCAAGAAGATCCTGATAAAAACCTTGATTGAAGCAATTTTCTATTGAATTCAGAGGCTAGGTTAAAATGAATGAAGTATTTAATTTTAAGCAGGAAGGGATCACTTTTCTAGGAGGTGGTTTGGTCCAAAACAAGGATTTAGTAGCGGCTATGAAATTAGCGCCCAACTTGATAGTTGCTGATGGTGCAGCCGATATTGCAATAAAAAATAATGTTATTCCATACGCAGCGATTGGTGATATGGATTCTATATCCAAAGATTTTTTCGATCAATACTCCAGCGTAAAAAAAATAGAAATTCTAGAACAAGATTCAACAGATTTTGAAAAATGCTTGAGAAAAGTGAATGCTAAGTTTGCAATAGCTATCGGATTTTTGGGTGCCCGTTTAGATCATGAGTTAGCTGCGTTTAATGCCATAGCTTCTCACAACAAATATCCAGTTTTGTTAATTGGTGAAGAAGATGTTATTTTTTCCTGTCCAGATATTTTGAATTTATATCTACCTATCGGTACACGAGTTTCTTTGTTCCCTTTAAAAAATATAAACGTTTCAACTGAGGGGCTCTATTGGAATTTATACAATGAGAAATTATCACCACTTGAAAGAATTGGTACTTCTAACAGATCTAGCAATCATCAAGTTACTGTAAAAATTGATAACCAAGGTTTATTAGTTATTTTGCCTAAATTATTTATTTCTAACGTTTTAGATGCTATTCTTGAGTAGATTTAGAGATATACCGTTCTCTGTAAATTACGTAAATACCTGAAGAAATTATTATAAAAATCCCTAAGAACGTCCAGTTATCTGGAAAATCTGAGAAAAATAAGTAACCAAAAATTGTTGCAGTTACAATTTCGAAATATTGTAGGGGTGCTATTACTGTGGCTGGTGCTAACGATAAAGCAAACGTAATAAATAAATGGGCGACTATTGCTGCTAGACCAACTCCCAATAGTAACCACATAGATTTTATCGAGGGAATTATTGGATCTAATAGACTGATATTTGTTCCATTCGCTGAAATTATTACTGGTAATAATAGAATTACAGCAGCTAATGCGGTATAAGCTTGAAGAGTAACTGGCTTCATATTCTGCGCCATCTTTCTTGTGAGAAATATGTAGAATGTGAAGCTGAAAGCAGTAAGTAAAGGTAATAATGCTACACTTCCAAATAATGAGAAACTTGGCTTAATTATAAATAGAGCGCCAAGAAACCCAATTAAACAAGCTATTAATCTTCGATAACCTACTGTTTCTCCTAAAACCACTCCTCCTAATAGGGTAATGATAAAAGGTTCCACAAAAAATATAGCCATTGCATCTGCTAAAGGCATATATTTTATGGCTGACACAAAAGAGCCGGTACCTATTAATATTAAAAGTGCTCTAACAAAATGTAATCTAATTTCAGAAAAATCTGGTTTATGCGCCCAAGACATAAAAAGTGCCACTGGTAATAATATAAAAGCTTGCAACATAAAGCGTGATAAAATTATCTGCCCAATAGGCACTTCTTGAGCTGCCAATTTTGCAAACAAATCAATCAATGGACCAATTATTGCAAAGGCCAACATTAACAAAATTCCAAGTGTTACAGATTTAGTTTGTTCCATCAAAAAATAATGTCCGTAATGTTGAGTGTTTCTGTTCTATTTACGACCAATTTTGAGTCTAAAATTCATAGTTAATAACATGATTTAATTAATCTCTAAAAAAGTTGTTTCTTTTTTAACTTTTTCCCAAAGTATTGGGGTGTTGATTGCTTCTAGCTAATAAAATTAATGAAATAAATATTATAGTGCCACCTATTATTTCAAGTTTTGACATCGCCTCTGATAGAATAAGCCAAACCCAGATTGGACCTAAAACACTTTCAATTAGAACTAGTAAGCTAACTTCTGCAGCAGGAACAAAAGGTGTGCCAGTGGTGACTAGAGTAATACCCAACCCTATAGTAAATGCTCCCATAAACAAACATAAGCTAAGATCATATGATGAAATCAATAATCCATGTTTAAAAAATATTGCAGCTAAAAGTCCAATCAGACTTGCAAACACCCCTCCAAGGAAAGTTCCCCCTAGAACATTTTCTTTGGCACTATATCTAGCAGTAACAAGCATTAATGCGAAAAATAGGGAAGCTAATAATGCTAGTAAATTTCCAAATGTTTTTCCATTAATCATTCCATCATTTACCATAAGGGCTACGCCAAAACTAGCAGCTATCATTGTAAACCAGGCAATTCTTCGAGGTTTTTCACCCAACCAAAGCCACGCAATGATGGCAGATAAAAATGGCGTAACACTTAATATAAATAATGTAGAAGCAACAGATGTGTGAAGCATTGAGAAAACATAGGTGGCAAAAGCTAAACTTAAAAATGCTCCCATTACTAAGTCAAACTTATCTAATTTTTTTAGAAAATCTAAGGGTTTTGATCTTGTTAAAATACAGGAAAAAATAATGACAACAAAACTCAGAGTTAGTGAACGATAAAACAGTATTTGAAATCCAGTAGCATCCACAATCAATCGCATAATTAGACCTATAAAACTCATAAATAGGCCACCTAAAAGAATAGTAAATGTCGCTGATCTTCTTGTCATCTTATATCTTTTTGAAAGTTTGTTCTGATATGGTCTTATTGTTTATGCTGATAGCTTGTCTAGATGAATCTTTAATTCATATTTGTTAGAGAAGTGCTTGACCTCGTCGGTGAGCCTGAATAAAAGCGCAGGACATTCAATTCAAACGAATGCAAAGATGCGCGGTTGTAGCTCAGTTGGTTAGAGTACCGGCCTGTCACGCCGGGGGTCGCGGGTTCGAGTCCCGTCAACCGCGCCATTTTTTAGGTTAACCACCTAGGATAATCTATAGATAATCTGGAAAGTTTGTTATTAATTACAGATTGTCCAAATTTCTATGTTTCAGCAGGTCTTAACGCTAGGTCCAATCAACTTATTCTCAATGTGCTGTGAAGATTATACAATTGGAGCTTTTGTAATTCATAGTAATTCCTATTTGATTAAATGCATTTCCATTTGAGCCATAGACAATGTTATCAACCTTTCTTAAATTTAAGCCTTAAGTAAACGAATTAGAGCTTTTATTTACTTGGGTGCTTCCAGAATTCATGTTATTACTTGGGTTCAGAAATAACGTACTTAAAATACATCTAACGCTGACAATTGGTAAAGAAGATATTGATATGATATTATAATTTTTTCAGAAAATAATGCTGGAAATTTAAATCATACAACCAAAGGCATTAATAACAATTACATCATTATATTATTACATTGAGAATGGTATCTTTAAACCTAAATTGATGGTGGTAGGAGCCATACCTTTTCCTTTAATGGAAGCTAAATACCCCAATCCCGCACTTAACCATATTCTTTCAGAAAATTTATAATCTAATTCTAGCTGACCCCCAGCCAACAGGCCTCCTTTGGTTTCCACTCCACCACCACCAGCAGCTCCAATAAAAATTTCGGGTGATAAATTCCAACTATTGGAAAGCGAATGACGATAACCTAATCCTAATAATCCCAGTGCATAACCACCAGCATCACCTAACATTACCGTCTGGGCCTCTCCTATTAAATAAAAATTGTCATTAAGAAAAATATCTAAAGACGTAAAATTCAAAACAGGATTCGCTTTACTTTGGTCACCAACTTTTCGGAATTCTAAATTTGCCAACTGGTAACTAAAACCTGTCGAATATTGAAATTTTTGACTTCTCTTCAGTAAATTAGGTCGTTTAAATACGTAAGAAGTCCTAATATAAGGAGAAAGGGCATTAAAGCTTCCATTAAATGCAGCAAGTGATTGAATACCTAGTTCTATGTCTACTTTTTTACTTAATGGGATCCTGCCTCCTATGCCTATAGCTCCAAGAATACCAGGTCCCGTATCAATATCTCCACCTCCACCAAAGCCTAAAGCAACATCTCCAAACATTTGAAAATTTTGTTTTTCCCAAATTCCCCTAGTTCCAAGCATAATATTCATATAACCTTCCCCATCACCCATAAATGCACCATCACCAGAAATAAAGTTTTCTCTATTTCCATTAGAGTCAAAAGCTATTTCTATACCAACTAATGAAACATTCCCTTGTTGTGATTGAGATCGGGAAACTACTGATCCTGGGATGTTAAAAGTTCTAAATGTTGGTTTTATTGCGAGAATATCAAACAGCTTTTGATTATTGTTTCCAAACTCAGTAGCCAATCCATCAGAAAGGTAGCTAAAACCTAGGCTAAGTGCAGCTGTTTGAATAGTTGATCCTTTAATATAAATATATGAAATGCCAGTTTCCATTGAAAGCGTTGGAGTTAAAAAACTACTTACACCAGCATAAGTGCGGGTCATTAAGCCATCACCAGGAACTTGTGACGCTCCTCCTCCTCCTCCCAAAAAAGTAGATAAGTTCAGAAAATTATTTGATGTGATTGGATATCTTTTCCCAACCTCATATCCCCAAAAAAAGGCCCCTCCAGCATCACCCAATGCAGCCGAATAAATGCTCTGTCCAACATAATAATTATCTTTCATTTTCCATAAAGCGGTTAAAGAATGGAGGCCTTTAATTGTTGATTGATTGGAGTAGAAGGTATCTAAACCAGATCTAAGTTCAATTTCTTCTGCATTAACCAGCGCTGTAAAAAAAACAATTAAAGTAAATAATAAAATCAATATATTTTTGATAAATTGAATTGTTAAAAATATTAAATTAAGACACATTTATTGTCATCCAAATGAAGCATAAAGGTTAATTTTAAAACTTAAAAAAAATGTTTAACCATAATGAGTTAATGGTGGAGATGAAGAGAATCGAAAGGTATTTCCTATTTTTTAATTGCTTCAGGGCTGATACACTAGATTTAAATGGTTTTTAGTTAATTTCTA
>Ga0308015_10000163_pt1 | contig 33248 bp, 45 predicted proteins | sample Neamet231_FD_203128 | JGI IMG/M metagenome (GOLD analysis project Ga0308015, IMG submission 203128) | Marine microbial communities from water near the shore, Antarctic Ocean - #231 | ecosystem: Environmental > Aquatic > Marine > Unclassified | place: Southern Ocean | collected 2014-07-28
TTTTCTCCTACACATATTCATCATACTGCAGGACGAGGTAAAAATGCTTTTAATATCCAACTAGGTATTGGAATTGAAAACATGCAAGAAAATGCATTTAATTCTATTTTTAGAAAAGAATATAAAGCAGCTAAAACTTTAACAGACAAAAAAATTGCTTTAAAAAAATATATAGAAAGTGTTCCTAAAAATTTAGAAGTAAGACCTAACCGTAAACCATATGGTACAAGAGAATCGTTTGAAGAAATATTAAATAGAATTGCAAATTCAGAAACTACTTTTGATAGAGCAGCAGAACCAAGAGATAAAATAACTTTTACAGATGAACAATTAAAAGGTATTAGAGCATTTTCATCAAAACCAGGTGGTAGAAATTTATTAAAACAAGCTTTTACAAAAGGAGGTTTTCCAGCAGTAATTGCTGTAATAGGTGGTGCTGTGTTATTTCCTTCAATGGGTGAAGCAGCAACAATAGAAAAACCAGAAACAGTTCAATATAATAAAGAGACAGGATCATTTCTTAATACAACAACAGAAGATAAAACAGATCAAAATCAATTATTACAATGGGGACAAGAAAACCCGCTGACGGCGGTCGCCGGTACATCTGTTGCTTTATCCGCTAACGAAGTTCCGAGATCTTATAAGATGCGTAGAGGTGTTGGTGACACTGGACCACTACCAGGTGGTAAAGGTAAAATTAGATCGGCTATTGGAATTGGTGGCGCATTAAAACCATTACTTACAACGTTAGGAACTCCGGCAATAGGTTTAGGGTTTGAGTCTTTATATGGTAAGCAAAGATTAGAAGAAGGAGATAGTGTGTCTGATATATTAACAGATCCACTAGGACCGGCAGCGTCGCTTGCTTTTATGGAACCTTTATCCAAAGCTTCAGGAGTTGTTAGAGGTGCACCTAAGAGAGGACTAATGGGTATGTTTAAAAACTACACAGACCTATCTAATGTAGGTACAGCTAAACCAGGATTAACTAGTAAAGCATTAAGATTAGGAATGAGTCCAAGAATGATTGCAGGTGCTTCTAGATTTTTAGGATTACCAGGACTTGCACTTACAGGTGGATTAGCTGCCTATGATGCATATAAAAATTATCAAAACGAAGAAGGTATGATATACAACTTATTTAACGATGAATAGACGAAGTTTTATAAAAGCCCTTGGCGTATTGGCTGCAACACCGGCATTAGGAAAATATTTAAACGTATTTAAATCTGCTCCTGTGCGTGAAGGTATTGCACAAGGTAAAAGCATGGGTATGGATTTTTTTAATTCTGTTATTAAAAAAGTTATGGATGAAGGTACAGAAGTTGGACAATCAGATAGAATAGCTACTTTTAAACACCCAGACAGAGCTGATATTTTAGTAGAAATAGATAAAGGCACAGGAGATACAACAGTATTGTTTGAAGCAGATTCAGGTACAAAATCTATGGGTGAAATAGTAACAACTGCAGATGAATCTACAGGTGGTAAAGCAATTTCAGAATTATTTGAAGGCGAAGAAGTATATGGTCCTGCTGGTAAAGATGTGCAAGAAGGTATCACAGGTGGCATTACAAATTTAGAAGAATTTCTTAACAAGAAAAAATTTGCCATGGGAGGCAGAGTAGAACTTGCAAAAGGTGGAATTCCTAGAGCATTACAAGCAGCGTTAAAAGCTATTAAAAGTAAATTTGGTGATGATTCTATTAAAGTATTAGAAAACGAACCAGATTACGGACTTTCTATGTTAAATGATTATACTATAGCAAGACCTGAGTCAGCTGTACTAAGAGATAAAATGAAAAACTTTGGCAAACCTGGAAAGTACAATGAAGATGGTAGTATCGATTATGACTATTATGCAGAAATATTAAATGATTCTGAAAACACTTTTGTTTATGGAGATGAATCTATAGAAGAATTATTATCAATGGAAAAAGAAACCCTTGATAATTACAATGAAATGAAAGCTATGTACGACAGGGGAGAATTAGATAAGTATGCTCCATCAAAATTTGATAATGTAAACGATGATCAAATTGCAGCGGCTGTTGATGATATTTTTCCATCAGGTGATTATAAATACGATGCTGAAATGGCAGCAGAAGCTTTAGTAGAAAACAATCCACAAATATTTGGAGATATGCTTTACGAAGATCTTGATGATATAACTAGATCAAAAATATACAGCTCAGTGTTAGAAGTTTTATCTGGTAAAAATGCAAAAATGTTGCAAATGAAAAGAAATTTATCTAAGCCCACAGCAACGTTAGCTTCCATGAAAGCAGGAAAAGGAATTAATATTTCAGACCCTAATATTTTAGATGAATTTACAACTTTTATGAAAGAGTCTGACCCAAAAGGGTATACTGATTTAGAACAAAAAGTAGAATTATCAAATTTTAATCCCAAAGGTAAAAAAGGAAACGCTGATGGCGGTATCATTGGTTTGACAACTAAACCAAGGCCTGCTAAGAGTAAAGCAGGTGTTGAAAAATTAATTGAAAGAAGATAGAATATCCCTATGGCTACTATAGACAAATCATTACCAAATATGGATCCTGATGCATTGGGTGAAGAAATTGAAATTGAACAAGTAAAAGAAGCAGAAGTAATTGATACTCCAGATGGACCTGTTGAAATAGACATGACTGAAGATGGTGGAGCAGAAGTTTCTTTTGACCCAAACGCTACTGAAGCAGAAAGTGTTGGTCATTTTGATAACATAGCAGAAGTTTTAGAAGATAGTGTGACAGACCCCATGGCATCCGAGCTAATGGAAAAATTTACAAATTATAAAGAAGCAAGATCAGAATGGGCTGAAAGTTATAGAGAAGGTTTAAACCTTTTAGGTTTTAAATATGTAACTAGAACAGAACCTTTTAGAGGAGCTAGTTCAGTTACTCACCCAGTATTAGCAGAAGCAGTTACACAATTTCAAGCACAAGCTTACAAAGAATTATTACCAGCAGATGGTCCTGTTAGAACTCAAATTTTAGGAGCAACTACAGTTGAAAAAGAAGAACAATCTAAAAGAGTTAAAGATTTTATGAATTATCAAATTATGGATCAGATGAAAGAGTATGAACCTGAATTTGATCAAATGTTATTTTACCTACCCCTGTCTGGTTCTACTTTTAAAAAAGTTTACTATGATGATTTACTAGGTAGAGCAGTATCTAAATTTATTCCCTCTGAAGATTTAGTTGTACCTTATAGTGCAACTTCATTAGAAGATGCAGAAGCAATTATTCATGTAATTAAAATTTCAGAGAATGATTTACGTAAACAACAGATTAATGGTTTTTATAAAGACATTGATCTTGGTGATCCTCCTGTACAACAAAATGCATTAAAAGAAAAAGAACTAGAACTAGAAGGTATTCAAGCAAACGGTTCTGCAGATATGTTTACTATTTTAGAAATGCATGTTGATTTAGATTTAGAAGGTTTTGAGGATGTTAATCCAGAAGATGGAGAACCAACAGGAATTAAATTACCTTACATTGTAACTATCGATGAAGCGAATAGTAAAATATTATCTATTAGAAGAAATTTTAAAGAAGAAGATCCATTAAAGAAAAAAATAAGTTATTTTGTACATTTTAAATTTTTACCTGGTTTAGGTTTTTATGGTTTAGGTTTAATTCACATGATCGGTGGATTATCACGTACTGCAACTGTTGCATTAAGACAATTATTAGATGCAGGAACTTTAGCTAACTTACCCGCTGGTTTTAAAACCAGAGGTGTTAGAATGAGAGACGATGCACAACCATTACAGCCTGGAGAATTTAGAGATGTAGATGTTCCTGGTGGAAATATTAAAGATCAATTTATGCAACTACCTTTTAAAGGACCAGACCAAACTTTATTACAATTAATGGGTGTAGTAGTTGATGCTGGACAAAGATTTGCGAGTATTGCTGACATGCAAGTTGGTGATGGAAATCAAGGCGCTGCAGTTGGTACAACTGTTGCTCTTCTTGAACGTGGTTCTCGTGTAATGTCTGCAATCCATAAAAGATTATATGTTGGAATGAAATCAGAATTTAAATTGTTGGCTGAAGTATTTAAAACTTACTTACCACCTGTATATCCTTATGATGTACCTGGTGCAGCTCGACAAATTAAAGTTGCCGACTTTGATGACAAGATAGATGTTCTGCCAGTTGCAGATCCAAACATTTTTTCTCAAACTCAAAGAATTTCTTTGGCACAAAGTCAATTACAACTAGCGCAATCAAATCCTCAACTACATAATCTATATCAAGCATATAGATCTATGTATGATGCGTTAGGAGTAAAAGACGTTAATGCAATTTTACCCCCACCAGCTAAACCAATTCCAATGGATCCGAGTTTAGAACATATTATGTCTTTATCTGGAAAACCTTTTCAAGCATTTGGTGGACAAGATCACAAAGCACACATTGATGCGCATTTAAGTTTCATGTCTATCTCTATGGTACAAAATAGTCCTATGGCAATGGCTGCAATGCAAAAAAATATTTTAGAACACATTAGTTTAATGGCTCAAGAGCAAGTTCAAATAGAATTTGTAGAAGAGTTACAAGAGATGCAACAAATTCAACAACAACTACAACCGTTAATGCAAAATCCTGCAGCAATGCAAGATCCTAACGCTATGCAGATGCAACAAAGAGTACAACAACTTACAAATCAAATAGAAGCAAGAAAAGCTATTCTAATTGCAGAGCTAACTATGGACTATGCTAAAGAAGAAGATAAGATTAGTAGTGAAGCGGGCGGAGATCCATTGATTAAAATTAAATCTAGAGAATTAGACTTAAAAGCTAAAGAAAATGAAGATAGAAACTCTTATAATAACAGTAGAACTGAGATAGATAAGATGAAAGCGTTAATGAATGACACACATCACGATGAAAAACTGGAACAAAACGAAGAATTGGCTAATTTAAGAGCAGATACTTCTTTAGAAAAACAAGAAATGTCTATTGCTAGTAAAAGATTCGATTTTGGTAGAAACTTTAAGAAAAATTAAGTATAATAAATCATTAAGGAGAAAATTATGAGTAAAGATTGGCAAAGAGGATCAACTTTCATGAACGACGACGTCAAGATCGAAAAAGAACTTGGTTGTGGTCCGGATGGTTATTCAACAGGCGGTAAAACTATCGAAATGACTAGTGGTACTGAATCACAGACTGTGACTGTTAAAGGAACTAAAGCAATGAGAGCTGGCAAAAAACCTGTAAAAGCTACTTGGTACTAATATGTGGATCTCGGCAATTAAATTAGCCGTTTCTGCTGGTAGTAAAATTTACGCTAACAAACAGAGAACGAAAATGGCTATGTCTGATGCACAGCTTATGCATGCATCTAAGATGGCCGCTGGTGAGGAAGCTTACCAAGGAAAACTTTTAGAATCTAGACAATCAGATTGGAAAGACGAATTTATTTTGATTTTACTTTCGGTGCCAATCGTAATGTTGGGATGGAGTGTCTGGTCGGATAATCCTGTACATATGGAGAAAATGGAGTTATTCTTTCTGCACTTTGGAAATTTACCAATTTGGTATCAAACAATTTTTGTAGGTGTCATTGCGAGCGTCTATGGACTTAAGGCAACAAATCTAATAAAACAAAAGTAAGGAGCAACTATTATGAGAAACGATTACGGAACAAGATCTATGTATAAAGATGGTGGTAAAACTTTAAAGGCAGTACCAGCAGCAAAGAAAAAATCACTAGGAAAACTACCTAAAAAAGTCAGAAATAAAATGGGCTTTAAAAAAGATGGTGGAAAAATAAAATAATGAAAAACTTTTTATGTTGGCCATTAGAAATTATCAGAACTGTTTATACTAAATTAGTAGATAAAGTTTTTGGTAAAAGATGTAAATGTGCAAACATAGAAACTAATCCAGTAACTATTGACGTCTGTAAAGACTGTGGAAAGGTACACAATGGCTAAACCAGGACTATACGCAAATATTCACGCTAAACGTAAACGTATCGCTGCAGGCTCAGGTGAGAGTATGAGAAAACCTGGAGCTAAAGGTGCACCAACAAAAGCTAATTTTGTAAGATCAGCTAAGACAGCTAAAAAACCTAAAAAGAAAGCGTAATGGCTAGTGCCGCATGGACACGAAAAGAAGGCAAATCTAAATCCGGTGGGTTAAACGCTAAAGGTAGAGCAAGCTATAAAGGTGGCACATTAAAAGCCCCAACAAAATCTAAAACAAGTTCTAGACGTAAATCATTCTGTGCAAGAATGGGTGGAATGAAAAAGAAATTAACTTCGGCTAAAACAGCTAGAGATCCTAACAGCAGAATAAATAAATCTCTTAGAAAATGGGACTGCTAAATGCGGGATACAAAACTCCTTGAAACTTTTTTAAAAAACAACTATAAGAAAATCAAAGAGATGAGTTTATTTAGACATTTAAAAAAAGAAGTTAATGCAGGTGCTAATGGAACTCAAGACTATATAATTAAAAAAGGTCCTAACAAAGATAAGGTGGCTAAGAAATGAAAAAACAAAAAGTTAAAAAAGTTAAAAAAGTAATTAAAGGTTTAAAGAAAGCTTCTAAATTACATGCAAGCCAAGCTAAAGTTTTAAAAAAGATAATATGAGAGAAGCCATATTAACGGCACTGGAAGATAGATATAATGCACAGATATCTGAAGCAGATGCTACACTTAAAATTTACTTAGAAAATTCTGTAGGTATTGGAGAACATCCACAACACATAGAAGAAGTAGATAAACAAATAGAAAAAATTGCAAATGCTGAAGAAAAATTAATAGTATTGCAACAATTTAAATTATAAGGAGAGAAGATGGACGATATACTAATAATAAGTAAAACACAAAAATCACTACAATTAAGACTACAAGATATAGGAGACGCTCTTTTAGCTGGAGGGGTTGACACAATGGAAAAATACCGATATCTAGTAGGACAAGCGCACGGAATACAACTAACATTACAGGATATCTCTAACCTGCTAAAACCTAAGGAGCAAAAAAATGAGCAAGGAAACATTATTGACATCGGCGATGGCAAAGGAAGTACCAAAAATTAAACTTGGACTTCAAGAAAAATACGAAGAAGAGAAAAAAACTTTACCCCCTGAAACGGAACCATTGAGTCCAGAAAATATTGGAGTTGATACAGTTGATGAATTACCTAATCCATCAGGATATAGAATTTTAGTTTTACCTTTTACACCTAAAACTAAAACAAAAGGTGGAATATTGTTTTCACAAGAAACTTTAGATAAAGCACGAATTGCAACTACTTGCGGTTATGTTTTAAAAATGGGACCATTAGCTTATAAAGATAAAGATAAGTTTGAGGAACCTTGGTGTAAAAAAGGAGAGTGGGTTATCTTTGCTCGTTATGCGGGTTCAAGATTACCAATAGAAGGTGGAGAAGTGCGAATACTTAACGATGATGAAGTTTTAGGAACTGTAAAAGATCCCGAATCTCTTCTTCATTTAATTTAACCACATAGGAGAAACTATGCCAGACGATATAAGAGCATCAGAAGAATTAATTGACGTAGGCGAAACAGTCGGAGCAGATATTAATTTAGACGACAAAGGAGAACCGGTAAAACAAGAGGAAGTTGTAGAAGAACAAATAGAAGTTGAACAAGTTCCAGAAGACAAATCTTTTGAAAACGAAAGAGAAGTCAAACTTAAAAAACCCGAAGAAGAAAAAGATGAGTTAAAAGATTATAGTGATGGCGTTCAAAAACGTATTGCTAAATTAACTCGTAAAATGAGAGAAGCAGAGAGACAAAGAGAAGAAGCTGTCACTTATGCTCAAAATGTTACTCATCAAAAAAATCAAGCAGAAAGTAGATTATCTAAATTAGATAAATCTTATGTATCTGAATTTGAAAGTAGAGTTACGACTAGTCTAGCAGCAGCAAAACTAGCTCTTAAAAATGCTATTGAATCTCAAGATGTAGAAGCACAAATCTCAGCACAAGAACAATTAGCTACATTATCTGTAGAAAATGCTAGATTAAATTCTTTAAAAGTTGCGGAACAAGATGTTGCTCCAAGACAAAAAGAAGTGAATATAAATCCACAACAAAGACAGCCACAGCAACAACAACAATCTGATCCCAGAGCTGAAGATTGGGCTTCTAAAAATAGTTGGTTTGGTAATGATTCTGCAATGACTTATACGGCTTTTGATATACATAAAAAGCTAGTAGAGGAAGAAGGATTTGATCCTAAATCTAACGAATATTATGAGGAAGTTGATTCAAGAATAAGACTTGAATTTCCACATAAGTTTGATAAGATAGCGGATACAACTACAAAAAGAGCAAGACCTGCTCAAAATGTAGCATCGGCTAATCGTTCAGCCACGACAGGACGCAAAAAGACTGTGAAACTCTCACCATCACAGGTAGCAATAGCTAAAAGATTAGGTGTGCCGCTAGAAGACTATGCGAAACAATTAAATATCACGGAAGGATTATAAGTCTATGGAAAATGAAAAAATAAAAACCTCACGTGCGAGTTCTACTAGAGCTAAGACAGCTAAAAAAACTACGTGGACTCCACCCAACTCACTTGATGCACCAGATGCGCCACATGGGTTCAGACACAGATGGATAAGAACAGAAGTTCTTGGTTTTGACGACACTAAAAACGTTGCCGGTAAACTAAGAGAAGGATGGGAGTTAGTGAGAGCTGACGAATATCCTGACATGGATTATCCAGTCATGGACACAGGTAAATACGCAGGGGTAATTGGAGTGGGTGGCCTTGTGCTAGCAAGGATAGCCGAAGAAATCGCGCAATCTCGTGAAGCATATTTTGCAAAACAAAATATGGAAAGAGATGTAGCAGTGAATAACGATTTACTTAAGGAACAGCACCCAAGCATGCCGATCAATCAAGATAGGCAATCGCGAGTAACTTTTGGTGGTACTAAAAAATAATTCTAGGACCAACAAATTAAATTAATCGTATCGACCCTTCGGGGTAGATATATAACAAGGAACAAAAAATATGGCAAACGCACAAACAGCGGGCTATGGATGCAGACAGACTATGGCAGTTGGAAATACTCCAGCTACAGGTGGTCAGTCTGAATTCTTAGTTCAAGCTTTAGCAACTAATGTTGCTATCAAAAAAGGAAGCCCTGTCGCAATGCAAACTGCAGCAGGTAACGGCTCTCTTGGATTTATCCAAGACACATCAGCACTGGCTATGACAGATGGTGTACAAGGTGGCGTAGGATGGGCACACAATAGAGCAAACACAAACAAAGTCTTAGGTGTTTTCAATGGCGCAACTTTTGTTGACGCAAACGGAAAACCTTCATGGACTAATGGTTTGAATGCAGGTCAATTGACTTCAGTTGATTACAACACGGGTAGTGCAAATATTACAGCATTTGCAAACTCTAACCCTGCACAAGAGTACACAGTAAGAGCTGACGCAGCATTAACTAATGCTAGCTTCAACGGACTGACTAACAATGGTTTCAACTTAAATTCAGTTGGTGCAGGCGTAAATGGTCAATCTGATTCTACTTTAGATTTAAGTGGAGTTGCAGTTACTGGCGTAGCTAACTATATGTGGAAAATTGTAAGATCAGCAAATGTTATGGATCAGTCAGACGTTACAGTCGCTGGTGCAGATCTTATCGTTGTTATTAACCCTCAAGCAAGCGCGTACTTGAACTAACCCTAAATAGGAGAATATAAACATGGCAATATCAAGAGCACAACTAGTTAAAGAACTAGAGCCAGGTCTAAATGCACTATTTGGACTTGAGTACAGACAATATGCAGATGAAACAAAAGAGATTTTCGACACAGAATCTTCAGACAGAGCGTTTGAAGAAGAAGTGATGTTATCTGGTTTCGGAAATGCAGCAGTTAAAGCTGAAGGCCAAGGCATTCAGTTTGACGATGCACAAGAAACGTTCACTGCAAGATACACAAACGAAACGATCGCACTAGCGTTCGCAATCACTGAAGAAGCGATTGAGGATAATTTGTATGACAGACTAGCGTCTAGATATACAAAAGCACTAGCAAGATCTATGGCGTCTACTAAAAACATCAAAGGTGCAGCAGTACTGAACAATGCGTTCAATGCAGCATTTGCTGGTGGAGACGGTGTATCTTTAATAAGCACAGCACACCCAACACTTGCGGGAACTTTTTCAAATAGATTAACAGTTAATGCTGATCTAAATGAAACTTCTCTTGAGCAGTCGTTGATCGACATCGCAGCGTACACAGACGAAAGAGGCTTAAAAGTTGCAGCTAGAGGAATGAAATTAGTAATTCCATCTAACTTACAATTTACAGCTGATAGACTGATGAACACTAAAGGCAGAGTTGGAACAGCTGATAATGATCTTAATGCACTTAACAACATGGGAATGATCCCTGAAGGTTATACTGTTAATCATTATTTAACTGACACAGATGCTTTCTTCATCAAAACTGATGTACCAAATGGTCTTAAGCACTTTAGCAGATCACCTATCAAAACTACTATGGAAGGCGACTTCGATACTGGTAACGTTAGATACAAAGCTAGAGAGAGATACGTATTTGGTTTCTCGGACCCAAGAGGAATCTTCGGTTCTCCAGGAGCATAATAAATAATTTAAAGGGCCGCCTAAAAACGGCCCTTTTTTTAACTACAACAAGGTGTGTAAATGAAAAAAACTACTATAACTATCTGGGCCTATAACTATCATGCAAAATTTAATGTTGAGCATGTTGACGATACAGCTAAAAGTGTTGAAGATGCAATACTTGACAAACTAGGAGAAAACAGTATAGTGTGGGAGTATCTCGGAGATAGTTATCATACGGGATTAAATCGAATAACTTATGAGGAGGTTATAGATGATACAAGACCTATACAAACAAAAAAGGTCCTTGGAGTTGAAGTGGCAGCAGGAGCACCTAGATAATAACAGGTACACTCTTGAGATGGTTAAGATTGATGACAGAGTAAAAAGAGTTATCACTGACATCAAGCTGGAAGAAGCAGCAATTGCTCACTTAAAAAACAGAGTAGAAGACTCTGCTCCACAAGTTTCTGTAGCTACTTAAGACACAAAGCTACATCGCTGAAATCGCACTTTCTTTACGGGCTCTCTTGCACTCTACTCAAAAATAACATATACTATTGACACTATACATTTTTAATTAATGATGAATGCTGACGCGTATAGTCGACAACCCTAGGGACAGTATTCAGATATCTAGGAGGATATTAATATGGCAAATACTACATTTTCAGGACCGGTAAGATCGGGATCGATATCAAATACAACAGGAACTACAATTGGTACAAATATGGCTAACGTAGGTTCTATGTTAGTAAGTCAAACAGAAGCAATAACTCAAGTTGCTACTACTAGTACAACAAACATTATAATCCCTGCAAACAGCCAATTGGTTTTTGCAAAATTATTTGTAAGTGTTGTATGGAATGGTGCTGCAACTACAGCTGGTTTAGGTTATGTTGGAAATGCAGTTGCATTTACAGCAGCTGGCGCAATAGCTGGTGGTACTTTAGGTATCATCGAAGTTACACCTGGAGCTAACAAAGCTAGAGTAGATGAGTGGGCAGACATTGGAACAACTGATAGAAGAATACTTTTAACATACCCTAACGTGGGAACAGGTGTTGGTTGGATAACTGTTGGTTACATTCAAAACGCTAACGTAGGTTAATAAATAATTAAGGGGCCCTTCGGGGCCCTATACTAAAATAAAAAGGAATAAAAATTATGCCAGATAATTCATACGTAGCAGCAAAAAGATTCGGTCCAGTAGCAGCAAGTACAACTGCAGTTGCAGCAGCACAACAATTAGCAGGGGCTGCAAGAAATATGGTTTTAACTGGAACTGCCGTTAATGACGGTTCCAACATGGTTACAACTGTAACTTTAACATCAGCAGCAAATTTTAGTGGAGTTAATTTTACAATTACAGGAACAGATGAAAGTGGAGCAGTTATAACTGAAACAAGAGCAGGTCCAAACAATAACACTGTAACAACTACAGATGCTTTTTTAACTGTAACTTCAATTGTAACAAATGCAGCATTAGGAACAAACACTTCAGCTGGTTTTACTGCAACAACTGGAACTGCAGGAATTGTTTTTTCAGGTAGAACTAGAGTAAGAGGAATGCATGGAATTTCAAAAGCAACAGCAGGGATAGCTAACTTTAGAAACACTTCACAAACAGGTTCTATAATTTTAGCACTAGATTCATCAGGGGCTGTTGATTATTTAGATCCATATATTCCAGACAATGGAACTTTATTTAAAGCAGGATGTTTTTTAGATATAGGTGCAGGGTTTACGGCAATAACAGTATTTTACGACGGTCCAAATCCAATAGGTAACTAGAAAATTAAATGGCGACTATTACTTTTACAGTCACCGTCGCAAGTGGCACCAACGCTTTTGGCACTGCTAATAAGTTTTTTATTAACGGTGAAGTAAGTCCTATTTACTATTTACAAGAAGGTAACACTTACATATTTGATCAATCCGATGGGACTAATGCTAATATTCCTTTTCTTTTTTCATCAACAAAAGATGGAACAAATACAACAGGTGGTGCAAATTATACAACAGGTGTAACAGTAACAGGTACAGCAGGTCAAGCTGGAGCTAAAGTTACAATTGTTGTCGCTCCGGTAAGAACCGTTGGTGCTCCAGTATTATTTTATTATTCTACAGCTTTAGCTGGCATGGGTAATACATTACAAACTGTTTCCCCTACTTCTGAAACTACAGAATTTAATCCTCAAATAGATGATATTATAGAAGAAGCTTATGAGAGAACAGGTGTAAGAGGAACTAGAACTGGTTATCAATTAAGAAGTGCTAGAAGATCTTTAAATATTTTATTTCAAGAATGGCAAAACAGAGGCGTTCATTTATGGAAAGTAAAACTTGCTAAAGTTCCTTTAGTATTAGGACAAGCCGAATATAGTTTTGCAACAGATAGTGTTAATTTTCCAAGTGATATGACTTCTATTTTAGAAGCTTACTATAGAAATAATTCTACAACAACTGCACCTGTTGATGTTGTTTTATCTTCAAGAAGCAGATCTCAATACAATGCAGTACCCAATAAATTAGTTCAAGGAACTCCTTCACAATTTTATGTGGAGAGAAAAATAAATCCTAGTGTATTTTTATATGCAACACCAAATTCAAGTGTGTCTAGTACATCTACACCAAGTAGTTTTCAATTTTGTTTTTACTATATGGCTAAAATTCAAGACGTAGGTTCTTACAATTACACACCAGACGTAGTTAATAGATTCTTTCCTTGTATGATTTCAGGACTTGCATATTATTTAAGTCAAAAAGTTTCACCAGACAGATCTGGAGAACTTGAAAGAAGATATGAAAGTGAAATTCTAAGAGCATTAGATGCAGACAATCAAGGTACATCTACATTCATATCACCACAAACTTTTTATGGAGATGGAGTATAATGGGAGTTTTTGCTAAAGGTAAACAAGCATTAGCAATTTCTGACAGATCGGGATTAAGATTTCCTTATACAGAAATGTTAAGAGAATGGAATGGATCTTTAGTTCACACTTCAGAATATGAACCAAAACAACCACAGCTTGAACCTAGACCAGTTGGATCAGATCCGCAAGCTTTACAAAATCCAAGAGTACAAGCAGAGAGTACTCCACAATTAATTTTATTAGAAAATAATCCATTTGAAATTATTATTTCAGGAGGTAATACATTTGTTAATGTATATTCAGTTGATCATCAAAGATTAGCTAACTCCGTAGTTAGATTAAGAGGTGCACCACAAGTAACAGGAGCAGGTGCAGGAGGACCAGACACTTATAATTTACAATCCTTCGCTCCAATTTCTACTTTTAATAATGTATCAGATATAAGTAGAGCAGCGGGTTTTACAATTTTATTAGGAAAAATAGCAGCCAATGGAACAGTATCAGGTGCAACAACAACTGATCCTTTAACAACTCCTATTAATTATTTTTATTTTCAAAGTACTAGCAATGGAACAACATCTGGTATAAAAGGTGGTGGAGACAGTTGTTCAGCAGGACCTGTAACATTGGAAGCAATATAATATGGCATACACTTTAGCAAATTTACAATCAGATATTAGAGATTATACAGAAGTATCAGACACTGTATTAACAGATAATATTTTAAAAAATATTATTATAAATGCAGAAAATACAATTTTAAGAGCTGTACCTACGGATCAAAATGCACACTACGCAACATCTAGTTTAATTGTTGGAAATAAATATGTAACTATACCTGAGGATCTAAGATCAATTAATTATGTTCAACTTAAAAATTCTAATGGTGAACAATTTTATCTAGAACAAAGAGACCCTAGTTTTATGGCAGAGTACTACTCTACTCCCGGAACTTCAGCAGTAGATATACCAAGATATTATGGAAATTGGGATGAAACTTTTTGGTTAGTAGCTCCTACTCCTGATAAAACTTATGAAATTACAATGGCATATAATAAAGAAAATGTCAGTATAACCAATACAACACTACCTACTGCAGCTGCTCCAGCATCTACAAATGGAACATATTTATCTAATAAATATCAAGATTTACTTTTATATAGTTGTCTGATAAACACATTTGGATACTTGAAAGGTCCACAGGATATGATACAATATTATCAAGGGCTTTACCAAAATGCACTTACAACGTATGCAACTGAACAAATTGGTTACAGACGCAGAGACGAATATGAAGATGGGATGATTCGTCAACAATTAATATCTAAATCACCATCGGGTTAAAAATAAATTAAATAAAGGAAAAATAATATGGCAAATATAATACCGTTCGCATTTAGAGGAGAACTCTTGTCGGGAACACACAATTTCGCAAATGGAGGAAACTCTTTTAAAATAGCTTTGTATACATCATTTGCTGCATACAGTACTGGAAGTACAGTATATCAAACTACTAATGAAGTAAGTTCTAATAATACTGGATACACAACAGCAGGAAAAGTTTTAGCAGGGCAAGCAGTGGTAAGCACCGGTGCAGTAGCAACTGTTGACTTTACTGATTCAACATTAACAAGTGCTACCTTTACTGCAAATAGTGCAGCTATTTACAATGATACTAATGGAGATAAATTATGTGTCATATTAGATTTTGGAGGAAACAAAACTGCTACTAATGGTACGTTTACAATTTCATTCCCTAATCCAAGTACACCCGCTAATGCAATAATAAGTATGGCATAAGGACAAAATAAATGGCTTTAGTAATAAACGACAGAGTTAAAGTAAATGCTACCACAACAGGTACAGGTGCAATTACATTGGGTGCAACTCAAACTGGCTTTGATAGTTTTGGAGCAGCAATTGGAAATAATAATACAACTTATTATACAATTTTTAATCAAGGTACTAATGAGTTTGAAGTAGGACTTGGAACATTAAATGCTAATAGTACAACACTAACTAGAACAACTGTTTTAACAAGTTCTAATTCTGATAATGCTGTTAATTTTTCATCAGGAACAAAAGATGTATTTTGTACATTACCTGCAAGTAAGGCTGTTTATTTAGATGCAGCTGGAGTTGCTGTCGGCGTTCAAGGTGGAAATATCACAACTTTAGGAAACGTTTTTACTAATTGGAATAACGTTAATTCCAATACAACAACTACATTGGCTACAACAAGCAATGCTTTTTTAGCGGGCTTAATTACAGTTAGTGCTAATGCAACATGGACCCTTGGAGGAAATGGTTCATTGACTATTATTTAAAATAACAATAAAAACAGTTTGTTTTTACTATAAATGGAGATATAATAAATCATGGCAAGTCAATTAAAAGTAGATCAATTAGCAGGAGCGGCGGGAAACACAGTAACAGTTCCGGCTGGCCAAACATTAGATGTTTTAGGAACTCTAGATATAGATGGTGGTACACTTGTATTACCTAATACAGTAGTAACTACAACAGGTACACAGACTTTAACAAACAAAACTTTAACAGCACCTAAAATTGGTACTTCTATTTTAGATACTAACGGATTAGAATTAGCTTTATTAACAGCTACTAGTTCAGCAGTAAATGAAATCACACTAGCTAACGCAGCAACAAACGCTGGTCCTAGAATATCAGCAACAGGTGGAGATTCTAATGTTGATTTAGATTTATTAGCAAAAGGTACTGGTCACTTAACAGTTAGGGGTAATAGTAATCCTGGTGTTATTCAATTAAACTGTGAACAAAATACACACGGTCAACAAATAAAATCACAACCTCATTCAACAAATACAACTAACATTATGTTGTTACCACAAGGTGCTGACTCAACTTTAGTATCTTTAGTATCCGCAGATACTTTAACAAACAAAACTTTAACTAGTCCTAAAATTGGTACAAATATTTTAGATACGGGTGGAAATGAATTACTTAAGTTAACAGCTACAGGTTCAGCAGTTAATGAATTAACTTTAGCTAATGCCGCTACAGGTGGAGCACCTATTTTATCAGCAACAGGTGGAGATACTAATATTGGTATTACTTTAACTCCAAAAGGTTCGGGAGCAGTTAAATTAGATTTACTTACATTCCCAACAGTAACAGGTTCAGCAGATCAAGTTTTAACATCAAATGGTTCTGGAGTATTATCTTTTGTAGATAACTCTGGTGGAACATCTTGGCAAGCAGTTAAGACAGCTAATTACACAGCAGTAGCAGGAGATGGTGTTTTTGCAAATACAACAAGTGCAGCATTTACAATTACACTTCCAAGTTCACCATCAATTGGTGATGAAGTATCTATTGTTGATTACGCAGGAACTTTTGATACAAATAATTTAACTGTCGGAAGAAATTCTCAAAAAATACAAGGCGTAGCAGCAGATTTAACGGTAGCAACTGAAAGAGCCGGCTTCACATTAGCCTTTACAGACGGAACTCAAGGTTGGCTTCTAAAGAATAATTAAGGAGTTTAATGAGTACTTTAAAAGAAATTAGAGGACAAACAATTAGATCCCTATCCTCAGACCCATCACCGGTAACAACTGGTGACATGTGGTATAACTCAACTACAAAAATATTAAAAGGTGTGCAAGGAGTTGGTGCGTGGGCATCAGGAGGTAATCTTGGAACAGCAAGGCAAGGTCTTTCTTCTGTTGGTGTTCAAACATTAGCTTTAGCTTTTGGTGGTAGGTTAGCAAATAATAGTGCTACAAATTCTACAGAAGAATATAATGGCTCTGCATGGACAGGTGGAGGTAATTTAAACACTTCTCGTTTTGCTTTAGCAGGAGCAGGTACTCAAACAGCAGGGTTGGCTTTTGGTGGTACTCCTAGTACAGCAGACTCCGAAGAATATAATGGCTCTGCATGGACAGAGGGAAATAATTTAAATACTGCAAGAGGAAGTTTAGCAGGTGCAGGAATACAAACTGCCGCATTAGCTTTTGGAGGAGGAAATGGGACAGAATCCTACAATGGTACTTCTTGGACAGCATTAGCGACTATGAACACAGCTAGAGTAGGGATAGCAGGTGCTGGAACTTCAACTGCAGCATTAGGTTTTGGTGGAGAAGGACCTGCACCAAGTTATACTCTTTATAATGTTTCAGAAGAATGGAATGGATCTTCATGGACTGAAGGAAACAATTTAAACACTGCTAGACAACAATTAGGTGGATCAGGTATTCAAACTGCCGCTTTAGGTTTTGGTGGGCAAAATCCTACACGAGCATTTACAGAAGAATATAATGGAACATCTTGGACAGAAATAGCTGACATGTCTACTGCAAGATATACTCTTGGTGGTAATGGTACAACATCAGCATCTTTAGCAGTAGGTGGTTTAACACCTTCTATTACAAACGCAACAGAAGAATTTACAGTAGCTGCTGCAACAAAAACATTTACAACAAGTTAAAAAATTATGACAACATACAAAGAAATATTTGGAAGAAACGTACAAAAACTAGTTTCAGATCCTCCTACTGCAGCATCAGAAGGACAAGTTTGGTACAACACAACCAGTAATGTTTTTAAAAGTACATTATTAATTAGTGCGTGGGCATCAGGTGGAAATTTTCCAGATTCTAGAAGAGGTGGATTTTCCGCAGGAACACAAACTGCATCTTTTTATGCAGGTGGTTATACTTCCGGTACTTTAACAAGTACAAAAATATATAATGGATCTTCTTGGACAGCAGGTCCAACTTTTAATGAATCTAAATTTTTAGGTGCTTGTTCAGGTGTATCAACAGCCGCTATAGCAAATGGTGGAAATGGTCCAGCTGGTGCAGGTTTAGCTACATCTGCAACATTTAATGGTTCATCTTGGACAGCCACTTCCGCAGTGCCAGTAGGTAATCAAGGAAATACTGGTTTTGGAACTTCAACTGCATCAGTAACTATTGGTGGAAGTAATGATAATGACTATAGTGCAGAATGGAATGGTTCATCTTGGACAGCAGGTAATAATTGTAATGTTGGTAGATATGGAGCAGGTGGAAGTGGAACACTAACAGCAGGTTTAGTAGCTGGTGGAGAAAATCCGGGGGCTAGTGCTCAACTTACATCATCAAGTTATGACGGAACTAATTGGACAGCTGGTGCAACTTTAGCACAAGGTAAAACACAGATGTATGGTGGTTCTAGTGGAGCTTCTGCTGGAACTTCAGGTACATTAATTTCTGGAGGAAATGCATATCCAGGTGGTGCAATAACTACAAATTGTCAAGTCTTTAATGGAACAGCTTTTTCCACTACAGCATCTTTATCTACAGGAAGATATGGAAATCAAACAGGGGATAATACAAGTGCTCTTTTTGCTGCAGGTTATACTGCATCAAATGCAAATACAAATGCTGTTGAAGAATTTAATTCAGCTAATACAATAAGAACATTAACAAGTAGTTGATAATGAATAAATTTAACTATATAGTAAAAACAAAGGAGTAAAAATTATGGAATTATTTATGTACGGTACTGCTACAAACACTGGAAAAGGGTTTTTTACCCACCAGGATAGACAAGATTTTTATCTTGCAGGTCACCCTGGAAACGTCTGGGTCATTGGTAAAAATGAAAAAGGCGCTCTATGGTTAGCTGAAAAAAATGGTACTGTAAAAACACATGCAGAAGCACAAGCTATTGTTGACGCAGAAGTAACTGCAGCACAAGCTGTGTATGATGCAATGTCTGATGAACAAAAATCAGAACCTCACAATATTAGACCAGGTCCAATAACACTACCTTACGCATAGGAATTTATAGTGACTGTTTATAATACACTTAAAGGATTAAAAATTAGATACGTATCAACAGATCCTAGTGGAGCAGAAAATGGACAGGTATGGTATAATAGTACTTCGGGTAATTCACGTGTTGCAGGTATTTTAGCTCCGGCAGCATGGTCAAGTGCCCCAGCACCTGCAGTAAATAAAAGTTCTTTTAGTAGTGGTGGAACTCAAACTGCCGCTATATTATCTGGTGCAGCAGGAGCTAATCCCGCTAATTCAGCAAAAGCTGAAGAATACAATGGAAGTAGTTGGACAGCTTTAACAAACATGCCTGCAGCTTATGGTTATAATGTAGGTTGTGGAACTGTTTCCGATTTTGCTTCAATGGGTGGTGGTTATCCTAGTTATGTTTCAACTGTTTTCGATTGGAATGGTTCTGGTTGGACAACCGGTGCTTCTCTTCCAGCCGCAACTATTGAAGCTGGTGCGTGTGGACCTGGACAACAAGCATTATTTGTAGGTGGATATGGTGGTGGAGGTAATTTAGCAACAACTCATGAAAGAAGTGGCGGCTCATGGACAACTACTAACAATCTAAATACTGGAAGATATATTGCAGCTACTACAGGAACTAAAGCAGATGCTATAGCTTCAGGAGGTGTTGTATACCCATCTAGTCCTGCTTATAAAGATTTTGTTGAAACATATAATGGATCTTCATGGACAGCTGAAACTGCATTACCCTCTACTAGAGGTTACAGTGGCTCTGCGGGTTCTAGTTCAAATGATCAATTTATTTTTGGTGGAACTCCTGGTACTGGTAGTTTATCAAATTCTTTTAAATATAATGGATCTTCATGGACAGCAGATGCAAGTCTTGCTACTGCAAGAAATGGTCTTGGTGGTTTTGGATCATCAACAGCTGCTTTATGTGCAGCAAATTATCCATCTCCAAGTGCATCAGAAGAATATAATGGTGCTTCAATTGGAAACGAAAGCATTTCTACAAGTTAACTTGACTTATAACTCTTAATAGTTATATTAAATCTATTCAAAAAGGAGAAGATAAAATGACTATAGAGAAGAGAAATATACATGCACTAATAGAAAAAGAAGCGCCTAGCTTAAATAATTTATTAGATCCAAACGACGTAAAAGAATTTTCACAATTAACAAATGAGCTTAGAGATACTTGGACTAAAAAACAAGTGTTTAGGACTGAGACAGAAATGAGAATGTCTGTTCTTCAAGATGCTAAGTATCCAACTAAAGCTTCTAAGTATTGGCAGTGTGTTAGAGAACAAAATGTTTTCTTAGAAAACTTAATGTCTCTTTCATTTGATGCCAGACGTAATGAAGTTAAACTTAAAAAATTAAAACAAAAACTAGAAACTGAAGAAGATCAATTAAAAAGAGAATTGATTCAAATAGATATAGATGAAAAAACTTATGGAGTTGCTAACATGCAACTTGTAGCAAGAGATAGAATGAGAGAAATTAAACTATGGTCAGTTCTTAAAAAAGAATTTAATGATGGTTCGTTTGATGACAAAGATGTTAACAGTCATCAATTAGATTCTTATCATTTGATAATGAAAAACAAGGCAGAAACATTAACATCAGGTTCATCACAGCCAGAAGTGTTTAATGTATTAGGACAATTACAAACGATAGAAAGAGTTAAAAAATCAGGAGAAATGATTTATAACAAGAAAGAACAATTGACTAATGACCTCGGATCCAAACCAGATTAATTTTAATGTCTGTCCTCTAGGACAAACTGTTTTAAAGTATGAAGTGCCACTTGATATATTTAATACTATTAATCATATCTATGAAACAAAGTATCCAACATTACCTCCAGCTAATAAACAATTAGTAGGTAAGATTGAGAAAGAACATAGTTTATTTTATCAAGGTGAAGACACTTCTAAAATGCATCATCACAATATGTTAACAAATAATGTATTGCAATGGATTGATAAAGCTATGGGTCACTATCTAGACTGGAATAAAATCAAAGATTATAAAAAATCTTTAAACTCTATTTGGGTTAATCAAATGTTTCAACATGAATACAATCCAGTACATGTGCATCAAGGAAGTTTGTATACAGGTCTATCAAGTGTGATGATTTTAAAATTACCAGAATCTTTTGGGGTTGAATATTCTTCAGAACAAAACCCTATGAATGGTAAGTTACAGATTATGGGATCGGTATCAGGTCAATTTGCAACGTGTGATTATTCTCCTGATATTACTGAAAGAGATTTTTATATATTTCCATATGATGTTAGGCATTGTGTCTATCCTTTTAATGGACCAGGATATAGAAGAACTTTGTCTGCAAACATGGATGTAGATTACAATCCAATCATAAATAGAGGAAGAAATTAATGTACGAAAATACAATTATTACAGAACCTAAATGGAAAAGTTGGATTATTAAAACAACAGAACCATTGTTTTCACCAGATCAATGCAGGAAAATTATTGCATCAGGTAGAGCACAAAAACCACAGACAGCACAAGTGGGTATGGATAAACCAGGGGGTGGAACCGATACAAATAAAAGAGTAACAAAAATAAGTTGGATTCCATTTAAAGAAATGGAACCTATGTATAAAGATTTAAATACATTTATTCAAAAATCAAATGAAAATCATTTTGGTTTTGGTGATATACAAATTACAGAACAAGCTCAATTTACTGAATACCCTGTTGGAGGGTTTTATGATTGGCATATGGATTGTGATGTTAATATGACTAATGAACCGCCAGTAAGAAAAATATCAATGACTCTTTTGTTAAATGATACATCGGAATTTGAAGGTGGCGATTTAGAATTAATGGCTCCAGGAAAAGTTGCAAGTTTAAAACAAGGCCATGCTGTTTGTTTTGCTTCATTTTTAAATCATAGAGTACAACCAGTAACTAAAGGTATGCGACAATCATTAGTTGTTTGGTTTGGTGGAAAACCTTTAAGATGATTAGAGAAGAATTTTTTCCTACAAATGTTTACGGTAAAGATGTACAGTTAGATAATAATAAACTAGCACAAGATATTATTAACTGGTCCAATCAAGATCCAGGTGTAGCTAAAACTAACGTTAAAGGCTGGCACTCAACAACAGACATGGCATCAAAGCCAGAGTATCAAACTTTGGTTAATGAACTAATGATTATGTCTAAAGATATATTTAAAGAAGAATGGTTAGATAGAGAACCGGTTTTAGGTAATATGTGGGCTAACATAAATCCTAAAGAAGGGTCTAATCAACCCCATATACATCCTAACTCTTTATTTTCAGGTGTGTACTATGTTAAGTCAAACCCACAAGCTGGAAGACTTAAGATATATGATCCAAGACCTGGAGCACAAATAGTAATGCCTGTACGAAAAGAAGGTCAACCTCCTAAACATCTATGGAAAGATGCAAATCTTGACCCAGTAACTGGAAGACTTATAATGTTTCCAGCGTGGTTATGGCATGCGGTAGAACCTAATCAATCAGATGAATTAAGAATATCAGTAAGTTTTAATTTTATACAACATGGCTTTTAATAAATATCAAGTAATCAAAAATGCTGTTAGCTACGAGCTAGCTAATTTTATATTTAATTATTTTCTTCTTAAAAGAGATGCAGTTAAGTATATGTACGAAAATAATATAACCTATGACAATGGTATGTTAGGTACATGGACTGATACCCAAATTCCAAATACTTATTCTCACTATGCAGATAATGTAATGGAGACATTATTGGTAAAAGTATTACCAAAAATGCAACAGGAAACAGGGTTAAATCTTGTTCCAACTTACTCTTATGCTAGAATATATAAAAATGGAGACGAATTAAAACGACATAAAGACAGACCAAGTTGTGAGATATCAACTACAATTAACTTGGGTGGTGAGCCATGGCCAATCTTTATAGAAGGCACAGAAGTCTTGCTTGAAGTAGGAGATATGTTAGTATATAGTGGATGCGAACTAGAACATTGGCGAGAGCCTTTTGAAGGAAACATTTGCGGTCAAGTATTCTTACATTACAATCATGTAGATGGCCCATTTGCTGATAAAAACAAATTTGATGGGCGAACTATGTTAGGTCTTCCTTCAGGTATTTAAGTTTAATATTTATAAGGATTATATGTTAGGATTTTCATCATTCGCAGAATTACCATTTGCTACCTCATCTGAATCAGATGGAGCAGTAACAATTAGTGTTACTGGTAATGCCCTACAAATTAGTATTGGTAATGTAGGTATTACAGCCGATTCAATTGTTGAAATTGCAAATCCCAATAGATTAACTTTAGGTGCTGGAACTGTAACAATTACAGGAACTGCTAACCTTTCTGTTACAGGAAATGCTACTGCATTAAGTGTTGGAACTGCTATAGCTACTGCAGACCTTATATTACCTGTAACTGGAAATGCGTTGACCTTATCGGCAGGAACTGTTACAGTAACTGGAACAGCGTTAATAAGTCCTGTAGGATCTCAATTAGTTGTAGGTTCTGGAGAACCAGGAATTATTACTTGGAATGATATTATTCCCGGTGTAAACATGACTTGGACAGAAATAGAACCTTACTAATATGGCATCAACTTATTCAAACGATTTAAAATTAGAACTTGTAGCAACTGGTGAAAAAGCTGGTCTATGGGGATCTATTACTAATACTAACTTACAAATTTTACAACAAGCAGCTTCAGGTTTTTTATCTTTAGCTATGACGGGTAACGCAGATATTACGGTACCTTTAACAGATGGAGCAGTATCTAATGGTAAAAATTTATACTTTAAACTAACTGGTACTTTAGCACGTAATCAAACTTTAATAATGCCTGCTGGTTCTGAAAGAGTTTTTATAATAGAAGACGCAACAGATAGAACTACAGCAAACAAATATACTTTAAGTGTTAAAACAGCAAGTGGAACAGCACTAGCAGTTCCTATAAAAGCAGTTATGCTTCTTAAATCAGATGGTACTAATACAACTAAAGCTATTACAGAAAAAGGATATTTTACAATTACTTCTTCTGCAATTACTGCATACACAGCTATATCAGGAGATCAACTTTTAATAGATACTACTCAAACAACAGTTACTATTACTTTACCTGCTGCTCCAGCAATTGGAGATGAGTTAGTTATTATTGATGCAAGAGGAACTTTTGGATCTAATAACGTGACTATAAATAGAAATGGTAAACCTATTAATTCTGGAACAAACAATCTAGCATTAGCCATTAACGGTCAAGCCATAACTTTAGTATTTATAGACTCTACAAGAGGCTGGTCTTTTAAAACAAACACAGCATAGGGGCACAATAGATGCTCACTAAAATTAAATTTGCACCTGGAATAGACAAACAAGACACTAGCGTTGGTGCGGTTGGTCGTTGGGTAGATTCAGATAATGTAAGATTTAGATATGGACTTCCAGAAAAAGTTGGAGGTTGGCAGTCTTTACTTAACCAAAGTATAGTAGGTGTCTCAAGAAAACTACATTCATTTGTTGATTTAGATGGAAACAGATACACAGCTATAGGTACAGATAAATTTTTACTTATATATTTTGAAGGACAACTTTTTGATGTAACTCCTTTTCGTAGTAATAACGCTGGAGTACTAACTACTTTTACATCATCTACATTAGCAACAAATAGTACATCAGTTAAAACTTGTACTATCACAACTACATCAGCTCATGATTTAGTGATAGGAGACATGGTTGTATTAGATTCAGTAACTTTACCTAATGGTACAGGACTAGCAAATGCTGATTTTGAAGATAAACTATTTCAAGTATTATCCGTTCCCACTCCTACAACTTTTACAATTAATTCTTTAAACCAAGCAACAAGTGCCGTATCTACCGGTGGATCTATAATAGTTAAACCTTACGAAACTGTAGGACCTTCAGAACAAACTTATGGTTATGGTTTTGGTATAGGAGAATTTGGTGGAGTAGTTGCTGGAGCATTAACAAATACTTTATCTTCAGGAATTAATGATAGTGTAAGTACTATTCCTGTTACATCTAACACAGGATTTCCTACAACAGGAACTATTTTAATTGGTACAGAACTTATTACTTATAGTGGTAAGGGAACTAATACATTTACTGGAGCAACAAGAGAAGCTTTAGGTACAACAGCTACATCTCACAGTAACTCCGCAGTAGTTACTAATGCAACAGACTTTACAGGTTGGGGTAATGCAGTTGAAGCATCTATTGTAACTCTAGAACCTGGTCTTTGGTCTTTAAGTAACTTTGGTCAAGTACTAGTTGCAACTATTGCAAATGGTAAAACTTTTACATGGGATTCAGAAATTCCAGCTAGACTAACAACAAGAGCATCTACTACTACAACAGGATTTCCAACAGCTATAGCAACCGGTGTAGGTAACCCAACAGCTACCAGAGAAACTTTAATTTCACCTACCACTAGACACTTAATTCATTTTGGAACAGAAGTAACTATTGGTGACCCTACTACACAAGATGATATGTTTATTAGATTTTCACAAGATGAAGACATTAATATATACACTCCCCTTGCAACTAACACAGCAGGTTCTCAAAGAATTCAAGATGGTACAAAAATTATGGGAGCGTTGGTTGCTAAAGAAAATATTCTAGTGTGGACTGATAACTCTTTATACACAATGAAATTTGTTGGAGCTCCATTTACATTTGGCTTTGAACAAGTTGGAACTAACTGTGGACTGATAGGTAAGAACGCAGCTATAGAAATTGATGGTGTTGCTTACTGGATGTCTAACAATGGTTTCTTTGCTTTTGATGGTACCGTAAATTCATTACCTTGTTCAGTAGAAGATTATGTTTATGATGATTGTGATACTACAAAAGGTCAACAAATTAATGCAGGTATTAATAACTTGTTTACAGAAGTTGTATGGTGGTATCCATCAACAGGATCTGATTTTAATAATAGATCTGTAACTTATAACTACGGACAAAGTAACCAACCTACTCCAATGGGTAATTGGTACACAGGAGTTAATACTAATTCTATAAGAACTTCTTGGATTGATTCTTTAATTTATCCAAAACCTTATGCTACAGCTTTTAAAAGTGCAAACACAGGAACTTTTCCAAGTGTTATTGGAGAATCTGGCTTAGGACAAACTTTATTTTTTGAACATGAAGTAGGTACAGATCAAATTAATCCAGATGGAACTACAACAACTTTAACTTCTTTTATTGAATCTTATGATTTTTCTTTGCAACAAGATCAAAGTGAGGTATTCCTAGCTATGAGAAGATTTTTACCAAACTTTAAAGTTTTAACAGGGGATTCACAAGTTACTATTGCGGTAGCAGATTATCCAGCAGACCCAAATACTGCAACTCAACTAAGTCCTTTTACTATTAACTCTACTACAACTAAAATTGATACTAGAGCTAGAGGAAGGTATGCAAATTTAAAAATAGCTAATACAGGATCTGGTCAATCATGGAGATTTGGTACATTCCAAGTTGACATACAACCAGACGGAAGAAGATAATGGCAAAAATTGTAGTAAGATTACCAGAACCTAGAAGAGAATATACTGAAGATAATCAAAGACAAATTAATAGAACTATAACGTCTATGATTACACAATTAAATTCTACATTTTTAAAAGATATGAGAGAACAACAAGAAAGGTTTACTTGGTTTATTAATTAATGGCTAATATATATAAAAAAATAAATGACGATTTAATAAGTAACACTCAAAAAGATGTGTATACAGTTCCAGGTAATTCTAGAGCTTTAGTAAAATCTATTCATGTTTATAATGAAGGTGCAGGAGATGCTGTAGTTACAATTAAAATTAATTCTGATAATGTAGATTATTTTTATAATAAAAAAACTATAGCTGCAGGTGCTACTCATGAATTTATTATTAACGTATTAATTTTACAAGAAGATAATAAGTTAAAAATGCTATCAGATATTACAGGACCAGATATAACAGTTAGTATATTAGAAATAAACAGGGAGGACTCATAATGTCATTTATAGAAACAGAAGCGTCGATAAGATATGAAACAATTGATGGTAAAGAAATACCAGTAATTACACCTAAGTGTGAAATAACTTTAACTAATACAGTAACAAATGTAGAGTATAATTCTGACGCCGAAGCGTTAGCCGATGTACAAGATCCTAATAGTGATACTAAGACAGAACATATACGTAGAGACGTTAATATAACTGTTGCACATTTTGATTTAGGTGCAAAAACTAATATATTCTAGATTGACTAGTGGTAAAAACTCTAGTAAATTGGTGTACAATAGCATATATACAAGTCTTGCTAACTTGCTTTTCAACAATATAATTTAAAGAGAACTATGGGATTTTTATCAAAATTAAATAGAAAACGTAAAAAACTTACTAAGAAAGTAGTAGAACCTTTTACTAAAGGTTTTGCTAAAATTTCAGATAAATTTATACCTAATGAATTAAGACCAGCTATGCCTTATTTAGCAGGTATTGGTTCACTTATGTTACCTCCTGGAATGGGTCCTTATATGAGGGCACTTGCTTCAGGTGCTATTAATGTAGGTGGACAGATTGCAGCAGATGAAAGTTCTACAGGTGATCTAAGTGATATAAATATGTTATCAACAGCATTAGCTGCTGGATATGGGGGATTAGGTTCTGATAAAGTATCGGGAGCTATGAGATCTGGTATTGAAACTGGAGTTCCTGCGGAAGCGGCAGGTGCAATGGGGCCTTCAGAATTAGGAATGACAACTAGAGGACCAGGATTTTTACAAGGTGCGGAGAATATAGGTAGAGAAGGAATAGCAAGTCTATCAGATTATGCAACAGGTGGTAGACAAGATTTAGTTAATCTTGGAAGGAACCCAGGAAGTTTATTTAGTAGTGCAAACAAATTTCAAGGAGCTAAGGATGCAGCAAAAGCATTAGCACCAACTTTTTCTCAAGCTACAGGTGATGTAGCATACGAAGCTGCAATAGATGCACAAGAAGCAGCAGAAGCTTTAGACGCAGAAGAACAAGCAGAGTTTGATTCAACTAATAAAGCAACAGATTCTAATAGAGCTAGCTTACAGATGAATTCTATGCGACAAGCAGGAATTTCTGAAGACACTGTTGAAGAAACATTAGCAATGAATAATTTAAGTGAATACTATGTTGCACCGCAGTCAGCAGCTTATGGTGGAATGATGGGAAGAAATGATTATGAATTTGGTGGTATAACTGAAGCTCTTAATAATGCAGGAGCAAGAGGATTAATGACTGAAAATAATAATATGGGTGGTATAATGAATGGTTACAATATGGGTGGAAGTGTGTTACCACAAGGTATGGAAATGGATTACAGACAAGGTGGTTTTATTCCTATGGGCTCTAAAGAAAGAGCAGATGATGTGCCAGCAAGAGTAAGTAAAAATGAATTTGTAATGACTGCTGATGCGGTAAGAGCTGCAGGCGGTGGAAGCGTAAATGAAGGAGCAAAAAAAATGTACGAAATAATGAATAACTTAGAGGCAAGAGCATAACATGGCACTAGAACAAACCCAAACCTTACCAGCACCGGTACTAGAAGCAGCCTTAACGGCATTTACACAAAAATTACCTCCTTTAATGGGGAAACAAATTAACACGGCAGGCTATGCACCACAAGTAGCAGCACAAAATACATTACAAACCGGCGCTCAAAATGCAGCGGCAGGTTTAGGAAGTTTACTTGGACCGGGAGCGGGAACTGGTCAAGGTTCAATCAATTCTTACATGTCACCATACCAACAACAGGTTATGGACACTACCCTTGCTGAGTTTGACAGAAATGCTGCTATGCAACAAACAGGTTTAAGAGATCAATCAATTCAATCAGGTGCTTATGGTGGAGCTAGACAAGGTGTAATGGCTACAGAAGCTATGAGGGGCAGCAATATGGATAGAGCAGGACTTCAAGCACAATTATTAAATCAAGGATTCAATCAAGCACAACAAACAAGAGCAGGTGATCTTCAAGCACAACAAGGTTTAGGAACTTACCAAGCACAACTTGGTCAAGGCCTACAAGGATTTGAACAAGCAGGATTAGATGCAACTACACTTGCAGCAAGAGAAGCTGAGTACGAACCGTTTACAAGACTAGGTTTAGTTGGACAACAACTAGCACAAATACAACCAGGAGCTTTTGCTTCTACTAACGTTGGTTATCAATCAAGTGCAGCACCGGCAAGCCCTATGGCTAGCTTCTTAGGAGGAGCAGCAGGAGCAGGTGGAGTACTTGGTAAAATGGGAATCTTTGGATAATGAGTAGAATTTTAAACAGACCAATGTTTAGAGGTGGTGGTAAAGTTTCTAGTTATGGAAATGGTATTGCTACTGGACTCGCGGACGGCGGAAGAGTTAATTTAGATGGTGGTGGTTTTTTAGGTCCTGATGGAAATCCATTTACATATAATAAAGGAGCACAAGGTCCACAAAGACCTGTTAATAATCCAGTATCTACTAGAAAACCCAGTTTTAAAATAAGTGGTTATCCTAATAGAGGATACTTACCTTCAATAGGAGGAGCCAGAGGAGAACTTGCAGCGTTAAGGGGACTTTCTGCAGGAACTGCTGGGTATCTTGGTTTAGGTGCTTTTGGTGGCCCTACAGCTCTTGCTTATTTAAACAGAGCTAAAACAGATGAAGGATTAAAAGTTATGAGAAATGAACCTTCTGAAACGTTTGATGAAACAGGAGCATTTGACTTTGAAGATTATTCTAAAAGATTAACAGATGCGGATGAACTAGGAAATGAAATTAGTTTTATGGATAATATTTTTTTAAATCCTGAATCGGGTACTTATCCTAAATTTATAGGAAGAGCTGGCGACACAGAAAAATTTAGAGAAATAGAAAACGAAATTAATCTTGAAAAAGATGATGAAAAGGATGACTCTGTTAGGCAATCAGATGCAGAACTAAGAGCACAAATGGAAAATAAAAGATTAACAAAACTTTTAAATGATTTGAATTCAGGATCTAAAAAAAAAGATACTAAAGAAGAAGCTGTAGCTGCAATAAAAGAAAGACAAGAATTAATGGAAGAAGTAATGGGTGGTGGTAAATCAGCAAGGATTTCAGACGCATCTGACATAGCAATTAACTTTGCAAAAAATGCATTTAAAGAAGGAGCAACTGTTAAAAGTGCCTTTGCAGGTACTTTGGATGATGAGTCTACACGTCCTAGCAGATCACAAAAAATTAAAGACGCAGCAGCTAATGCAGCTATTCAATCATACTTAACAGAACAAATTTCTGAAAAAGATTTTAGTAAACAAATGCAACTTATTACAGGTCAAGCACAAATAAAACAAAAATTTGCTAATGCTGCTAAAGCAAACCTTACTGTTCAAGATTATGTACAACTTAGAGGAAATAATACTAGTAAATCTGAAGCTATTGAAAATGGAGCTAGAGGTATAGTTCAAAACAATGACAGATATAAAGGTTTTACAGCAATAGATAGTAAAGATAATATACCTGGTTTACTTGTTGAGAAAAACTTAGGTGAAGTATTTTTAGATAAAAAAACTAAAGAAGTATTTGCAGTAATATTTTTACAAGATGGTACAGTAGGCAAAGAAATATTATACACTTAAAGGATTAATAAATGGTATACTTACCCTCTCAAGATAATCCCACTAAAGAAAAAAAAGATATAGGAGTTACTCAATCAATACTAGCAGGTATTGGATCAGGTATATTTAAAATATTTGAAGGTGGTGCTACACTAGGTGCTACTCTTTTAGATTTAGGTGTGGATAAAAATAGAGCAGAAGCCGTTGAAGCATTTTTTGATGACATTAACCCTTTTGATGAAGTAGCAGAAGCAACAGCTGCTGGAAAAATTACAGAATTAATTGTTAACTTAGGTTTTCCAGGTGGGGCAGCTTTTAGAATAGGAAGTGGTTTAACTAAAGCTACACTAAGGGCCAAAGAAGCAGGAACTTATTTAAGTAGATCAGAAAAAGTAAGAAGATACGCACAAGGTGCCGGAGTTGGAGGTGTTGCGGAAGGTGTATTCGTCGGTGATGTAGAAGATGCAGGATCATTCGGTGATCTATTGGGTGGACCCACAAAAATAGATAGAGAATCTCAAACACCACAAGCAGAATTACTTAATAGATTAAAATTTGGGTTAGAGGGTGCAGCTTTTACAGGTGTGCTTGGGGCAGGGGTGGCCGGTGTTAAAAAATTAAGAAGCACAAAAGGTAGTGGAAAAGTTATTACAGATCCAATGGACAAGTGGATAGATAGATGGATATCAAGACCACTTAGATCAAGAGGACCTGAAACTACTGAAGGTTTTGAATTAGGAATGAAAAGAGAAGGAGCTATAGCTGTTGATACAAACGTTGCAGAAAATGCAATGATAAAAATTGATAACGTAACCGATCAACTTTTAAAAAATGTTAAATCAACTATAGGTAGAAAAGCATTACCCGCTAAGAAAAAAGAATTACTAGAAGAAATGAATGAACTTATGATGTCTAATCCAAACGGCAAGGGATTAAGACCTGTTTCAGAAATAATAGATGACGAAGTTAAGATCACTCTTCAAGGTATGGATGAAACAAAATTAAATAATTTTAAAGATACATTAAGAAATACTTATAAAGCAAGTGATGCCGACATTGACAGTTTAGAATTATCAATGAACGGTATGAAGTTACAATGGGAAAAATTATTTACTTCTATGGGTAGAAGATTAACACCTGAAGCTTTAGAACAATTTGAAAAAATATTACCTCAAAGAATTAATACAGTTCTAGATAGAGGCTATGATGTATTTAAAAATAACAAAGGTATGCCTAGAATAAATGGTATGGTTGTTATGGAAAACTATGCACCTACTAAAGTTGTTTTAGACGAAGCGGTAGAACAATTGGTTAAAATTGCAGACGATAAGGGATTAAAATTAAGTATACCAGAGGCTAAAGTTATTGCTGAAGAAATTGTGTCTACAGCAGAACTTCCAAAAGGTTTTAAAATAAATGAAAAAACAGGCATTATTAGAGCAAACTTTCCTGACTTTGTATTAAAATCTGTAGCAGCTGAAGTAGTTGATCCTAAAAAAATGGACAATGCATTACTATCTGAAGTAACTGGTGTTGCTCGTCCTGTTATAGATAAACTTTTAGGTAAAAGTAAAAGTGCAATGTCAACTATAGTAGAAGGAACTAACAACTTATCTTTCCAAGTAAGACAAAATGAATATTGGGATAACATGTTAAAAAAATCAGATGAAATGAAAGTTGCCTGGGATGAATGGGATGCTGCAGGTAGAGTTGGAGATGCACCTAGACCCCCTATGTTTGTTAACAATCCTGGAGAAGCTAGAAAATATTTAGGTGGTACGGGAACTGATTGGAAAATGATTGGTGCTAAAAAAGTAGAAGACTCTGAAGGTGTTACAAGAGTAGTAGGTATGGAAGAATTTGATAAGTATCTTGACCCAGTTGCTAAACTAAAACCTTTAACCGTAGGCGAAGAAATAGCTAGAGCCGGTGATGAAATACTTAATCCTTTGTCAGGTAAGTGGGCATTGAATGATGTAGTAGATGCTATTAAAGGAACTAAAGAAGGAACTAAAAGTATACCTGCGCAACTATATCAAAATTTAATTTTGTATCCTAAAGCTACAGCACAGATGGCTAAAACAATTCTTGCACCATTTACTCACGCAAGAAACTTTATAAGTGCTGCTGCATTTGCAGGGGCCAATGGTATATTGCCTTTTGGTAATACAAAAGATGTCAAAGCAGCGTGGAATGCATTACAAGTTGCCGGTCCAGGTACTAGACAATCAAATGAATTCTATCAAGAGCTATTAGATCTTGGAGTTGTAAATTCTCAAGTACAGTTAGGAGATCTTAAAAAATTATTAGAAGACGTAGATTTCGGAG
>Ga0308015_10000168_pt1 | contig 32939 bp, 27 predicted proteins | sample Neamet231_FD_203128 | JGI IMG/M metagenome (GOLD analysis project Ga0308015, IMG submission 203128) | Marine microbial communities from water near the shore, Antarctic Ocean - #231 | ecosystem: Environmental > Aquatic > Marine > Unclassified | place: Southern Ocean | collected 2014-07-28
TTAAATACGCCGTGGTCACGGCTGAGTAATTTCATTAATGCATAACAATCAGTTATTGAAGTAGGTTCATCACAAACTACTAACATGACATCCTGAGCTGCACGTGTAAAACTTAAGACCATATCTGAAATGCCTGCAGCTGTATCAACTATCAGTACATCAAAAGGTGTCTTTAATTCACTAAAAGCTCGAATAAGTCCCGCATGTTCTGATGGTGTTAAATCCACCATAGATTGCGAACCTGATGTTGCAGGAATAATTTTAATACCTGCCGGACCGTCAATAATAATATCATCAAGCTCACATTCACCTGATAATACATGTGATAAATTACGCTTCACTCTTAAACCTAGCATTACATCGACATTAGCAAGGCCTAAATCGGCATCAAGTACCAATACTCTTTTACCTTGTTGTCCTAGAGCAATAGCAACATTGAGTGAGGTATTCGTTTTACCGACACCCCCCTTTCCTCCTGATACAGCTACTACTTTAACTTGTTGAAGTTCTTTCATTTTTCTTAGGCCACTCGCTTGATCTATCATTTAATGAATACTTCTATTTACGATCTATTTACGATCTGTTTGGCTAAAAATTAGTGCTTATGCTATTGCGGCTGGTGCAACTGGCATTTGCCGAAATACACTAACATTGTTGTTAACTGACTTAGTTGCCATCTTATCTGCAAGAGTAACCAATTTTTCAGCATTTGCAACTTTAATATCTTCTGGAACTCTTTGTCCATCAGTAAGATACCCTATTGGTAAACCATTTTGAATCGATGTAGTAATTATTTCACCAATACTGATACTTTCATCAAGTTTAGTATATATACAGCCAGATAATGGTACTTTTTTAAATCTGTCTACATTTTCTTGCATAACGCCTTGTTGGGAGTTAGCCGCTAACACTAAATAGTTACGGATTCTTACTCTAGAATTAGAAATTAAAGCGGTTAAATGTTCAGCTAAACGCATGTCGCGCTGTCCCATTCCTGCAGTATCAATTAATATTAATTTCTTTTTAGAATATTGTTGTAATAACGTATCTAACGCTTGACTATCTTTCGCTAAACTCACCTGACAACCGATAATTTTTCCATATGTTGCTAATTGCTCAAAACCTGCAATACGAAAAGTATCCGTAGAAATAAGAGCCACTTGGTCGTTCCCATGTACTTGAGCAAAGCCTGCAGCAAGTTTCGCTATCGTTGTTGTTTTCCCTACCCCTGTAGGACCAACTAATGCAACAACACCTCCACGATTAATAATATCATTTTGTGTTGTATTTATTTGTTTGGCAATAAGTTGTGTTGCCTGTGACCAGGCTTCTTTTTCATGTGACTGCTCAGGAACATAACCTGCGATTTGATCTGCTATTTGTTCATTTAACCCCAAAGAAAGTAAACGATTTACAAGTACTGCTCGTTGAGGGTCTTTTTGTGCCATATCCTGCCACATTAAACCAGAGACTTGATGTTCGAGTAATGAACGAATAGAAGCCATTTCTTGTTGCATTCTAGTTAGCTCTTGTGAAGACACATTTAAATCATTTCGAGTACCAAGGTTTACAGAATTATTCGCATTGCTTGAATCGATAGAAAGTGGACTTGAAGACGTATGTGCCGATACATTAGCCGTTATATTGTCATCACCATTTTGATCATAGTCTAAAGTAGATGTTTGTTGGTATGATTGCTCAGACGAAGATTCATTAGCATTAGGTTGACGAAGACGGTCGGTAAAATCCTTAAGCTGTTGCTCAATAGCTCCTTCGTCAAGCACATCAGGTATTTTAACTTGTTGCTGTGCTGGATAATGAGGATTGGGTTGCTGCACTTGACGGCTAAGTAATGCAGACAAACTATCTGCAGGTGCATTATTACTTACGGATTCACTAACCGAAATAGGTTTAACCCTATTATGCTCCGATAAACTAGTTTGTTCTGGTGCTTTTTGACCAAAATCAACAACATCATTACTTACTTCTCTTACATTCGAAAGCTCTTCCCTCTCTTCAGTATTTGTTACCGTACTGGCGGAGGATTTCGCAGGAGGAACCGCTTGGTTGTAATCAACAGCAGCCATTAACTCCACACCTTCTGGAATTTTTTTATTGGACATAATAACCGCATCAACGCCAAGTTCTTCTTTTATTTGTGTTAATGCTGTGCGCATATCTTTGGCAACAAAACGTTTAATTTTCATATCCAACCTCTATAATTCAATCTAAGTAAAAACTACATACCACTTACTTTTAACTAATGATTACTGCGCTTTATTGTGTTTTATTGACCAATAGCACTAACAATCTTAATTTGTTTATCATCGGGTATTTCTTGGTAAGAAATAACACGTAAGCTCGGAATTGTATATTTAACAAACTTTGCCAAAACGTGACGTAAAATACCTGATGTTAAAAGTATTGGTGTGTCACCAGCCATTTCTTGCTGATTAGCTCCTTCAGTCAATGATTTTTGTAATCGTTCCGCTAAACCCGGTTCAATACCTGCGCCATCATCTCCTGCCATCTGCATTGATTGATGCAACATCTGTTCCAATTCTGGAGCCAAAGTTATGACGGGTACTTCTTGAGCCCCCCCTACAAGGTCTTGAACGATAAATTTTCTTAAACTAATCCGTACAGCAGCAGTAAGTACCTCTGCATCTTGGCTCTTAGGGCCATACTCAACAAGTGTTTGTACAATAGAACGCATATCTCTAACAGCAACACCTTCATTCATTAAGCTTTGTAATACCTTAACAACTGTACCTAAGGTTAAGGTATCAGGAACAAAGCCTTCAACCAGTTTAGGATAGTTTTTAGCCAGTAAATCTAAGAGATTTTGAACCTCTTCATGGCCCAATAACTGAGCGGCATTGTTTGTTAATATTTGGCTTAAATGTGTAGCTAAAACTGTTGCAGAATCAACAACGGTATAACCTAACGTTTGTGCTTGATCGCGTTGATTTTGATTAATCCAAGTTGCTTCGAGTCCAAAGGCAGGGTCTTTAGTCGCAACCCCTTCAAGTGGGCCAAATACTTGCCCTGGATTAATAGCTAACTCTTGATCATGACGAATTTGTGCTGTGCCAACAACTACGCCCATTAACGATATTTGATAGCTATTAGGGTCTAAATCTAAGTTATCGCGAATATGAACCGCGGGGACTAAAAAGCCAAATTCTTGTGATAATTTTTTACGTACACCTTTAATTCTGCTTAGTAGCTCACCACCTTGCGCTTTATCAACTAAGGGAATTAAACGATAACCAATTTCTAAACCAATTACGTCTACGTGATTGACATCATCCCAATCTAAGTCTTTTACCTCATCTTCTTTTTGCTGATGTTGAACTTGCTCTTCTTGCGCTAACTGCGCTAATTCAGTAGTTTTATTCACTTTGTTTCTTGCTGTTATAAAAGCAGTGCCTGCAATAAGGACAGCAAAAAATATAAATACAAAGTGTGGCATACCCGGAATAACGCCCATAATAAACATTACACCGGCTGCTATATAGAGTGATTTTTCTTTACCTAATTGGCTACTAATTTGTTCGCCCATATCTTCAGACGTATTTTGGCGTGTTACAACGATCGCTGTACCAATAGATAACAGTAACCCAGGTATTTGAGCTACAAGTCCATCACCAATAGTCAATAAGGTATAAATTTCTACCGCTGTATTAAATGTTAAATCATGCTGAACCATACCAATTATTAGTCCACCTACAATATTGATGAATAAAATTAATATACCCGCAATCGCATCACCTTTTACAAATTTACTCGCACCATCCATAGAGCCATAAAAATCGGCTTCGTTGGTCACTTCAGTTCTTCGATCTTTAGCTTGCTCTTGGGTAATGAAGCCCGCATTTAAATCAGCATCGATTGCCATTTGTTTACCTGGCATTGCATCTAAAGTAAAACGTGCCGTTACTTCTGCAATTCGACCAGCACCTTTGGTTACAACAACAAAATTAATGATGATCAGAATAAGGAAAACAACTAAGCCGACTGCGTAGTTTCCGCCGATAACAACCGAGCCAAAAGCTTCAATCACCTTACCTGCAGCTTCTGGTCCTTCATGACCTTCAAGCAATACAACACGAGTACTGGCAACGTTTAAGGCCAACCTTAAGATAGTAGCAACAAGTAAAACAGCAGGAAAAGAGCCAAAATCAAGGGGTTTTAAGGTGTATACGGTAATAAGTAGAACAACAAGGGCAAGGGCTATATTAAAAGAGAATAAAATATCTAATAACCATGCTGGCATAGGTAATATAATCATACCTAAAGCAGCCATCACCAATATTGGCGTACCTAAGCCACTCAAGTGACGTAATTTAGATTTGTCTAATTGATTAAAATAAGCGACTAGTTGCATTATTACTTCATGATGTTTTTTTGACAGTACCCATGATTTTGCAATTCTCATACCAAAATAACATTCAAGAGTGGAATATAAATACTCTCAAATCCAATAAGGATAAGTCGTTTTTATTTAACTTGAACTATGAACTATGAACTATGAACTATGAATAATGAATTATTCATATTTAATATTTAAATTCATCGGGAATAGGAAGATTTTTAGCTACTGCTGTAGGTTTTTTGGCGTTACCTTTTTTATGTTCATTTAATTGAAATATAAACGCGAGTACTTGCGCTACTGCGGCAAACAACTCTTCAGGAATATCATCTCCTACTTCTGCTGTATAATATAAAGATCGGGCTAAAGCAGGTGATTGAACAATTTCAACTTGATGTTCTTTGGCGATAGTACGGATATGCAACGCCATTTCATCAACGCCTTTTGCAACCATTACTGGCGCTCCGCCAACAGCTGCATCGTACTTAAGCGCTATTGAAAAGTGTGTTGGGTTAGTAATAACTACATCAGATTCTGGTACATCTTGCATCATACGCCGTTGTGACATCTCGTATTGTGTTCTACGTATACGCTGTTTTATTTCAGGGCTACCTTCGCTTCCTTTATGTTCATCCTTAATTTCCTGCTTGGTCATTTTTAATTGTTTATTGTGATTCCACACTTGATAAGGCGCATCAATAACAACGATAATGCCTATCGATAAAGCCAAAACCAAAAACATCCACAATAACATCGTCACTGCATGTTCAAAGTTAGTCGGCATAGTCTCTCGACTTAATCCTAAAATTTCCTCAAATAGACCACTAAGCAGTAAAAATGCCACAATAAAAACCACAAAAAACTTTAACACTGACTTTAAAAGCTCTACAGCAGCCTGTACACCAAACATTCTTTTAAAGCCTGCCATTGGTGATAACTTGCTTGCTTTTGGCGCCATAGCTTCCCAAGAGAAACTCATGCCACCAAGCATGGTATTACCTACGAATGCGGCCAACATAACGATAAAAAAGATCCAAAGTAATGGTGTCACTATTTGATAAACACCGTCATTTATTACTTTAAACAGTGCATTTACATCCATCGCTTCTTGACGGTTTATACTAAACAAATGGCTCATCATGTCAGCCATTGCATTAGCTAAAGTTTTCCCCATTAATAACATCGCACAAGCGGCTCCAACGAGAACAAAAAAAGTGCCTAAATCCTTAGAACGAGCAATTTGACCTTTTTTTCTAGCATCGGACAGTTTTTTCGCTGTGGGTTCTTCGGTTTTTTCACCTGTATCAGATTCAGCCATCTAGGTAGCCTGACAATCAATAAGGTAGCAACTAAAATCAAGAGCTCGTTGCCACTGCAATTCAAAATGCGTAAAGAAGTTACCAAAGGTTAGCCACATAATAAGTAGACCTGCCATCATGGTGATAGGAAAACCAATGGCAAATATATTTAGTTGTGGAGCTGCTCGAGTCATAATTCCAAAAGAAAAATTGATTAATAACATCGCTGTTATTGGCGCTAAAGCAAGTGACAAAGCGGTCGCAAACATCCAACCTCCCCACTCAACCACTTCAAGATATTTAATGCTCGATAAATGTTCTGTAGGAATAGGTAACGTATCAAAGCTCGCTACAACAAATTGTAAGTAAGCAAGATGCCCATCCATTACCCAAAAGAGTAATGACGATAATATTAAAAAGAATTGCCCGATAGCAGGAACGTTCATACCACTTGCTGGATCAACTAAAGAAGCGAAACCAAGCCCCGATTGCATAGCAATAATTTGTCCTGCAAGAGTGAAGGTATTAACAACCATAATAGTTATAAAGCCAAGCATAATTCCAATAATCATTTGCTGGCCTAATAAAATAGCGGTCGTAAGGGACACTAGATTATCGACACTGCTTGGAGGGATTGCCGGCATAACAGCAATAGTAATACTGATGCATAAAAAAACTTTTACTCGACCGGGAATAGTCTTTGAACTGAAGCCTATCATTGTCATGATCAGGGCAGATATACGACTAAAGGGTAAAATAAAATCTGCCATATATTGATTAATAACAGATTCGGTAAACTCCATGACTATAGTCCGATAGCAATTATGTTAAATGAACGTTTAGATGATAAGTTGAAGGCATCGTTACAGGTATAATTAAAGCTATAATTAAAGGTATTGTTGAACACACAGTTAAAGATAATCATTAAATAATCACACTAGGAATGCTAGTAATTAGCCGGATAGTAAAATCCATAACTTTTTGTACTAACCAATGTCCACCAAGTATCAGAGCAAGTAAGGTAACAATTAATCGAGGTAAAAAACTTAAGGTTTGTTCATTAATTGAAGTGGCGGCCTGAAAAACAGCGACCATTAAACCCACAGCTAAACTCGGCAGGATAATAGCGCAAACTAAGATTATCACTAGTAATAATGCATCTCCTAGCATATCTATGTAGACTTCTGGACCCATAAGTTACTCTCTTTTACTTACCTGACACGATTAACTAAAAAGTAGTTATTTAAATTAAAAGGATAAAAATAACGATATCCAATTAGGTATAAATTAGATGTTAAAATACTTCGCTAAGTCCCCATGCCATAACTTGTAGCTATAGTACCTATTACTAGGTTCCAACCATCAACTAAAACGAATAACATCAATTTAAATGGCAGAGATACAATCATGGGTGAAAGCATCATCATACCCATTGCCATCAAAATACTCGCAACCACTAAATCAATAATTAAGAAAGGGATGAATAATATAAAACCTATTTGAAAAGCCGTTTTTAATTCACTGATAATAAAAGCGGGTATAATAACTGTCATGGGTAAATCTGTTGGTTGAGCTACAGGACCAACACCAGCCATTGCCGCTAGGGTATCCAGGTCTTTAACGCGTGTTTGCTCCAACATAAAAGCACGTAGTGGAACGATGCCAAGATTAACAGCCTCTGTAGACGTTAACTGTTCCGATATGTAGGGTTGAATCGCTGTTTTATCTATTTGATTATAAACGGGTGTCATAATAAACAGCGTCATGAAAAGCGTTAACCCAATGATTACTTGATTAGAGGGTGTTTGTTGAAGGCCAAAAGCTTGGCGTAAAATAGCCATTACAACAACAATTCGGGTAAATGACGTCATCATTATGACAGCTGCTGGAATAAAACTCAGCGCGGTCATAAAAATCAATATTTGTAAATTTACCGAATACTCCTGAGATCCATCAGGGTTAGTGGTAAGTTTTAATGCGGATAACGATAAATCTTCGGCAGAAGCGCCGAAACTTAAACCGAATAAAGACAAAGCAATGATTATAATGAACGAAGTACTTTTCATGGTTCCCTGATATTCCCTATTTAACAAATTAAAACTGATGCTTTAATTAATAACCATTACATTTTTCTAGGCGATAGAAAAGATAAAATATTTTTTTGTAACGCTACTGGGCTGCTATTTTTATCGGTTAATGGCTCAGCTAATGTTTCCAATAATGTTATTTGTTGACCGGTAACACCTAGTAATAATTGCTTTTCTCCGACTTGTACTACAATAACACGCTCTTTAGTCCCCAATCTCAAGCTAGTTATTACCTTTAGTTGACTAACGCTTTGTTGTGTAAGGTTAAAACGCTTAAGTACAAACGCGCAAACTATGATTAACCCTAAAACCATCAACAAGGATAAAATCATACTGCCTGCATTCATGTTAGCCATAACATGCTTACCCACTTCTGGAGTGCTGTTTGTCGAATTTTTAGGTAATGAAACATTTTCTGCAGAGATTTTTTCTGCCGCTAGAGTAGAACTTAAGTTACCTTCAACTGCCTCATTATTAACGATACTTTCGTTAACAACACTATCAACAACTACTTTTTTCTTTGTAAGTTTATCTAAAGCACTGATTGCTAAACTACCTGAAATATTCTTTTCGCTATTATCTTCTAGATTATTTTCAGTCACATTACTGCCAGCTAAAGCAGCTAAAGACAGTAAATAACAACTCATAAACAAGGAGGCACGTATTATTTTTATTATCATAAATTAGATATCTTTACTTGAACTGCACTCACATTTAATAGATTAGTTATTTTAATTTTTTGATACGCTCTACCTGACTAACAACATCAGTTAATCGAATACCAAATTTATCATTAACTACCACAACTTCGCCATGGGCAATTAAAGTACCATTAACTAATACGTCGAGGGATTCACCCGCAACACGGTCTAACTCAACAACCGAGCCTTGGTTTAATTGTAATAAGTTTCGAATGCTAATATTACTGCGTCCAACTTCCATCGAAATGGTTACCGGAATATCTAAGATAGCATCAAGTTTACGTTTTTCTTCACCGGTAATAGGCGGTTCATCTTCAGTCAACTCTTCAAGCTCAACAGTTTCAGCACCATCAGATGCCGCAAGTGCGTCAGCTTGTTCGTCAAGCGCCTCATCCCACATACTTAAATCTTCATCTTTATCATCACTCATAACACTGGCCTTAATTTATAATTTATTCAAATATCTAGACTTATTTAGTATTTTACTTAGTACTCTATTTATTACTCAATGGTTATAAGTCATCTTCAAGCAGATGAAGTTCTGCATCATTATCAAGGCGTTTACCGCCTTTAGTTAATATAGTTAACTCAGATTTAGAAGATTCTGGTCGTTTAATTTTAGATTCAATTTTCAATGCAAGATTATCTCGACTACGTCCTAATTTAGCTCTAAACGTAGGTAAGTCCTCAATTAATACCGTAATGTGCTCAGGCATTTCTATAGGAATAATATCACCGGCCTGCAACTCCATCACTTGGCTAAGAGGAATATCAACCTCGATGAATCTAGTATTAATATTCACCACTACATCCATAATTTCATCGCGTAACGCTTTAGACCAACGCATATCCGTGTCTTCTTTATCACTTTGTACACCCGCATCTAATAACTCTCTAATAGGCTCGAGCATAGAATAAGGTAAAGCAATATGAAAATCTCCGCCACCGCCGTCTAATTCAATATGAAAAGAGCTGATAACAACCACTTCTGTCGGGCTTACTATGTTAGCCATTGATGGGTTAACTTCTGAATCTAAATACTCAAAAGATACGTCCATTACAGGAGACCAAGCTTCTTTGTAATCTTCAAAAATTAACTTTAACAACATTTGAATAATACGGCGTTCTGTTGGAGTAAACTCACGGCCTTCAATTTTGGCGTGATAACGACCATCTCCACCAAAAAAATTATCTACTAGAATAAAAACTAATCGTGCTTCCATGGTAATTAAAGCAGTGCCTTTTAAAGGGCGAAAGCGAACCATGTTCAAACTTGTTGGAACAAATAAAGTATGTATGTACTCACCGAACTTAATCATCTGAATACCGTTAATAGATACTTCAGCAGTACGGCGCATCATATTAAATAAACTAATACGCATATGACGAGCAAAGCGTTCGTTGACCATTTCCAACGTTGGCATTCGACCACGAACAATACGATCCTGTGAAGAAAAATCATAGTCAGAGGTGCCATCACGTCGTTCGACGACATCCCCAACTACCTCTTCTTCTTCAACATCATCGACACCATGTAATAGGGCATCAATCTCGTCTTGGGATAATAAGTCACTCACTCAATATACTCTTCTTAGTTCTCTATTTAATAGTTACTATAACGTGGCAATAATTTTCTAACTTTATCAATTAACTATTGCATGACAAAGCCAGTAAACAGAACTTTCTCTACTGTTTTATTGCCTTCAACATCTGTCATAGCTTGCTGTACAGCCGCTAAAGACTGTTGCTTTAAAGAGGTTTTCCCTGCACTTGTTGCTAAATCATCAGCATTGGCACGTGAGAAAATACCTAACAAAGTACTTTCAATCAATGGAACATGCATTCGAGAATTCTCTTCATTGTCACCACCACGCACCAATAATTGCACGCGTATTTCAACAAAACGGTCTCGTGCAGCACCTGGAACATTGAAACGAAAAGGTCTCGGCATTGGCACATATATCGCTGTTCCTAATTTTGCACCTGAAACCACTTCGGCTTTTGGAGCGTCACCACTTTCAGTATCGAGTGCTCCGTCAAGTTCTGTTTGACTTGTATCACTACCGCCCATAAAGAAAAAATAAGCACCTGCTCCACCGCCAAGTAAAACAACAACAGCTATGATGATGATTATCATTTTTTTCTTCTTGCCAGAGTTATCTAGCTCTAAATCGCCATCGTTGCTGTTTTCTTTTTCGTCTGCCATAAGAATCCTTAATGTTTACAGTCATTAATCATCCTGTGAAAGCGATTAACAACACCATAATATGTATTGATAGACTATATCCTTGAAAAGTCTTTGAGCCAATGTGTTTTCATCAACTTAACTTCATTTTAGTCAATTAAGCGTAGTAATCTACACCCGTTGCAGGAGAATCAAACAAGTTAGCTGATAAAATGTGCTCTACATTATGCTCATCTTTATTTTGACTTGATAAAGGTCCTTTATTTTCATTATTTAAATCAGAACTTTTTTCATCATTATCTGATTGTTGATTTTGTTGTTCAACATTAGCACCACCTACATCTACGCCCTGCTCAGCCAGCATTTCCTTTAATTTATGCATATTCTGTTCTAATGCTTCTTTTGCTTGTTGATTTTGCACGACAAAATTAACGGCCGCTTGTTCACCTTGCAAATTCACACGTACTTGCATATTACCAAACTCTGGAGGGTCTAGCGTAATATCGAATTGTTGTATCTTCTGATTAATCATAATCATGACTTTATCTTTTACCGCATCAGCAAAGTCTTTTTTGAAAATAGAAATGGTCTCCTGTTGAAGCTGTACATTATTTTTCTGTATTTGTGCTGTGTCGCTAGCAACTGTATGATTTAATGCTTCAGAGGATTGATGCTCCATATAAGCATCATTACTTTGTTTCATTTGTGTCGACTGTACTGTTTGCGCTTGTACATCAGAAGAAGTACGCACTGTCATAGGATCTGTAACTTTACTTGTAGTTTTTAAAGCTTGTTCTACAGGTTTATCTTCAGCTAAAAACACTGGATCAATATACTCTTCACCGGCATCTTCAATAACTTTATTATCAATGTTCGGCTCTATTTTTTGTTGTGCTTGATTTTGTTGTAGCGCTTGTGACGAAAGTACTTGGTTATTTGTCACTCCGGGGTGTTTTATTTGAGCTTCAATAGGCTGCTCTTGCGTAATTTTTTCCCCGGCTACTGTAGCTTGTAAGTTTTTATCTATTTTCTGTTTATCTTCATCAACTTTATTTACCGGGCCATTAGCGGTATCCGCTATAACAGGTTTAACTTTATCTGCTTTAGATGAATCTCCAGATATTGATGCAGCAAGAACAGCCGCCTTGATTTCCTCAGCAGATAGTTCTGATAATTGTTCAGGTGTTGCTTCGGATTCTTGTTCAAGTACTTTCTCAGATAATAACTGAGCCTGCACCTCACTTGATTTTTGCACTAAAGGCGGATTCTTATTATCACCTATATTGAGAGCACTTTTAACTACTGACTCTTTAGCAACAAGATCGAGAAGTGGGTTGGATACATCAGAATTAACTTTTTCAGTTAATTGGCTTTTATTCACTTGCGCTACACCTACAGCTAAGTCAGTAATTTTATTGTTTTTCAGTTCCGCATTAGATAGCTGGGCATTCATTAATTGTTCGCTAGTGATACTTGCCCCCTGAAGAGGAGCTTGCGGTGACTGCAACGACCGTTGGTAATCCGCTAGATCCGTAGATGGTTGTATTAATGCATTACGCTTTAGAGAAGCACGAGCGATAACCTCATCTTTTGAAAAGGACTTTAACTTATGTTCAACAGAAACGTTATCCTCTACGGAATCTTCTTCGCCGATTAAGTTATCTTCATTAACAACTGAAACATCTGGTTTATTCACAATACTTATTTTTTGATTATCAGTAAGTATTGCCTGCATTGGTTTTTCCTTTGAACTTGTTAGCGTTTGATCACTATTATAAAGCAAAGAAATAAACTGCTCAGACTCAGTTAACGCTTCAGTTTCTATTGATTTGTCTTTACTGTTTTCTTGAACTAATACCTTCTGATTATCAATTGAATCAGAGCTTTCTTTAGAGTCTGGATTGGATTTATTCGAAGTAACACGAGATGAAGAGTCATTTTCTTGGCGCTTATTATCGGTATTCGTATCATTTTTGCCGTTTATAGCAGTAACATTACCGTTAGTTGCCGCATTTGATTCAGCTTTTACTTGTGTGTCCTTGTCGCCAGCGACATGCTCTTCCACCATGCGAGAAAAATTAGAGTCTTTACTACTCTCCCCTGAAGAATCTAAAGACTCTTTAGTATTTAAATCAGCTTCTTGCGAAACAAATGTAGGTAAAACATTTACTGGTTGCATAATTACCCCAACAGGTTAATTGGCCAAAAACGATAAAAACAGGGCTTCTTGTTAATAGTTAACGCCTGATAGTTTTCATTCAATCTAATTAATAATCTTCGTTATACTTTAAATAAAGCAATAATCATTCCAGTTACATTTGTAAACTGAAGATTTTACAAACAATGTTTACTCAATAATTAAATTAACGAACGGGTCGGCGAATATATTGCTGCGTGGCTATTTCATCAAACATTTTTTGTTCTGATCTTTCAGCCGCTACCGCAATTACTTTCAAACGCTTCTCATGCAATAATTCGACGGCTTTCACCTTTTGCCTTTGTTTGAGCCAAATACTTTTACTTTGCACAGCCAGTGCTTTTGCTTGATGCATTGCTACTTCTACTTGTTCTGAAGCAGTATCAAGCTTCGCAATAAATGCGTGATAATGTGAATAAGTCGCGCTATCTAAACCTACAGTTGCACGTTCGCTTAAGCGCTTCATATATTCTAAACGATAGTCTGCAACACCCTGTAAGCGATTGATATTCTGTTGATATTCATTTTCAGCAATCTTTAATTGATCAGCACAACGTTGTTCGTTGTCTCGTTCATATTTTAGAATGGTATCTAGTTGTTTCATTGCCATGCTGAATACTCTTTTAGCTGATTTCTATATCAAAGGATTTATATAATAAAATTTAGAGATTGTTATGCGCATGTGCCGCGGCAATAATTTCTTGCAGCTGAGCAATACTTTGATCATAAGGAATAACTTCACTAATTTTTTGCTGTAAAAAGAAGTTAATAACCGGTAATACGTTTATCGCTTGGTCAATGCGAGGGTCGTTACCTTTGGTATAAGCTCCTATAGCGATAAGGTCTTTATTTTGCTGATAAAGGGCATACATTTGTTTTAACTGTTTAGCTAATTCTTGATGATCTTCACTGGTTACCATAGGCATAACACGAGAAATAGATCCTTCAATATTAACCGCTGGATAGTGCCCAGCATCAGCTAGTTCTCGCGATAACACCACATGCCCGTCTAAAATAGCACGCGCGGCATCGGCAATGGGGTCTTGTAAATCATCACCTTCTGTCAATACCGTATAAAAAGCGGTAATAGATCCCTGCCCTTCTCCGCCATTACCAGCGCGTTCAACCAGCTGAGGTAATTTGGAAAATACTGATGGTGGGTAACCTTTAGTTGCTGGCGGCTCACCTACGGCTAAGGCTATTTCACGTTGTGCTTGTGCGTAGCGAGTTAATGAATCAAGTAATAGCAGTACGTTTAAGCCTTTATCGCGAAAGTACTCACTAATTTGTACTGCGGTTTCACAACCTTTAAGTCGCATTAAAGGAGAGTTATCCGCTGGCGCTGCAACAACGACGGCACGTTTAAGTCCCTCTTCACCTAAAATTTCTTCAATAAATTCTTTTACTTCTCGGCCACGTTCACCAACTAAACCAACCACAACAACATCAGCGGTTGTACCTTTGGTCATCATCCCCATGAGTACACTTTTACCAACACCAGAGCCGGCAAATAGTCCCATACGTTGGCCTTTACCAATACTTATAAAACTATTAATTGATCGCACACCGACATCAAGTACTTCTGTGATGGCGCGTCGAGATAAGGGATTAATGGGTTTGCTGTCATGATGATAATCATCATCTGATTTAATTGGTCCTTTACCATCAAGAGGTTTACCTACACCGTTAATAACACGGCCGAGTAGCTCCATTGACAAAGGAACTTTAGCTTTACTAGAAATTGGCAACACCCGTGCGCCAGGCATAACACCACGAAGACTCTCTTCTGGCATTAAGTAAGTAATATCTTGAGCAAACCCAACAATTTCAGCAAGTAAATCACCATGGGCTGTTTCAACCAAACATTGGCTACCCACAGGTGCTTTTACGCCAACCGCTTCAAGGGTTAACCCAACAACACGCACTAATCGACCAGCAACAGGCACGTTAAAGTTATGGATATATTGCTGACTTTTTTTTAAGCGCTCGGTTAAGCGTAAGCTATCAACCATAGTAGTTATTAACCTTGAAATTATTTAAAAATAAAATATCGAGGATGAACACTTACAAAGTCAGAAATATTAAACTAGATAAGCATTAATCAGTTTGATGTAAAGCATCCTGCAAGAAAGGTTCCAGTACTTGCTTTAACCTTGCTTTCATTTGCAAATCTATATTTGAGGTGCTGTTTTCTATTTGACAACTGCCTTGAGATATCTGTGGTGCGGGGAGTAAGCGCCAACCTTGCTGTTTAATGTGTTCTGCGCCAAACTGAGTTTCCACTAGTTGAATATCACTTGGGTTTAAACTTATCTGTGTTTCCACATCGTTGCTAGGTAGATTTTTAATACCTGTCGCAATTGCCGCCATTAAAATGTCAGGGTTGGTTTTTGCTTCGTGTAAAACAACCGCTTCAGTTAACTGTAATACTAAATTAAGCAGTTGTTCTTCAACATTTTTTTCTACGCTTGCTAAGGGGTGATGTAATTGTTCTATCAATTTATCCAAGCTAGCGCTTTGTTCATCAATTTTCTCTTTTCCTAAGGCAAGTCCTTGTTCAGTGCCTTCTTCAATACCTTGCAATTTCCCTTCTTCTGCTCCTTTGGCTTTCCCTTCTTCGTAACCTTTAGCAAAGCCTTCTTCTTTACCTTGATTGAACCCCTCTTCGCTTGCTGCTTGTCGAATGTCTTCAATCTCTTGCGCTGTAAGCGGTTCCGGCTCAATTTCCTCCTCTTCTGGTGGTTCATAAACCCAGTTGCTTTTTTTACCTAAAGCATTCGTTTTATTTTGATTTTGAATACTCGGCTGATCTTGAACATCAGGTAACGACCACAAGTCTGGTGAATCATTGTGTGACGCCTTTATAATTTTAATCGGAGGTTTACTCATTACAATACCTTCACTTCTGAATTACCTAACGAATTTGACGTTAAAATAGTGTGACGTTATAAGAACTCATCACCGCCGCCACCGCCGCCAAGCATAATTTCACCGGCGTCAGATAATCGTCTAGCAATCGATAAAATTTCTTTTTGCGCAGCTTCCACTTCGCTGATACGTACGGGGCCCATAGCTTCTAAATCATCAGCCATCATATCGGCTGCTCGTTTAGACATGTTGCTCATTATTTTATCTTTTAATGCTTCATCAGTTCCTTTAATAGCTTTCATCAAAGCTTCTTGCTGTACTTCACGCAGTATAGCTTGCATTCCGCGATCATCTACATCAGCGAGATTTTCAAAGACAAACATTAAATCTGAAATTTGTTGGCTCATCTCCTCGTCGTTTTCACGGATTGAGTCCATCAACAGACCTTCAACATTAGTATCTAAATAGTTCATGATATCTGCAGCCGCTTTTAAACCTCCCATTTTCGCGGCTTGCGCGCCAGCTTGACCCGCAAACTGTTTCTCCATAATCTCATTTAATTCTTGTAATGCCGCTGGTTGAACTTCTTCTAAATTAGCAATACGCATCATTAAATCTAAGCGAACTTTGTCGGCAAACTGTCCGATAATTTCTGCTGACTGCTCTGGTTCAAGGTAAGACAATACAATAGTTTGAATTTGAGGATGCTCATTACGAATAATATTAGCTACTTGTTTCGAGTCCATCCACTTCAATGAATCTAGGCCTTTAGCACCACCACCCATAACAATTTGGTCAATCAGGTTACCCGCTTTATCTTCACCCAACGCCGCAGTTAAGGCTTTACGAACAAACTCTTCACTTTGGAAACCAATAGTAGAGAAGTTTTGAATTTCATGAATGAACTGTTTATGAACAGCCGTAATTTTTTCTTGGGTAAAATCTTCCATCGCAGCCATTACAGTACCCACTTGCTGTACTTGTTTTGGCTCAAGATGTTTTAATATTTGTGCAGCATCTTCTTCAGATAAACTAAGTAATAAGATAGCTGCTTTTTCAGAGCCTTCTAACTTGTCTACGTCAAAGCCCGCTGGGGCTGCGGCTAATTCACCGGCTTCTTTTTTTTCATCACTCATCTTCGTTCAACCAACTTTTAACTACTTGCGAGGATAATTCAGGCTCATTTGCAACTAAAGCACGAACCGCTTTCAATACATCTTCATCTCGATGAAGATCCGGTAACTGTAAACTACCATCTGCTGCAAAACCAACTGCACCAGCATCAAAGTCTGAGGTTAGCATGTCCATTGTTTCATCACCTAAATCAATATGCCCATCAAGTGATTTATCACCGTAATCATCGGGTGATCCGTCAGGGTAAATTAAGCGTGTTAACATAGGGCGAACAACCGCGAGAATTAATACAATAATAACCAAGGCACCTAGTACTAATTTGAGTACTTTAACAAACCAAGGTTGTTGCCATATAGGTAAAACAATGACCTCGCCAAAATCTGGACGGTTAAAGGGTATAGTGACTACCTCTAAAACATCGCCTCGTTGTAAATCAAAACCAATACTGCCTTGCAGAATACGTCTAATACTTGCCGTTTCCGCAGCAGATCTTGGTACTAGAATAGGAGCTGGAGTCGCTGCAGTTTCTCCTTCAACTGGCGCAGGTGCGGTTGTGGGGGCAATAACATAATCAAGCGCCACTGAAACACTCACCCGTCTTATCACACCAGCTTGTTGCTTGGTATGACTGATGGCTTCATCAAGCTCATAATTTTTAGTCGACTCTGAGTGCTTGCGACTCGGCATACTTTTCTTTTGACCGCCGACCGCATTTTCAGGAATAACAGAGTCAACCGGTGGTTGATTACTTAATGCACCAGGGATACCACCAAGAGCTCCGCCAATATTGCTACTTTCAACATTCATTTCACTGCGAAGTGCAGGTAAGTCTGAATTATAACGGCGCTGTGTTTCTTCTACATTAGTAAAGTCCATTGTAATGTCTACTTGGGCAGTATAATTACCCAGACCCACAACAGGAATAAGAATGCTATCTATTTTTTCCATGTACTCTTGTTCACGCTTTTGCTCAATTTCAAATTCTTTTCTTGAACGAGATGAAATTGAGTCTTGTGAGCCAGAGTTAAGTAAACGACCATTTTGGTCTGTAACTGTCACACGGTTTGGGCTTAGTCCTTGAACCGCTGAGGCAATAATATCAACAACAGCGTCCACTTCTTCCGCGGAGAGTATTTTACCGCGTCTCATGGTTAATACCGCAGTAGCAGATGGATTTTTTTCGCGACGAGCAAAGACATTCTCACGAGGGATTGCCAATAAAACTTTTGCGCGACTAATGCTTTGCAGATGCTCTATTGTTTTAGCTATTTGTTGTTCTCGACCATACTTTAATCTTTCTCGCTCAAGACGTTGGCTAACACCAAAGCCCATATCTTTCATTAAAATCTCGTCACCTTCTGAAGGTTCGTCTGTTAAACCTTCACGAGATAACATTAACCTAATATTTTGATATTCATCAACAGGTACAGAGATAGTATTATGTTCTTGATGGTACTCCACTTGATTAGCATCAAGAAAGTCCATTGTAGTAATTAACTGTTTAGTGGGAAGTTTTGAGAGGACACGATATTCAGCTTCATTCGCTAACATAATAACGAATATAGCAATAGCCAAACAAATTGCCAAAGCAACAACGATGGTCATTTGTCTTAAAATATCAACATTACCTAATGAAGCAGCAAACCCTGATTTTTGCTCTTCTATATCAGAGTTACCATCTTCATTAGCGACCATGTCACCGCCGCTATCAGTCGCTACCATTGAATTTGTATCAGACACTTTACTTCTCCGCTGTACTTTTTATCAGGGTATTTAATGAAGAATAATACCTATGATACGATTACTTAAATAAATGACTAAAGACTGCCATTTAGTTGAGAATAAACCATCAAGAGCAAGGCACTTGAATGAGATATAGCTTGCTATTACGATTGAAAGTAACGCTGCTATTGTTGCGTTTAGGCCAACTAAATTAGACTGGCATGCTCATTATTTCTTTGTAGGCTTCAACAAACTTATTTCGTATTTGCACGGTTGCATCTAAAGCGATACCTGATTTAGAAGAAGCAATCATCACTTCACCAAGCGTTACACTGGTATCACCCATTTCAAATGCTCTTTTTTTGTCGCCAGCTTCTGTTTGTAATTCATTAACACCTTTTAGTGCACTAGAAAGCATATCGCCAAAATTACTTGTTGACTCATTTATTTTGCCGACGCTATTGGCTGGAATACCATTAATACCCATTGCATCACTACCAACAGAAGGTAACTTGTTACCCATTGCCTGAAGTGACATGTTTTGCATTTGGCTATAGAGAGAGTTTCCTTTGATATCCATAGTGAGCTCACTTTTGTCAATTTATTTACGTTTTAATACGAGTTAATAGTGAGGTTGCAAGCATGGTGCCAAAAGGGATTTTAAATGTTTTGAAGGAAGTAACAACGAGAAAGCCAAAAATCATCCTAACGATAACTTTTGGCTTTTATACTGTATTCATATATATACTTTCATATATATACTTTTGTTTTTATTAAAATTATTTCTAACTTGTGATATTAAAATTATTTCTAACTTGTGATATTAAAAACTAAGCTGGAATTTCAATACCTGAATCTCGCATTTTAGCAATTTTATAGCGCAGTGTACGCGGACTGATACCTAAGCGTTCAGCTACGTCTTTTCTGCTTCCATGACAAGCTTGCAAGGTATCAAGAATTATTTGATGTTCCTGTAATTTAAGCTCACTACCAAGTTTGTCGTCACTATTGAGGACTTTTTCTGGCTCTGGTACTAATGCAGTATCAAAATTTTCTATCAGCAAATCTCCTGCATCAATGAACTGACCATTATGTAAAATGAGCGCTCTTTGAATAACATTCTCTAATTCACGCACGTTACCTGGCCAATGATAAGCATTTAGCTTACTACGAGCCGCACCCGTAAATTCAGGTATATCATCGCCATTTTTTTGACAATGACGTGTAACTAAATACTCAGCAAGTACAAAAATATCATCCACACGCTGTGCTAAAGGTAGCCAAGTTAGTGGGAATACATTAAGTCGGTAGTAAAGATCTTCACGAAAAAGTCCCTCATTTACCGCTTCCTTTAAATTACGATTACTTGTGGCGATAACACGAACATCAAGGCTGATGGTTTTTCTTCCGCCTAGACGCTCTACTTCTCGCTCTTGTAGAACACGTAATATTTTTGCTTGTAACCCTAAATCCATTTCGGTTATTTCATCAAGAAGAATGGTTCCGCCTTGTGCTTGTTCAAACTTACCCGGACAAGCTTGTATAGCCCCTGTAAAAGCCCCTTTTTCATAACCAAAAAGCGTAGCTTCAAGCATGTTCTCAGGAATTGCTGCACAATTAATAGCAATGAATGACTCAGTTTTACGCTTAGAGTGATTATGAACATACTGGGCTAACACTTCTTTACCTGAACCACTTGGTCCCAAAATCATCACTGACGCTTCTGTGCTTGCTACCTTCTTGGCTAAAATAAGTAATTCTAATGAACGCTTATCTGCAACAATAGGATCATGCTTGTTTACGATTTCAGGTGGTATATATTGACTGACCATATTAAGTAAAACTTGTGGAGCAAAAGGCTTAGCAATATAGTTACAAGCGCCATCTTGCATTGCTTGTACAGCATCATCTATGGTGCCATAAGCTGTCATCAATAATACCGGCAAATTAGGGTACTGACTTTTGATACTTTTTAATAAAGACAAACCTGTCATACCGCCCATTTGTACATCACTGATGACAATATCTACTTGATGCGTTTTTAGTGCTATCAATGCAGTCTCACCAGAATCAGCTTCAATACAGCGATAATCGGCTAATGAAAGTGTATCTACCAGCGCTTCGCGCAAACCAGCATCATCTTCAACAACGAGAATTTTATGTTCAGTCATTAGCACTCTCCTACTTGATTAATTTTCATCACTTTACCCTGCTCTAGCAGAGGTAACTTGATAACAAAATGTGCACCTGTATTAGCTTCATTCAGTAAACTAACATCACCTTGATGTGCATTTACTACAGATTTAACAACAGACAAGCCAAGCCCTGTTCCTTTACTGCTAGAGGTATAAAAAGGTTGGAAAATTTTATCTCTAATTTTAGAATCAATACCCGGCCCATTGTCTTTTACACTTAAAAAGATATTATTTGCTTGGCTATACACTTGAAGTGTTATCAGAGGTACAACCGCCTTATTAGCATCCCTTACTTGTAGCGTGCTAATTGCATGTAAAGAATTGTGTAATAAATTTTGAATTGCCCCTGTTAACGCACTCTTATTGCCTAATATATGATGTTCATTTTCTGACAATTTAATTTTTACGTTTACTGATGCTTTATTAAATAATGCATCCATGGAAGAAACGGTATCATTAATCAATTCATTTACAGAAAGAGGAGTAACTACTTGCTCCGTACCACTTTTAGAAAACAACAACATATCGTTCACTTGCTGTTCTAAATCATGTAATCGGGCATTCAGCTTTTCCTGAAACTTAAGACGCGACGCTTCAGCTAATTGTGTTGAAGCTAAATTTTCACCATACAATATAGCGGCAGACAAAGGCGTACGAATTTGATGAGCAAGAGTAGAAACCATTTTTCCTAAAGACGAAAGGCGCTGCATTTGTGCAATTTTATCTTGAAGTAAACGCGTTTCGGTTAAGTCAGTTATCATAATCAACTGACCCGGCTGGGAGCCTAAACTGGTAATTTCTAATTTAACCCGGCGACCATCTTTAAGTGATATTTCGTGCCAATCATCTTCACGTGGGTTAAACGATCGTGCTATTACATTAAACCAAGGCTGCCCTAATATAGGTTCATCAAGTAAATTTCTGGCTACTTTATTTATCTTTACGACAATACCATTGCCATCAAGCATAACCAAACCTGTAGGCATAACGTCTATTAGCTGATCTGCCAGTAAATTCAATTTAGATTTGGTGGTGTAATTAGGGGTGTTTTTTTTGCCTGCTATATATAACGGAGTATGACTTTCAGCTTGTTTTCTTAGTGAGGCTAGCTCACCAGGAAATGCTTCACGCGCAAGTTCATGTTTTAGTTCACGAGCAATGCTCTGCGTGTGCATAGAAGGATTAATATTTCCAACGACACTTGCCGAAGCATTAGCTAAAGGAAGCTCAGCATGGGCGTTTGATTCCGCAAAGCATGATTCAGCAATACTTGATTCAACAATGCTAGAAATTGGTGTTGGTATTTCCTGTGCCATTACATGTGCCATATAGAGGTACTCAATAAAACTATCTAGTATCTATAAAGCATTTACTATGCCATTATTTTTTTCTTTAAATTCAATCCAGTAAAAATTAAAAACAGAATATAACGTTACTCTGTACTGTCAATCTATTGACCTTGGCTATTTATTTTAATGACTGCTGCTTGAGAATAATCAAACTAACAAGCTCCGTTAAATTACTCACTAGGTTTTTGTAAATCATACTTTCGCATTTTTTCAACTAACGTTGTTCTGCGCATACCCAATGTTTCGGCTGCCCTAGCAACAACATAATCATGTTTACTTAAAGATTGTTTGATTAAAGACACTTCAAGATCGGCTAAATGCTCTTTTAAATTGATACCTTCACTTGGTAATAAAGCGGCATCTACTGCATTACTACCACTTAAAACCTCTTCAGTGGTAAAAGCACTTTCGTCTTCCTCGCTGTCATCATCATAATCAAAACCTGAAAACAAATCATTAATCACATCTTGCTCTTGTAACTCTTCAGGGTATTCTGGGTTATATACTTGCGCATCAATGTGCTGATATTTAAACGGTAACTCTGGTACATCAACAATTTGGTCACCATACATAATTAACATGCGCTCAATTAGGTTTGAAAGCTCTCGAACATTACCCGCCCAAGGGTGCTCCATTAACGACTCGATGGCTTTTTCAGTAAAACGAACGGTTTTTCCCTGGTCCAATTCAAACCGGTGAAGCAACTCTTTTAACAGTAATGGGATATCTTCTTTTCGCTCACGCAGAGCAGGAGTGTCAATTGGAAAAACATTCAAACGGTAATATAAGTCCTCCCTAAAACTGCCCTCTTTAATCATCTCTTCTAAATCTTGATGCGTTGCTGCAACAATTCTCACATTCGCTTTAATACTTTTACTGCCTCCTACACGCTCAAAGGTACGCTCTTGTAGAACTCGTAACAGCTTTACTTGCATAGGTTGAGGCATATCACCTATTTCATCTAAAAATAAGGTACCGCCTTCAGCTAACTCAAAGCGTCCTTTTCGTGTTGAAATAGCCCCCGTAAAAGCACCTTTTTCATGACCAAACAATTCACTTTCAAGTAACTCTGCGGGAATAGCACCACAATTAACCGGAACAAAAGCTTCTTTGGCACGGTCAGATAAATCATGAATATTTCGAGCGACCACCTCTTTACCTGTGCCAGACTCACCAAGCACAAGAACACTCGCGGGTGTTTTAGCAACTTGCTCAATTAAAAACCTTACTTGCGCCATCGGCTCGCTGCTACCAACTAAGGATCTAAATAATGCCGTTGAATTAAGTTTAGTACCCGTACGAGGTAATTTATTATGGTATTGATGGCAATGATGAATAAGCTCAGTGAGTTGAGCATAATTTAGTGGCGTCGCAAGTGACCCAATAACATTTACATTTACTGCTAAGACTTTAGTGTCGAGTACATCATGTAAAATAAAAGGAATACTTGGGTTACTTTTAATTAAACAGGCACAATCATCGCTAACGTTACCTGTTAAAATAACGGTTAGAATTAGAGGTGTATTCGCTAAGACTTCAATTGCTTTACCTTGCGAGCAATGGATAAAATGCTCTCCCACAAAAGCCAATACTGTATTGATTTGCTGACATCTAACGGTATCATTATCAACGACTAATATTTTTTTATGGCCCGTTTCTAGCTGTGTAGTTAATGATGTTACATCTGACGTCACTATCGAATCTTCACTCATACTTAACTCTTCAATGCTTGATACTTAAATAAATAATAATGCTATTTTTTATAGCGTTATAAACAATACTAGCCAATATACTATAATAATCAACAAAAACTTGACGCATAGCCGTCATTTATTTGTCAGGTGCAAAATGGATATATAAAATAAGCTATAAATTTCAACCTAAAATTATGCAAACATATAAAAGAGTGATTTTTATTCAATTAAGACTAAAGATACAACCCTGCCTGCCGATATAACGCTATGGCACATAAATAATTTAAGATAATATTTACGTGAGCACTATAAATACCAACATAACAAGCCTATTTTTACAGCGCCAGCTTACAGACAACTCTAACAAGTTGTCTGTATCTTTCGCTCGCTTGTCATCTGGTATGCGTATTAATTCAGCCGCTGATGATGCAGCAGGCCTACAAATATCAAATAGGCTAACGTCACAAATTAATGGTTTAGGCGTTGCTCAGCGCAATGCTAATGACGGTATATCACTTGCTCAGACCACAGAAGGTGCTTTAGAAGAAGTCACCAACATCCTCTTTAGAATGCGTGATCTTTCCCTTCAAGCCAGTAATGGCTCTTTATCAAATGACGACAAAGCAGCACTGAATAAAGAGAGTGAACAACTCAAACAAGAGTTAGATAGAATAAACGAAACCACAACCTTCGGTGGTAATAAAGTCTTTGATCAAACCAGTAGAGTCGGCTTAGGCGGAGCTAATGAAGCAGAAAAAAACATTCTAAGTGTATTACAAAGTGGTGTATTAGCAGAGTCTGAGAATATTCTACAAAGTGTCCTTGGTTTAACGGGGGATGGCGCAAAAATGAAAATAGATCTAGAAAATGTCGATGGTGCAGGTGGAAAGCTTGCATCAGTTTCTTATCTTTCTGGGTTGCCTGGCACTGAGTTAGTAATGACCATTGATTTAGACGACTTCTCCAGCTTAGATGCCGATAAAGTAAAACAACTAAAATCAACATTACTCCACGAAATGACACATGCAGTTATGGCCAACCAAATGGATTTAGCGACTACACCAACTTGGTTTGTAGAAGGAACTGCTGAAGCAGTTAGTGGCGCTGACGACAGAGTTGCTGCAGATGTTTCAAACTATACTATTGGGGCAATAAAAGCTGAATTAAATAGCATTTTTACCAGTGTGGCAGGATTACCCTCTGGACCTACGGGCATTCAAGTTGCAGGGGTATATTCTGGTGGTTATATCACTATGCGATATCTAGAGAACCAAGTTGGGGAAACAGGTATTAAAGATATTATGGCAAGTTTAGCCGGAGGTAGCACTTTTGATGGGGCGCTATCTGCACAAGGTACCTTTGCTGATAATGCCACCTTGCAAACTGCATTAATGACAGGGACTGTTTTTGAAAATTTCGTGACTACCAATATTAATACTTCAAATACAGACAATGGTGCTTTTGGTGGTTTAGATGCCTCCGGAGGGCCAAGTAGAGAAGAAACAATAGTTGGCGCAAGTAGCGCTAAAACCACTGCCAATTTTGACAGTTTCTTTGTAAATGGTGACGATGATTCTACCAACACCGACTTTGGCTCTGGTAATAACTGGGATCCAACAAGCTTTAATGAAGTAGCTTTAGAGGACTATAGTTCATCCGTCACAATTAATGGAAAAACGACTACTTTTCAAATTGGCGCAGATGCCGATCAGACATTAAATGTAAAAATAGCCGGATTTTCGAGTGACAATATGGGTTTAAATAGTATGGATTTAGTCGCTGACTCACAATTTTCCACAGGGCTTATCGATACAGCTTTACAGTATGTAGATAACCAAAGAACTCACATTGGGGCGTTTATTAATCGACTTGAGCACACTATGAGTAACCTTGCTAACATTCAAGAAAATGTAATGGCGAGCAGATCCAGAATACAAGATACTGATTATGCACATGAAACAGCTAACTTAACCTCATTACAAATTAAGCAACAAGCAACAACTGCAATAATGAGCCAAGCTAAGGTTATGCCTGAATTAATGTTGCAACTTTTAGGGTAAATAAACGCCCTCTGTATTTACATATTACTCCTACATAACCATATATTTAAAAACCAATTTAGATGTGTCAAAAAAAAATGGCACAATTTATGAATACACTTTAATAAACCTATAAAACAATTGGAAAATATAATGCTCATATTAAATGGTAGTGCCGAATACATGTTAACTAGTGGTGAACAAGTTAAAGGTAATAGACATGGATTTAACATGTTTGTAAAAAGTGATGATTTAAATACTCAATTGGCTGATATAGAAAAGTATCTTGTTACTCGAGGCTGGGATAATATTGAGATTACTGACAACGGTCTTATTGAAAATATTGAAGGTATCAATCATTCAGTATTAATTGAAGCATTTAAAAAAGCACAAAACGAAGGCCTTTCTGTTGTCGTAAATAACAACTCAATATAAATATATATCGGTACTAACTAAAAAGCATTCACAATCTCTAAAAGTAAAAATAAATTGCTTAGAGTGACAATAATATGCTTTTAATATATAACATATATATGTGTTAATATTTTTTGGAGTAGCTATGGCTCATTTATCATTAAAAAAATACCAACAAACTACGGTTAGTAATGCTGGTCAGGCATCACCCTATCAGTTAGTTGCATTATTATTTCAAAAATTATTGGATAATATATCAACCGCAAAAGGCGCTATCGCTCAAAAAGACTATGAAAAAAAGGGCCTGCAAATATCAAATGCTATTGCCATAGTAGGCGTTTTAGAGGGTTCTTTAGACCACACTCAGTCTGGTGATATTTCAGCTAACCTATCAGCATTATACAATTTTTGCTCAGAAAAATTATTCGAAGCTAATACAAATAATGATATTGAATTACTGAATGAAGTAGCATTGATTATTATCCCTATTAAATCTGGTTGGGACTCAATCCCCCTCGCAGAGCAAGGAAAGGTCAGTTTTTAATGCCTAGCAAGGTGAAAGCTAGCCTTGAAGGTATCAATGAAGTATCGCGACAAATTTTGTCGCTACTTGATGTTCAAATTGAAAGCTTTGATTTGAATACTAGAAATGAAATAAGTACGGATGGGGTGATTCAGGAAACTAGCTTAATCGAAAATACTTCACCTGATATAGAGCAAGACAAAATAACGGATAAAAAATTATTCAGCTTACTCGAAAATCGTCAGTCTCTCATTACCCAATTATTCGAAATGTACACACAAGAACAATTGAGTGTAGAATTACCACTTGTCAATATGATGGTTGATTTTGATAAGCAACTCATTGTAAAGTCGCAAAGTAATAAACAATTACTGGGTGTAGAAATGCTCAAGTTACAAAAAAGTAAGAAAGTAAAAAGCCTCTATCAAAAGTACTAATATTTTCTATCTGATGTTAAGCAATTAAGCACGATAATTATAAGTATTTACTCATTCAAAAGCTACTCACCTCTGACAATCAAAACGCAGGTGAATATTAAAACTGAACATAAAATAAATATATAACGAAGTTATTATCATAACTTCGTCTTTGATAAGAGTTGTTCGGTAGGTAAGTAGTTAAACAAATAATTTAACTTCGTATAATTTTTTATTAGTTGTCTTGTCTTACCACACCAGGCATATTCTCTAGCTGAGCCAATAAATAGGTGCTGGTTGAGTTCATTTGAGAGACCAGCAAATCCATAGCATTATATTGTGAAAACAACCTTGCTTCTAACGAATCCATTTTTAGTTGATGTCCTTCAAGATCGCTACTTAATTTATCTATTTGGTTATTTTTCCCGTCAATACGCTGCTGGATAATACCATCTGAATCAGTATAAAACCCGAGAAAGTCATCCATATCATTAACGAAACCATTATCACCATCAGCACCTAAAAAGAAGGTTTGAATAGAATCAGGATCTTGTTCTAATAAATCGTTAAGTGTATCTTGTTCAAAACTTAACTTTCCATCTAGTTCTGTACGTATACCAAGCTGAGATAAAGCTAAGCTATCACCATTGCCACTATCAAACTCTTTATTAAACTGACCACGCAATTTAGTCATTACACCACGAAGCATTGAGTCACCCGATAATACCCCTACGCCATTTTCATCAGACTTACCTAAGATCTTACTTAAGTCAACTAAGGCATTAAAACTCTCTACGAAGGTATTAATTCCTGAAGCAACATTTTTGTTGTTTTCAGCAACAGATATTTGGCTAATATCATCATCAACGCCATGGGCTTTATTGACATTAATATCTATACCGTCAATAACCCCTGAAAATTCATTCGTACTACTTGTTGCTGTAATAGTGCCATCAATAGTAATTGATGCATCTGTAGCTTTACCTGTTTCAGTCATGTTAGAAACATTGGCACTTGCGGTCATATTAGCGGTTGTAAATTGAGAAATACCGGCCCCGTCTGAATCATTTGTATCATCATCTGCAGCGGTCACAGTAATTGCGTGCGCAGCGCCTGACTCTAAACTACTAAAAACCAAATAATCACTAGTACCGTCATTAGCAATGCTAGCTATTACCGAGTCGTTAAGCGTATTACTATTAATTGTTTCCATAATGTCAGATAAAGTATCAGTAGCGGCAATCTCTACTGTAAAATCGTTATCATCAGAATTAAATGTTAACGTTCCTGAACCCACTGTATCAGATGAAGTGAAGCCATTAGCTGAGGTTAGTTTATTAGTCGCGTCAGAGGCTAAACGAGATAAACCTGAAGTATCACTATTATTTATTACACCACCCGTTTCATTAACATTAATAGTTATAGCATTGGCAACGCCTGTTTCTTTACTATTCAGAACCAAGTGTTGTCCGCTTGCATCAGTTATGATGGTGGCAGATACCGAATCGTTATCTGCACTGTCGTTAATGGCATCACGTATTTCACTTAAGGTTGCAGTATCTGACACATCGATATCAAAATTATTTTCGCCTGATGCAATGGTTAATGTACCTTCGCCAACGGCTTCTGTAGCACCTATAGCACCGGATAGTAATTTATGGGCACTGGCTAAAGAGTCAACTTTAATTGAGTAATTACCAACTTCAGCGTCTTTATCTGAACTAAGACTAATAAAGTCATCACGACCGGTGATCGTTCGTTGTTGATACTTGTCAATGTCACCTAAGCCTTCAAAAGATGAGGTAACAGCCTCTAATGCTGACTTTAATGCTCCAACCGCCGAAATATCTGTGGTGAATGCATTTTGTTGACGACTGACTCGAGACTCATAAGGTACTTTTTCGGCATTAACAATAGCTTCAACAATTTCGCTAACTTGTAAGCCAGAACCAATACCTGTAAATGAAATGCCTGTCATGAGAGTCTCCTTTAACTTATAACGTTGATAATATGTTTATTTTACCAACACTTAGCTTAACTTAAATGGGTATAAATAATTTAACTAGCTATAAATAACTAAACTAAGTTGAGTTAAGCTTTAGCATCAACAAAACCACCAACCATATCTGATAACTTAGACACTAAGGTTAGTACTTCTTCTGATGGGTATTGTTTAAGTAAATCGCCCGAGTCTTTATCAATAACTTTAATAACATCTCGTCCAGAATCTTTATCAACTGAAAATTCTATATTACGATTTAAATCACCAACAAAATCTTGCAATTGTTGAGCCACCTTCTCTAACTGCTTGGCAGTTAATGGTTGATTAGTATCATTTTGTTCCGCAGATTTTTGGATAACATCTATTTTATCTTGCTTATCCTCGGTGACATTTTTTTGTTCACTCTTATCGATACCGCTATTATTTGTAATTGTATCGCCAGCACGTTTGTATTCCGACGCTAAGCCTGTTAACCCTAAGTCAGTACCACTTTGAATAACACTCATAGCATGCTCCTTGTTTAATTTAAACCACGTACTTTTTACAATGAATAATTACGCTTATAGTCAGTATAAATTACCGTGGGCTATTTATCAAAACACAAAAAGGAAGGAGTGTAGGCTCCTTCCTTTTTCTTAGTTTAGGTTGAACCTTAACCTACACTTTATTAACCGATAAGGCTTAATGCAGCTTGTGGTAATTGGTTAGCCTGAGCCAAGATTGACGTACCTGCTTGTTGTAAGATTTGGTTTTTAGTCATTTCAGCTGTTTCTGATGCAAAATCAGTATCTTCAATTCGACTACGTGATGCTGATACGTTTTCAGATACGTTGGATAAATTACTAATCGTATGAGAAAAACGGTTTTGAACAGCACCTAAGTCAGCACGTTGGCTATCAATTTGCGCTAAGGCTGCATCAATAGTTAGCAATGCATCTTGTGCACCTGCACTCGTTGTTCCTGAGATATCAATTGACTCAACAGTCGTTAATGTACCCGCACCACCTGTAGCAGCAATAGTTCCACCCAATATTTCATCAACTGAGGTTCCCGAAACACCAATTTTGTCTGGTGATGCTAACTCTAAAGTAGATGAAACCGCTTGACTACCACCACCTGTACCACCACCTAAAGATGCCGAACCCGCAGTAGCAATAAGTTCAATTCCGTTAACTCCTGAAGCTTTAATGGTTAAATCGCCGCCCGACTCAACTACATCGTAACCATCAGCCACCATATCTTCAGCTAAACGAGCAGCATCGCCACCATAAGATGCCAAAGTATAACTATCGCTACCTATATTTAAGCTACCAACATCATCAGATGCTATGCCGGTCAATGTGGTTTCTAGTTCTGATGTTGCGGTTACGCCTGAAGCTACAGCATTAATTTTAGCAGCAATATCTTCAGCGCCGTCACTACCAGCAACACTAACAGCTTTACCGTTTACATTAAGCGTGGCATCTGCGGTTGTAGCATTTTGAAGTGCTAAAGTAGTATCACCTGATGTACCTAAAACAGTACCTGCACCTGCAACTCCATATGAGCCAATAGCATCAGCTGACATATTACCTAAAGTAACATTAATGGTTTCATTGGCATTAGCACCGACTTGGAACTGTTTTGTACCAAAAGAACCATCTAGAAGAGATGTAGAACCAAAACTAGTTGTTTCAGCAATACGTGTTAGCTCTTGTTGTAAAGCACCCACTTCTTTTTGTAGTGCTGCACGATCATCTGCGCCGTTAGAGCCGTTAGCAGACTGTAGTGAAAGATCACGCATACGTTGTAAAATAGCTGATGATTCTTGCATTGCACCTTCAGCAGTTTGCGCCATTGAAATACCATCATTCGCATTTCGTTGTGCTACACCTAAACCGTTTACCTGTGATGTTAAACGGTTGGCAATTTGCATACCCGCTGCATCATCTTTTGCGCTATTGATGCGCATACCAGAAGATAAACGCTCCATTGAGGTTTGTAAACCCGCGCTTGACTTACTTAGGTTACGTTGTGCGTTAATTGATGAGGTATTAGTAATTACTGATAAAGCCATGGTAAACTCCTGATTACATAATGTAATTGTTTAGTTAGTGTGTTAACCAGAAGCCGTTAATTAACCTATAAGAAAGTTATCAACAAATTAATCAAAGCAGCTCTGTTCTAAACACCTTAACGGCAGTCCTATAATTAACTTTAATCTTTTATTAAAAAAAAAGATTAAATAATCCCCATATATATAAACTTTTATTAATTAAGTATACAAAGTCGGCTATATACACTACAAAAAAACCTTGGCTATCAATTAGCTATAATGAAACATTCATATCTTAATTCTTTTTAAACCAATCATTAGCGCAACTAAAAAAGACTAAACATTCACTGTCTAGTCTTTTATTTATATACTATGTACCCCGGAAATGGGTTTATTAACCACCTAGTAGGCTAATTGCAGCTTGTGGTATTTGGTTAGCTTGCGACAAAATACTTGTACCTGCTTGCTGTAATATTTGATTCTTAGTCATTTCAGCCGTTTCCATGGCAAAGTCCGTGTCTTGGATACGACTTCTGGATGCTGAAACATTCTCTTGTACGTTTGCTAGATTACTAATGGTGTGTGTGAAACGGTTTTGAACCGCACCTAAACCTGCTCGGTTTGAGTCTATCTGCGCTAATGCTGCATCAATCACCTCCACCGCTGATTGAGAGTTGGCAGCGGTAACGCCTGAAATATCGATAGCCTCCACAGAATTTAAAGCACTTGCTCCACCAGTGGCTGCAATGTTATTACCGGCAAAGCCTTGGCCTAATATTTCATTTACTGTGTTACCTGATATACCAACTTTTTCTGCAGATGATAATTGAAGCTCTGCAGAGTGAGATATAGGGCCGGCACCAGAAGTAAGTAGAGCGCCAGCTGGACCCATTTGTATTGTACCCGCTGCAGACGCTGTCACTTCAAAACCATCAATATCGGTTGCCACCACATCTATACCACCCGCTCCTGAGTTTAAGTCTTTATCAAATACGGCATTATAACCGGCCGCCTGTAAGTCTTCAGCAAGACGTTCCATGTCTCCACCGTAGGAGGCTAATACGAAGGTATCTTCAACTGCGCCTTCTTTATATATGTTAAAAGTACCTGCATCAGCTGCCGACAATCCTTGAATACGGGTAGATAATACCGCTTGAGCATCTACCCCTGTTGAAGCATCATTGATGTTTTTCGCAATGGTTGATGCGCCACTCCCTCCTGTAAAGGTTACATCAGTACCATTAACATTCCAGGTATCACCTGTTGTTGTCATGTTCGCAGCTAATAATGAGGCTTCGGCATCACCAATATTGTTAGCTGCCGTACCCGAAGTACCTGCCCCTCTAATTTGATGAGCACCAATAGCATTTGCAGCCATATCACCTAAGGTTACATTAATGGTTTCATTTGCGTTAGCTCCTACTTGGAACTGTTTAGTACCAAAGCTGCCATCAAGTAAGCTAGTGGCACCAAATTTCGTTGTTTCTGATATGCGCGTTAACTCTTGTTGCAAAGCACCCACTTCTTTTTGTAGTGCTGCGCGGTCATCTGCGGAGTTTGATCCGTTAGCTGATTGCAGGGCTAAATCACGCATACGCTGTAAAATAGCAGAAGACTCTTGCATGGCGCCTTCAGCAGTTTGCGCCATGGATATACCATCATTAGCATTACGCTGAGCTACCGCTAAATGATACGGCGACCACCG
>Ga0308015_10000169_pt1 | contig 32910 bp, 25 predicted proteins | sample Neamet231_FD_203128 | JGI IMG/M metagenome (GOLD analysis project Ga0308015, IMG submission 203128) | Marine microbial communities from water near the shore, Antarctic Ocean - #231 | ecosystem: Environmental > Aquatic > Marine > Unclassified | place: Southern Ocean | collected 2014-07-28
CTACAGGCCCTATGTAAGGTCGACCCGGTGGATAGAATTTCATCCTTTCAATACAATAATGAACTTCTGCTTTCTGTGGCAAAGCGGACGTAAAATGGTCCGGTCGAGAACTTCCGCTTGTGACCCAAAGGAGACATGTTTTGAAGGTTCTATTAACCTATCACGGGTTTTCTAAAGTGTTCTTGATATCTTTTTCCTTACCCTTGATAAAAGGCAAGATCCTACTGTGCTACATTAAGCAGGATTTCTGGAATTATGGGTCGACGATTGCAGGGAGCAATTTTATATAGAGCTCGTTTTGCGCTGATATTTGTAGATTCGTATAAAGCGCTTTGCGATGCACCTTGACTGTTGAAAGGGCGATCCCCAATGTTTTGCCAATAGAATAGCTAGAGTGTCCCTGTAATATTAAAGCAGCAGTTTCAGATTGCCGTTTCGTAATTTTCCCCAGATGTGATGTACGGACATAATTAAAGATTCGCGGTGCCATTTCCTTAGAGTCCATCAATCGAGCAGAAGTGCTATCGCGCAAGATGATTGCACCCCAATGTTGTGTGATCAAAGGTTTTAAAATTGGTTCCAAACGACGTAATCGTTTGATTTCGTGTGCGCCGAAAGTTGTTCTACCATCAGTCCTCGACAGGGACAGGGCGAGCGTCCAGTCTTTTGAGACGGGGGAGAGGAAGCCAATTTCATCAACAAGGCTGATGTACTGGTAATAAGAATTAAAGTATTCACTTTTAAAAAATCTGTCTGGAGCAATATCGCGAATTGCAACAAACCCGGTATCATTATTGGTAAAGCTGAGTTGATAATATGGGTCCAGAGAATAAGCCCCGTTAAAGTAATGCGTCAGATATTGTCGTTCTGAATCGTCATTCAAGTCGTAAAATAAATTAATCGGGCTCGTATCATGACTAAACCCAAGCGCTGTAAAATAATTAAATGGAATGATTTTTTTAAGAAACGCGATGAGTGTGCTTGGGAATTTAGGTGTGCCTACCTGTTCAATCAAGCGACCCGTTTTTGTAATTTCATCGACCTGAAAACTCATTAAAATATCTGCCTAATAATATAAATTTACCCCTAAATTGTAAGTTATACAGTAAGAAATTACCAATCAAGGGGTATTTTATGTAAAATTTATTACTGTAGACTTAAAAATAAAAATTGTCATAGGCTCTTAAGAGCGCTAACAGGAGACGACACAGAATTATGTATTATTTATCTGCAGATGTCGGAGGAACGTTTACGGATCTGGTCTTGATCGATACGGATGCCGGACGAGCCCATGTTGATAAAGTACCCTCAGCAGAGCGCGGTTCAGCGGCCTCTATCGTTAAGGGTTTGGATAGAATTGTCGATAAAGCAGGGCTTCAACGTTCTGACGTGGACTTATTTGTCCACGGCTTTACGGTAGGGACCAATGCCTTTCTGATGCGAAACGGTGCTCGGGTCGTGATGATTTTAACCAAAGGTTTCCGCGATGTTCTTGAAATCGGCAACCAGCTTCGTCCCGAATTATACTCACTGCAACAAAACAAACCTATTCCCGTTGTGCCACGGTCTCGCATTTTGGAAATTGATGAACGAATTGATTTTTTTGGCTCTGTTGTTCAGGCGTTATCTGATCCAAACATTGCGCAAGTTCTTAAGGATGTCGCAGCCCTAAATCCTGAAGCGATCTCAGTTTGCCTGAATTTTTCATTCGTAAACGACGCGCATGAACGCAAACTGGGTGACGCTTTGCGGAAAGCATTCAAGGGTATTCCTGTATATTTATCTTGTGATGTGAACCCTGAAATTGAAGAATATCCACGTGCCAATACGACAGCAATAGCCGGTTATATCGGCCCCATTATTGATAAATATATCTGTCATCTCGAAAAAGATTTAAAACAAAACGGTGTAACCGCTCCCTTAAGATTAATGCGTAGTGACGGCGGCATGTCGACCCCTCGGGCAGCCCAGACAAACCCTGCTACCATGATGTTATCTGGTCCCGCCGGAGGCGTCATTGCCAGTGAATATCTGGGCAGAAGACTGGATGCCAAAAATCTCGTAACCTTTGACATGGGGGGAACATCTGCAGATTTTTCAGCCATTGTCGATGGCAACCCGAAAAAAGTGACCAGCCGTTCAGTAGACGGGCAGCCCTTGCGTTTGCCGACACTGGATATTGAAACCATTTCTGCAGGTGGTGGTTCGGTTGGCTGGATTGATCGAGGCGGCGCTATCCGTGTTGGCCCACACTCCGCAGGTTCAGTACCGGGACCAGCGTGCTATGGCAAAGGCGGTGTTGAGGCGACCATTACAGACGCTTCCCTTGTGCTTGGTATGTTAGCACCTGAAGATTATTTAGGTGGTGAAGTTGCTATTGATCCAGTACTCGCCCGCAAAGCTGTACTGGAACAGGTAGCAGAACCACTAGGCCTATCTGTCGAAGAAGCTGCCCTTGGCATAATTTATGTTGCTAATGCCAAAATGAACCAAGCTATCAGAACGCTTTCTGTCGAACGCGGGTTGGATATCCGGCGCTTTTCCTTGTTGGCTTTCGGTGGGGCTGGACCGCTTTATTCTTCATACTTGATGCGGGATCTGGGTATGAATGAAGTCATCGTGCCTCGTTATCCTGGCGTCTTTGCCGCAGAAGGTTTATTGCTCAGCGATATCCGCCATACCTCACAAAAACCCTATCGCCGTCCATTATCCGGAATCAACCCAAGTGAAATTTCCGATCTACTAGGCGACATTATTAATGAACTTGATCGGGAATTAGAAGCTGATGGTGTTCCCCATGATAAAAGGCATTTCCATTGCAGTGTAGATCTGCGTTACGTGGGACAGTTCCACGAAATTGACATTCCAATTGCAACACCGGGTGATACGGGTTGGTGGGATGCAAACAAAACGTACGCAGATTTTGTGAAAGTCCACGACACATTATTTGGTCATGCAGACGCAGACGAACCGCTTGAATTGATAAATCTGCGGGTTGAGGCTCAAGGCTGCATTGACAAGCCGGCTCTTGTTACAACCGAAGAATCCAATCCCTATCAACCGGAAGCTTATAACACCAGGCTTGTCTACATTGAAAAAGGGGGGGGCTGGGAGATGTGCAATTTGTATCGCCGGGAAGACCTTCGACCCGGTGCCAATTTTTCAGGCCCAGCAATTGTCACACAAGTGGATTCAACCGTTCTGATCCTATCTGGTCAAACAGCCCGTGTTGTCAAAGATAATGTCATCCGGGTCTGTGAAAACAAAGGAGGTGTATCATGAGTATTGACCCTATCAGTCGGGATATTTTCCAACACGAGCTGATCGGCATTGCCGAAGAAATGTCCGTATCCCTACGGCACTCCGCTTTTTCATCCATCATCTGGGATATGTACGATTATGCCTGTGGTCTGCTATTGCCGAACGGAGACATGATCTCTCAGGCGCAAACCATCCCGGCTCAGCTCGGGGTCATGCCAACGGCCGTCCATCATATGTTTGAAGAATTTCCACTCGAAACGTGGGCAGACGGTGACATCATTATCTGTAATGATCCTTATCGTGGCTGCACCCATACGCCTGATATTTGCCTCTTCAGTCCGATCTATGTTGATGGCGAAATCATTGCGATCTCCTCAACCATTGCCCATCATATTGATGTGGGTGGCAAGGTGCCGGGTTCAGAGGCTGCAGATAACAAAGAAATTTTTGAAGAAGGTCTGAGACTACCGCCTGTTAAATTAATGGAGGCTGGTAAACCTGTTAAGGCAATATTTGACATTATCGCCAATAACGTCCGCGACCCGAAAGCCAGCGCAGGAGATTTACGCGCCCAGATCGCCGGATGCCGAACGGGTGAACGGCGTGTCCGGGATTTATGCCAACGTTATGGTGTAGACGGTTTCAAGGAGCTGACATCTGCTTGCCTTGACTATACAGAAACCTATATCCGTCGATCTATTGAAAATCTCGAAGGACGCACAACACAAGCCGTTGTTCTGATCGAAGATGAAATGGCATCGGAAGAGCCCATTCGCCTGCAACTAAAAGTATGGATTGAAAATGGCATTCTGGTTCTGGATTTTGATGGCACCAGCATGCAACGCACGAATGGTTTGAACTGCCCAATCTCCTCAACCATTTCTATGGTACATTTTGGTATCAAAGCGATATTTGCGCCGGACCTTCCGCAAAACTCTGGTATTAATCGACCGCTTGATGTTCGTGTGCCGGAAGGTTGTACATTGTCTCCTGTTCATCCAGCTGCTGTATCCGCGCGCCATATCACAGAGAATGCCGTTTCTGATCTTGTCATCAAAACGCTCTCGCCACTTTCACCAGAGACGGCTTCAGGTGGCGCTCATTCATCCTTTCCGTCTTTTGTCGCAGGCGCAATTGATGATCGTAGCGGCAGATTAGAAGCGGGAGAAGCTGCACAGTATACGTTGATTTCCGATATGCTTGGTGGTGGCATGGGTGGATATAATGGACATGACGGCATGAATGCCATCGATACCCATGGTGGGAACTGTCAATTGTTATCGGCTGAGATCATGGAATCCATGTCCCCATTTAGGGTCATCCGATCAGAATTGGTCCCGTCTTCGGGCGGGCCGGGAAAATATCGTGGAGGTCTTGCTGTGCGCCGCGATTATGAAATCCTGTCATCAACGGCAATTGTCTCCGGATACTTACAGCAAACAACGGACGAAACCGCAAGCTGGGGCTTCAACGACGGTGAAGGTGGTGCGAAATCTCTTGCTCTCCTGAATCCAGATACAGACCAAGAACGCAATTTGCGGTCTAAATTTGTTGGGCTTGAGCTCAAAAAAGGGGACCGTTTTCGCCTACAGTCGGCAGGCGGAGGCGGATGGGGGAAACCTAGCGATCGTCCAAAAGAGCTAAGCGACAAGGACATAGAAGAAGGCTATGTGACTTCGTCCTGATGTGTGCTATTCCTGCTCGAAGTCTGATTTTGGCCCGTTCTCCAGAATTTACCCGTTGACTTCATTGTCAAGTCGAAACGGGTATCCGTTATGATACGATGTAGAGACAAATGATGGGTAATGTCTCCTTTTGGCTAATAGCAGAAGTAATTAACGGCCACCGAAAAGGTCTGCTTTGTAGGGATAAAGCAGACATGGCAAAGCATGATACTGAAATTTCTATGACTTCTTCCGGCGGCCAATCTCCCGCATCGCCATATCGGCAACCTTTTTTTGATTAATCAATCGCATTTCTATGCCGGAATGAGCCATATCAGAAACAGTCTCTTTGTTTGCGAGCTCTGTTTCAGCTTGGGTTAATGCCAAATCAACTTTCTGTTGAGCGAGCTCAACTCTTGCTTTCTGACTGATATTCTTACTTAAATAAAACTACCATGCTATGAAATTATTCACTTATTGAACTATAAACTGAACCTCTGTTTAACTCAAAATGTGATGGTAATTTTGTTTTGCTAATAAATGATTGTATATGTACCTGATATATTTACTGTATTTTCTTACAGGAGTATTGAAATGTCATCCATTAAGCCATTTGAATTAAATATCACGCAGGATAAAATAGATTTTATTTTAAACCGTGTTTCAAGTTATCCTTGGCATGAGATGCCTTTGGGCGGTGGTTGGGAATACGGAACCAATTTAGATTATATGAGGGAATTTTGTGATTATTGGGTAGAAAAATTTGATTGGAAATTACAAGAAAAACGTATTAACAAATTTAACCATTTTAAGACTGAGATCGATGGTTTGAATGTTCATTTTATTTATGAAAAAGGAAGTGGAAAAAATTCTAAACCATTATTACTTAGTCATGGATGGCCAGGCTCCATTTGTGAATTTCTAAACATAATAGAGCCATTAGCCCATCCAGAGCGGTTTGGTGGAAATATTGAGGACTCATTTGATGTGATAGTTCCATCATTAATTGGGTTTGGTTTTTCAGATAAACCACCTATACCTTTTGGTCCCAGAAAAATGGCAGAGATTTTTAATAAGCTAATGGTACAAAGTTTAGGGTACCAAAAGTATTTTGCTCAAGGGGGCGATTGGGGAGGGGCAATTTGCACCTGGTTGGGCTTTGATCATTCAAATTATTGTGCTGCCATTCATTTAAATATAATGACAATGCGTCATCCTGATGGCCCGATTGGTGTTGACGAAATAGCTTGGCAAACAGAATTTGAACAAGATCAAATCTCACAAAATGGTTACCGGACTCAACAAGCAACTAAACCACAAACCTTAAGTTACGCTATGATGGATAGTCCAGTAGGAATTGCAGCATGGATAATTGAAAAATTTTTTGGCTGGTCGGATCTCGAAAACCGTGAGTTTGAAGAAGTCCACTCTAAAGACGAATTGCTAACAAATATTATGGTTTATTTGGTAACTGATACTTTTAATACTGCTTCTTGGATTTACTATGGTAGAGCTCAGGAAGGAGGTAGGGTTTTTTCAACTGAAGGAAAAAGGGTAGAGGTTCCAACAGCATGTGCAGTTTTTCCAGCAGAGATGCTTTCTTGGCCACCAAAAAGTTACGTTGAGCGTATTTATAATGTAAAGCAGTGGACTGAAATGTTACGGGGTGGTCATTTTGCAGCAATGGAGGAGCCAGAGGCACTGATCGAAGATATCAGAACTTTCGTACAACTTATAAAAATTTAACATTGAAATATTTTTTTATTTGGGAAAGATATAAAGTTAGTTGTAAATATTTAAAAAGTTAAATTAGAAAAGTTAGAACTTGGATGAAAAAAAATATAATATTGATATTTACAGATAATCAGCAGGCGTCAACTCTAGGTTGTTATGGAAACAAGGAAATCTATACCCCTAATTTGGACCAGCTATCTGCTGAAAGTGTCACTTTTGATAATGCCTATTGCCCAAATGCATTTTGCTCACCTTGTCGAGCATCTTTGCTGACTGGGCTATTGCCGTCACAACACGGTGTTCATAGCTGGATAGACACTAGAAAAAAAGAAGATTGGCCTCATGGTTGGCACGCTTTAGATGGCTTACGCACGTTACCAATGTCACTTAGCGAAAATGGTTATAAAACTGCATTAATCGGAAAATACCACTTAGGCGAAACTGAAACTCCCATGCCAGGTTTTGACCACTGGGTTACTATGGAAGATGGCCACGTAAGGAGTTTTTATAGAAATCAGGTTACTGAAAATGGGGAAAACTATTTACATGAAGGACATACAGTTGATTTCTTTACTGACAAAGCAGTCAACTTTATTGATGAGAAAGTTGAAAGTGATCAAGCATTTTTTCTTTACCTTCCATATCCCGCTCCATATGGACATTGGCCAGCAACTAAAGAAACAGATACTTGCCGGCATACTAAAAGATATGAAGATTGTCCTATGGACTCAATTCCACGGGAAGGTTTGAGTAAAGGGGCGATAGCTAATTATGAAATGGTCAAGGAATTTTCTGGGGGGGGGATGGATTATTCCATGCTTTTGAGTGCCCCAAATGATTTAGCGACGATGAGAAACTATTATTCTCAAATTTCCATGGTTGATGATGGTGTGGGACGAATAGTAGAGAAAATCAAATCATTGGGAATTTATGATGACACATTATTGATATTTACGTCTGATCATGGACTTTCAATCGGTCACCATGGGTTTTGGGGGCATGGAGCCGCAACTTTTCCGTCAAACCTCCATCACGCCGCACATTCGGTCCCTCTCATACTTCGTAATGGCAATGAGAGTCAGCTTGGGAAGCGAAGTAAAAATATGGTTTCAAATATGGATATTTATGCGACGATTCTCGATGTAGCTGGACTTCTTGAAAAAAACTATGAAAAAACTATTCCAAGCCGTTCATTAGTTGAGCTTTTAACCGAAAATAAAACATCTCGGGTTGAAGATGCAGTTTTTTCTGAACAAGAAGAGACGAGAGTTGTGCGAACTCAGAAATGGGCTTATTTTAAAAGATTTTCAGATTCTGAAACATTTTCATTTATTGACGAGTTATTTGATGTTGAAAATGATCCAAAAGAAACGCGCAATTTAATTAGTGATTCAAATTATGTGGAAATTGTTGAAAAATTAGATATTATGTTAGAGGATTATTTTTCAAATTACTCAAGATCTGAAGCTGATTTGTGGCAAGGTGGCCGTCCAAAACAAAATAGCACTAGAAAACACCTTTGGAAAGACGTTTGGGGACCTGATTGGGATGTAGTTTACTCTTATCAAAAAAGTAATGATGAATAGCAAAAGTTTGTAATGACTTGTACATAATTAATTATAATGGAGATCAGAATTAATAATGTACCTAATGTAAATTTCGTTGATATTGACGGTGGCTGGTTTCTAATGGGTTCAGATGATGCTCAACACCCAGAAGATGGTGAAGCTCCAGTGCGGCAGGTTTGGGTGGATTCTTTCTCTATCTCTTCTACTGCGGTCACTAATGCTGATTATTTGCTTTTCATTGAGAGTACTGGTTACAAAACCTTAGCTGAAAATATTGGTAATTCATTTGTATTCTCTAATTCACTAAAACACACTGATAATTATCAATCATTTGCTAATGCACCATGGTGGAAAATAGTTGATGGTGCGTGTTGGAAAAATCCTGAGGGTTGGGGTAGCTCTGTAGTAAATCGTGATACCCATCCTGTTGTTCATTTGGGTGAAATGGATTTATTAGCATACTGTGAATGGACACAAACAAGATTATTGACTGAGGCTGAATGGGAATTTGCTGCGCGTGGTGGGCTTAGTCAGAATAATTTTCCTTGGGGAAATATCTTAAAAAAGGATGGTAAGTTTCAAGCTAATATATGGCCAGAAGAATCTTTTCTTTTAAATCGAGAATTCTCATCAAAATATGGAACAATGCCTGTTGATTCATTTGATCCAAATTCATTTGGATTATTTAACATGACAGGAAATGTTTGGGAGCGTGTTGCAGACAAATTCACTACACTTCATTCACCACGTCCAGTACGCAATCCAATTGGACCTATAAATGGAATGGAGTTTGTAGCAAAAGGGGGCTCTTTTTTATGTCACAATTCGTATTGTGTTCGATACAGAACGTCATCAAGGCAATCTTTAAAGGCGAATATGACTTCTGGAAATATAGGCTTTAGAGTAGCAAAAGCATAAGCAGGTTTGTGGGAGTGCCATTATTTTGATATAAAGTATTTTCGTGCTTGAAATTATTTATAGAAAATTAAATTGTTCACTTTGAAACATATCTATAATGAAAAGTACACTTAAAGGGTTTTAGAATGGATAAAAGAATAAATTCCAAGTTATCTTTGCAAACGCGTTTGGCGCAAGCACTTCGATTTTTAGATCCAGAGACTGGATCAGTAGTTCCTGCTATTCAACCAACGGCAACTTATGCGCGTAACGAAAATTATGAAGTGCGTAAGCCTTATTGGTATCGGCGAGATGGCAATCAGACTACTACTCATGCTGAAGCTTTAATTTCAGAGCTAGAGCTAGCACAAGAAACATTGTTATTTTCGTCAGGAATGTCTGCAGCAACGGCAGTAATTGATCATTTGCCTGCTGGTGCGCATGTTGTCATACCAAAAGTAATGTATCATGGTGTTTTAGCTCAATTTCAAAGATACGAGGCTTTGCATAGATTGAATGTTTCTTATTATGACGCTGGTAATCTAAAAGAAATGAGTAAAGCAATCATAATGGACAAGACTCATTTGGTTTGGGTTGAAACCCCAAATAACCCTGATTGGACAGTTACTGACATAAAGGCTGCTGCGAAAATAGCTCATAACAGTGGTGCTTTACTAGTAACTGATTGTACTGGCACACCACCATGTATGACCCAGGCACTTGAGCTAGGAGCTGATATTTCCTTTCATTCAGCTACTAAATACTTGAATGGTCATTCTGACGTTAGTGCCGGTGCATTATCTGTAAGGAAAACTGGTAAATTTTGGGAAGAAATTTATGATATAAGAAAACTACAAGGAACTGTGTTAAATAGCTTTGATGCATGGTTATTGATAAGAGGATTAAGAACTTTATTCTTACGAGTTGAAAAAGCAAGTTCAAATGCGATGATCATAGCGCGTCATTTTGAAACAAATGATGATGTTGAGACAGTTTTATATCCAGGATTGCAATCTCATCCCGATCATAAAATTGCAAAAATGCAAACTAACTCTCAATTTGGGGGTATGATGTCAATTATTGTTAAAGGCACAGAGCAAACAGCCATTGATATTGCTAGGTTTTGTAAAGTGTTTTATGCAGCGACATCTTTGGGGGGAGTTGAAAGTTTAATCGAGCATCGAAAAACAGTTTCTGGTGATAATTTTCCAGTCCATCCACGTCTTTTACGGTTATCAATTGGCATTGAAGATGTGGACGATTTAATATTTGATTTGGAACAAGCTATAGATAAGGCAACAAAAAAGATATCAAACACATTAAAAAATTAGGACACAGAAATGGATTATTTTGATCTTGGCGACTATTCTTTTCCGGTAACAACAAACTCTGAAGATGCACAACTTTGGTTTGATCGAGGTTTAATGTGGATTTATGGATATAATCATGAGGAAGCTATTTTTTGTTTTGATAAGGCTATTGAGATAGATGAAAATTGCGCAATGGCGTATTGGGGTGTTTCTTACGCGGTAGGGCCAAATTATAACAAAAAATGGGTGGATTTTTCTGAGAAAGATAAATCAAATTGTGTTGATCGATCTAAAGAGTCTTTAATCACAGCTAAGAGTATTTCTAATTTAACTCCAGTAGAACGGGACTTAATCAAATCTCTTGATGAGCGTTATCCTGATGATCCAATGTTGGAAGATTTTAGTGATTATAATGATGCGTATGCTAATAAAATGCGAGAAATATATAGAAATCATAATACCAATTTAGAAGTTTGTGCGTTATTTGCGGAAGCATTAATGAATAGAACGCCTTGGCAACTCTGGGAAGTGGGAACAGGTCAAGTAAAGGCAGGTGCTAATACTCAGGAGGCTATCTCTGTACTTGAGACAGCGTTCTCAAACCTAGATTACAAGGGTGCAAATAGCCATCCTGGATTACTACATATGTACATTCACCTAATGGAAATGTCTCCTCATCCAGAAAAAGCGTTGAAAGCCGGTGATGCTTTAACTAATTTAGTTCCTGACGCTGGTCATTTACAACATATGGCAACTCATATTGATGTCTTGTGCGGTCACTACGAAAATGTTGTTCGACGTAATCATATAGCTTCTAAAGCAGATCAAAAATATTTAGATTACCGGGGACCAAATACTTTTTATACCGCTTATGTTTGTCATAACTTACATTTTAAAATTTATGGTGCAATGTTTTTAGGACAAATCAAACCTGCTTTAGCAGCTGCTAGCGAATTGCAAAATCTACTAAGTGATGAAGTAGTAAGACCTAGCGCAGATTGGCTGGAAAGCTATTACGCAATGAAATTTCATGTCTTAGTACGTTTTGGAATGTGGGATGAAATAATAAGTCAGGAGCCTCCAGAAGATACTGAGCTGTATTGTTTTACAACTGCTTTAACCTATTATGCTAAAACAATAGCATATGCAGCAACCAATTTAATAGATGAAGCCGAAGGTCAGAAGGAACTATTTTTTAAAGCAATAAAAGCAGTACCTGAAACTCGGGTTCTATTTAATAATTTATGTATTGATATACTTGCTATCGCTGCTGAAATGCTCGAAGGAGAAGTGGCCTATAGAAAAAAAGAATATAGCAAATCTTTTGATCATTTAAGGAAAGCCGTATATTTAGATGATGGACTTCCCTATGAAGAGCCTTGGGGTTGGATGCAGCCAGTAAGACATGCACTTGGTGCTCTTTTGCTTGAACAAGATAAAATTGAGGAAGCTGAAGATGTCTATAGAGCTGATTTAGGGATTGATGGTAAATTAGGTCGACCATGTCAAAATCCTGATAATGTCTGGTCTCTTCATGGTCTTCACGAATGTTTAAAACGTCGCGGCGCTCATACTGAAGCACGATTCATTAAACAACGGTTGGACTTGGCTAATGCGAGAGCCGATAGTCCAATTTTAGCTTCTTGCTTTTGCCGATTGACGCATCAAGAATTTTAATTTTCGGTTGTAGCTAAAATATAGTAATCTGGCTTTCGCTTATTGGTTTCAAGGATAACTAGTTTATACGTCAGCTGGATTTTCAATTGCCCTACCTAAGGCTGCAAGATCTGAATATCTATCGCCAATCCGATGATGAGGTCTACCACTAGTCGCAGCTCCTAGAGCCACAACAATCTCATCATGTGCGGGTGCATCATGAATTGAAAACTGAACCGTAAGATAGTGAGACCTTCGGCCAGTATCATGTTTATCCATCAATGGAATTTGAATCTGAGTATTTGCTGGGCCCCTAGTATTAGTAAATCCTAAATAAGATTTTGCACCTACTGCTTCACGATAAAAATTTCCATATTGAAGTGTATGTATTAAACCTGACGCGTGTTCTAATTCACAAGCCGTTCCAGCGATGCAAGCCTTACCGTATGCTTCTATAGCATCACCAGAGCCAGCTAACTTTATTAATCTATTGGTTAATATTTCACCCAAAACGGGAGCAATTCTTTGTATTTCGGGGGACAAATCTTCTACATAACCTTTTCCAGCCCATGGATTTTTAACAACTGCGGCAACTCCAATCATTCGTAAGATAGGTTTAGCCTCTTTATCACCCTCTCGATGTGTATCTTCATCATAAGTTATTATTTTTCTTAATTCTGGAATTGTTTGCATTTTATAGACCTTTTATTTCATATTTACTTGGAGTTGATGAGATTTCTCTTACTGTGCCAGCTTGTTCGTTACCTTCATAAAAGCCAAATGTACCATGTTTAAATTCTCGAGCATATCGTTCAAGCATACTTTTTTCAGCGGGTAATAAAATATCACCAAATGGTATTTTATCTAAACCAAAAAACTCAAAATCATTAGGAGCATTTCCTTTGACGATACCATTATAAAAAATATGGTGATTTGATGTTTCTGTATCGCGATAGATTGCATAGATAAAATTTAATTGAGGATTTAGTTTTATGTCTTCCAAATGTTGAAAAAGCCCATGTTTAGACATATTTGTTTTTGGAGCTTTTGGGATGGAAAATTTATTATTTTTCTCTTTTTTTAATAAAATTTTATTATCTTTCGATAAAACACCACCAATCATAATGTTTCCAGTTGTATTTGCGGCTTCGATCAAAGTTTGCTCATGACTAACTGAAAAATAGTTTCCTTTGAAATACCCTAGTGGCGTACCTTCTGACACCTCATGGTCTAAAACTTTTCCAATGAGTATTAGATGATCGCCTGCGTCAACTAATCTATCATTTTCGCAAATAAAATGTGCTATATTGCCTTTTAATATTGGTAATTTTTTTGACCCGTGGCACCAGTTTGATTGTTCAAATTTATTTACCTCTTTAGAGGCAAATAACCCAGATAGATCTTTTTGACGTTCTGATAGAATGTTAATAGCAAAATGCTTTGCATCACTGAAAATAGGAGCACTATGAGCAGTTTTGGCAATGCAAACTAATAATAATGGCGGCTCTAATGAAACTGAAGTAAAGGAGTTTGCTGTAAATCCGCGTGGTGAACCATCTGTATCAGTAGTTGTTATGATAGTAACACCTGTTGCAAAATTCCCAAATGCGTCTCTTAGAGAACGGCTTTTGTCTGGGTTTTCATATATATTAGAATTTAAAGAATTACTTAAATATTTTTCGTTATGTTCGCCAATTTTGGGTGGAGTAATCGCCTTTGGAGCGGGCTTTAAACTAAATTTAATTGGATTTGCTGCGACCTTCCAGTCCCTTTTTGTGCTGTCATGATGAGGCACTGATACTATCATTTTTCGCACATTTACATGCTCGTCATTAAATATATCTTTTATGGTATTTACTGGCCCAAAAGGTAGTTTTCCACCTAAAATATTTAATAACTCATTTTTTGTTTTTTGTTTTGTCCAACTAGAAACTAATGCATTCACGGTTTGTGAGTTTTCTTTCCTAGCAGCTCGAGTTGAAAACCTCTTATCATCAGCTAAAGCTTCCTCCCCCATGCATTTTGCAAGTTCGTTCCAAAATACGTCATCAACTATTCCAATAGCCACTTGGCCATCACGTGCAGGAAAAATACCAAATGGTGCTAGTAGTGGGTGCCCATTTCCTTCTGGTCCTGGAATAGTACCATCAAAATCGTGTTGGTATACAGCTCTTTCACACAGACTTAGCACTGCATCATACATTCCGATATCTATAAATTGACCATATCCTGTTGCTTCAGCATGCCTAAGTGCTGCAATTATTCCAAACGACATCATTAAACCGGTAAAAATATCCCCAACCCCTGGTCCAACTTTGGTTGGGGAGCTGGCATCAGCTCCAGTTATTCCGATTATTCCTCCCATTGCTTGGGCTACGACATCGTATGATGGCCATTTCACATATGGGCTCTCACCAGACCTTGGATCTCCAAAGCCTCTTATGGCACCATACACTAATCTAGGGTTTATTTTAGCCAATTCTTCATATTGGAGTCCAAGACGCTCCATAACGTTTGGTCTAAAATTTTCTACAATAACATCTGCTTGTTTCACTAGCTCCTTGAAGTTTTCTTTTCCAATTTTAGTTTTCAAATCTAATTTTATGCTTTTTTTTGATCTATTTAAACTTACGAAGTATCCCGCCCATTCCTGTTTAGGATCATCATCGCGAAACGGTCCGTTAGCTCTGCTGCTATCCCCCGTTTCGCTCTCAATTTTTATAACCTCAGCTCCATGGTCAGCTAACATCATCGTACAGTATGGACCCGATAGCATACGAGTAAGATCCAGCACTCTAATCCCGTTTAATATGCCTGTGCTGTCTTTATTCGTCATGATTCAGTAACTCTGGTGACTTCATTTAAAAACTTCTCAATTGGTTTATTAACAGTATCAGGTGCTTCAGCCAAAGCCATATGGCGTAACCCTTTTAAAATCAATACTTGAGATTTTGGAATTTCTTTAGCTATGGCATACGCCATTTCAGGACCGTTTCCAAAATCTTCATCTGCAGTGATTACTAAGGTTGGGCAGAAAATTTTGGGATTAGGGGATGTTATTTCTACTAAGCCTGTCGCTAACACCTCATAAATCGTTGGATAAATTTTTGGATCATTTTTCATTACCCAATTTCTTACAACATTTAAAAGTTTTGGGTTTTTACTTCTAAAATCTTTGGAAAACCATCTTACTAGAGCGTCTTCAACGGTGGCTTCAGGGCCATTAGATTTTAATTGGGCTAATCGATTTAGCACTGCGGATTGAGCTTCATTTGATCGTTTATAAGGAGAGTTTAGTATTATTAATGCCTCTGTTTTTTCCGGATAATCTTGTGCAAAACGCCTACAGATCATACCTCCCAAAGAAAATCCAATTAGAATTGCCTTCGTTTTATTTATTCTTTGTAAAAGTTCATTAATTTGTTTGGAAAATAGCGATAGGGATGGTGTTTCCGGTGGGTTAATGGAATCGCCGTGACCATATAAATCATAAGTTATGACATGATACGTTTTTTTTAGAGTTGGTACGAGCCACTGCCAAATTTCTTTATTCAACCCCAACCCATGAATTAAAATTATGCACGGTTTCTCATTTTTACCATGAATTTCAAAAGATATTCCACTGTTGGATACATTTGGCATTTGTTAACTTTCTAAATGGGCTTGTATGCAATAACTTCTATTTCCACCCGTACATCAACTAGTAATTGATTTACAACAGCAGATCTTGTTGGTGGCTCAATGGGAAAATATTCCCCATATATCGCGTTGAAACCAGGAAAATCTGACTTCTCTCTTAACCAAACCATTGACTTAACAACATCATGCATTTCACATTCAGCAACATTTAAAGTGGATTTAATATCCTCTAGTATAGCCTTTGTTTGTTCTTCTATAGTTCCAGTAATCATTGGTTCGCCATTCTGCATAGGAATTTGACCTGTTAAAAATATAAAATCACCAGCTCTAATGGCTCTTGACAGTGATAAAGTTCTTCCCCCAATAATAACAGGATCGCCAATTACTTTTTTTTTATTAGACATAAATCTCACCTTCCCAGAAACTTTAATTAAAATAAATAATAAATAATATTTTCCCATTTTTTTTCGACAAATTGTATAATGATGTTAAATATTAGATAACACTAAGAATCAAATGTTTTGAGAGGAAAAAATATGACAAACATCCGTGCCTACCAAATGCTTATAGATGGTAAATGGGTAGATGCTTCAGATGGAGCTATGTTCGATAGTATTAATCCCGCTACTGGTGAAATATGGAGCAGGGTACCTGAGGCAACTGGGGCTGATGTGGATGAAGCAGTGAAAGCTGCTCATAAGGCTTTTAGTTCTGGACCATGGGCCAGTATGACTCCAACAGAAAGAGGAAGATGTTTAAGAAACTTGGGAGATCTATTGGCAGTGCATTCCGAATCATTGGGTCGCACTGAAAGTGTTGATACAGGAAAGATGTTAAAAGAAACTCGTTGGCAGGCTAAATATATCGCAGAATTTTTTCATTTTTATGCTGGATGTGCAGATAAGATCAGCGGTAAAACACTTCCTATAGATAAACCTGATTTATTTGTTTTTACAAATCGAGAACCTTTAGGAGTTGTTGCTGCAATTGTTCCTTGGAATTCACAATTATTTTTAGTGGCAGTTAAACTTGGCCCTGCATTAGCAGCGGGTAATACGGTTGTTTTAAAAGCTTCGGAACATGCTTCTGCTGCTCTGTTAGAGTTTGGTAAATTGATTGAAGAGGCTGGATTTCCGCCTGGGGTAGTGAATATTGTCACCGGTCATGGAGAGCCTTGTGGTAAAGTGCTAACTAGTCATCCCTTGGTCGCACGTATTTCTTTTACAGGAGGACCAAACGCGGCTCGCCATGTTTTGTATAATTCAGCTGAAAACTTTGCAGAAGTTAGTTTAGAATTAGGTGGTAAATCTCCATTTATAGTGTTTGATGATGCCAATATTGAGAGTGCTGTTAACGGATCTGTCGCTGGTATTTTTGGTGCAGCGGGGCAGAGTTGCGTCGCCGGATCACGATTGTATTTACATGAAGATATTGCTGATGAATTTTTAGAACGGATGATAAAAATTGCAAAACAGATTAAAATTGGTGACCCATTATTAGAAGACACACAAATGGGCCCCCTATGTACGCTTGGGCAATTGGAAAATATTGAAAAAGAGGTATCTTTAGCAATTAATGAAGGTGGCCGCATTTTGCACGGTGGAAAACGACCTGAAAACATGGATGGGCTATTTTATGAGCCTACGATTATAAGTTGTGATGATCAGAATATGAAGATTGTTGACACAGAACTTTTTGGCCCAGTTCTTAGTGTGTTAAAGTTCAGAACGGAAGAAGAAGTCATAAATTTGGCAAACGATACAGTTCATGGATTAGCGGCGGGTATTTTTACTAGGGATGGTGCGCGATCTTTAAGGGTGGCAAAAGCAGTAAAAGCAGGAATTGTATGGGTAAATACCTATAGGGTTGTATCTCCAATCGCAGAGTTTGGAGGCGTTAAAGGATCAGGTTATGGGCGAGAAAGCGGATTTCAAGCCATGTATGATTATACAAGACCAAAGACGATTTGGATGAACATGTCTGATGAGCCATTGGGTAATCCATTTGTAATGCGTTAATTTAGATTAGGATGAGAAAAAATGAAGTTTCAGTTAGCAGTTAATTTAGAAAGAATGGATCCTAGTTGGGATATGGATCTGATAATGCGACACACGCTTGAAATGGTCCAAATGGCTGAAAGTGGTGGATTTAATATTGTTTGGGCAGCAGAACATCATGCTTTAGAAATGACAATTGCTCCTAACCCCTTTCAAATATTAACTTGGTGGGCTTCAGAAACGACTAATATAAGATTAGGTACTGCAGTCGCGTCAGCAGCTTATTGGCATCCAATAAATTTGGCTGGTGAGGCCGCATTTCTTGATTTAATTAGTGGTGGTCGTTTAGAGTTTGGCATTGGCTCTGGTGCTTATCAAAGAGAGTTTGACAGAATGCGTCCAGGATTAAAACAATCAGGCGCTTGGGAATATATGCAGGAGATGTTGCCAGCAGTACTAGAGTTATGGAAAGGGGACTATGCACATGAAGGAAAGTTTTGGCAGTTTCCTACTTCAACCTCAGTACCAAAACCTGTTCAAAAACCTCATCCACCATTATGGGTTGCGGCTAGATCACCAATTACGTTTAATTACGCGATCAAAAACAAATGCAACGTTATGAGTTGGCCTTTAACCCGAGCATTTTCCGAAGCAGAGCTTTATAAGAAGCAATTAGATGAAGCTATTATTGAAAGTAACAATAATTTTAATCCAATCTTCGCGATGATGCGTCATACTGCATTATATGAAACACAAAGTGGTAGGGACAAAGCCATCAATGCAATTCAGTCTGTCTTAGGACAATTTGAGAATCTGTTCAGAAACTTAGATGATGTAAAGAATGGGTTTCCTAAACGAATTCCACTGAACGAGTTGGCGGGTAGAAAAGAATTTGATGCAGAGATGTTGGAAGAAAATTTGATGTTTGGCTCTCCTGACGCAGTTATTGAAAAACTTAAAAGGTATGAAAAATTAGGTGTTGATCAATACATTTATTATGCCTCTATGGGATTGGATATGGAATCGCAAAAGAAATCTATGGAGCTTTTTTGTAAGGAAGTTATTCCAGAATTTGCCTGAGATAAATTAAGGAGAAGATTATGACTGATGGTATTGAAGTAACTCGTAACGGTCGGGTTCTAGAAATTAAACTGAACCGACCAAAAGTAAATGCAATTGATATACCAATGAGCCAAGCTTTGGGAGCAGCATTTGCTGAATTACGAGACAATCCAGAATTATGGGTTGGGATTTTAACGGGTGAAGGTGAGAAAATCTTTTCGGCAGGTTGGGATCTGAAAGCTCTAAATTCTGGTGAAGTTGAATTAGACAATTGGTGGGAGACTGCGGACTATGGAGATGGTGGGTTTGCGGGCTTGACAGAGAACTGGAACCTAAACAAACCGGTGATAGCTGCATTAAATGGTCTGGTAATAGGTGGTGGTTTTGAATTGGCAATGGGATGTGATCTTTTAATCGCGTCAGAGCACGTGGAATTTGGATTGCCGGAATTGCCACTAGGTATGGTGCCAGATGCTGGCGCTCTTCAAAGATTACCACGTAGAATTCCACATAATATTGCCATGGAAATGTTTTTATTAGGAAGGCGCATGACTGCTACTGAAGCGGCACATTATGGTCTAGTAAATAAAGTGGTTCCAAAAGAAAAGTTGCTTGATCAAGCTAGAGAATGGGCAGAATCCATTGCCTGGTCAGCACCTTTAGCAATGCAAAGCGTTAAGGAAGTCCAAAGAGCCATAGAGTGTGTTTCATTGGAGAAAGCGTTTCACAAGATGAGAACAGAAAATCTACCTACTTACCGCAAAATGTTGAAATCTAAAGATGCGATAGAAGGTGTGGCAGCTTTTGTAGAAAAACGTGAACCTAATTTTAAGGGTGAATAACCATGTTCCCTGATATTAATACTGTGAAGACAATAACGAGTATAGGTGCTGGACCAATTGGGGGTGGGTGGACAGCTCATTTCTTGGCTCAAGGTTATAACGTTAATGCATATCTACACTCAGAAAACGAAATAAAAGCATTTAAAAGCATCTTACAGACTGCTTGGGTAAGCCTTTCAGCACTGGGTTTGGCTGAAGGGGCTAGTATTGATAATTTAAATATTACAACTAATTTGCAGGAGAGTTTAAAAGGAACTGATTTTGTTCAAGAGAGTGCGCCAGAACGTTTGGAAATAAAACAAACTTTATATCAAAAATTGGGAGAGCTTGTAGAGAGTAATGTGGTTATAAGTTCTTCAACATCTGGACTGACTATGACTGAAATACAAAAACAATGCAGCACACCTGAGAGAACTGTTATTGGACACCCATTCAATCCACCATACCTACTTCCATTAGTTGAAATAGTGGGAGGTAAGAAGACTAATCCTGAAGCCGTTAAGTGGGCTTCAGCATTTTATAAATCTGCTGGCAAATCACCGCTTGTTATGAAGAAAGAAATCCCAGGATTTGTTGCTACAAGATTACAAGAGGCTCTTTGGCGTGAAGCGCTTCACATGGTATCAAATGGTGAAGCCACACCAGCTGATATTGACAATGCATTAATAAATGGACCAGCAGCTAGGATGGCTGTGCAAGGGCAATGTATGGCTTTTCATGTCGCTTGTGGTGAAGGAGGCATGGCTACAAATTTAGACCAATTTGGTCCAGCTTTAAAATTGCCATGGACAAGATTAAAAGCTCCAGAATTGACTAAAGATTTGCGTGATAAAATGGTAGAGGGTTGTGCGGAAATGGCTGGGGATCAGCATTTTGAAAAAATGGCGGAAGCACGTGATAAAAAAATAGTAGCAGTTTTAAATGCTATTAAATCAAGTTAGAATTATTTGAGAATTTTAAAATAAAATTAGGAGAATTTTAAAATGAATTATGAAGTCGTAGTAAGTTGTGCCGTTACAGGTGCAGGAGATACAACTGGTAAAAGTCCTCATGTTCCCGTGACCCCAAAAGAAATTGCTAATGCGGCAATTGAAGCAGCCAAAGCTGGAGCAGCAATTGCTCATATTCATGTCCGTGATCCAGAGACGGGAAAAGGATCTAGAGATCTGAAATTATTTAAAGAAGTGGTGGACAGAGTCCGAGATAGCAATACTGACGTTATAATCAACCTTACTGCTGGAATGGGTGGCGATTGGGTGCCTGACAAAAATGACCCTTCAATGCCAGGGGCTGGTACCGACATGATAGGTCCCGAAGAGAGATTGGCGCACGTTAAAGAGTGTCAACCTGACATATGTTCTCTAGATTGTGGAACGTTAAATTTTGGGGATGGAGATGAAATTTATATTTCAACCCCTCCAATGTTACGCAGAATGGCAGAACTGACCAAAGAATGGGGTGTAAAGCCAGAGCTGGAAGTGTTTGAATTAGGACATATTCGATTTGCAAAACAGATGATATCTGAGGGGCTTATAGCTGATCCTCCAATGTTTCAGATTTGTCTTGGTATTCCTTGGGGTGCCGATCAAAGTGTAGATATAATGAAAACAATGAAAGATCATTTGCCAATTGGCGCAAATTGGGCAGGATTTGGAATTTCTAGAATGCAAATGCCAATGGCGGCTACTGCCGTTGCATTGGGTGGAAATGTTCGTGTTGGTTTGGAAGATAATATTTATCTAGACAGAGGTGTATTGGCTACAAATGGCCAACTTGTTAAGCGTGCTGTTGAGATTATTGAACGAATGGGCGCGCGGGCGATAACGCCTGCTGAAGCACGAATAAAGTTAAACTTGCGTAGTGCTTAAATAATAACAGTTAAAAATGTGCAATATTAGAAATATAAATTATAAAAGAAAATAATCTATTAATAATTGAGGGTTGTATGAGTGAACAATTAGACCATGAAAATAATCTATTAATAAATACACTAAAAGGCTTTATGGAAGAGGAAATACTACCTCATGAGGACGAAGTAGATTCTACGGGGGAAGTTCCTATAGAATTGGGCCGTCAGATTGAGAAACGTTCTAAAGAATTGGGTCTTTTTTCTGCTAATTTACCGGAAGAAATTGGTGGAGGGGGATTGGGTTATAAATCACTGGCACTTATGGAAAGAGAATATGGCAAAACCACTCACGCTTTGCAATCTTGGGTCGCTCGGCCAACAGAAATTTTACTCGCGTGTGAAGGGGATCAAATAGCTCGTTATTTATTACCATGCGTTAGTGGAGAAAAAAGAGAATTATTTGCACTTACAGAACCAGAGGCTGGGTCAGATGTCATGGGTATGAAATCTAATGCCAAAAGGGATGGTGATGATTGGATTTTAAATGGAAGTAAGCATTTTATATCTGGACCTATCATGCCAGACTTTGCAATTGTATTTGCGGCAACTGGTCAAGATGAAACGCCACGCGGGGTTAGAAAACGAGTTACCGCTTTTCTAGTTGATGTTGGGCTTCCTGGTTTTGAGTGTAGAGAAGGAAATAAATGCGTAAGTTATCGGGGGTATAAAAATTTTCAACTTAGCTTTGATAATGTTCGATTGGGCCCAGATCAAATACTTGGTGAAGAGGGGCGCGGTCTGGAGTTAGCTGGTAAGTGGCTTGGAATGGGTAGAATTTGGGTTGGAGCTACTTGTTGTGGTAAGGCGGAACGCATAATGAGTTTAGCAGTAGACTGGGCAGCTACTAGAAAACAGTTTGGCAAACCAATAGGTGCATTTCAAGCAACGGGTTTTAAACTGGCAGATATGTCAATTGGTCTGAGAGCGGCAGATCTAATGGTGGATGATGCAGTAAAACGAGCGGAATTAGGGGTCATGCAAGATTGTGATGCTGCTATGGTCAAAGTTTTTTGTTCTGAAATGTTAAATAAAGTTGCTGATGACACTGTTCAAATTTACGGTGGAATGGGGCTCATGGAAGAACTACCAATTCAAAGACTTTGGCGTGATAGTCGTTTGGAAAGAATATGGGACGGCACTTCTGAGATTCAGAGACATATAATAACTCGATCTATTTTGCGGCCACTTGGTGCATGACGCCAGCACAAAAAAATAATTTCAAACGGTTAATTAACCCCCGACATATTGCTTTTATTGGTGGGACGGATGCTCAAATTGCAATAGGAGAGGCTGAGCGCTCCGGATATTCTGGTTTGATATGGCCAGTAAACCCAAAAAGAGAAAAATTGGGTGGGTATAACTGTTTTCATTCTTTAGAGGAACTCCCGTCTATACCTGATGCCGTATTTCTAGCAATACCGAGAGATGACGCCCTTCAGGCAATTAGAAAATTGGCAAACTTGGGTGCTGGTGGTGTTGTATGTTATACGGCAGGGTTTGGAGAGGCTGACAAAGATGGTTTAGAAGCAGAAAATTTACTTTTGAAGTATGCTGGAGATATGGCCGTTATCGGTCCCAATTGTTACGGGATGATTAATTATTTTGATAAGGTGGCATTATGGCCATTTGCACACGGTGGTGACTGTCCAGGTTATGGTGCAGCAATTGTCACACAAAGTGGAATGTTTTCGTCTGATATTACTATGAGCCAACGATCTTTGCCTCTGGCCTATATGATTTCTGCAGGCAATCAAACAGTTATGGGGTTAGAGGATTTTGTAGATATACTATCTGAAAAGCCGGAAGTTCGTGCTATTGGATTACACATAGAAGGCCTAAGTGATATTGCACTTTTTGAAAAAGCAGCCCTTAAAGCCTTAAGTTTAAACAAACCAATAGTTGCTCTAAAAACTGGAACATCAAAAATAGGATCAGCACTAACTTTGAGTCACACAGGCTCTTTGTCGGGCTCCAACGAACTGTACGACGCATTATTTGAGAGAACAGGTATAATAAGTGTAGATAACCCATCACAATTGTTAGAAACCTTAAAGTATTTATGCGTTGCTGGATGCCCAGACGACAAAAATGTTGTTGGTTTTACCTGTTCTGGGGGGGGTGCGACTATGCTTGCAGATCATGCAGAAAAAATTGGATTAAAGTTCCCCAACTTTGAGTCTAATGGGTCAGACAAAATTGTTGAGCTTTTGCCAGCAATAGCAACAGTCTCAAACCCTCTCGACTACACTACCCCGATATGGGGTCAACCTGAAAAAACAGGACCTGTTTTTCAAGAGTCTATGGCTGAAATTTCTGGACAGTCTGCAATATTAATTCAAGATTACCCTGCAAAAGGTTTGGATGAGTCTATGATCTTTTATCGCAATGATGCGTTGGCCTTTGCAAAAGCAGCTGCAAATAATAATATACCTGCAGCGATATGTTCTACAATTCCAGAAAATTTTGATAAAGAAACTAGAGAGCTGTTAATTGCTCATGGCGTGGCTCCGATGCAAGGGATCCACGAGGCTTTGAATGCTATAAGTCAGGCAGTGACATGGAAGAAAAATAAAAGTGATATTCTTAAAAATAAGCCTTTGGAAATTATACAAGGGACCTCTAATTTGAATAATTTATATGTTTTAGATGAATTTGAAGGAAAAAGTCTGTTAAAAAAAATGGGCTTTAGCGTACCCAAGGGAAGATTAACCTCAAAAGATTTCGCTTCAAAATATGCGACAGAACTTGGCTTTCCTGTGGTTTTAAAGATGGTAGGTACAAAGATTATACACAAAACAGAAGTGGGAGCGGTTACCTTAAATTTAAATAGCACCTTGGAAGTTTCAAAAGCATTGATAGAAATGAACCAAAGCGTTCACGCTAATTTCCCAGAAGGAGTATCTGAGAGTTATCTTGTTGAAAAAATGGTTAAACTACCAATTGCAGAACTGATAATCGGGATTAGAGCTGATCCCCAGTTTGGCCTAGCACTCACAATTGGAAGTGGTGGAATTTTTGTTGAATTAATAGGAGACTCATCTACCCTTTTACTTCCTACTAAATTGACGGATATTGAGAAATCATTAAAAAGCCTCAAGTTAGCAAAGTTACTGGATGGTTTTCGAGGAAAACCAAAAGTTAATATAAATTTAATTGCTCAAGAGATTTTAAAACTTGCCCTTTTTGCCGAAAAAAACATTAACACTATAGCTGAAATTGAAGTTAATCCTATGTTTGTTTACGAAAAATCAGTTGTTTTTGTGGATGTGTTAATACATGCGGTTAAAACTGAGGTTTAATGCGGTAACTTTATTTTAACGTAATATGTTAAAAACACATTGACCAAAAGAAAATTTAAATGTGAGTATTGATCGTAATCAAAATTTATAGGAGCTATTATAATGTCAGAGCTTTGGCAATTACCTGGACATGAAATTGCTGATTTGGTGCGTTCGAAAAAAATATCAGCTGTAGAAGTAACTAAAGCGCACCTATTTCGTCTGGATACAGTAAATCCAAAATTAAATGCTGTCGTTCAAGAAATGCCAGACGCAGCAATTAAAGACGCGGAAGAGATCGATCGATTAGTTAAATCAGGCAATGATCCAGGAGTTTTGTGTGGTGTGCCAGTAACTATTAAAGTGCTTGCTGATCAAAAGGGATTTGCGACTACAAATGGTTTAAAACTTCAAAAAAACTTAATTGCTGAAACTGATAGCCCAATAGTTTCAAATATTAAAAAAGCAGGTGGCGTGATTATTGGGAGAACAAATACTCCCGCGTTCTCACTGCGATGGTTTACCAATAATGATCTTCATGGGCAAACACTTAACCCCCATAATAAAGCAATAACGCCAGGTGGATCTTCTGGAGGGGCCTCCTCAGCAGTTGCAAGTGGAATATGTCCAATTGCACATGGAACTGATATAGGTGGATCGATTAGATATCCTGCCTATGCCTGTGGTTTACACGGTCTACGTCCTACCTTTGGACGTATTCCAGCATATAACGCATCTGGAGCAGAACGTCATATAGGTGGACAAATAATGGCAGTAGGGGGGCCAATAGCAAGGACGATCGAAGATATAAAGATATCATTTGAGGCGATGTCCAAACAAGATGATCGAGACCCTTGGTATGTTCCAGTCCCTTTAAATGGACCAAATTTTGTAAAACGAGCTGCATTTACTATTGCTCCTGATGGAATGCCTGTTTGTGAGAGTGTAGCAGAGGCTATTAGACAAGCGGCAAATTTCCTTTCCAGTTCTGGTTGGGAAGTCGAAGAAGTTAAATGCCCACCAATGAAGGCTGCAGCTGAGATAAACGCTAAACTGTGGATGACTGAAACTCGTTATGCTGCAAAAGGTATGATTGAAAAGGAAGATGAGCCTGATTCTAGGTTCATTTTTGAGCAAATGAGTAAAAGATCTCCTGAAATAAACAAAAATGAACTCTTAGATGCTATTCAAGAAAGAGCATTATTACTTAGAGAATGGCAACTATTTTTAGCCAAATATCCAATTTTGATTACTCCAGTTTCTGGTGAGTTACCTTTTACACAGCAACTTGATGTGAAATCTGAAGGCGATTTTGAAAATGTTATGCAGGCACAATTGACCCAGCTTGCTATACCTGCTTTGGGACTGCCAGCGCTTGCAGTTTTTACAGGTTTTGCTAAAAATATACCTGTGGGAGTGCAATTAATTGGAGCAAGATTTCGCGAGGATATACTAATAGCAGCTGGACAGGACATAGAAAATTCTGGTGTAACACCAGCGTGTGTCGATCCAAATTGGTAGAATGTAAATTTCTATAATCTGTTAATTGGCACTTTTAAGTAGTGTTTGCCGTCGTCTTCAGCAGGGGGTAAATTGCCTGCACGCATGTTTACCTGTATTGCAGGAATTATAAGTTTTGGCATTGAAAGTTGTGCATCTCGGGTCGTTCGAAAGTTTACAAACTCTTTTTCAGACTTACCGCCACCCACGTGTACGTTTAGCTCTTTTTGCTTTGCTACAGTTGTTTCCCAACAAAACTCGTTGCGCCCTGGGGCCTTATAATCATGACACAAAAATAGCCTTGTTTCAGAGGGCAAAGATAGTATTTTTTGAATAGAGTTATATAAATCCCTTGCGGAACCGCCTGGAAAATCGGCGCGCGCTGTTCCAAAATCAGGCATAAAAAGGGTATCGCCAATAAAAGCAGCATCTTCAAATACGTAAGTTACACACGCTGGAGTATGGCCTGGAGTATGCATTACATTTATGTTCAGATTGCCAATCTTAAATTCATCACCATCTTCAAAAAGTTGATCAAATTGGCTCCCATCCATTTGAAATTCAGTACCTGCATTGAAAATTTTGCCAAATACTTTCTGAACAGATTCAATATTAGCACCAATAGCTACTTTTCCGCCCAGCTGTTTTGCTAAGTAAGGAGCAGCGGATAAATGATCAGCATGAACATGCGTTTCTATTACCCATTCTAACTCCCAGTTATTCAATTTTATTTCTTTAATAAGTGTATCGGCATGGTTTGTATGCGTTCGACCAGAAGCTAAATCAAAGTCAAGTATTGAGTCTATAACTGCGCAAGCATTAGAACTTGGATCTTTAACAATATAACAAGCTGCATTAGTATTTTCGTCAAAAAAACTATGAACTTCTGGTTTAAAGTTTGTAGTCATTTAAAATTCCACTACTGCCCTTATAGATTTCCCTTCATGCATTAAATCAAAACCCTTATTAATATCTTCCAATGGCATTTTGTGCGTAATCATAGGATCAATCTCAATTTTACCATCCATGTACCAATCAACTATTTTTGGAATTTCAGTTCTTCCTCTAACACCTCCAAAAGCAGTGCCTTTCCAAGTCCGACCAGTTACTAATTGGAAAGGTCTTGTTGATATTTCGGCACCAGCGGGAGCTACACCAATTATAATGCTTTCCCCCCAACCTTTATGAGCTGACTCTAATGCCGTACGCATTACAGATACATTCCCAGTGGCATCAAACGTATAATCAGCACCACCCTTAGTTAACGCAACTAAATGCTCAACCAAATCGCCTGAAACGTCTGTTGGGTTAACAAAATCTGTCATTCCAAAGCGCGTGGCCATTTCAATTCTTCCAGCGTTTAGATCAACTCCAACAATTTGATCTGCACCAGCAAGTCGCAGTCCTTGTACAACATTTAATCCAATGCCTCCGAGTCCAAATACTATTGCCCGCGAGCCAATTTCAACTTTTGCTGTGTTGATAACTGCTCCTATACCAGTAGTAACGCCACATCCAATATAACAAATCTTGTCAAAAGGAGCGTCAGGTCTTACTTTTGCTAAAGCAATTTCGGGTAAAACCGTATGGTTTGCAAATGTAGAACACCCCATATAGTGCAAAATCGGTGTGCCATCTAGCATTGAAAATCTTGACGTTCCATCTGGCATTACACCTTGCCCTTGAGTGGTTCGTATTGCTTGGCATAAATTTGTCTTTGGATTTAAGCAATAATCGCATTCACGACATTCTGGAGTATATAAAGGTATCACGTGATCACCTGGCTTTACTGATGTCACACCTTCTCCAACTTCTAAAACAATACCTGCTCCTTCATGACCTAGAATTGCAGGAAATGCTCCTTCAGGATCTGCACCAGATCGAGTGAATTCATCCGTATGACATAATCCAGTTGCTTTTACTTCCATTAATACTTCGCCGGCTTTTGGCCCTTCAAGGTTAACTTCCATTATCTCAAGTGGTTTACCAGCCTCTAAAGCTACTGCAGCACGGGTTCTCATAATTATAATTCCTTTTAAAATTAGTTCATTTGCGAAAAAGCGTTGGTTTATTTCAATTTAATTAACGATTCGCAAAAGTTTTGCACCTACATCAAATTATTGCAATATTGTAATAATATTAAAAGAAAAAAATTGAAATAAATTGCATAATCTAAAGCTTTTCTAAAAATAGGCTCTAAACCCTTAAAATTTTAAGTTGTTTAGGATTAGAAATGGTAGTCCCTAGGGGAATTGAACCCCTCTTTCCAGGTTGAAAACCTGGCGTCCTAACCGATAGACGAAGGGACCACTATTTCGTGACCGCGTTGTAGTTTGAGCGAAACAGTGTTGCAAGCGAAATATTCAAATTAATTTCTGATATTATATTTATTATTTTGCAAGAGCGGCATCTTGAAGATTGAATTTTACGCGTTTGCGCCCACCCCAATCATCAATTTGTAATTGACCTACTAAATGAAATCTAAGGCCATTATGATTTTCAAGTGCCTCCCCAATTGGAGTATCAAATGCTTTAAATGCGATAACATCAATTTTTCCACCACTATCATCAGAAACTGTTAATCTAAGATGGTTTTCACCAGCACGCTTAGAAAATAAGATTTTTTGATTTAAAAGTGCTATTTTTGGTGCAGGGGCACTTGCACCAAAAGGGCCGGCTCTTTCAAAATTCAAAACGAGCTCTTCGGTTGCTGCTCTGCACATCAGCAGCCCTGTAATGGTAAGATCGGCTGGAGGAATGTTATCAGCACCGTTTGCTACTAGTAGGCTCGTTAGTCTTTCCATAGCTTTAGGTATTTGATCATTGGTTAATGAGAGCCCGGCTGCCATACTATGACCGCCTCCTTTAATGATTAAGTTTTCTCTGGTTAGTCTTGTTACGGCGGAGCCAATATCAATTCCTTTTATTGATCTTGCTGATCCGGAGCCAAGCCCATTTTCTAGGCCAATCACTATTGCTGGTCGATTATGTTTTTCTTTTATTCTAGCTGCTACAATTCCAACTACACCTGGATGCCAACCTTCTTTAGATGCCCAAAGTAAAGGGCTGTTAAGGTCGCGAGCACTTAATTGATTATTCGCTTCTTCCAGAACTTTCTTTTCTATTTCACGGCGTTCAATATTTAACGCATTGAGTTTAGTAGCTATTACCTCGGCTTCAAAATCTGTTTGCGCCACTAATAATTCAATGCCTAATTTGGCACTTCCAATTCTTCCACCAGCATTAATTCTAGGGCCCAGCAAAAAACCAAGATCATATGCACTGGGTGGGGAAGTAAGTTTGCACACATCACATAATGAGTTCAAGCCAGGATTTGTCCTAGTTGCCATTACAATTAACCCTTGCTTTACAAATGCTCTATTTAATCCAACTAGAGGTGCCACATCAGCAATGGTAGCTAATGCAACCAGATCTAAAAATTTCAATAAATTTGGGGTTTTTAATTTATTATTTTTTAATTGAGTATTTGCTTCAACCAGTAAAATAAAGAGCATTCCTGTGGCGCATAGGTATTTAAACTCCCCCATCTCATCTTGACGATTTGGATTAACGATAGCAAATGCATCAGGCAGTATTTCTTCAGCTAAGTGGTGATCTACAACAATCACATCAGTAGGTTTTGCGGCTAATATGCTCTCAAAAGCAACGGTGCCACTATCTAAGCAGATAATTAAATCATGAGTTTTGGACAATTTTTTCATGGCGGTTGTATTTGGTCCAAATCCTTCTTTTATTCTGTCTGGGATATATATGGTACAAGAAATACCAAGCTCTCTGAGCCAGTTATGCAAGAGCGCCCCTGAGGCTGCGCCATCAACATCATAATCAGAAAATATAGCAATATTTTGTTTTTTATTTATTGCATAAATTAAACGTTTAGCTGCCTTTTCAACATCTTTAAAAGATTTAGGATTTGGCATTAGAGTTCTTATTTTAGCATCTAAAAAAGATTGGGCATGTTCTCTTTGTATACCCTGAGTAGCTATTGCGCGGCTCACAATTTCTGGAAGTTGCAACTCCTGTGAAATAGCCAATCCTTGACGAAGAATTTCGTTTGGTAAACCAATCCACCGTCGTCCAGTTAAGGAGCTCTCTACATTGGCAAAAGCTGACGACATTTTTTACTTACCTATTTATTTTTTGTCGGTAATTTAAACGACGGACGGAGCCAGTTTTAGACCTCATAAGCATGGTGTCTGTTTCAATAAAGTTTGAGGATCTTCTTACACCATTTAACAAAGAGCCATCAGTGACACCTGTTGCTGCAAAGATAACATCTGACATAACCATTTCATCTCTGGAGTAAATTTTATTTAAGTCTGTTATTCCAGCACTATAAGCGCGTTTTTTTTCATCGTCATTTCTAAAAATTAAACGCCCTTGTATTTGCCCACCCATGCATTTCAGGGCTGCTGCTGCCAACACACCTTCTGGTGCTCCACCAGATCCCATATAAATATCAATCCCTGTTTTTTCTGATTCCGCACAATGCATAACGCCTGCAACATCACCATCAGTGATTAATCTGATTGAAGCTCCAGCTATTCTGACTTCTTCAATGAGATCTTCATGTCGCGGTCTTTCCAAAATGCAAACCGTAATTTCATCAACACCACATCTTTTTGTTTTTGCTAATATTTTTATTCGTTCGGTAGGTGACATTTCTAAATGTATTAAATCATTTTCAAAGCCAGGGCCAAATGCCAGTTTGTCCATGTAAACGTCAGGAGCATGCAGCATAGTATTTCTGGGTCCAACTGCAATAACTGCCAACGCATTTGGCATATCTTTTGCGGTAAGAGTGGTCCCTTCTAGTGGATCTAATGCAATGTCCACATTTGGTCCATTTCCTTTCCCCACCTCTTCGCCGATATATAGCATAGGCGCTTCATCTCTCTCACCTTCTCCAATCACTACTACGCCATTTATTTCAAGTTTATTTAATTCCACGCGCATTGCATCAACTGCAGCCTGATCAGCCGCTTTTTCATCACCTCGGCCAATTAATTTTGCTGACGCCAAAGCTGCAGCCTCAGTTACTCTAGCTAAACCTAATGAGAGCATTCTATCGGAGTATTTTATTTCTTCGGACATACTTTTACCCTTAATTATCTATTTTTTATTATGTATTTAACGAATGTAATAATAGCAACACTAGACATCTTCAATTCTTAGAGCAACTGGTGCTTCCAATGTAACGCCAGTTTTCAAAACTTCTATTAACGCTTCATTTAATGTTTCTGGCAAAGTTTTGTGGGTTACTATCACTACAGGAGCCGCGACATCTGCATGTTGTGTTTGGCGCATTTGATCAATCGAAATCCCATTGTTACCTAGAGCGGTAGCCATCTTTGCTAAAACACCAGGAGAATCTTCTAGTTTTGTTCTTATGTAGTAGGCTGCTGGGGTTGAAGTAAGAACTGGCTTCATCTTTATCAAGCTGGTTGCAGATTGTCCAAACGTTGGAATTTTATTACCTCTTGCAATATCAATAATATCAGACATCACAGCTGAGGAAGTTGGCCCTTCGCCAGCGCCAGCGCCACGCAAAATTATTTGTCCAGAGTGATCCCCATCAAAAATTATCATATTCATAGCATTTTCAAGCTGTCCAATAGGAGAATTTGCAGAGACTAAACAGGGTTGCATCCTTTGCTCAAGCCCCTCACCTGTCATCTGACTTACGCCTAAAAGTTTAATTCGATAGCCCATTTCTCTTGCTTGTTCGATATCCTGAATAGAAACTAATTCTATGCCTTGGGTAACTACTGCCTTGAAGTCAATTTGAGTTCCAAAAGCTATAGAGGATAAAATGGCTAGTTTATGGCCAGCATCAATTCCGCCGGTGTCTAATGTTGGATCTGCTTCTAGATAGCCAAGCTTTTGTGCTTCGTTAAATACTGTCTCATAAGGCAAATTTGAGGTTTCCATCCTCGTGAGAATATAATTACAGGTTCCGTTCATAACGCCCATTATCCGGTTGATTTTATTACCTGCCAAGCTTTCTGTTAATGCTTTTACCGCAGGTATTCCACCGGCGACAGCTGCTTCAAACTTTAAAGAAACATTATTTTTTTCTGCCAGTTCTGCCAGTTCCTGCCCGTGCTTTGCCAATAGCGCTTTATTTGCTGTAATTACGTGTTTTCCTGATTTAAGTGCGGTTTCGATAGCCTCTTTGGCAGGATTTCCATCTCCGCCAATAAGTTCAACGAAAACATCGATATCGCTTCTTCCTGCTAATTCAATTATATCACTTTCCCAACTAAGACCCTCTAAACTGACACCTCGATCTTTTGATCTTGATCTAGCTGAAATTGCTTTAAGCTCAACTGATCTTCCACTACGAGATGTGATTAATCTGGAGTGTGAATGTAAAATTTTAACGACACCTGCCCCAACAGTTCCTAAGCCAGCTATGCCAATTTTTAAAGCACTGCCCATAAAATTTTCTCTTTTCTTTTAAAGTTAGCCATTAATGTTATCGCTAGCTATCAACTCTTTGAAGATTTTTAAATGGTTATTTCAAAATTTGTTATCTTGATTGACATTCTTGAAAAAAAATTGAGATTATA
>Ga0308015_10000180_pt1 | contig 32235 bp, 34 predicted proteins | sample Neamet231_FD_203128 | JGI IMG/M metagenome (GOLD analysis project Ga0308015, IMG submission 203128) | Marine microbial communities from water near the shore, Antarctic Ocean - #231 | ecosystem: Environmental > Aquatic > Marine > Unclassified | place: Southern Ocean | collected 2014-07-28
TAACCGACTCACCTACGCCGGGCACAAGCACTAATAACAGAAGCGCAAACGACACCATTAGCAGATACCAACTCTGCGCTCGCCATGCTGTGACTGGAATGTGTAGAGTGGCCACTAAAACGAGCATCCCTACGACAGTAAAAATTAGCTGTCTCTTAAGGAAGAAGAATGGGTCAGAGTATTGACTGCTGGCTAACTCAACTGAGGCGGACGTCATCATCAACAAGCCGATAAACAACAGCAAGAAGGTAAATAACAGTATGCTATTCACCGACCGCGGCTGAATCGAGTCGATGAGATTATTGGTCGGTGCTATTGCCCTCGCCATGCTCATTGCAAAGTCTCCACTGACTCCATGAAAGCGAAACCTCGATGTTGAAAATTTTCAAACATATCGAAACTAGCGCAAGCAGGTGATAGTAATATGGCATCACCTGCAGTTGATTGCTGTAACGCTATTCGCGCAGCATCGGGCATATCACTTGCGAAATAGGTTTGGATTTCAGTGTCGAAATAGCTCGCTATTTCTAAAGCATCTTGTCCGATAAGAATCACCTTCTTGCCCCATTTATTCATCGCCGGCACCAGTGCTGCGAAATCTGCTCCCTTGGCGATACCGCCAGCAATCAAGACTATGTGCCCCGATATATGCTCTCCTAAGCCCTCGACAGCAGCCACAGTCGCAGCGACATTCGTTCCTTTAGAATCATTGTAAAAATCAACCCCATCAATATTTGCTACCCACTGACAACGATGTGGCAAGCCGGAGAACTCGGTGATCGCTGCCTTGATCGCATTCATGTCTATGTCTATTGCCATGGCTAGTGCTACTGCTGCCAAAACATTTAAAATATTGTGTTGACCAAAAACTTTTAATTCGTTCACCGAGACTATTTTTTCTAATTGATAGGCAAGGTATAGATCGCCGTCTTCCTCGAGCAATCCCAGACCGTTTACACCAGCTCGACCGAACCCAAAGTCCCACACTACCGCATCACTATTGTCGAGCGGAAAACTCTCTTTGTCATCTCGGTTAATAACCACCTGCTTACAGCCTGTGAATATTTTTTGCTTCGCTCGGTGATAGTCAGCAATTCCTTCGTATCTATCCATGTGGTCTGTACTCAAATTCAATATAGTGGCCACCGCTGCCCCTAAGTTCTGGGTCGTCTCTAGCTGAAAGCTCGATAGTTCTAGTAAGTACAGATCCTTCGCACCTTCTGCGATTAAATCGAGGGCTGGCTTAAAGTTATCGCCATCTAGGTTGCCGCCTAGTCCAAAATTCTTACCCGCTTTTCTTAATATCTCCGCCAGCATTGCTACCACAGTGCTCTTACCATTCGATCCCGTGACAGCAATGATCGGCGCGGCTATCTGCTTCGAAAAGATGTCGATGTCGCCAGTGATAACAACCCCAGCTTCCTTTGCCGCCTCGATCTCATCACTGCGAATACTTAAGCCTGGGCTAACGACGAGCTGCTTCGCCGTTACGAATGTCTCTAAATTGAAGTCACCTAATTCATATTCAACGTCTGGATACATCTCTTTCAATGCCGCGAGGCCTGGTGGTTCATCGCGACTATCTACTACTTTGACTTTTTCACCCGTTAACGCAAAATATTTTACGCAGGAAAGCCCAGTATCACCCAGCCCAACAATAACGGTAAGACGTTCATCTAACTCAGTCGCCATCAAGGTAACCCCAGTTGTCTGCCTATATAATTGAGCCTAGCGCAGCTTCAATGTGGCCAAGCCAAACAAAACCAACATAACGGTTATAATCCAGAACCGCACAATAACTCTTGGCTCGGGCCAGCCCTTCAGTTCGAAATGGTGATGCAACGGCGCCATTTTAAAAACGCGCTTACCAGTCAACTTAAAGGAAGCCACTTGAATAATTACCGAAGCCGTTTCTGCTACGAATATTCCACCCATGATGAAAAACACAATCTCGTGACGCGAGATGATCGCCATAACAGCGAGTGCAGCACCGAGCGCCAGCGACCCAACGTCTCCCATGAAAATCTGTGCGGGGTATGTGTTAAACCATAAGAAGCCAAGACCAGAGCCCAATAAAGCTCCTGCGAAAACAACCACCTCACCGGAGCCCACTACATAAGGGATATTCAGATAGGCCGAGAGTTCTGTGTGGCCAGCCAGATAGGCGATCACGCCAAGTGCGCCACCCACCATCACTGTCGGCAAAATTGCTAGACCATCGAGGCCATCGGTTAGGTTCACCGCATTACTAAAACCCACGATGATGAAGCAACTAACTGCTATATAGAGAATACCTACATCGATTGACACATCTTTAAAAAAAGGAACAATATAGCTAGTTTCGACTGCGCTTAACGCTGTGTAGTAGAGCGAAATAGCTGCCCCTAGACCAATGGCGGTTTGCCAAAAGAGCTTCCAGCGCGCAGACAATCCTACCGTGTTCTTTCTAAATACTTTGCGGTAGTCGTCCACCCAACCAATTGCACCGTAGAGCATCGTGACCGACAGCGTCACCCATACATAGTGATTAGACAGATCCGACCATAACAATGTGCTTAGGGCGATACTAATGAGAATCAGCGCACCACCCATCGTAGGAGTACCCGCCTTACTGAGATGAGTCTGTGGACCATCATCACGAACGACTTGCCCAATCTGGTGATAGTTCAGGCGCCGGATCATAGTAGGGCCAATTAGCAGGGAAATACCAAGCGCCGTCAAGATACTAAAAATTCCACGTACGGTAATATACTGCAGAACAGAAAAGCTATTGTCGAACTGAATTAAGTAGTCTGATAGCCAAACTAGCATTGCGTTTCTCCGTCAATCTTGAGAGCCGTGACAACCTCATTCATCTTTGCTCCGCGCGAACCTTTAATAAGCACAGTCAGATCTGAATTCGTGATATCTAGTAACCCCACTATAAGTTTTTCTTTGTTCTCGAAATGCCTACCTTTGCCGGTATAAGCATCGATGGCCAACTTAGATTTCTCTCCGATTGCCCAGAGCGCATCAAGATTCGCATTTGCGGCATATTTGCCAATACTGCTATGAGCCGAATCAGTATCGATGCCGAGCTCTTTCATGTCGCCCATCACTAAAATTTTCTGGCCGGACAATCTCGACAAAACATCGATAGCTGCAAAGAAAGAACCAGGGCTTGCGTTGTAGCTATCGTCGATCAAATGACATCCGTTTACTCCAGATAGACGAGAGAGCCGCCCCGATAGTGGATTTAATTTCGCTAGACCCTCTTTAACATCTGTAAGGCTCGCGCCGGCCTCCATGGCAACAGCCGAAGCGGCAACGGCATTTAATACATTGTGCTTGCCAAGGAAGCGTATGTTTAGTTCTTGCTCACCTTGAGGGGAATGCAGATTAAAATTACTGGTGCCGTCGTTTTCCACCACAACCCGCGAAGCAAAATATTGCGCGTCACCAGCTGCTTTTTCATAACCAAATCGCACTGTTCGTTTTCCCTCCGCTCTTGCCGACCAATCGTCAACGTATGTGTCATCTGCGTTCAACACCATAACGCCATCGCTCTTCAATCCATCGATGATCTCGCCTTTCGCGGTTACTATGCCCTGCAGAGAACCAAATCCCTCTATATGAGCAGGGCTTGCATTGGTGATGAGCGCAATATCGGGCTCAGTTGCTGCAACGCTGAATGCAATTTCATCAGCACCATTCGCTCCCATTTCGATGACAGCATATTCGTGCTGCAGCTCGAGATTTAACAAGGTCAGCGGAACGCCGATCGTGTTGTTAAGATTCGCCTCTGTAGCAAGGCAATCTGCTGAATTATTCAGAATCGAGCCGAGCATTTCCTTTACAGTAGTTTTTCCCTGGCTACCTGTCACCGCGATTATCTTTGCCGCACTGCGCTGACGATTCATATTAGCTATCTTGGCGAGCGCTGCATGTGTATCAGTAACTTTCAATGACGGCACTTGTGAGACAACCTGCCTAGATATCACCGCTGAACCTGCTCCTGCGCGCTCTGCTTCCTTAATGAAATTATTGCCATCGAAATTCTCCCCGACCAATGCCAGGTAAAGATCGCCGTGCTTAAGCGATCGAGTATCGGTAGAAACATTTGAAAAAATCACGTCTTCACCTAGCAATTCGCCACCTAATTCTTGAGCTAACAGGGACAATGTCATGTTGCCTATCAATGCACCCACCCCTCTACTTCTTTTCTCTAGCCTGTAACGCCAAACGAACTTGATTGGCATCACTGAATATTAATCTACTGCCGCCCACATCCTGATAAGTCTCATGCCCTTTGCCCGCAATCACAACCACGTCATCAAGTTCTGCATTCGCGATCGCATAGGCTATCGCCTTCCCTCTATCTCGCTCAATGACTGCCTCTTCAGGCTTGTTCATGCCACTGAGGATATGCTGAACTATGTCGCCCCCCTCTTCGTTACGAGGATTATCATCTGTGATGATTAAGCGGTCAGCGAAAGCCTCTGCAATCTCTCCCATGATGGGCCGCTTCCCCTTATCTCTATTGCCACCACAGCCGAACACACACCAAATATTTCCGCTAAAGTGATCTCTGAGTCCCTTCAAGGCACTGCGCAGGCCGTCTGGCGTATGCGCATAATCAACCATCGCTGTTATCTCTTCAAAATCACCGATTATTTCCATGCGGCCATCGACAGAACTTAACCCTGATACGAGTTCGCACAACTGCTCGATATCGATGGCTCTTTTCTTCGGTAGATAATTGATTAACGTAGTGATCACCGCCAACAAATTACTCACATTGAAGTAGCCGAATAACTTACCCTTTACGATGCCAGCACCAATCGGAGTTACTATGCGAGCCTCGAATCCTTGCCGAGTTAACGACAAAGACTCGGCATAGACCGTTGCCGCCGAATTCTTAAGACTATAGGTGCACACATCCACGCTAGAAGCTATGGCGTTTATGACCGACAAAGCATAAGGATCATCAAGATTTATAATCGCTCGACTTAGCCCCTCAGTGGTAAATAATTTTTTCTTGTTATTACCGTAAGCTTCCATACTCTCATGATAGTCGAGATGGTCACGTGTGAGATTCGTAAATATCGCGGTATCGAACTTAACAGCCTTTACTCGGCGCTGATGCAGACCAACAGAAGAAACCTCCATAACTACAGGATCGATTCCATTTTTAGCCATCTCTGCTAATGCCATTTGTGTAAAGACAGGGTCAGGTGTCGTTAATTGAGTCTCTTTTAGCTCGCCGTAAACTCCATAACCGAGAGTGCCCATCGTGCCGCAACTAAAACCAGAGTTGGCAAGCGCCTGCGCAATGAATTGGCTACAGCTAGTCTTTCCATTGGTGCCGGTGATGCCTATAACACTCAATCGCTTACTCGGATGAGAATAGAATCTGGCAGCAATCTCACCCAGCTTGGCAGATAAATTGTCTATAGCTATAACAGCGACATCCTTAATAAGTCGAACGCCTTGCCATTTCCCGCCGGACTCTGCTAATACTGCGGCAACGCCCAACTCAACTGCCTCATCGATATACTCACGCGCATCATGATTGTTACCGAAACAAGCTAGAAAAAGATCGCCCTTTTGTAGCAAGCGACTATCCATTTGAATGCCAGTGGCAACTACATTTACTGCTAACGGAACTGGGTCGGGCAAGCTAACCAGACCATTTATGAGGTCGAGTAAGATACCATTTGAATTCAGTTGTTCTGCCGTATTCATTTTAGAGTGAGCTCAACTCCCTAGATGCGTCTTCCGGTAAATCGTCCGGAGCGATATTCAAGATCCTCATAGCACCAGAGGCGACACGGGAAAATACCGGCGCCGCAACTTGCCCACCATAGTGCTCGTCGCCTTTCGGCTCGTTGACAATAACCACGATGACCAGCTTCGGATCACTCGCCGGCACAAGACCAACGAAAAGTGAGTTGTGTAAATTTTCTTCGTAGCCGCCGTGCTCGCTCACTACGTGAACAGTTCCGGTCTTACCAGCAACGCTATAGAAAGGTACTCTTGCATCGCGGGCCGATCCACCACGTTCAGGATCGACAACTGTTTCCAGCATCGCTAGCACTTGATTACTGATCGTCTTGTCGATAACTTGTTCTCGACGCAATGCCTGCAGGCTAGCTTCGTCTAATTTCAACAGGGAAACCGGCTTCCTAATGCCAGCGTCGGCGATGACAGAATAGGCCTGCGCCAGTTGCAATGCTGTGGTTGAAAGACCGTAGCCGAAAGAGAAGGTCGCAGTCTCGATACGACTCCAATTGCGGTGATTTGGTAACACGCCACCTTGTTCGCTTGGAAAACCCGTGCCGGAAAGCTGGCCCATGCCTACACGTTCCAAAACATTCCGAATCGCATCCGGCCCAATTTCAAAAGCGATTTTTGTCGCACCAATATTGCTAGACTTGGTAATGACACTAGTTAGATCCAAGGTCCCATAATTAATAATGTCCTGGACCTCATTGCCATTAACCATCATCCAACCGGGGCTAGTCTCTATCACCGTGTCTGGCGTATACATGCCAGATTCCAGTGCGGCAGTCACAGTAAATGCTTTGATCGGCGATCCTGGCTCGAATACATCGGTAATCGCACGATTACGCAAAATACTGAAATCATTAAGATTTTTACGATTGTGCGGATTATAAGAAGGCTGGTTCGCCATTGCTAAAACTTCGCCAGTATCTACGTCCAATACCACTATCGAAGCAGACTTCGCACGGCGCGTAACAAACTCTTCCTTTAATTCTTTATAGGCCAAGTTTTGCAAGCGGAAGTCGATGCTTAACTCTAGATTCTTTCCTGGCTGCGCCGTTTCAATAGTATTCAATTCTTCGATGATGTGGCCACGCTGGTCTTGTATGACCTGCCGTCTTCCAGGCACACCCTTGAGCCACCCGTCATAGCTAAATTCTAAACCTTCCTGCCCAACATCATCGACATTGCTGAAACCGACTAGATGAGCGGCTACCTCGCCCTGCGGGTAAAACCTTTGGTATTCCTGTTGCTCGTAAACACCGTCGATGCCCAAAGCTAGAATTCTTTCAGCCTCAGCAGGTGCAAGGCGCCTTTTTACATAGAGAAACTTTTGACCACTGTTTCTCTCCATGAAAGCAAGCAGAGAATCAGAATCTAACCCCAACTCCATTGCTAGGCGCTCGATCACAGAATGCTGATCACCTATTTCCTGAGGATTCACCCAGATCGACTTGACCGGCGAACTCACCGCCAACGGCTCACCATTTCTATCCGAAATCAATCCTCGATTCGCGACCAAAGGTACCGTGCGAATTGTTCGAATATCACCCTGGCCCTGCAAGAAGTCGCGATCAACGATGTGCAATGTGCTCACTTGCCAACCAATGGCGAGCACACAAAGAAACATAAGGAATAGCACTAGGTACAGTCGCCACTGCTCTATAAGTGAAGCTGATTTAGCGCTGCTCATGATTCACCATTACAATTTTGGCGATATCCGGCACTTCCATCTGTAGTTGCTCGAATGCTTTCTGCTCTATTCGACCTTCAACACCGAATGTACTCTGCTCTATTAGTAGCTGACCCCATTCCACCTCTAAACCGTTCGCCTCATGACGCAGCACTTGAAGCTCATTAAAAGCGAATCGATTTTCATGAGTTGTAGCTACTACCGATAAGCCAGCGACTAGCACGAACGTCAGTGCAGCGAATAAGGCGAATGTGACTCGAGTTCTTACGCCCGCCCACTCTAAAACAGAGAGTTCTTTCGATACTTCCTCGCTCTTCTTTTTATTCTTTTGTATGCTCATATCTCACCGCTTTCTGGGTATTGCTTATTGAGCGATCTTCTCTGCTACTCGCATTACCGCGCTTCTTGACCTTGGATTTCGGTCCACCTCGAGCGCGCTGGCCTTGATTCTCTTTCCTATCGGGCTTAGTTTCGGGCTTAACATATCCTGTGGTATCGGCAGATCTCTTGGATAGCTATCTCCTTTTGCCTGCTTTGCAATAAACCTCTTAACCATTCTATCCTCTAAGGAGTGGAAGCTTATAACAACAAGCTTGCCTCCCACCTTAAGCATCTTCAATGCCTGCTCTAAGCCTCTCTCTAACTCGCCTAGCTCGTCGTTTATGAAAATTCGAATTCCCTGAAACGCCCTCGTAGCCGGATGCTTATCTCGCTCCCATGCCGGGTTCGCTTCTTTAATAATCTCCGCCAATTCGCCGGTTCTGGTAATACGTTTCTCTGCGCGCTCCAGAATGACTCGGCGCGCCATGCGTCTGGAATGTCGCTCTTCGCCGAACTGATACAACACGTCAGCTATCTCTGTCTCTGCCGCGCTATTGATCCATTGTTCGGCACTCTGCCCCACATCAGGATTCATACGCATATCGAGCGGACCATCGCGGAGAAAGCTAAATCCTCTCTCTGCATTGTCTAGCTGCGGAGAGGAAACACCTAGATCGAATAAGATGCCGTCAACTCCCTCACTCAGCCCTAGCGCAGTTAACTGCTCCTCTAAATCACCGAACGGCGCATGAGCGATCTGCAAACGTTCATCTTTCTCTCTAATTATTCTCGCGGCTTCGATCGCCTCAGGGTCTTTGTCGAAAATAATAAGACTGCCATGGGCTCCTAGATTCTCAAGAATTAGCCGGCTATGTCCTCCTCTCCCGAATGTTGCATCTACATAGCTCCCATCTTTACGGATTGAAAGCGCATCGATAGCTTCCGCAACCAATACCGTTTCGTGAGCTGACTCGCCGGTCATACATTCAACCTAGAGCGCCAAGGAGCGCAGTTTATCTGGCAGCTCGCCTTCCGTTGCCGTTGCCGATTCCGCTAACCACTGATCGCGCTGTTGATTCCAGTTATCCTGACTCCAGATCTCAAGCTTCTTGCCTTGACCAATAAGACACACGTGCTTTTCTAGCTGCGCATATTGACGCAGCTCTTGCGGGAGCAACACACGGCCACTGCCGTCAAGCTCTAAGTCATTGGCATGGCCGATAAGAAGGTGTTTGACACGCTGGGACTTTGGATCAAAACTCGAGAGGGATTCTATTTCACGCTCAATGTGCTCCCACTCGGAAAGTGGATAGAGCAAAAGGCAACGATGGTTTGTGTCGATAGTAACTACTAAATGCCCCAAGCACTGCTCTGAGAGCTGCTCACGGTAACGCGACGGCATAGCCATGCGACCTTTTGCATCTAGATTGATAGTATTTATGCCGCGAAACACGTGTTGTCCCCATTATTAGTGCAAGTAGTGTCGCAGGGTTGATTCCTTCAATTCCCACAAATCGACAGTTCTTTCCACTTTTCGCCACAAAGAAACACTATAGAGGCTGTATTGCGTCCGCGCAAGGCTTATTTGCCTGATATTTATAGGGAAAGTGCGGGAACGTGTCGCTAAAAGTGGGGAAAATGTCGCTAAATCACAGAAAAAGAAAAGTCTATCCTGAGTGAATACAACTTAATAGCATCCTTACTTAAAGTGGATTATTAAGAATCTTTAGATTTTTTACAAAATGGGGAAAAATAAAGCGAGCCAGCCTATAAGCCGGGTTCTGTCGAGGACAATTATTCATCTACGACCTGTGTCGCCACAGGTCTTTAGCGGCCTACCCGAACCCAATGCGAGCAGCATCTGTGGATTCCTATTTGGCCTTGCTCCGAGTGGGGTTTACCTTGCCACGAACTGTTACCAGTCGCGCGGTGCGCTCTTACCGCACCATTTCACCCTTACCTCACTGCCCGAAAGCTTTGAGGCGGTATACTTTCTGCTGCACTAGCCGTGGGTTTACACCCCCCAGGCGTTACCTGGCACTCTGCTCTATGGAGCCCGGACTTTCCTCTGTCGATTTCCTCGTAAATCGATAGTCGACAAACGAAGAGCTAAAGACAGCAATTGCCCGGCTGACTCGGGAGGGGAGATTAAAGGAGAAACTCATCGGTTACAACTGATATTCGCTGACAGCCTAATCCTCGCTGTCGACAAGCTCCTTTAGCGCCGCCTCATACAGAAGATTCTTACGTGCACCACTTATCTTGCTTGCCAGACTGACCGCCTTCTTCATCGAAACTTCTGACTTCAGCAAACGCACAATATCCATGGCCTGCTCATGCCTGCGCGCTTCCTCGAGCCGCTCATCGCTGCCAGCCACGATGACGACGAATTCACCCTTGATCTGATTTGCATCGCCGCCAAGCCACTCAACACATGCCGCGGCCGTACCAAGAAAATGCGACTCAAAACGTTTAGTCAGTTCTCGGCCGATAAATATCAAACGCTGCTCTTCGAATGCTGCACCCATATCCATTAGGCTTTCCATGATTCTGTGAGTCGACTCATAGAACACCATCGTGCGCTGCTCCTCCACTAAACCCAGCAACCTTTTCTGTCTCGCGGCTGCCTTGCTGGGCAGAAAACCTTCGAAAGTAAATCTATCAGTTGCGAGCCCAGAAACACTTAACGCCGACACCAGTGCACTTGCACCCGGAATGGGGATAACGGAGAGTTTTTTCTGGCGCGCCAAACTAACCAGCTTGTAGCCGGGGTCAGATATCAACGGGGTTCCAGCATCCGATATCAATGCAATCGAGCTGCCGGAGACCAATTTATCGAGGATTCGATTTATAGCGCTGTCTGCGGAAAAATCGTGATGGGAAACTACCGGAGTGCCGACTTGTATACTCTGCAGCAACTTTTGACTGTGCCGCGTATCTTCTGCAGCTATAAGGTCCACGGAATTCAGAATTTCAATCGCCCTTCTTGAGATATCATCTAAATTCCCAATGGGCGTAGCGACAATATACAACGTACCGGGTTCACTCATTGGCTAAGCATCTCAATCAACTTATCTCTTTGGCGAGTATCATTCGGGCACTACTATAGCGAATAAATTGCTGTCCCTAGTGAACTGTATTAGTCTTTAAAAACTAGCGCACAACTTAGCAGACAAAGCCCACTACACAAAGATGAAATTAGCCCCTCTCCTTTTAGCCCCTATGCGTAAAACAAGATTGCTGCTGCTATTAATTATTTTGCAGTCATGCGGCTCGACCACCGATATCTCCGAGGAATCTGCACCCGATTTTGATCCACAAGGCGCCTCAATTGATGAACTGCTTCGGGCGGCAGAAAATACGGCGGGTGTTGAATCTGCCGAACTGCGCGTTCTGGCATTAGAGGCACTAATTGAAGAGGGCAATCTTGATCGAGCTGCGCGGCAACGGGCCCTTCTAAATAATCTAGCGAACTATCCCGAACATCTGCAACTTCGAGCATCCTTACTAGACGCAAGACTTGCGCTGAATACGGATCGAATCGCAGATGCTTTAGCCATACTGTCATCCACAGATACCGCAGGTTTGGAGAGTCGACCCGAGCTGCTACAAGAATACCTACTTCTTCTCGGGCTTGCCTATCAAGAAAACGAGCAGTATGGAGATGCACTGTCTGCCTATTTGCGGCTTGGCAACGCTAACGAAAATAACCCAAGGGCGAATATCAGCGTCCACAATGAAATCTGGGACGCTATCAACAGCTTCTCCTTAGTACAGCTCAACAACTTCGCGAATACTGCAGACAGCTATCAGTCACGGGGCTGGGTCGAACTTGCCCGCGTCGTAACATCTGAGGCATACAGCATACGCTCTCAGCTAGATGCCATCACCCAGTGGCGAAGAATATGGAGCCAACATCCCGCAGCCCAGCAACTACCGCTGCAACTAGAAAAGCTAGAGCAGGCCTGGGAACAGAGACCGAAACACATCGCTCTCATACTACCATTGCAAGACTCTGCTGGGAGGGCGATTCAGGAAGGCTTTCTGAGCGCCTACTATGCCGCACTCGACGTCTCTCGGGATGTGCCCAGAATTTCAGTTTTCGATAGCAGCAATCAAACTGCTATATACCTGCTTTATGATGCCGCCGTTGCCAGTGGTGCCGACCTCATAATCGGGCCGCTCTACAAGCAGCTGGTCAATCAGCTTCAACAACTACATGAATTACCAGTGCCTACCCTCGCTCTTAATTATGCCGATGAAAGCAACAGTAGTTCTACTAACCTCACTCAATTTGGACTCGCACCCGAAGACGAGATCGAACAAGCAGTCGAATTGGCCTGGCAGGCCGGACATAGAAATGCTGCGATAATTACTCCTCAATCTAGCGACTATCAGCGTCTACAACAGGCCTTCGCAAACAACTGGACAAGCAGAGGCGGCAACTTAGTTTCACAGTCGACGTTCAGTGGTGACAATGACTACGCTGCTGTTATTAAGCGCCTGATAGCTATCGATTCCAGCGAACAGCGCAGAGACCGGCTAGTGCAACTGCTGCCAAGGTCTAGCGTGGAATTCACGCCGCGGCGCCGCCGCGACATCGACTTCATTTTCCTTATCGCAAATCCAAGAGAGGGTCGACAGATAAAGCCTACCCTCGCCTTCTACTTCGCAGGCGACATACCCGTCTACGCCCTGCCTTCCATCTATGATGGCCTAGATAATCAAAGCGCTAATCAGGATCTAAACGGCATTATATTTACAGATGCACCTTGGATCTTAGCCAACTACGACCCCTTAAAATCCAATACCGCATCTAGCTTGCGACCCGCTCAAGGGCCGGTACAACGCTTCCGAGCTATGGGCATAGACAGTTTTCGCCTGTATTCTCGCCTCCAACAATTTGACGAGGAGGACATTACGTCACTGCGCGGTGCCACCGGTATTCTCACCATGGATGACAACGGTCGCATTCACCGTCGCCTGGAAGTTGCTCGCTTCGTCGATGGAAAAGCCACATTGCAAGAGAACCCGGACGGTGCTTCAGACTAAACCCCCTCCCCGACAGCTGTATCCCAAAGGATGGAGCACCAATGTTTGGACGATCCATCAATAGCCAAGTCTTTGGCAAAGCTCAGGAACCTAAGGCGCGCGCCATCTCCATTCTCAAAGCCTGAAGCTGCTTTGTAGGAACTATCGATCTCGCCATGGTGAGATCGATCTAATCATGACCGATTCCAACACCTTGGTATTCGCAGAGGTTCGCTATTGTTGCAGCGAGCATTTCGGCGGCGCATTAAACTCCGTAACAAGCATTAAACAGAAAAAGATTCGCCTTACAGCAGCCCCCTATCTGCAAGCTCATCAGCAACTGCAGTGCGGCCGCCGCTTCGATGTAATAGGCCTAACACATGCACCTAGAGATCGTGTTCATGCCGCGGGACTTCGCTTTGATTGGATTAAGAATGCATTTTACTGAAACTTTCACCGGGTATTGCCAGTCATATTCAAATCTAGCTAAAGAAAGCACCCCAAAACGATAAATATTGCCGCACTAGCGGCCGATAGATAAGAATACTTTTTATTTCACGAATTTGTTTCATGATGAAAATCACAGGGTAATTATTTAAATGGAATTAGCAGATCGGATCGGCCAACATTTTCAAGACAGCATTGCCGTTAAGCAGCAGTCGCTTGAAGTACTGATCGAACCTATTCATCGAGCCGGCGAGGCTATGGTGAATAGCCTCCTAAACAATGGCAAGATACTCAGTTGTGGAAATGGGGGCTCTGCAGGTGATGCCCAGCATTTCTCGGCGGAGCTACTAAACCGCTTTGAAAAGGAACGGCCAGGGCTGCCAGCAATGGCGCTAACAACAGATAGCTCAACCCTGACCGCAATAGCAAACGACTACAGCTATGAAGAAATTTTCTCAAAACAGGTAAGCGCACTCGGCCAGGCGAGCGATGTATTGCTCGCCATCTCAACCAGCGGAAATTCTGCTAATGTTGCTGCCGCTATGAAGGCCGCACAGGAGCGAAAGATGCTGACAGTGGTGCTGAGTGGTAACGATGGTGGATTGATGACGGGCCTGCTCGGGAATCAAGACATTGAAATACGCGTGCCTTCCAACCGGACTGCGCGCATACAAGAAGTCCACTTGGTAGTTATTCACTGCCTATGTGATTTTATTGATACTCAACTATTTGGAGGTGACGAATGATGAAACTGACGTCTCTAAAAAAACTTTTACCCCTAGCAACTGTTCTTCTTATAACTTCCTGTACTGCAATTCTGATAGAGACTACTGGTGAGCAGGGAATTTCTGAAGACCCGACGGAGAGAACCGCTGGCGCCCGCGTTGAGGATCAATTGATCGAAACCAAAGTGATCGTCAACATGAAATCACAGGAATCAGAATTTAGAAAGGCTAATTTCAATGTGATCAGCCACAACGGCGTAGTTTTATTAGTGGGCCAGGTCGCTTCAAATGAGCTGAAGAACAAGGCGAGCGAGATTGCGAGTCAAGCCAGCACCAAGATAAAGCGCATCCACAATGAACTGGAAGTTGCCGGCAAGACCAGCCTGATTGCGCGCAGCAACGATACTTGGATAGCAACCAAGGTACGCACTCTCATGCTGACGAACAGCGGCGTTCCGTCTGGACAGGTTAAAGTGATAGCAGAAAACGGAGCAATATATCTGATGGGCTTGATCGATCAGAGCAAAGGCGACAATGCGGCGCGCTTAGCGCGCAATGTGTCGGGCGTGACCAGAGTGGTCAAGGTTTTCGAATACATCAACTAGGCACGCAGCCCTAATCCAATTTACTTAACGACCCTCAGTGCGGGCTTCTTTCCTATACTAGATGGCTTAGAACCCGAGCCTTTCCTTATACCCGAATCGTCAGTCCCCATTGGGCTTGGCGGCTTCGGTAGGTTCGCGTCTGAATCGAAGATCATTCCCTGACCATTCTCTTTCGCATAGATACCCATTACTGCCGAGATTGGCACATAAACCCGTTTGGGAATACCAGCAAAGCGGCCATCGAAATCGACAGCCTCGCTACGAATAAATAAACTCTGAACAGCAGAAGGGGAGATATTGAGGATGATCTGACCATCCTTGACATGTTCCTGCGGCACCTCCACATTATCCGCGAAGGCATTCACAAGAATATAAGGAGTACAGTCGTTCTCTATGATCCAGTCGTAGAGCGCCCTAACTAAATGCGGCCTGCTCGAACTCATGCTCATGGTGAATTCCTCGCTCTGGGTGAAGCTCAGACCATTTCTTTTTCTTGCTCGGAGAAACTCTCTAGAACTGACTCTCTTTCGAACAGACGCTCTCTGTATTCTAGCAGTGGCTTAGTAGTTTTGTTTTTTGGCAGGTCTATGCCCATTATTGGAAGACGCCAAAGGATCGGTGCAACACAGCAATCGACGATAGTGAATTCATCACTCATGAAGAACGGCTTCTCACCGAAAATTGGTGCAATAGAAAGCAAGCTTTCACGCAATTCCTTACGCGCCTTCTCGAGTGCTGCAGTCGTTCCCTTTCCAGCCATTAGTGCATCGACCTTGCCACACCAGTCCTGTTTGATGCGGTAGATCCAGAGCCTACTTTCGGCGCGCGCTACTGGGTAGACAGGGAATAGAGGTGGATGAGGAAATCGCTCATCAAGATATTCCATCATGATGTCTGCCTCATACAGCACTAAGTCTCTATCAACCAAAGTCGGTAGTGTGTTGTACGGGTTGAGGGAAGCCAGATCCTCAGGCTTGCTGTCAGGGTCTACGTCGATCGTCTCGACAGTCACGCCCTTCTCTGCCAGAACGATTCTAACCCGATGGCTATAGTGACTCTTGCCATCGGAATAAAATGTCATTGAAGATCTTTTTGCTACTACACCCATATCAATCCCTTTAATCCAATCTGTTTGTTTTTAATATTCTTGCCGACTGCATTGAAGTCACGTCATCCGCGACCTCGCTAGACAGATACTTGTTAATGGTAGTCCTTACTAAACTCTCTTCCTAGCAACGTTGTTAGGACATAGAGAATTCCCAGAAATACTAATACCCAAAGACCAATCTCTTGGCGCCTGGATCGAATGGGCTCACCCACGTAATAGAGAAAATTCACTAGATCAGCGACCGTAGCATCAAACTCTGCAGGGGATTGCGCACCTGTTCCTTCTACATGCTGTAATTCACAGCGCGAAGGGTCCGGGTCCCCATGAGAATCGCAGACCACATCACCCTGCAATTCATGCAGGACATTTGGCATCGCAACGTTGGCGAATATCTTATTGTTCGTACCAAAGGTTTTCGTGTCGTCCGCATAGAAGCCTTTAAGGTAGCTATAAAGCCAATCGGGTGTTCGCACGCGGCCAACCAGTGTCAGATCGGGAGGCGCTGCTCCAAACCAGCCTTGAGAGTCTTCGTTCGCCATAGCGTTTACGATCAGATCGCCGATCAAGGAGCCATCGAATATCAGATTCTCTACAACTACTTCCTCGGGAATCTCTAGATCTTCGGCGGTTCTCGCATAACGTTGGTAACTGAGTTCGTGGCAGCTTGCACAGTAGTTCATGTAGGTCTTGAAACCACGTTGCAATGAACCCTTGTCATCGAAGTCAGTCTCAACATGCTCGAGATCGACATTCGCCTCAGCTGCTTCGGCAGTACTGGTTAACATCAACGGTACGACCACCAAGAATATAAGCAGTAAAATAGACCCGATTAGCTGTGGAATCGTAATGAAACGACCCGTCACTCTTTCCGGTGGCTGCGCCGTCTTCTCTTTACGCGTATACCAGGGCATAGCGAAGAAGAACGCGAAGTAGACAATCGTCATGATTTGCGCGAGCAGAGTCTTTCCAGGACTTACCGACTGTGTGCCAAGCACGCCTAGAATAAGAAACGAGACCACAAAGAGCAACAGCGCTACCCGACTATAAGTGCCCTTATATCGCATAGATTTAACCGGGCTCTTATCCAACCAAGGCAGTACGAAGAGAATAGCGATAGCACCAAACATGACTAACATTCCCCAAAACTTCGCATCTATGCCAAGTAAAGGATAAGTCACGGCGCGCAACATGGAATAGAACGGCGTGAAGTACCACACTGGCGGCACGTGCTCCGGAGTCTTAAGCGAGTTCGCTTCCTGGAAGTTGGAGAGCTCTAAGAAGTAACCCCCCATCTCTGGAGCGAAGAATACAATCGCACAAAACACGAATAGGAATAACACGACACCTGGCAAATCATGGTACATCGTGTAGTACGGGTGGAAAGGAACGCCATCGACGGGAATGCCGTCCGGCCCCTTATTCTTCTTGATATCGATACCGTCTGGATTGTTCGAACCCACTTCGTGAAGCGCAAGCAGATGTAGCACAACCAGAGCAATCAACACGATCGGCAGTGCGACAACGTGTAAGGCAAAGAACCTGTTCAGCGTAGCGCCAGAGATGAGATAGTCACCTCGCACCCACACCAGTAAGTCATCACCGATAACGGGAATAGCACCGGCTAGAGAGACAATAACGTTCGCTCCCCAATAGGACAGCTGACCCCAAGGCAGTACGTAGCCCATAAAGCCTTCCATCATCAGTACGAGATAGATAGCCATGCCAAAAACCCAGATCAATTCTCTCGGCTTCTTATAGGAACCGTACATTAGGCCACGAAACATATGTATGTAGACGACTACGAAGAATGCCGATGCTCCGGTCGAATGCAGGTAGCGCAATAGCCACCCCCATTCCACGTCGCGCATGATGTACTCGACTGAGGCAAATGCCGCTTCGGCGCTAGGCGTGTAATTCATGGTCAACCAAACGCCAGTCACTAGCTGTATGACTAGCACCACCATGGAAAGTATGCCGAAGTAATACCAGAAGTTAAAATTCTTAGGCGCGTAGTACTCACTCATATGAGTTTTCCACGTACGCACTATAGGCAGTCTTGCATCTGTCCAGCCAACAAGACCGATCATGGCACCCATAAATCGTCCCGGCTTTGCCGAATCACTTGCATTATTGTTTGTATCGTTCATTACGCGTTGTCCTCATCTATACCAATTACGAGGACATCGTTTCCCTCGAAGGAGTAAGGTGGCACTTCCATGTTTCGAGAAGAAGGCGATCCACTGTACACACGTCCAGCAAGATCAAAACGCGACCCATGGCACGGACAGAAGAAGCCACCACGCCACTCAGTATCGAAAGGTTCGGGCTTCAACTCGATATGAGGAGTCGGCGAACAGAAAAGATGCGGACATAAGCCGACTAAAACCATGACATCGGGAGTGCGCGATCGGTACTCATTCTGAGCATAGCCAGGCTGTTCAAGCTCTTCAGAATTGGGATCCGTTAAACGATCCGGGTCTTCATTCAATGCGCTCAGTATTTCGTCCGAACGCTTGACGATGAATATGGGTCTACCACGCCAGGCTGGTATAGGACCTAGCATCTCACCATCCTGCAGGCGACTGATATCTATTCTAACTGGTGCGCCAGCAGCTCTTGCTTTGGCACTCGGATTCCAAGATCCGACAAAAGGGACCGCTGCCCCAACAACTCCGACGGCACCTACAACCGAAGTTGATCCCACTAAAAACCGTCTACGGCCAGCATTTTTACTGTCGTCAGTCACCGTAAAACTCTCCTTGAGAACAAGCTTATAAATTGAAATGTCCCTGCATTTGAGGGATACGCGACTAATCGACCGCGAGTTTGAGCGATGCCGCCATGGCGGGTCGGCAAAGCGCGTGAATGTTAGTCAATTTTGCATTTTTTAGCAAGCGGGGATAGGGTCTAAACCTATCCTATGCTGTTGAAAATAGAGAGGAAAAATATATTTTTACAGGCAAAAAAAACGCCGAATTCGAACACGAAATCGGCGCTTTTTGGGTCGATCATCTTAACGCTTTGAAAACTGCGGCTTCTTTCTCGCCTTGCGTAGACCGACCTTCTTTCGTTCAACTTCACGCGCATCACGTGTTACGAACCCTGCCTTACGCAGCGTCGGCCTCAGTTCTTCGTCATACTGCATCAGGGCGCGAGTGATTCCATGTCTGATAGCGCCGGCCTGACCGAAGCTACCACCGCCACGTACAGTGATCTTAATATCGAATTTCTCAACCATCTCAACCAATTCTAGCGGCTGCTTGACGATCATACGAGCCACTTCACGACCGAAGTAACCGTCTAGAGTGCGACTATTTATCGTAATCGCACCGCTGCCGCTAGTAAGAAAGACTCTCGCTGTTGAGGTCTTGCGTCGGCCAGTACCGTAATATTGAGTGCTAGACATGAATTAGGCGAACCTCTTTAAAGTTGAAGTGTCTGTGGTTGCTGCGCCCCGTGCGGGTGCTCAGTACCAGCGTAGACTTTGAGTTTCTTAAACATCGCTCGACCCAGAGGACTTCTAGGGAGCATACCCTTAACGGCCAATTGAACGACACGTTCTGGCGCTTTATCGAGCAACTTCTCGAAAGGCATCGATTTCAAGGCACCTGGGAAACCAGAGTGAGAGTAATAGATCTTACCTTTGGCCTTGTTGCCGGTTACTCTCACCTTGTCAGCATTAATAACAACGACAAAATCGCCTGTATCCACGTGAGCCGTGTATTCGGGCTTATGTTTTCCGCGAAGGCGAGTCGCTATTTCAGTAGCCATACGGCCTAGAGTCTGGCCTTCGGCATCTACGAGTAGCCATTTCTGGTCTACTTCGTTAGGTTTTGCGCTGTAAGTCTTCATTATTCTGTCGTTAGGCTTTGCTTTAAGGAGCGCGAATACTACCGGAGCGATGCCCAATACTCAAGCGAATTTAGGCCCAGAATGTAGATTTTTCGTGGACTGCACAATAGTTGCCTAGCTACCGAATACCGGCACTCTTCAAGACAGAGGCACGATTACGATTTTACTAGTTAGCGATGTCCTCCCTTGGTCCCGATGGTACATGCTAGTTTAGTGCCTATGCCAGCTAGCCCTATGCCAAGTGCTGATCTCCAAGGTACGCCTCAGATTGCATCTCAATCAGCCTAGATTCAGTGCGCTCGAACTCGAACCGAAGATTTTCACCGGTATACAGCTCAAAAATGGGCACTTCGGCTGCGATAACGAGCTTTACCCTTCTGTCGTAGAGCTCATCGACTAGGCTGATAAAGCGCCGCGCGCTATCACTCGCGTTTTCTTCCATCTGAGGGACGCTAGATAGAATTACCGCGTGGTAGATCTTCGCGAGTTCCACATAGTCGAAGGCGCTACGCGCACCCTCACAGATCTGCTCAAAAGCGAACCACACAACATCTTCGCAACAATATCGTGTGCCAATACGGCGCTCCAGAATCTCAATTTCCGCATCTTTATGAACATGTGAGGTCTCTGGCGCGAGTTCGTAGAAACACGCCATCAACCTGGTTTCAGTATCTGTCGTAATAGGGCAGTGATAGAGCGTAGCCTGAGTGAGACTTCGCAATCGATAGTCCACCCCACTCTGAATCGCAATGGTTTGTGTGTGTTCCTGGATGAGCGCAATAGCTGGCAGGAATCGCTGCCTCTGTAGGCCATCCTCATATAAGCGATCGGGCTCAATATTTGAGGTCGTAATTAAGATCACCTGCCGCTTGAAGAGCGCCTCCAGCAAGCCGGCTAGAATCATGGCATCGCCGATATCGCGCACGAAAAACTCGTCGAAGCACAAAACACGAGACTCTGTCGCTATCTGGTCGGCGACATGCTCCAGCGGGTTTTTTTGCCCCTGTAGTGACGCTAGGTCGCGGTGGACCCTCTGCATGAAACGATGAAAATGCGTGCGCATTTTAAACTCACCAGGCAGGCTCTCGAAGAACACATCCATTAGATAGGTCTTACCGCGACCCACCCCGCCCCAGATATAGAGTCCTTGAATCAAGTCGACGGCCTGCTCGCTCGCGAACAACCGTTGCCTCAACCATCCTAGCGGCCCTGAACTGTTCAACTGCGTCTCTACAATACGCTCATACAAATGCTGCAGGTGACCTACTAAAACACGCTGTGCATCATCTGCAGTTATGGCGTTACTCTCTAGATCGAGTTGATATCGCTGTAATGGGCCCATGGTTTCAATCTGACGAAGTTCCGCCACCTATTCATTGCCTGTAAAAAAGCGCTCAGTTTCCAGACTCTGCTTGAGAATGGCAACCTCTATTCCTATACCTTCAGCTATCGGCCCATGACCATCGGGCTCGACAACGCCTCTTTTTGGCCCTGCGCCAGCAACAAGTTTGTTAAAAAAAACCCATCAACTGATGTATACTCAACGAATAAGTCTTAGGCCACAACTGGGCGACAGGCAAGATGTCTGATCAAAAAGCAATCATCGAAATATTCATGAGGCGATTAGTTAAATGATTTGGTTAACTGCAATAGCGTGTCTGGTCGTAGGAGTTGTAATTGGAGTGGTATTCTCCAGTCGCTTGAACAGCAGCGCATCGCGCGTACAAGAGTTAGAAGATCAAATTCGAGACATCAAGGACAGCCACGTGACCTACCGAGACAACGTGAGCGATCATTTCAGTCTAACCGCAGATCTCGTCCAACACATGACCGAAAGCTATCGCGAAGTTTATCAACACCTCGCTAGCGGTGCCCAGGATCTGTGCAGCAACGAAGTTGCTAGCAAATTACTTCCAGCAGGTTCCGACGCCGTGTTCGATAGCAATGAAGGCTCCGAGACTACTGGCGGACTGAATCCTCCGAAAGATTATGCAGCAAAGCAGGACCCCAGCCAGAAAGGTGCTCTTTCCGAAGAGTTTGGCATAAACAAGTCAATCTCTCATAACGAATTAGAACCCCCGAACACGCCTAAGCACTAGCCCAGAAGCCATGTCCAACCCACTTTGACCATCGAGACTATCGATACGAAGCACTAGTCTCTATCCACTATGAATTAGCAAATTATGTCTAAATACAATCTTACTCACCTCAAACAACTCGAAGCCGAGAGCATTCACATCATGCGCGAGGTTGCTGCCGAATTCGATAAGCCGGTGATGCTGTACTCCGTAGGAAAAGATTACGCGGTCATGTTGCACCTGGCACTAAAGGCGTTCTATTGAGGCAAGATCCCCTTCCCGCTAATGCATGTCGATACGACATGGAAGTTTAAGGAAATGATTGCCTTTCGCGATCAGCAGGTTGAGAAACTTGGTTTAGACATTATCGTGCATACCAATCTCGAAGGTGTGGATGCAGGCATAGGTCCGTTCACCCATGGCAGCGATAGCAAATTCGATGCGACCATCGTATGGATGGCAGAGACTCCCCTGCTGCCTGGCAATGCCTTCGATTTCAAACTGGGCAGCAAGACCGTAAGCGGCAGACTGAGTACGATGCGCAATCGCATCGATGTAAATACGCTTGAAAAAGTTCCTGCATCGGGCCTTGAACTAAACGAGATCGGTCTTGCCGAAATCAATCTCGACGAGACGGTTTGTTTCGATAGCTATAAAGATAATCGCGCGACTGGCAGCTTTATTATTATCGATCGGCTCAGCAATGTGACGGTTGGGCCCGGCATGATCGATTGCGAACGCAGTGAATCCACAAACATTATTGTTACCAAGGGAGAACGTGCGGCACGCTATGGGCAGAAACCCGCCACGATCATGTTCGTTGGTGTCTCCGGCTCCGGTAAATCCAAGCTCGCACACGGATTGGAAAGAAAACTTTTTGATCGCGGACGTGTTAGCACAATGTTGGATGGAAAGACGATACGACTCGGCATCAGCAAGGACTTGCCACACGATGCAGAAGGCCGCGCTGAAAACTTAAGGCCTAGCGCTCATATAGCAAGGTTTTTAAACGATTCGGGCGTAATTTGCTGCGCCTCTTTCGTCGCACCGCATGCCGATTCCGGAGAGCAAGCGATCAGCGTGATTGGCAAAGACAATTGCTACATTATCTAACTAAACCCGCCTATGGAAACTTGTATTCAGAGAGATCCTAGCGGGTTGTATACGGCTGCAAAAGGAACGGAGTCTACTGACATTCCCGGATTATCTTTCTCTTATAGCGCGCCGGAAGTTAAACTACTTGAGCTAGACACTAGAGCGCTTTCAGTGGATGGGTGCCTAGAGAGGGTTTTGAAAATTATGCGTGATGAAGGGATTATTTAGGCCTCTTCATCGAAGTTATACACCCCCTCAAAATCACACTGGGTTATCGATATCGATAAATTGATGATCTATGCCAAACTTCGAAGCTAGATAGCCTCCTATAGCCTGAACCCCGTAGCGTTCGGTTGCGTGATGCCCAGCCGAGAAGAAATGGATTCCCGACTCTCTCGCAATATGTACCGTAGGCTCAGAAACCTCTCCTGTTATGTACGCATCTACACCCGCGGCTACGGCTAGCTCGATATAATTTTGTGCCGCACCTGTGCACCACGCTATGGATCTGATAGGTCTAGAATTTCCTTTTATAGCGAGTGGTAGCCGGTCAAGCTTGTCTGCGATCAGAGATTTCAGTGATTCAAAATTCGTGTCTTCGCTAATAGTCCCTAAAAGGCCTATAGGGTGGTTATTCTGCTTACCTAATTCTCCATCAATTTCTATTCCTAACACCTTCGCCAGCTGCACATTGTTACCAAATTCTCGATGTACATCCAAGGGTAAGTGATAGGCAAATAGACTCAGGTCATGTTTTAGCAGCGCCTCAATTCGCGTTTTCTTAATACCCGATATCGATTGATCTTCGCCACGCCAAAAATAGCCATGATGTACCAACAAGGCGTCGGCACCTGCTTCTACAGCCGCAGTGATTAGTTCCTGACAGGCAGTTACTCCAGTTACCAGTTTTGATATTTCTTTTTTCCCTTCTACTTGCAGCCCATTCGGGCAGTAGTCTTTGAACTGCTCCGGCCGCAACACTTGTTTTAGTTCAAGTTCAAGCTCTTTCAGGCTAACTGGCATTGGAATCCACCTTTGCAACGCTGTATATTGGTTTTGCTCAGTAATAATAACACAGTGTTATGCCGATCAAATTCGGCTTTGGTCCGAGCAAGGCAGCAATTTTCAAGGCGGTATCGTGATGAGCAGCACAGGCAACCTAATCAAATATATAAGCTGGCCCGCAGTCTGTGGCATCCTGTTAGGCTTGGTAATTCTGCAATATCGGCAGATCGAAAAAATTAGCAATCAGCCCCTGCCTGTCCCAATTAGCGAATCGACAAGCACCACCCCTCTATCTTTCTCCGAAGCAATCGCCCTAGCCGCACCTGCTGTCGTTGCTATAAACGCAACTAACGTCAATATCGAATCTATTGAGCGAACTTCAGAAGACCGCGTGAATTTGTACCTCGGAGAGAGAGCAAGTCTCGGGTCTGGCGTTGTTGTCAGCGAGAGTGGATTTATTTTGACCAACCTTCACGTTGTCGACACCCTTTTCGATGCGTTCGATGCACAGGTCACGCTCAACGATGGCAGAAAAATTTCGGCAATGGTCGTGGCATGGGATGAGGCTAGCGACTTGGCCGTCCTGCATATTAATATGAACAACCTGACCCCTATCAAGATAGGCGACGAAACGTCACTGGACGTAGGCGATATCGTGTTCGCTATCGGTTACCCACGCAACATCGGCCAGTCCGTCTCGCAGGGAATTATTAGCGCGCTAACTGAAAACTCAGAGAATACTCCCGGCATCATTCAAACCGATGCGGCTATCAATCCAGGCAATTCCGGAGGCGCTCTCATTAATTCCCGGGGAGAACTCGTAGGTATAAATTCTTCAATATTCTCGGAGTCGGGCAACTTCGAAGGTATCGGTTTCGCCACTCCAGCTAGCCACGCAATCGCTGCATTTCAGGAAATGGCGGATCAAGCCGTCGAGGCTAACGCAGGTTATCTGGGCGTGATTACTGGTGAAGCACTGAACGCTCAATCGAGTCAGCTATTCTTCGGTATAGACAATATTCGCGGCATGTTAGTGGAGAGCGTCGATGAGGGTGGCGCAGCCGAACGAGCAGGCATACTACCCGGCGACGTCATCACCATGGTCGAGGAGACATCGGTAATAGATGCTCAGAACATCATGATGGAGGTTCGCAACAAAAAACCTGGCGATTCGATAGACATTCAAATCTACCGCGACGGGCAGAAATTCGTTCTACCTACTACATTGGGATTTGGCCAAGCCATAATCATCGAGCCCTAACGATTTACGGTAAGTCTCTTGCGCTTTCTAACTGTCGGAGCGTTTCCGGCGATACTCGGCAGAAAGGGCATGTGCCTCAAGGTGTTCGTCTCGCGCAATGATGGATGCGGTACCTGCCAACACATGCGCGCCCGCCTCGGAGCAATTAATAATTGAGCTTCGCTTCTGAAAGTCATACACACCCAATGCCGAAAAAAACTTCGCAGAGCCAGAGGTCGGCAAGACGTGACTCGGGCCAGCACAGTAATCACCCAAGGCCTCCGCACTGTAACGACCCATAAAAATTGCTCCAGCATTGTCGATTGAGTCTAATAATGCATCAGGATCTTCCACAGAAATCTCCAAATGCTCCGGCGCGATGAGATTGCTAACCTGCGCCGCCTCCTGTAAATCCTTTACCTGAATGAAGATACCTCGGTTACTCATCGATTCGGAGATAATCCCACGCCTGCTCATCGCAGGCAGCAATCTATCGATACTTTTCTTTACCTCTTCCAGGAAGCTCGCATCACTAGCAATCAATATAGACTGTGCTTGCTCGTCATGTTCCGCTTGAGAGAACAGGTCCATCGCAATCCAATCTGGATTCGTCTTACCGTCGCAGATGATCGTAAGCTCGGAGGGGCCAGCTATCATATCGATACCCACTTCGCCGAAGACTAACTTCTTCGCTACGGTAACGAAAATATTTCCTGGGCCAGCTATCTTATCCACCTTCTCGATCGTCTGTGTACCATAGGCGAGAGCCCCTATAGCCTGTGCCCCCCCGATGGTATACAGCTGTGTGACGCCAGCAAGAGCCGCGGCAGCAAACACGAGCCTTCCTTCCTCACCATAGATAGTGGGAACTGTGGCAGTTATTTCTTTCACACCAGCAACCTGAGCCGGGATTGCTAACATAAGCATAGACGATGGGTAATTCGCCTTTCCGCCAGGAACATACACACCCACCCGCTTCAGTGGACTTATCTTCTGACCGTAGACTGAACCGTCGACTTCTTTATAGGTCCATGAATTCTGCTTTTGCTTCTCGTGATAGGTCCTTATTCGCTCGGCAGCATGGGTTAGCGCATCGCGCTGCTCCTTGGAGATGCTACCCAGAGCTTCCTGCATCAGCTCAGGAGACACCGATAGATCATCCATTGATTCTGCGGCAAAGTCGAATTGATTCGTATATTCCAACACAGCAGCATCACCTCGAGTCTTTACCTGCTGCAGAATGTCACTAGCGATGGTAGTGACTTCGCCGGATACAATCATATCGCGCTGCAATAACTTCGCAAGACGACCCTCAAAGTCAGGCTCGGATGTATTCAGACGATTAAGAGTAATGTTGTTATTGGACATGATAGTTAGTAATAGTCAGAAGGTGAAAGTCAGGAGGTAGTTGTCTTCGAAAAAGCGTTCTTTAATTCTTGCCCACTGCGTCACCCAGTTGACCCAAAATTTCTCGTATCAGGGCATTCTTAATTTTCATCGATGCCTTGTTCACTATGATTCGCGAACTAATTTGCGCGATCAACTCGCGCGGCTCCAGACCATTAGCCTTTAGAGTTTTCCCTGTATCAACGATGTCTACAATGGCATCGGCCAGACCCATCAATGGGGCCAATTCGAGCGCACCGTTTAGTTTGATAAGATCAATCTGCCTACCCTGCTCTGCAAAATATTTCTTGGCAATATTGGTAAACTTCGTCGCTACTTTCAACCTACCTTGTACTGGCTTAGCATTGACCGGCCCTGCAGTCATCATCTGGCAGGCTGCTATCTTAAGATCCAATGGCTCGTAGAACCCCTCATCACCGTACTCAAGCAATAGGTCCTTGCCTACAACTCCCATGTCTGCGCTGCCAAACTCTACATAAGTTGGAACATCACTGCCTCTAATCACCATGAGCTTTACGTTCTCTCGATTGGTGTCGAAGATCAATTTTCGACTCTTGCTAATGTTTTCAGTTGGCACAATGCCTGCCTGCTCAAATAAGGGCAGTACTTCATCCAAGATACGGCCCTTGGTAAGGGCTATGACTAATTGATCAGAGTTCATATTGAATAGCATTTGTTTTGAATAGGTTTTTTAGAAACGAGCTCATCAGAAGATCTTCTCACAGTATAAACAGATTGCTCACACCCGTTAAGAAGGTACCCGTCGGATCGTTGCACCGAGAAGTTGAAGTTTCTCTTCGATACACTCGTAGCCGCGATCTATATGATAAATGCGGTCAACAACCGTTTCGTTTTCGGAAACTAGTCCGGCGATGATTAGACTCGCCGAAGCTCTCAGGTCTGTCGCCATAACCGGCGCGCCTTTTAATGCATCCACACCTTTTACTATAACGGTATTTCCTTCTACCGCTATATTGGCGCCCATGCGGTTCATTTCGTGAACGTGCATGAAGCGATTCTCGAAAACAGTTTCCGTGATCGAGCCCGTGCCATCTGCTATCGCATTAAGTGCGGTAAATTGTGCCTGCATATCCGTGGGGAAAGCAGGGTAAGGAGCTGTGCGCAGGGATACAGACTTAGGACGCTTGCCATGCATGTTCAATTCGATCCAGTTATCGCCTACCTTAATGTCGGCACCGGCCTGCTCCAACTTGCTAAGCACCGCTTCCAGAATATCAGGCCGCGTATCTTTAACCTTAATATGCCCGCGCGTTGCTGCTGCTGCAATTAAATAGGTGCCTGTCTCGATTCGATCCGGCATCACTGAGTAGCTACAACCGAAGAGTTCCTTCACGCCTGTAATAGTGATGGTATCGCTTCCCTGCCCCGATATAATCGCGCCCATCCTCACTAAACAGTCGGCCAGGTCTACAACCTCAGGCTCGCGCGCTGCGTTCTCGATAATGGTCACACCATCAGCCAGAGTGGCTGCCATCATGACATTCTCTGTTCCCGTTACGGTTACGATGTCCATAAAGACATGAGCGCCCTTCAGCCTTCCATCGACAGAGGCTTTGATGTAACCATCCTCCACCACAATATCCGCACCCATCGCCTGCAAAGCAGAAATATGTAGATTCACAGGCCGACTACCGATCGCACAACCGCCAGGCAATGCAACTTCTGCCTCGCCATAGCGCGCTAATAATGGACCCAATACTAAGATGGATGCCCGCATCGTCTTAACCAACTCATAGGGCGCACTAAAGTGTTTGATCGTGCTGCTATTCACTTCCACATTCAATTTCTCGTCAATTACAGGCTCCACGCCCATACACCCGAGCAGCTCTATCATCGTAGTGATATCGAACAAATGCGGTAAATTACAAATCTGCACCGTTTCGTGAGTAAGTAAAGTAGAAGCCAGAATAGGCAGAGCGGAATTCTTTGCGCCTGCAATTCGAATCTCCCCCTGAAGGCTCACGCCTCCCTTGATTAGTAATTTATCCATTAATTTTCTCGGCGGGAAGAATATGTATTCAGGAGGCCTGACTTTCAGTCACAGTCATCAAACTCATAGTGACTGCGTGAATGGCTCCACTGGTTATGTGCTCGTTCAAAATCTTGTAGATGGCTTGTTGCCGTTTTACGGCATTCAATCCTTCGAACACATCACCTATAACTGTTACAAGGTATTTGCCATCGCCGCCGTCAACGGTCACCTGACAATCGGAAAGCTCTGCATTAAGCTCAGTGGTAATCTGACTAGCGTCCAATCTAATACTCCGACTTACTTCCAGTTGTCTAACACGGCATCGATATCATCGCCATTCTGATCCATCAACGCTGAAAATTGAGTAAAATACTGCCTGCCCAAATTGATGCCAACCAAGCTTAAATTCTTAAGTTTCCACTCATCGTTTTCGTTAAGAAACATTTGATACTGCAGCTCCAGATTGGTATCACCGCCACGCAACTCCATGCGTACTATAGTATCGGCGCGCGGATCGTCATCTGCATTATTTGATGGAAGGAAGGCTAATTCTTGCCCTTCGTAGGAAACCAATGAGGCACCGTAAAAACGCGTCAACGTTGCCCTTAATATGTCTGCAAAGCGATCCTTCTGAGCGTCGCTTGCAGATGCGGCATAGCGGTTCATAACTACCACCGCGACAGCATTAAAATCTACTATTGAGTTGAGCACTTCCTCAATTGCCCCAAAGTAGCTATCTCGATCAGTAAGAAATAGCCCGCGAGATTCCTGAACCGTACTCAATAGGTTCATTACGCCAATCTCAGCAGTTTCCACAGCCGTGTATTGTTGGCCATAGCTGAGCGCTGGCAACATTCCAACAAAGGCAAGGGCAACTATGAATTTATTCAATGATTTCATTTGCTTATCCTTAATCGTTACCCTAAGCCAAGTCCTAGAACCCGCTACAGGGATACCTACAGCACCAAAGTACAGAAAATGAGCTGAATTCAGACTGAACCTCTATAGAGCAGATGGGCAGTTTACATGAAATGGGCAGTTCAATAAATTATTACTTGCAAAGCTCTCCAAAGAATCTTCTAATTGGCCGCTTCTTCTCGGCATTAAGAATACTTCGTATATGTTCCTCGACACGGTCATCATCGTTCTCGGATTTATTGGTCTAATCTGGGGAGCAGACAAATTTGTGTTTGGCGCGTCAGTCCTCGCGCGACACTTTGGGGTTTCCCCGTTGATGATAGGCCTTACTATCGTTGCCTTTGGCACGTCGGCCCCTGAGATTTTTTCTTCCGCTGTTTCAGCACTCAATGACAAACCCGAGTTGGCAGTCGGTAATGCGCTGGGCTCCAACCTTTTCAATATCGGAGTGGCTCTAGGCGTTGCCGCAATGATTAGCCCCCTTAAGCCACCTAAGTCGCTAGTCAGTAAAGAAATTCCAGCGCTGCTTCTCGTCACCTTCGTTACCGGCATTTTGTTTTTAGACCTGTTCCTTGGCGTATTCGACGCCGTGGTCTTCATAGCCATTACCATCTATTTTGGCTATAGATTATTCCGCAAGAAAGTTAAGACAGGATCGCCACCGGATCTCAACGACGAAAATATCGGCGAAGTAAATAGCCTGCAAGCTGCTGCCTATATGGTATTAGGGCTGGCACTCTTGGTATTGAGTGCAGAGGCACTCGTGGCAGCCGCCATATCTATCGCCGAATCGCTTGGCGTCTCAACGGCAATCATCGGCCTTACCGCCGTCGCTCTCGGCACGAGTCTTCCCGAATTGGCCGCATCGGTGACCTGCGTTCTAAAAGGGCATCATGACCTTGCGATTGGCAATATTGTTGGATCGAACATTCTAAATTTGCTCGCAGTACTTCCTTTTCCTGGTTTATTTGCCGCAGGCGCGATCGAACCCGCTCTCCTCTATCGAGACTTTACTGGCGTACTAATACTTACTCTCATGTTGGCCTACTTCTGCTATACAGGTGTCAAGAAGGGTAAGATGATCAGCCGATTCAATGGCGCCGTTTTCATGTCGCTCTATCTTGGCTGGTTTAGCGTCATGCTTTACCAGATTTAAACAGACTCTCTCTAAAGTAGTCTGACGCACTCGCCTAAGGTATGATCTGATCACTATGAACTCCGATTCCCCCCTCATTTTCAGTGCTCTTAGAACTATAGAGATAGAGAGCCGAGCCGTCAGTGAACTGCTCAATCGTATCGATGCTGACTTCGTAAAGGCCTGCGAGATTATATTGGCCTGCGAAGGGCGTGCAGTGGTGATCGGCATGGGCAAATCTGGTCATATTGGCAAGAAAATAGCCGCCACGCTTGCCAGTACCGGCACGGCAGCCATGTACGTGCACCCAGCCGAGGCGAGCCACGGCGATATAGGCATGATAACGGCCCATGATGTTGTACTCGCGATATCCAATTCAGGCACCACCGGGGAAATATTATCTCTGCTGCCGGTACTGAAGCGAAAAGGCATTCCTCTAGTCAGCCTCACAGGCGATAAGCAATCTGAACTGGCCAAGGCCGCATCGGCAAACCTGAATGCTGCAGTGGAAGAGGAAGCCTGCCCGCTCGGGCTAGCTCCAACATCAAGCACAACTGCTGCACTAGTACTTGGCGATGCATTAGCAATGGCCTTGCTGGAAGCTCGCGGCTTTACCCGTGATGACTTTGCCATCTCTCACCCAGGTGGAAATCTTGGCAGACGCCTCTTAGTAAAGGTACGAGATGTTATGCACTCTGGCGATGCTATTCCGAAAGTCATGACCGGCACATCTCTGCCTGAAGCATTGCTTGAAATGAGCAGCAAAGGCTTTGGCCTAACAACCATAATAGGTAAAAGCGGAAATCTTCTAGGCGTTTTCTCGGATGGAGATTTACGACGCACGATAGACTCTGGCAAGGATATACAAAAAATCACCATCGACGAGGTTATGTCGCCAAGTTTTAAATACATTGACGCCAATGCCCTTGCGGCGGAAGCCGCCAAGATAATGCAAGAGTCGAATGTATATGTGCTCATCGTTAAGAGCGAGTCTCAACCGGTAGAGGGCATGCTCAAAATGCATGACCTACTCCAGTCGAATGTAGTTTAGCCTGGATGAATTCCATGATTTTTAGTAAAAGTGAAGAACAGGCAATCGAATCTGCCAGCAAGATTAGACTATTGCTACTCGATGTTGATGGCATCCTCACCGATGGCAGGCTCTATTTCTCCAACTCCGGAGAGGAAAGTAAAGCCTTCCACAGCCTAGATGGCCACGGCATTAAAATGCTGATGCACGCCGGCATACCTGTCGGAATTATCACTGGAAGAGAATCAAATATCGTTGCTAAGCGCGCCGCCGATTTGGGCATAGATATCCTTTATCAGGGCCGCGAAGATAAAATCGATGTCCTCAAAGAAATAATTGCTAATAAAGAAATTGAAGCACACGCTATTGCTTATGCAGGAGACGACCTGCCTGACCTGCCAGTGCTACAAGCCGTTGGATTAAGCTTTTCAGTTCCTGGCGCGCACCCCGATGTAAAAAGGGCTGTAAACGCTATCACCACTCGTTCTGGCGGCGAGGGTGCTGTCAGGGAAATCACCGATTTCATCATAAACGCACAAGCCAATCACTAGCCTTTTCTCCGCGCTAGAGCCCAATGGCTCGCCCGACAATTTGGGCCACCAAAGCAGCAAATTCGTGTTAGGCTTCAACTACTTGCAAAAAATTCCAAGCGCTAAAAATTTATGCAAAGGATAGGCCTTATCATTGTTCCAGGAATAATCGCGATAGCCCTGTTCGTCGGTATAAATTCGTTTGATACCTTGAGCAATGAAGCAGACGCTCCCATTACCAACTCAAGCCTAGATTTCA
>Ga0308015_10000184_pt1 | contig 31762 bp, 35 predicted proteins | sample Neamet231_FD_203128 | JGI IMG/M metagenome (GOLD analysis project Ga0308015, IMG submission 203128) | Marine microbial communities from water near the shore, Antarctic Ocean - #231 | ecosystem: Environmental > Aquatic > Marine > Unclassified | place: Southern Ocean | collected 2014-07-28
AAAATAAATAACTAATATCTATATATACATGCGTTTGCGGATTGCAATAGCTAAAATGAAAAAAAAGTAAAATAATTTAAAATAAGCTATAAAAGCCTTATTCTATGCTATTTATAGGATAATATAGGAATATATAGTATTTAATAGGATTATCCCATTAAGGTTTAATATCCTGTAGCGTATCTATTATGGATATAGCTATTATGGATATGCTTTATTATCATTACTATTATAATATTATTGATGGTGTCTCTGGTGGTGTGCTTGTGGTGTACTTGTGGAGATACTTAGGAGATACCCTGCGTAGGCTGTGTGTGATACCTGTGTAGATACCTGTGTGTGTTTCTTTTGTTTTCACTAGAATGGGAACTTTTATAATTAAATTGATATGACCACTGCCCTGCGTCCTGCCATTGGTGTGGCTGTGCGTGGCTGTGTGTGGCTGTGATACTTAAAGAACTAGGCGTGTGCCTGTGAGTGTGTGCGTATATATAAAGAACTAGGCGTGTGCCTGTGCGTGTGGCTATGTGTGAAATAAAAAAACAGACTAGCTGAAGCACATACAATAATAAAAAGAATACGCCCACGCCACGCATAAGCAAAGGATATGCTGTCCTTATAGTTAAAAAAAGCCCTTTAAAGCCTTGCTTTCTGTACTTTTCCCACGCTTCCACAGGTTATCGAAGGGGGGAATTGACGTTCTCTATATATCAAATACCCTTTCATATTTTTTTATGAAATATTTCCCATACGCTCAGCCATACGCTTAGCCCTGTTTGGTGTCTGAACTGCCCACCTACTGTCTAACATCTCCTTACTTGCAGTGACATAGTCACTATCTTGGAGTGCTGAAAGCATACCATGAAACTTAGAAACACCATAGCTACCCATCTGGTAACACATTTCAACCACTATATGTCTAGCAGTGTCATGCACATTAGGAGATATCATTAGTAATTCTTCTGAACCTGAAACTGCTCTTGCAAAGTCTCTTTCAAATAACTTATTCCACCCTGCCATGTCAGTAGGTACTTCTTCGCCCTCTAACATTTTGTGACCAAAGCCACCTGTAAGATGCCCTTCAGTGCAGTGGTAAGTCTCCATACGGAAGCCTTCTTCTTTCTTAATCTCTGCTTTAGTTTGTTCTATATCCATCTTTGTTTTTCTCCTCTAATTCCAGTTGTGTGTTCCATAAATCTTTCCAAGTCTTTATCTAACAAGTCTTCTTTGTGTTGATTGTAAGATAATTGTTGGTCTCTATCTAAACGTGTCACCCAATAGTTTGCACAGATAGCTAATGCGTCTATAGCATCATCATGTCTAAGTGAACCTTTGTCTCTAGTAAGTCTTGTCATCTGTCTAAACAACTGATGGTCAGGCTCATTCTTAAAGTCTTCTTTAATTAGTAAATCATCTATGACTAACCTATGGCTATTCATTAAAGGCTCTAAGGTATCTATAATACGTTTCTCCTTTTGAATATTGTGTCTAACTTCCTCAATCTCACATGGGTGTATCTTAGCCATGATAGGTTTAAGTAATTGTGTTGCCATACCGTCACCAAAGTTACTCTCGATAACCACATAGTTGACATCATGTTTTCTCGCAATGTGAGATAACTGAGACATGGTATTGTCTGAATATCCACCATCTAACGAGCCAACAGCAGTCAGATATAGCACTCCATGTAACATTTTAAGCACAGCGTAAGCTGTTTTGTCCTCACCTCGCCCACTAGGGTCAATCGACATACATGTGCCTTCAAACGGAGTAAATTCTTCACTCATGTGCATAGGGGCTACAAAGTAGTCACCTTTAAGTCCTACATTAGGAATATCTGGGTCTATACCTTTCATTTGCTCTGGTGATGAAGCCCACTGTATTTTTGCAGGTGCATCTTTCCAAGTTGAACAACCTGAAGCTACTATTAAATCATTTAGTTTAAGAGGGTATCTATTTGCGTCAGACAAACTTGTATCTAACATAAATTGTAAATTAAACCCTGAACGACCATAAGAAGCTAAACGCTCCATCAAATCTACGCCATCAAACCTTTTAGGGTCTGTAGGGTCTCCTTCTTTACCTACGATAATGTCAGCAAGTTTATTTCCGTAACCAACTGCTTGTGCTTTAGTTGGTACTAATGCTGTCCATATCTTTGTCTTAAAACCTCTTTCCTCTAATGTATTGTACAATGACATTTCATTTTGAGGTGTACCTAGAAATATAATACGTCCTACTTCTGGTTTAATAATTGCATCAAATTCTTTTACAGTTTCACTTAATCTATCTCTCATAAGTTGCGTTTGGGAGTTATTCGCACTCTCAACGTCATCTGCAATAATTAAATCTGCTCTACTACCTGTTAACTGACCTGTGATACCCATAGATTTAACTGAGGGTGCATGACTGGCTGTAGCAGGTGCAACATCAAAACTAATCTTTGAATGTCTTTGGTTGTCTCTAGGAATTAGATGAGCCAGTAAAGGCATCTCTCCAATTAATCTTTGTGTAAATGTACTGAAATCATCAGCCCTACTTTTAGATGCAGATACAACTAATATGTTTCTCTGCGGATTTAATAATAATTGGTGAACGACAAACGCTGAAGTAATCCAAGATTTACCTACACCTCTAAACGCTTCGATAACTAATCTTTTTTCTTTAGCCTGTAGATAGTCTGCGATATCGTATTGTATTGGTGTTGGTTCAGGTAAGTTTAAATGCTTCCAACATAAATATAGAAAATTTTTAAAGTTCTTTAATCTATTGTCCATCTGTATCAAACGGTATGTCATCAAGAATGTTATCTTCCTTTTTAGTCAAAGGTTCTGTGCTGTAAGTTTTACAAACTTCTAAACACACTTTCATTTCTGATGCCGTTAGTTCGTCTCCTGATTTTAATTTATTGTATGCGTGAGTTACTAATAACTGTGGCAACTCTTTTATAATATTGGTTAAACTATTGCGGTCTTCCTTGTCGGTTGTACTTTTTAAAGGTACTTCCTTTGTTTCTTGACTTGGCATGTTGTCCTTTTCTTTTTTTCGGTTTTTCTCTAGGAACATAAGACTTGGCTGTTTTCATGTTCTACTGAAGAGGATTTTTTGACTGTTCTTTCATCTCTTCAATAAGTAGATTTAATAAGTCTATACTTTTTTTATTAATTGCTATGTCAGTGTGATTGTGTCTTGTATCAACACTTTCTAGTGCTTTAACTTTTTCTTTAAGTACAGCAACGATAGATAAATCAACTGTTTTAGATGAATTTTCTAACACATCTATCTTAGTCATAACTTCACCGTATTTTATAAATCCTGCTCCTATACTTCCTATAAGTCCAATCAGAACTACAATGTTAGTTAAGTTATTCTTTAGTTTATCCATGCAATCACTATGAGAATTGCTACTGCAATCATAAACGGTTTATGGTCATTCCATAGGTGTATTAATTGTGTCTTAATTATTTTTTTATCCATTTTGTAATTCCCTTATTTCTATTAATAGTTTTTGTTTTTTATAATTAATTTGTTCTAATTTTCTTTCTTTGATAACCAATGGGTCATTTGCTGTGTAAACATCTAGGTTTATATCCGCATAGATAAGTCTGTTATCAAGCATGAAATCTTGATTTAGATAAATATTCTTTGGTTTATAAAATTCTATATTTGTGTACGCAACTAACGACACCTCATCTTTAAGCATGGCATCTAGTTTAAGTAAGCTCTTAACCTCAAGATTTTTTGAGACATCTTTTACTACAACATCAACTTTATCTAATTTGTCTGATAAAGAAGCTACTTTAGTTTTCTTTTCTGTTTTTACTTTTTTGGTTTGTATGGCTTTGGTTTGTAAGGTTTTGGTTTCTTTTTCATCTGTTTCCTTTTCCGTTATTGTTTTTTTAACTTCTTCTTTTTCTTCAGTTTCTTTTTTAACCATCTGCACTACTTCTTTAGCAATGCTTTCAATAGTTTCTTCTTTTTTAACTTCTTCAATTACTTTATTAACGACATTAGTATTTACTGGATTTGAAGTTTTAACATAAACCTTCATTTCTTCTGTAAACTCTACTTCGATTTTTGTATTTTCTGGTACACCACTCTCATATATTTTCATGGCAATCTTTTCTTCTATGCCAGAAATAACGTCCCAGATTTGGTTCTCATTTAAGTCTTTAGTTCCAAGAGCCTCATTTATATCTAGTTGTTCTTGCACTGTTAAAGGAGAATAATCTTCTGTTGGAAATTCATAAAGTAACTCAGCACCTAATAAATTTACACCACTCAATGCGGTAGAACTTAAAGCACTATCATTACCTTGCCATTCCCATTCATAACTATAAGCACCAGTGCCATTATAAATTAGATTGTCATTAAAATGCTTAGAATTATTATTGTACCCTGCATCATCTATTCTTGTTGTAGTCATGGTTGCTAGAGTATTCCCATCTTTATCTTTAATAGATTGTTTTAAAATAAAACTATCCATTTCACCTTCTTTCGTCCCACAACTGAAAGCACTTGTAGAACTCTCACAATTTTGAATCGAAATACCTGAAGTTAACTGCACTCCTCCGTTGTTTTTCTCAACTGTACTTGTGTAGCTAGTCCCTGCATCATCTGTACCAGTAAGGTTTAAAAGTGAACCTGAAGCTGAGACTTTCATGTCTCTCGAACTTTCTAATTCACCATTGAATGCTTGTCCGCAATTTCCTGAAATTTGTGTTTCACAAGTAATTGTAAACCCATTGTGCGTAGAATTGTTTCCTAAATTACTTGAAGTTGTACTGACACCATCAATGTTAAAATTATCTTGTGAAGATGATGTTGTCCCTGCGTTTGGCAGAATGTTTGTAGTATAAGCTGTATCATTTTCGTCTGTTAATCCTACGGAACTAGCGAACCAACTTAACATTAACCAAAGGAATACTCCTAAGACTATGATTATTCTCATTTTATTTTATCCATATGATAATAAATACGACCTATAACTTTTTCAAACCCCATTAACTCTTGCTGTATCATGTGTACTAAAACTTGGATTTCCACGAGTGTGATTACAACCCATGTGCTAAGTCCCATAAGAATTGTTCCAAGCAAAGCAATTAATGCTGTGTTTGTTTTTCTGTTCATTATCTAACTATGATTGGTTTTAATTTTTTTATTTTAATTGTTTTCTTTTTCTTTTTTTCTAACTCCACCCATTTTTTATAGGTAGGCATTTGATAATTATATTTCTCTGCAATTAATTTTAAACTTTCTTTTCCAATTTTCCCATCTGTAGGACATGGAGTTCCTGCTGATAAAAATGCTTCCCATACTCTTTTATCTTGGCAAAGGATTGCGATTGAAGCAACTTTCATTCCTACATTTCTAAGTGCTGTAGATAAAGCTATAAGTTCACATGTTCGGTCAACGTAACTTTTTCCGCCACTCACTCCAATAGAAAATGTTTGAATACCGCCAGACAAAGCCATTGCACAATTATTTGATGTGTTCATGCTTGGTGCAGAAGATGTATAAGGTGCTGACTTCATGTTTGAAGTAGATGTTGAATTTGTTGTAGATGTTGATGTGCTTCCGCTTTCGTAAGTTGTTGCACCACCTGTGTAACTTCCTTCTATTGCAGTATTTGAACCACTAGAATTTGTTTGATTTCCAACTGCATTTGCAACTGTAGATGTAATTAAACCTATCCACATAATAACTAACGCACTGTAAATTATTCGGTTCATTTTTTCTTTTTTTTCTGTTGGTTGATGTCAAAATTCATAACTGCTTCTACTTTTTCATTTAATCTGTCAAAAAATTCAAATACGGTGATAAAAATTTTATCTATTATTCTCATTAATTGCTTTTCTGTATTAAAAAATTTTTAAAATCTATTTCTAATTGTTTTACTTTATCTTCAAGCCTATCCATCTTGTCATTAGCAACAATGGTATTACCTTTGTTTTTCTCTATGTTTAATAATAAATGATTTTGATTTTCTTGTATTCTAGCAATGTATGTTTTGAAATTAAAAAGATGAGTATCGTTAATTATTAAAATTGCAGTTTTATTTTTATCAATAGTTTCCGTTAAAGATACTATATATCTAACACCTGTAAACGTTCCAACCAAAATAGAAATAACTACAGGTATCATTACAAAATTCTTTTTTAATAATTCTGAAACATTCATTTCTTTTTCATTTTATTCATTGTAGTCACACCAAATGACGCTCCTACGATTGTCAAAATTATGTAAAAAAACATTGGGTCAGCATATTCTAAAATTTCCCACCCTCTTTGCATTGTGTCCTGAGTGTACGGAATGAAATGGAGTGCCATTAAAACTGTAAAAAATAAACATAACCATTCATCTTTTAGTGAATGCTCTTGCTGTTTGATTTGTTCTATTGAAATTTGAGATGCCGCATCTAATTCTTTTTCTCTTACAATTTTATCTTTAGCTAATTTGTGAGAAATTGCTCCAAATGTTTTTTCTGCTATGATTTTTGTAAGAGGGTTTTTAAGTAATGCAAACCACATTAGCTGAAGTAATTAAACGCTCCAGTGACTATACCACTAATAACTAGCAGTACCCACAACGCTCCCTTTCCTTTATTTATATCCGCTCTTAAAGTTTTAATTTCTTTTTGTGTTTCTTCTAATGCTTTAAGAATGTTGTTCATTCGTTCAGCACAAAGTTTTTCATGGCTTGAAAGTCTAACCCCAGTTGTTTGCTCTGCATACATATGCACAGGGTTAACTTTTTTTCTAGCCATTTAAATATTATTCGCTTGGTGCGAAACCAGTCATTGCTGTCGCTTCTGCTTGTGTTAAACCTAAGTCTAATAATTTAGTGTTACCACTTGCTTGTGCTGTAGCTTTAGCTGTTTTAGCATCTTTTTCTGCTTGTTTTTTAGTTTCATAATCTGCATTATCAATTTTTCTTTGTGATATTTCTTCAGCAGTTAAATCAACTTCTATTCCATTTGGATTTTCAGCATTTATTATTATTTTTTTCATATTTTTCTCCTATTTAAGTCCATAAAGTTGACAACTGATATTAGTTATAGTTCCAGAAGAAGGCATATAAAGAGTGATACCAGTATATGCAGATGAACTTGATTGACAAGAATGTCCACCAGTCATCACATTTTTATAATTACCAGCACTTTTCATTGTACACCATTTACTACTCAATGTTGCTGTTCTATTAGCACCTGCATTAAACCAAACATCTAACTGTGAACCTATTAGAACATTTGTAGAGTTTGCTGACCAATAGGGAGCAAATTTTATATAGTTAGCACTATGCATTAAAACTTGGTCGAAGCCGCCAGAACCATTTGTGTCCATATATTTACCGAAACTTAATGTATTATAATCATTACTACTTACTTCTGTGTTAGTACCAGTTAGAAATCTCAGACTTATATCTTCAGCAGTACCAGTTACAAAATCTCCTAGTTTTAAATAATATGACTTATATGTAGAACTAATAACATTTTGAAAGTTAAAACTATTAACACCACTTCCACTATAACTATAGTCTGCTAATTTTACATAATCAGAACTTGCTACAGCAGGTGTTGTCCATGCAGGGTGTGAGCCAGTTTGCACTAAGTGTTGTCCATGAGTACCTTTAGCTAGTCTTGTTAATCCGCTTCCATCTCTGAAAAGTAAATCACCTTGTGTCGTTAGTGTTGTTGCTAAATCAACATTACTATTTAAAGCTGTTGAAGGTAATCTAGCATCTGGTATTGTTCCTGAAGTCAATTTATCTGTAGAGATATTTGGTATCTCATTAGCATCTAAAGTAATTCTAGCATTTGGTATTGTACCTGAAGTTAAGTTAGTTGCTGAAAGATTAGTTAAATCAACAGCAGGTACATTATCTAAACTAGCTGATTTTACATCTCCATTTGCGTCTAGTAAATCTGCAATATTTCTTGCTTTTGTCATTGATTTTATTTCCTATAATTTGTTGTTGTGAATTTTGTAAGGCTAGATATTTTTACCTAGCCTTTAAGTATTATTCTGGTGTGAAACCAGTAAGTGCTGTTGCTTCTGCTTGTGTTAAACCTAAACCTAATAGTTTAGTGTTACCACTTGCTTTAGCAGTTATACTAGCTTGTGCTGTATCTACCATTGCTTGTATTTCTTCAGCAGTTGGTTCATTAGATGTAAATGTACTTCCATCATAACTAAAACCTGCTTTAATTGTGTTATCACAATCAACCCAAGTCATTGTAGGTGCTACTTCAAATTCATTTTCTTGAACATCTACTACTTTATTTTCGAATATTAATGCCTTCATATTATGCGTACTCCTCTACGTAAACTACTCCGTTTTTTGGTTGTTGCCCTGCGTTGTTACCAGAACTTCGACCACCACCACCTCCACCGAAAGCTCCTCCAGTTGCCGAACCTGCACTATAACCACCACCAGTTGAACCAGAACCCCAAAAAGTTCCACCACCAGACATTCCACCTGCTTGATAACTGGAACTTTCTCTACTAGCTGTTTGAGACATTCCACCTCCACCAGTAATATTAATAAAGCCACTTGAAGCAGTTCCACCATTTCCACCTTGAGAATATGAATATGACTGTGATTTTACACCACCATTTCCAGTACAATAAGAACCAAATGAACTTGTTCCTCCAGTTGTACCTTCATAATTAGTCCCACCAGTTTCATAACCATTAACACCTGCTGTACCAACAGTAACATTAACAGTAGCAACTCCACTTAAATCTATAAAGTCGATAGCAGTTCCACCACCACCTCCTCCTGCACCACAACCACCTGCATGGTAGTAAACCTCATTTATAGCATCAGAACCACCTCCTGCACCAGTAACTATAACTTTTACTTTAGTTACACCTGAAGGTTTTGTGTAAGTGCTTGAACCTGTACTAGTAAAGACTTGTATGGATTGCATACCACCTCCACCACCACTCGGTGTGTACCATTCAGGTGCAGTTGCACCAGAGTTTATTCTTAACTCTTGGTTTGCTGAACCTTTAGCTAATCTTTGTAATCCACTTCCATCTCTGTAAAGTATATCGCCTTGTGTTGTTAAAGTTGTTGATAAGTCAGTTCCATTAGAACCATTAGAACCATTAGTTCCATTAGTTCCTGCTGTAGACATTATATTCCAGTAAGCTGTTGCGTTGCCTACTGCTTGATTTGAATGTGCTTGAATACAAACATAACTATTACCACCAGATGAAACTACATCATCAATGGAATATGTAGTGCCACTATTGTAAGCACCCTTCCAGTTAAATTTGATAGCACCCAGATTGATTGTTGCCATGTTTTATTTCCTTATATTGTTGATATTAAATTGCCATTTGAATTAATGCTAAAGACAAAGCCTGAAGCACTAAATAAAACATCATCAAAGTTGGCATATTGACTTTCAGTGATGTTATCTTGACCTTGATTGGTCGTAATTACTCTCATGTTATTTAAAGCAGGTGTTGGTGTATTTGCTGTTCCACCCATATTTGTATGAGAAGAACAATAATAATAAAGTGTAGGTGCATTAGTAGCCACTACGATTGTTACTTGTGTTGAACTGTTATGAGTTACACCTGTTGTATATTCAGAACCACTTGCGTGAGTTCCATTTGAAGTTGTTGAAAATTTAAATGGGTGTGCTGAAGGATAATTAAATACATAAGTATTACCTTCATATAAATCTAAAGCGTCTTGTTGAACACCATCTATAAAGTATTTATTTGCACCATCAACTGAAACTACTGTTACAGTTTTAACTAAAGTAGAAGCTGAGAAAAACTTTTCAAAACCATAAACTTCTGCACTTGATGTAGAACCATATTCTAAACCATTAGCTGACGCATTTACTTTTAATGCTTGTCCTGCTGTACCGATTGCAGTTAAACCTGTACCACCTTTAGAAGTTGGTACTGTTGGTAATCTTGCTGAATTTATTGTTCCTGAATTAATTGCTGAACCTGCCACACTAGCTACATTAAATGTACCAAATCCAACTATATAAAGAATGTCTCCTGTAGAAGCACCTGTTGCTAATACTATTGAAGAACCAGTTGTAGCTGTAAAATCTGTAGGGTCTAAGTGAACACCATTCAAATAAACATCTAAATATAAAGGGTCATAAGCTAAAGTATTACTACTTGCATCTGAACCTGTAAAAGTTGTTTGGTTGTTTGTTGCTACATATTTAAATCTAGCTGAAGTTCCATTAATAGAACTACCTGCACTTTGAAAACCAGAAGCACCATAAACTTTTAAAATATTGTTTGTACTGTCCCACCATAAATCTCCACTATCTAGTGAACTTGTGGGTGCGTTAGCTGAAATTCTATATTGATTACCAAAAGCATTTACTGAATCTAAATTTGTATTAACATTATTAATTGCAGTTATAGCACCACCTACATTATTAATATTAGTGGTTGCACCTGCTACTGCATTTATATTTGTTGAATTACCATTTACAGTATTAATAGCTGACGACATTCCTGCAACTGTAGTTACATTAGCTTTTATATTTTCTATTGCAGATATATCAGATGCAATACCTGCAACTGCTGTTATGTTCGAATTTGCTCCTGCTACAGTATTAATATTTGAATTATTTCCTGCAACTATATTTATATTAGAAGCATTACCATTTACAGTTCCTATCGCTGAATTTAATCCTGCTACTGTATTTATATTTGAATTATTTCCTGCAACAGTATTAATGTTTGTAGAATTTGAATTTACAGCATTTATATTTGTTGAATTATTATTTACTGCTGTAATTGTAGAAGATATTCCTGCTACTGTATTCACGTTTGCGATAGCCCCACCGACTGTATTTACGTTTGCGATTGCTCCTGCAACTACATCAATCTCTGAACTAGCTTCGTTTAAATCGTCTGCAACTGTTTCAATTTCTGAAACTGCTTCTGCTAAATCATTTGCTACTGCAATTACTTTTGCAATATCACTTGCTACTGTGTTTACTGAACCTATAGAACCTGCAACTAAATTTACATTTGTAGAATTTGAGTTTACAGTATTTATAGCTGTTGCACTGCTGTTCACAGCATTTATAGCTGAAATATTTGCATTAACATTTGTTAAAGCTGTTTTGTTAGCTGTAGTTAAGAAAGTGTTTTCTAAATAATCTTTTGTAGCCGCATCTTGTGCTGACGTAGGGTTTGCTACATTTTTTAATCTTTTGTTTCCTACATTATATTGGAAATCTGAGTTGTCTAATGAGATTACATCTGAGGCATCATCAATAGCTTCTTGTGACATAAAGAATGCTTGTTCACTATCTGTGTCTAAATCATTTTCTGTTAAAACTGAGCCATCAGCATAATCTGTAAGCCTTGCAGTCTGAGAGGTTTTTCTCCTAATCTCAATAGCTGAAGCATTCGCAGGTGCAGTATTAAATGTTAAAGTTGTTCCTGCGGCGTTCAGTGTAAATGCTGTAGTAGCTGTTCCTGAAACCGTTACTGTTAAATCTGTTGCCGCTCTGTAGCTAAAAGATATAGCAAAAGCTGTTGTACTAGCGTTACCTGTGTAACGTACAAAACTATTTGCCATGTGTTATTTTCCTTATTTTGGGTTGAATTCTTCTAAAAGGGGTACTTTTTAATATGAACTAATTATTGAGATAATAACTCTAAAGTTTCATAATGTTTGTTGTATTTCTTGTCTAAGTTCTCATACAATGCTTTCTGTCTTTCAGCAAATTCTGGGAACTCACTCATCATTTCTTCTTTTGCAAATCTGTCTACTGATTTTACAAAGTCAATAATAACTTGGGCTTGTTCATCTTTACCATTAACTGTGCCTTGTGGGTGCATGTAGATTTCGCTGTTTTTATCTAATATCATTTTTTCTACATACTCAGCTAATGTATATTGTTTACCATCATAAGACTTATCGTAAATAATATTTCCACCTTCATCTACAGTAGTCTCATTCTTGATTTCTAATAGTCTATCGTAAGCTGTTTGGTTCTTATCATTTCTCATATCTTTAAGATTTAAAGATGAAGCATCACCTTTAAGTCTGATACTTTGTATTGGGTGTGAATACTTAAATTCTCTTTCTCTTATAAATTTAGCTGTCTCTGTATTTTTAAAATTAGTCATAGCAAACGGAGATGACCATAGACCTGTCTCGCCTCCTAATCCAAATAACCAACCATTTTTTCTATCAATCTTTTCACCAAACATATTACGTCTAGGCATGATTGATGTTTTGCTTTGGAATGGAAGTCTTAATCTATCGCTTAATGTATATAATTCTCTTTCCCATTCATCATTAACTCTATCTACATATCTTAAACCACCTGATAAAGGGAATGCTTTATAAACAAATTGAGATGCTATTTGTGTCCCCATTCTTTCAGGTTTTTTAGTAAACATAATGTCATCTGATGTCATCATATTCACTAACTCTACAATATTCTTAGTATAGAATTTAGATGTTATATTTCTTGTAAGTGTAGCAACAACACCCATAATTAATTCAGTTGTATCTTTTTCTACTACTGGGTCTAAATCATCTGTATGTTTTAGCTTGTCATTAAATAAAGAAATTAAATCTGCCGCAATAAAGAATGGCATCATAAGAGGGTCTAATCTGTTTAAAGAAATATATCTACCATCATCTGTTTTATATGAGTAAGCCTGTTCACCTGTGTTCTGTTCTACGTCTCTTTGTTTTTTATAGTTAATGTCACCACCTCCTACAATCTTGCCAGACATAGCTAAACTAATTGCACTTCCCCATAACGCCCAACCCATTTGTATTCTTGCAGTAGCTTCTGCCGCCGCTTCAGGATTAAGGTATTCTTTTTTTCTAAATGGATTTAAACCTCTAGCAATTTCACTTCTAATTTTACCATTTCGCATTCCTTTTTCTGCCAACATATGTCCCATTTGAAATTGAAATCTACCAAGAAAAGGTAAATGCTGTGCTGACCATCTTAATAAGTTTGATGGTGTATTTACAAAGTGAAGACCAAGTAGCCTTAAAGATTTATGTTTTGTAGCAACTCTTAAAAGAGAACCTGTAAATTTATCTTCTAGTTCTTTTGTATTAGGATTTATTTGACCTACATTTCCAGTATATGACCCTTCCTGTGCGTGATACAAAGGTGAATTTAATCTAGCATTTACTGTTTTATCAATTTCTATTGCTGAACCATTTTCTCTAATATACTCACCTTCTATTTCTTTTGCTCTTTTTTTATAAGCATCAGCATAACTAATGTCAGTTAACTTTAATTTAGTATCTTTTATTACACTAAACTCTGGGTTTTCTTTTAATATTCTTGAGTTAATCAAAGATGTCATTCTAGCTTTAAACATCATAGATTTAAGAAATTCATCACCTGCTGATAAAACTCTCATAGGTGCAGAGACCGTTCTACCTGCTCCTTTAAATGCACCTGTTACTATTTTACCTAATCTAGTTCCATCTAAACCTACAAGGTTAGTTACAGTTTCACCCCAAGCATCAAATAAATCTTGAAGCTGTCCTTGCCTCATAGTGCTATCATGTTTCATCTGTCTACTATCAAGTATGGCTCGACCTTCATAAAATGATTTACCTGCTCTTTTTAAAGCATGTCCAATAAATGCAAATTGATATAGATAAGTTTGTAAGGCTTCTCTCATAATTACTTTTGCTCTGTCTGCATCTCTTAAATACATGTTAGCACCTCTCAACATCATAGTTGCAGGTTTCCACTGTGTCTGTACCAGACCAGATACAATGTTTAGTATGTGTGTGTCAGGAGAAGATAGAAGGTTATTGTTTACAAATTCAGTTGCAATATCCCATTTATCAACTTCTCTAGCATTTTGTAATGCTCTAATAATTTGGTCTCTGTCAGATAGTTTACCAACAGCATTCATAAATTCCCATTTTTGTTCAGGAGTTCCATTTGCTAATTTAGACATTTTAGGGTCTTCAGGGTCAGCCATAAGTTTTGCGGCTCTTGCACCATCAGCATCTATGTTATTTGCATTTAATCCTCTAGCTACGTTTGTACCCATCTCAGATTTAACTTCTAACATTTCTTTGACATCTGCCATCTGTCTATCAAAGTCAGCTATCATTTGTAATTTTTCAGCAGGTAACAAATCAAGCCTGTTACTCTCTGTGCCTAACCCACCCATAATGTCGTATCTACTTTTAATAGCGTCTCCTTGTGCAACCATAGTTGCATAAAGTTTAGTAAATTCCTCACCATAAGCTACTCTTTCTGCCGCTTCTTTTAATTTCTTAGGGTCAGCACCAAATCTAGTGACTGCATCAGCAATCATTTCAGCGTGAGTAATCTTTTTCTTTTTTAATTTTTCTGTAACTTCTTCAATCGTAAATTTAATTAATGCTTCAGTGCTAGTCGTTTGGTCTGAACTGACATTATTAAGTCTGACAGCGTTGTTTGAAAGTTTAGGGGGTTTATCATCAGCATCTATTTTACTGGAATTAAGGTCATTGATATATTCTTTTGTAGTTTTAGGAGAAGGTTTATTTTTTAAAGTTGGAGTATTATCGTCTGGTATCAGTTCATCAAACAGTCTTGCACCTGTTATATTGCTCTGCCCTTTTTGTTCTATCTCTAGTAATTTTTTAACACTTTTTCTTCTTAAAGAGTTGTTAGTCATTTTAAAAGCACCTGCGGCGAAGACAGAACCAAAAGCTGTTCCAAAACCAAAACCTGCGGCTGAAGCTATTGCACCTCTACCTGCACTATATTTTTCTTGTATTCCTGCTTCTATGTTTGTGTGTTGTAATAAAGCATCTTGACCACCTGCTATAACTGTATTGATAACACCTTCAGTCAATCCACCTTTTACCATTGCTTTACCTAATGCTTGTTTCTGTGCATATTTAGATGTTTCTTTCAGTGCTTTTTCATTTATTTCACCTGCGATTTTATCTTTTAAAGTAACTCTTAATGCTTGTTTGTATGCTTGTTTAGCCGCTTGACCTCCAACACCTGCACCAACTATGTTAACAGGGTCAAGTATCATTGCACTTCCATTATCAACTAACCATGCACCAAAACTTCTATTTGGGTCATTCCAAAATGAAGGAAGGTTTTCATAAGTTTGTGATATGTATGCAAATTCTTTTAACCTATCTTCATTGTCTTCACCCATAACATTAGATAAATCCATACCCATAGATACAGTGTTGTTAGTTCTCCAAGACCTATCTTCATAGAAATAATCTAATAATTCTACATGGGTCATTCTATTAAATTTCTTGTCGTCTTCTCTGTAAGAATAATAACTACTTAATGTTTTGTAGAAGTCTTCTGTTTGTATCTGCTCTAAAGCATCATTTTCATTAGTTGCTACTGTAGGTACTTTATAAGGAGTAGTTAAGGTAGTGTCGTTCTCTTCTGTTGTTGTGCTGAATAAGTCTAAACTTGCCATTTATTATTTCCCTATTATGGATTGAATTATTTGTGCAATTTGATTGTTTGCTTTTTTATTATCCGCATCATTAGAACTATTCATTTTTAAATTAGTTGTAATTTGTTGAATGATTGTTGTTAAATCTTCATTAGACATCATATCTATTACTTCTTGGTTAAGTGTTGTTCCAACTATTGAAGTAATATATCTTTTTATTTTAGGAAGTTGTATTTTTTCAAAAGCAACTTCTTCTGCTGTTTTATCTTTTGTAGCTTTTATAACTCCAGTTAAAACTGCTTCCCTAATTTTAGGGGGGTCAATCATGTCAAAATTTGACAATACGGTATCTACATATCCTCCTAATGTAATTGCTTCCCCATCTATACCTGTTGATATGACTGTGTTATCTCTAACTTCTTGTGCTTCTTTTTCTATCTGTCTATCTACTTCTTCAAAACCTGCTGTTTCTTCTAATTCTCTTTGGTCATCAAAAGTGGTTAATTCTTTTTGTTTTATGCCTACAGCATTTTTATATTGTTTAGCTATGTAGCCTTCAAGTTTAACCATGAAAGCATCTCTTTCATCATTCGTAGGTTTTTTTCCATTTTGTTTAAAGAAATCATTTTCAAAATCATAAATCTCTCTGAGAACGTGACGTTGGACAGAACTTTCTGCAAGTGCTTGTGCTTTTTCTTTATTACGCATAGTGCTGTCTTTAAATGCACCATCAACAATACTCATTATAGATTTAGAGCCTGAAGAATATGCTAAGTTGTTTAGATGTAGATTTGCATTGTCATCTTTTTGTGAGTTCTCATAGTGAGATAACATTGCACCCATTTTTCTAGGGTCAGTGTCCAATTTATTGAACTCTGCTTTCATCTCTTCAACATCAAAGAAACCATCTGTATAAATCTTTTCAACAAAAGTGTCTAAAATTTCAGGGTCTTCATTAATATATAAATCAGCCATCATAGATTTATCAAAGTTAGCTACAGCTTGAACATCACCCATAGCTTCTAATCTATCTCTTAAAACCATCTTTTCTGTATGGCTTTTAGGTCTTGTAACAGTTTCACCTGCCGCATTAGTTTCAGTTACATCTGAGTATAACTCTGCGTAGATTTCTTTTACCTCTTCTTTTCTTTGGTATTCTTTTTCTTGTCTGTCATTAACTTCTAAGGCTCTTCTTTTTCTTGTTAATTCATCTTGAATACCTATAACTGCTTTTGATTTTCTTGATGCTAAAGTTCCAATAGCTGAACCACTTTTAGAATATCCTAAATTTGTATTCATTAAAATATCTGCTCTATCTAAATCAGCTTCCGTTGTTGCGTTAGCAATGATGTCAAGAATACTTCTTCTAACAATAGATAGTGTTTCTGCATTAGTATGTAATAAATTTGATTCACCTGAACCATCACCATTAGGTACTGGAATTTGTAAACCTTTTATAAAATCTGGTAATTCTTTTTTTAAATTTTCTGTAGGAATATCATCTAATAATCCTGTTCCTTCTCTAACTTTTTTGTCAGAGTTATATGCACCTCTAAGTTCTGCATCTTGGACAGCATCTCTATGTCTAAATTTATTAAATTGTGAAGTAAAACCTAAGAGAGTTGAACTATCCATTGCTTTAGTATCAGGCATGTATTGTTTATAAAACATATCAAGGTTCATGCTTTCATTTGAAATGTCATATCCGTTATCAAGTTTACCTTGTTTTATAGAATTAATTACTTCATGGGCTTTAACTCTACCTGCATGATAATTTGTAGTAGCTTCTATGTATTTGCCAGTTAACTCTGGGTGTTTTCCACTTATAATTTCTGATTGGATAATTTCAAAAGATTTACCACTAGCATACATCTCATCAATTTTAGCTATAGCCCCATCTTTTTTTCTATCTATTCTTAAACTCTCTGCTTTACCTATTGCATACCCTGCGTTCTTTAAAGATTTAGCTAAACCATTAACACTACTACCACTTGATACATAACCTGCATTACCTGCACCATAGTATTTGTTAGTTCCTTGTCTTTTATATTCAGCCATTACTATTTCTTCGCTCCTTTATTAGTTTGACTTCTTTGATATCCACCGTTAGCCGCAGTAGCGACTTCTAGCATTAGACCTGTTCTTGAAGGGTCGGTAGGTGGTTTTAAACTGTTGTAAGTTTTAGATAGGTTTGCATATGCTTCTGTTTTCTGATTAGAAAATAATTGTAAATCTTTGTCGTAACCATTTGTAATATCAATCCAATCTTCATCATATAACGCACCAAGAGATTGAACAATTTTGGTACTGTTGGCATTTCCTAAATTTACTTTCTGTGCAATTTCACCGTCTCTTTCGGCTTTGGTTCTAAACTCAGCTTTTGCTTTTTCCATATCAGCATTAACTTTTTCTTGGTCAATTTTATTAATATCGTGTAAATATCCTTTATCGGCATTTCGTCTTGTTGTTTCTTGGTCTCTTCTGATAGCTGTATTGTCAGCTTTCTTTTGCCTATGAGAAACAACTGCTCCTACTACTGCTAGTGCAGATTGAACATCACACATTAATTATTTACCTCTTTCATCATTAATATAAATGGCATTTTTCCAACGCCAAAATCTCCTATTTTTTTCTTCGGTTCAAATCCTAAGAATTGTAACCATTTTAAACTTTTCCAATTTCTCTCATCTACAAAATTGTAGACATATTTATAATCTTTACTCATGTCGTTTACCCATTTAGGACATTCTTTAATAAACTGCTTAATATGTTTAAATAAATCCTCACTAGATAATAACCAAACTACTCCATACTCTTTTTCATTTGTTGAACTAGACCCAAACATTCCAATAACACCCTCAGACTGTGAACCTACAATCGTATATATTTTTGCATTGTCATGTGTAAAAGGTATTACTAATGCCTCCAATGGAGTTGAAGCATTTGAAGCCATAATTTCTTTTCTATCCCCTATTCTTATTTTAGGGGCTAACTCTAAAGCATCTTTTAATATTGCTTTGCGTACATAATTTTCTTTCATTAAATCCTTCTTGCTCTTGAGTGATAGTAACCTTCAACTTCTGCGTCTGCTATATACATAGGCAGGTGTGATGAAGATTTTATATTTAACGTAAACTCTGTGTTCCTGCATTGCACTGGAACTCTTAGTGTTCCTGAAGTGATTGCAGGTCTGCCAACAACACTTGTTGCTGTACCAATAACATAACCATTCATTATACTTGTAGATGTGTCTCTATTGTTTGGAACAACTTCTACTTTAAAGAAACCACTGTCTTCAAAATTAAAAGATATGTTTCTTATTTGGTATCTACCTGAAGTAACTGCAACTAATCCTCTACCAGTATTCTCTCTGATGTATGGCGTAGTTAATGTGTATTTACTCTCATAAGGAACACCTACAAATAATGATGTGTGATTTCCTACAAGTGTATATGTAGACCCTGAAGTATTTGTAACTTTATAGTTATTTCCATTAACTCTATCTACTGCTATTAAACCAGTCTTTGCACCATACGGTGAAGTGAATGTTGTTAAGTTTGTAGCACTTGCATAAGTACCAGTAACAGAAGCCTTTAAATCAATAAAAATTCCATGACCTATATTAGCATCTTTTAAATTTCTTAAATCTAATTTTAATAATTTTGTAGTCGTCCCTTCTGAAGCTAATACATATAAATAACTTTCAAAAGACCTTACACCTATAATTTTAAGACCTGTGAATGTCCACTTAGACCAAGCATTTTGTACCTTCTCACCACCATCAAAGAAATATTTATAAATATACATTGTGTTTGAGTTAGTAGCAGAGGCAGTACCACTAAAAGGTGCTGTCTGACTATCTGCTGTATCTGAAACTAAGAATGCTAGTACATCTTCTGTAGTGTTTGATACAATTTGATAACAATTCTCTGGTATTAAATTAGATACAGACACAGAAATGTCCATACCATCATTCGTTAATGTATCATCATCAGCAAAGTATTCTCTTACTGCTGTGCCTGATGTTCTTGCTTGTGCAAAGTAAGCATACTTACCTGCTGAAATTGGTTGTACTTTATCATCATGTTCAAAGGCAGATACTTCATTAAGTATTGCAGTTGTAGGTGATATTGTATCTCCTGAACTATCTAATTTATATTGTGATGTATCAGAAAATAATAATAAACTTTCATTAAAGCCTACAGAATTTTTAAGTGTATTAACCTGTGTACCTGAAGCCGCAATATCAATAGGGTCAGTATCTAAAACCTGAGTAGATGTTGTTGCAAAGTAATTAAAGAATGAAGCATTCTCAGTTAAAATTAAATTCTCTCCTGATAAAATACCTAATCTATTTTTATAATAAGTTAAGTTGTTAACATTTTTACCAATAAATGTAGGGTTAGGATTGCTGTCTGCATCTCCACAAACTCTATCAGTCCATGCTAATTCTTGAAATGTGAATGTACCATTATTGTTGTTAATCAATGCGTGAGGCATTGTTGAATTTGTTATACCTAAAGAAGTTGCAGGTGCTAAAGTTTCATTCCATACACCAGACTTCCCTGTAAATTTTACATAGTAATCAGATAAGGTATCACCTTCTTCACCAGTAATTTTTAGAATTATACCTGTCTTTCCATAGAAAGGTAGTTTACTAAAATCTTGTATTTCATCTCTGATTGCATACATGGCTGTATTACCAGAACCATCTGATGTAGTTATAGTATAAGCCGCATTACCATCAGTAGGTTTTCCATAGATTACACTATCAAAACTTTCAAATGTAAAATGAGAAGTGAACCCTGAATAATTAGACAACCCTTGTGTTGTAGATACTGATGAACCGTTGTCAGTTCTTCTAACATTAAAACCAATACCGTTTGCACTACTATCCCAGTGTGTACTTGATGTACCTTTTAAAAGTATGTCTGTAATTTTATTTGTATCTCTAAATTTTGCATCAGTTGACGCATCATTACCAGTAGGCAGTTGAAAGATTACTTCCAATTCTTGTGACATTGATGGGTGTTTCAATGCAACTTTATATTCTCTACCGTAGTTTGTTAATTTACAAACAATTAAAAATTCTTCTACTTTAGCCGCAGACGTTGCTGTGTCTGCTGTCACTGTTTTAGAAGTGTTTGCTATAAATGTATAATCAGCAATGTTTACTAACTTAAAATGTTCTCTTGGATTTGTAGATGTTAAATAACTTGAACCACTTGCAATCGTAACTGTCTTTGCATTACCTTCTAAATCAAATACTTTAATACCACCGTTGTATAATGCGACTACATACTGGTTACTTGCGTCTCTTGCGATAGACCAAAATTTTGTTCTGTTAGAATATATGTTTGAACTGTCTAATGTTGCTACATAATCTAAAGGGGGTCTTTTTGATAATCCGTCTGTAAGACCATTCTGTAAATTTACTTGGTCTTCTCCCTGATTAACTCCTCTTTGCGTAGGTGTCTGTTGAGACATACCATTAAGGAAATTGGGAATTGATTGTGATACAACACTACCCATAATTAGTAAGTCCTTCGACCTGTTCTATTGATTATAGAAAATGTGTTAGCGTCACCAGATAAGACGTTGATGTCACTCTCTTGGCTATCTGCTTGATGGAATGCCATTAATGCTTCATTCTCATCTTGACCTATTAATTGTGTAATTTCTTTATCACCTATAAATCTTGAAGCAAATCTTCTTGATGCTTTCATAGTTACATATTGTCTAGCGTATTCTGGTAAATGTTCGTACTGCTGTACTAATACTAAATCAACTGAAGCAGGTGCAGTAGTGAATACGTCTGTGTGATTTCCCATGTCATATAGGAAGCCATTTCTTATTGTGAAATTTAAATGTCTTTGGGAGTGACTTGCGTCTGCTTTGACACAGTTTGAAGGAAGGGGAACTTTGCCATCAATGTCTAATGATAGCGATTTGTAATTTGTGTGTGTATTAAAATTCCAACCTATTGATTGAATAGACATGGAAGTTTCGTTTAGAATATTTATAGCTGTACTTACATCTACTGTTGTAGTTCCTGTAATTGAGTTAACTGGTGCTTCACCAATCGTACTCAGCATTATGTTTACAGATTGTAACTCTGTAGTTGGTGTAATTTGTGTTGCCATATATCCTTTGTGTGAAATTTTTTGGAAAAATATGATGGGGGAAATAAATCCCCCACCAAATATAAGAAACGAATTACGCTTCTTTGATACCTACTGCCGCTTCTGGTCTTAGTACACCATGACCCATAGCGTATTTAGCAACCATTAACGTACCTTGTCTTCTGATTTCGTACTCACTCTCAACGGATAAATCCATTAATTTTACAGTACCAACCGCACTTGGGTGTGAAACCAATGCTACAAAGTTAGATAAGTTAACTGCTTGAGGGTCAGCCGCACTTGCCGCTCTACCTGAAGGAGCAGTTGCGTCATTCGCCGCCGCAATGTTACTTGAGATGAAATGAGGTACTGGAATTAATTCAATTCCTGCAATCTTCATTACTTTACCATCTCTAAGTCCACCATTGTTACCACCAGTAAAGTCTACGTTTACTGCGTTAGTACCATTAGCTAACTTGTAATATTCCTCTAATCTCATAAAGCATTTTCTGCCTTCTTGAGGAACATAGTTTGCGTCTAACTCTTTAGCTGAAGCAAAGATTGCATCAATCATAGCGTTAGCGGCTGTTGCGTCTGTACCAGATGCAATGCCTGTATTAACCACGTTAGTTGTTGCGTCTCCACCTGTAATAGATGCAGATGCTAAACTAGCTTGACCAATAGTTTGCAAGATGTGTTTATCTTTTTGGAGTGCTAATGCTCTACCAATCTCAGTTGAGTAACCACTTCTAACATCATAGTGTGCTTTCGCTTCTTCGATATTAGATAGGAATACAGTTGAAGTAAGTAAATCATTTATTACGATTACTTTTTCTGCATGATTTACAGTTGAACCTGTAAGCTCATTTCCTGGTGAGTGGTAAGACGCACCGATTCTACCCATCACTGGGAACGAAGCCGACTTGCCTGAACTAATTGAACGTACCATGTCTGCACCTGCTGTTTTAGTAGCCTGTTCAAACGCAGTAATCACTTCTCCTGCAAACTGTTTCTCGAAGAGTACATCTTCATTTCCAGTGGAGTTGACCTGCCCAAAAGTTGTTGCTGTTATGTTTGCCATAATAGTATTGTCCTTTTGTTGTTATTGTTTATTGATTAAAAACCTTAACATGGAACTTTGGGCATTCGATTGTCCACCGCAGTGGGTCAGTCGCTTGTTAGTTTTTGTTTAGGAGTTGCCTACTATAAAGTAAGCACAACTATATTTTCTTTATTTCAATTTCCTTACATTCAAATTTTACAACAGTTTTATTTTCGTTAATGTCTTCAACTTCTAACGCTTCTAAACTTTTGTAAGATTGTATGTAACCGTTCCTAACACATGAGTAATGGTCAGGGTATTCTATGTTTATAACTTTATCTGAAAAACAATTACCAGTAACGTATGAACACAGGTGTAGTATGAGTACAAACTTTGTAATCATATTATGCTTTAGCTGTCTTTGCCGCTTTCTTAAATTGACTTGCAGTGGGTCTACCTTTAGTACCTGCTTTACGCATTGTTTCCCCACTACCTGATTTTATTCTTGCTCTTTTTTTATGAATGTTCCCATACAAACTATTTTTTGTCATATTATATATTTGATTTAGATAATTTATTTTTAACCACTGCTTGATAAGCAGGGTCAACTGCATATCTAGGGTCTTTCATAGCGGCGGTAACTTGTTGCCAACTTTCATAACCGTCCACACCTATGGGTGCGGCTTTACCTGCTATTAAACTTGGTTCAGAACCATTAACTGCTTCAAACTTTGCTTTCAATCCAAGCACTGCTAACTTTGCAGTTTCTAAATCTTTTGAATTTACTGCTGAATTGTATGCGTTCTTTTCTGGGTCAGTCATATTCTCTGCCGCCCAATTAGACATCTCAGTATAAGCCTCATCACCACCTACTATACTTTTCATAGTTGAAGTTTGTTGGTCAGCGATTGCTTTCTGTCCTTGAATAAACTGGTCTACATAATCTTTAGGTATACCTGCTTTTTCTAAGGCTTCATAAGACGTGTCATTTAGTTTGCCTTCTTTTGTGTACTCTTCAGTAAGACTACCCATGTCTAACCCTGCGTCTGTCACAGCTTTCTCAGCAATCTCTAATGTATCTGTCTTAGTTTCTTGTGGCTTTACTTCTTCTGTCTTAACTTCTTCTGTCTTAACTTCTTCTTTATTAGTGCCTAGCTTGGCTTCCAACTCTGAGTAGGACTTTGCTAAATCTTCAACTGTGTTGAATTTTTCAGGTAATCCTTCAGGTTTGCTAAGTGCATTATTATCTACTGGGGTTTCACTGCCAGTTTCAGGTGTTTTTATTTCTACTCTATTTACCATGTTTTCCTTTTATTATTGTGGCTTAGTCAAGTTACCTGCAACAGCAGGGACAGCTTTCTCAGCCATTTGCATCATTTGTTGCTCTTGCATTTGCTCTTCTTGTGCCGCCTGTTCTTCAGCCATTTGCTCTGGTGATTTAAGAAGACCGTCTGTATCAATACCTAAACCGATAGCTATACGTTTAATTAAATCATCAGGGTTTAAAGCCTGAACTACTTGCGGATTTATCTGTGCTAAGTTTCCTATCTCTGCAACAAATTCTCTTAATTTTTGTAAATCATTTCCTCTACCTAATGCTTCTATTCCTGTAATAATTGTAGGCTCTACTGTGCCTTTAGGTAACGTAGGAATTTCATTAGCTTGTTCCATTCTTTTCATAAGTATTGAAACTAATGGTAATTGAAACTCTTGTGATAGTAATGAATATATACCACCCATAGCAGTTTCTAATTGTTCTGCCATGTATCTAATTTCTTGTGCTGTAACTCTTTCAGCATCTCTTTGAATTGCTGTGTGTAATAAGAATGAGTAAGACATTCTTTCTTCTAATTTTTGTACTGCTTGTTGTACTACTTGTAAGTCATATTGTTTCTGTGCTTGTAAAACTGTAACATCTTCAGCACTACCAGTAATGATGTCACCATTTCTAGTTGTCGCTAAATCTTTTTTTCTAGTTACAGAATTAGGTCTAACCATGAAGACAATTTTAGATGATGCCGCCGCACTTTCTACAAGTGCTTGTGATAAACTTTCTAATGATTGAAGGTCGCCTTTAAATTCTTCTACATAACTTCTACCATAATTTTCGTTATCAATTCTAACCATTCGTAACGCTTGGTAGGGCATTCTATCTTTTTTGAATGTACCAATACTAGACGGTATTTTTATACCTTGCACTTCTTGGCATATGTAGAATTCATCATTTTCTAATTTGTAAATGTGAGTATATAATTCTATGTCTTCATCTTTTTTATATTCTGGGTGTTGTATAACTTCTTCTGCAATTTCTTTACCAAGACTTAGTACACTTGCTTTCTCTAAAATAACAATTTCTAAAACATTTCCTGAACCATCTCTTTCAATTACATATTGTGATAAAGGGTACACTCTCATGTTTCCTTTTTTAGGTAAGTAAGTTAATACGTTACCACCTACAATAAGATGTTTTAATGCTTCAAAGACTGAAACTCTTAATGCTAATGTTTCAATTTTAGCAGACACTTCTTTTTCAATGATAGCTAAAGACTGCTCAATGTCTGTTTTCATTTCCTTGTTTTCTTCTAATTCTTTTTTTGCATCACCTGCTATTTTTAATCTGAAAAAGGGAGAGTTGGGTGGAAGCAAAAGTAAAAGAAGTTTACTTGCTAGGTTGTTGACACCTCTTGCACCAACGGATTGGAAGGGGTTGTATAATTTACTGGTGTTAGAAAAACCGTCAGGAGTTATTAAAGACGGAATAGTTAACTCACTACACACTTCTGCTCTATCTAAGAAATGTTCTCTGTCTTGTTTTAACTTAGCGTATCTTTGTTTCGCTGTATGTGCTGATGTAAGACTACCACCAAACTCACTCATTATTAAGGAGTAGGGTTAGTAGCTATGTTCAAACCTGAAGAAGTATTTAAAGAAGAAGTACCTGACTTCTTGATTTTTTTCTTCTTAATATTCAAATCCTGCTCGTTAGCTTTAACCAATTCAGGAGATAAATCCTGTGCTTGGTCTGCTCTAACTGGAGTAGGTTGCACTGGTTGTACTGGTGCTTGAGGAACTTTAGGTGACATACACATTATTGTTCTGACCTTTCTTTAAGGGTGTTAATAAAATTTACTACATCTCGCTGACCTGACTTAAAGTAAATAGTTTTAGTATCATCTTTAAGTGAAGCAGACTTTTCTGGGTAAACTTTGTTCAGTAAAATAACTAAATCGTTTACCTTAGTAGGCAATGTTAAATCTTCGTCTAATTTATTCATCTAAAAAGGGAACTTTATTCCCATAAACTCCCTGTGACTGTTCCCTTGTTGTATTCAGTGGCTCTATTCTCAAAGAAGTTGGCATGTTCTACGCCATTTAACACCCAATCTAACCAAGATAGAGGGTTCTCTTTGACACCATAGTTAGGTTTTAAAGATAGCTGTAACAATCTTCTGTCAGCTATGTATCTGATGTACTGTTTAACTTCATCAGCTTTTAATCCTCTAATACCACCTTGAGCAAAAGCTAAATCAATAAACTTATCTTCAAGGTCAACCATGTCTCTAGCTGTTTGATAGATACTTGCTTTAAATTTTTCTGTCCAAATGTGAGGGTTCTCTTTTATTAAAGAATGAAATATTTTAATCATACTTTCTACATGGTGTGTTTCATCTCTGATACTCCAAGTAACTATCTGGCACATACCTTTCATTCTTCCATATCTTTGGAAGTTAAGTAGCATAACAAATGAAGCAAACAGTTGTAAGCCTTCACCAAAAGCAGAGAAACAAGCTATTTCTCTAGCCAGTCCTTCTATTCCTGTACCTTTACTGGCAAATAAATAAGTATGTTTATCAGACATCTCTTTATATTCTTGGAACGCTTTGTATTCTTTGTCAGGCAAACCAATCGTATCATTTAATAATGAGTAACTGTGTGCATGATTAGCTTCTGATGTAGCTATAGCAGACAACATCATTCTAATTTCAGGTGGTTTAAATTTAGGAATATATTTATCAAGATATGCTTGAGCAATATCTACGTCACCTTGAGTAAAGAATTTTAATATTTGTCCTATTAAGTTCTTCTCTTCTGTAGATAATCTTTCGTTCCAATCTCTTACGTCTTCATGTAATGGAACTTCACTTGGTAGCCAGTGCATCTTTTGTTGCATGTCATAACTTTCAAATGCCCAATCGTATTCAAAGGGTTTATAGTACGTTCTTGTTTTAAATAAACTCATCTTAGTAACTCTATCCCTTCTATTATGATTAATATTAACAACTCAAATGCTAAGACAGTATGATAAACTGTCCATAGCACTGTTTGTTTTGGTGTTCTCTTTTTTCTTTTCTTAAATCCAAATGATTTGATTGGTGGATAATTCACTTCTGTCCTCTTTATTCACAGGCTAAACAATCAGCTTCTGGTATGATTGTTCTTTCTATTTTTTTTGATACTAACTCTGCACGTTTGATTGCTTCACTTCTACAATAATACAAAGTTTTTAATTTACGTTTCCATGCCAACATGTGTATGTCATGTAACTCTTTAATGTTAACATCAGCAGGGACAAAAACATTTACTGACTGACCTTGACAAATATATTTCTGTCTGTCTGCCGCATGTTCTATAATCCACTGTTGATTTATCTCGATACCAGTTTTAAAAATATCTTTTTCATAGTCTGATAACTGTTTGAGATGTAAGACACTACCCCTTTGCGAGACAATGGACGACCATATATCATCATTGTTTATTCCTTTCTTTTCTAATAACTTTTCTAAGTATTTATTTTTAACTAAAAAAGAACCAGACATAGTTTTCTGCACATAAGCATTGGCTCTGTAAGGTTCTATTGATGGAGATGTTGTTCCACAAATGATAGACGAACTAGCATTAGGTGCAACAGCTAAAAGGTGTGCATTTCTCATGCCTGTACCTTCCATGTCTGGTGCTTCTCCACGCTTAACACCAAGCCTTTTACTCTCAGCTACCGCTTGTTCTTTGATAGACTTAAACATTTGCATGTTAAGTGACTTAGCTAATGCACCTTCAAAAGGTATACTCTTAGATTGTAAGTAGGCATGGAAACCCATAGCCCCTAATCCTATACTTCTTTCTTGTGACGCACTGAACTTTGCTCTGAATACACTGTCAGGTGCATGAGTTATAAAATGAGTTAAAGCATTATCTAAAAATCTAACTAAATCAGATATAAATAAACTATCATTTTTCCATTCATCATACTTTTCTAAATTTACAGAAGACAAACAACACACTGCTGTTCTATCTTCATTAGTAGGTAATGTAATTTCGGTACATAAATTTGAATGATGTACTTTCAATCCTAATTTCTTTTGTGTCTCAGGCAACGCTTCATTGATTGTATCTATGTATGAAACATAAGGCTCACCAGTGGCTACTCTATTTTCTAATAGTTTCTGCCACAAATCTCTAGCTGATACAGTTCTGATAACTTCTTTTGTATGTGGGTCTATTAAACTCCAACTGTCATCATAAGTAGGTTCAGCTATACACTTCTCAATCAAGTGCATAAACTTGTCTGATAAATTTACTGCATGATGGAGGTTCAAACATTTTCTATGAATGTCACCACCACTAGGCTTACGCATTTCTAAAAATTCTATTATCTCTGGGTGAGATATATCCATGTACGCCGCATAACTACCACGCCTTGTTTTACCTTGAGAGAATGCAAGTATCTCACTGTCAACTACATGTAAAAATGGTATCGAACCTGAAGATGCAGAACCACCTGATGTACTAACACCATCACTTCTTACGTCACCCCAGTAACCACCTATGCCACCACCAATAGATGCTAACCAAGCATTCTCTGTGTAGTGTCCTGTTAATCCTTCTCTACTATCTGCAACGTAATTTAAAAAACATGAGATAGGCATACCTCTTTTAGTTCCACCATTAGATAAGATAGGAGTTGAAAACATGAACCATAATTTAGAAGCGTAATCATAAATACGTTGTGCCATCTCATCATTATCAGAGAACGCTTTAGCGGCTCTCATAAATCCATCTTGCGGTGATGTTTCTTCAGGTAATAAGTACCTATCTTTTAAAGTTGTCTTACCAAAATCAGTAAGCAGTTCATCTCTTTCGTAGTTAATCATTTTTACTTTCTGTTACTGTGGTTGTGCCTTCTTTATCAATAATAAAATCTATGTATTGTTTAGCTTTTTTTAAATCTTCTATGCCGCCTTTGTATTTCCAACGTGAAATATATTTGACAACATTACCTTCACAGTATGAGAGTTTGTTTTTAACAATGTAATCTATGGGTTCAATGCCACCTTGATTATAATGTGGTGGTTTTTTTATAATGTCCATAGTTTTACTTCTCCTGTTTTCTTATTGTAATCACCATGTCTACAGATGTGTGCTACCCTAGCTTGTTGCAATGCTTCTGCTTCTGTGTAGCCTTTGTCCTTGTAAATACCTTGAACGATATCCCACAAATCTTTGTGTGAAACATTGGTGTATTTCATTATTAATTTTTCTGCTGTCTTAATTCCTACGCCATCAATTCCGTCATAGTTATCAGTCTTATCACCAGTCAATGTTTGTATCATGTGCCAGTAGTTAGCTAATTTTAATGGGACATCATCAACAGTCATACCATCTTGTGAAAGTTTACATGGAATAGTCCGCATGTCTTTATCAATACTCACAATGATACGCTTCTCATCTGTAGGTTCTGTTGCCATGATACCCATGACATCATCTGCCTCTAAGTTTTTCCAAACAACACCATTGTGTTTCTTCATTACATACTCACGCAATGCACCTAACACCATTGGTTTACGTTTAGCTTTTCTATTATCTTTATAAGAAGGAAGAATATCTTTTCTAAAATTATCTTTATCAGTTAGACAAACAACATAATCATCAGCTTCTAAGTTAGAACCTAAGTCATCTATTGCATTGTCTACTTCTGCTTCACATTTTTTCTGGTCACAATGTAGTGTCCATAAGTCACCCCAATTAGTAGCGACTTCTGCTGATGTAGCTATTTTATAAATTAAAATATCACCATCTATTAATAACTTTGTGTTCATTTAACTATCCTTTCCTGCATAGATTTGCTTAAATTTTTTGGCATAAATATTTCGGCTAAAGGCACAAGTACAAACCTGCTTCTCCAACCATCACCACCATTCTTTAATGTTTTGATGTATTTCTTTGCCAACCTTTTGATTGTCTTTGTGTCGAATATCATTCTACAATAATCCTTGTCACCATCTGCCAATATATGACACCAGTAATCAGACGTTGTAGCCATGATACCTGAAGGCTTACCGTTACATTCTATTTCAATAGCAATGTTACCAGTCTTAAACCACCAGTCTCTTTCAGTCTTAATTTCTATTTTTGTTTTATCTTTATCTAAGATAGATGCTAAACGCTTCTCTCTTTCCTGACCATACTTGAGGTCAAGGTCAAATTTTTTATTATACATTAATGTGTTTCACTCCAATTATTTCCTATTTTAAATTCACCTGTTAAAGGCACTCTTAATTGGAAGTAATCACCTGTTCGTTTAATACATTCGACAGCAAGTCTACCAACTTGTTCGGCATCTTTTTCAAGACACTCAACTTGTATTTCATCATGTACCCAGACAACCTGTTGCACATGTGGAATTTCTTTTATTGAATTGTTAAATTCTACTAACCATCTCTTGCAAATTATTGCTCCTGCACTTTGGAGCAAACTATTTAATGAGGCGTGGCTAGAACGTATTTTAATCTGTCTCTTATCAAGAGCAGTTATAAAACCTTGTTCTGACACAAGTTTCACAGCTTCTATAAGTTTATGTAAGGCAGGTAAGTTATTTAAAAATCTTTTCTTAATCTTCCCTGCTTCTTTGAATGGCTTGTTAATTACTTCAGCTATTCTTTTGACACTGCCACCATATAAAAAACAATAGTAAAATCTTTTTGCAAGGTCTCTGCTTTCTAACCCTGCTAATTTCTGTGTTTCTGTGTGTATGTCACCTTCAAGTGCCACTTTAGTGTAAGCACCACTGTCAAACTTAGACATGAAATGACATAACATCATAACTTCTAAAGAAGAGACATCTATGCCTACTAATTTCTTACCTACTGGCACTGCAAACAATTCTCTACATTCTTTACCGAATGGAACAGTTGTACTTGGTATCTGTCCTAAATTTGGAAAGGAATGACTGGCTCTAGCAGTAACACAAGAATTTGTATTACATGTGCCATGAATTTTACCTTTACGCTCATGTTTTAACCAAGCCTGTGTACCTGTTGCTAATTGTGCAATTCTTTTATCTAATAAAAAATGTTCACATAATATCTTAGCTTCAGGGTAATCTAATTTAGAAAGTATACTGTCATCTAATTTAGGCTTACCATCAGGAGTAAATTCTTTAGCTTCCCAACCATACTTATCTTTTAATCTCTTAGCTATGTGATGTCTGCTTGATGGATTAAAAATAGTAATACTATCTTTTAATTTCTTACCTGTTTTAACTGACCATCTTTCTTCAGTGATAGGTAAGAATATAGTTTGTAATTTTTCTGCTAATTCAATTCTTCTACTATTTAATATTGTATATAATTCTTCTGCTTTTTTTCTATTAAAAGTAAAACCATATCTCTCTTGTTTAAATATTATTTGTGCTACTTCATGCTCTAAATCCATAGCCTGTTGTGAGTAACCTTTTTTATTTATAACATTGTATAAAGAATGAGTTACTTCTACATCTTGAACACAATAGTCTAGCATTTCAGGAGTAAATGTTTTCCAGTCAGTATCTATCTGTTCTTTGTACTTACCTATTCTATTTCCCCATGCTTTAAGAGAATGTCTACCAATGCAATCTTTTGGAAAATCTTTTCTAGCAAAGTCAGTTTCTCTGATGTCTGAAAAAAGTAATCGAGTTGCTACGATTGTGTCAAAAATTTTACCCTTAAATGTAGCTGAGAATAACTTCTCTAAAACAGGAATATCAAACTTAATAATGTTATGACCAATAAGTAGTTCTGCTTCTTCTAATTTTTTAACAGCAGACTTATTGTCTAACTTGTGAATTTCATTTGTATCTATATCTTTTAAGACAATACAATGTGCGGTGTCACACTCATCAAGAAATCCATTTGTTTCTATATCAAA
>Ga0308015_10000187_pt1 | contig 31615 bp, 31 predicted proteins | sample Neamet231_FD_203128 | JGI IMG/M metagenome (GOLD analysis project Ga0308015, IMG submission 203128) | Marine microbial communities from water near the shore, Antarctic Ocean - #231 | ecosystem: Environmental > Aquatic > Marine > Unclassified | place: Southern Ocean | collected 2014-07-28
TACTACCAGCTATTCCAAGCGGAGAAAGAGAAGAGCTTGCGCTCTGAATCTCTAGCGCATGAAGCGCAGTTATTGATGCTACGTTATCAGCTCAACCCCCATTTCCTGTTTAATACTCTTAATGCCATCTCCACCCTGGTTTTGTCGTCTGCAAATGATCGGGCGAATGAGATGCTAACGAAGTTGAGCAAATTCCTGCGCTATTCCCTTGATCATTCGCCGCTGGATAAGGTGAGTCTTGCGCATGAATTGGAGACATCTAAGCTGTATCTGGATATTGAAAAAGTACGTTTCGCCGAGCGCCTGCGTCTCGACCTAGATATTGAAACGAAGACTGAGCTTGCGATGGTGCCAACCATGTTGCTCCAACCGCTGATCGAAAACTCAATCAAGTATGCAGTCTCGCAGTCGGAAAGCGGGGGAACGATTCGAATTAGTGCGCACCTGAGAGAAGTGACTCTCGTGCTGCAGGTTGCAGATGATGGCCCCGGCTTGCCGATGCTCGATGGCGAAAGTGATGGATCGGCCTTCTCTGCGGGCGTAGGAATTAGTAATATTCGAAATCGTCTGCAAGGGATTTATTCCCACAAGCACAAATTGATATTCAGTAATGCCGATTCTGGCGGCCTAATCGTAACGGTTGAGATTCCCTATGACAGACAATGATTCGAATAAAATGAAGGCGATTATCGTTGATGATGAAGAGCTGGCCAGGCAGGGCCTGGAGATGCGCCTTAGCGCATTCGATAACGTAGAGATCGTTAAGTGCTGCAAGAATGCATCCGAAGCGCTGAAGGCGATTGCGGAGCTAGAACCAGATTTGGTGTTTCTTGACATTCAGATGCCCGGCAAGACAGGGGTCGAAATGATCCGAGAAATTCAGTCCGATATCTTGCCGATGATCATCTTTGTAACCGCCTACGATAAGTTTGCGGTCGAAGCATTCGAGATGTACGCTATCGATTATCTCTTAAAGCCGGTGGAAAATGAGCGGCTAGCAGAGGCGATAGAGAAGGCGTGGCAGCATCAATCTCAGGTCGGTGCCGCGAGCGAGAAGCAGCGACTCTTGAACTTATTGGTAAGTCTTACCGGGAAGTCGGCTACAGCTATCGGCGAATTGTTAGACGCCGAAGATCAGTCTACAGAACACGCCGACCGCCTAGCCATCAAGGATGGCTCTTCTATAACCTTCGTACCAATCAAGGATATCGACTGGGTAGATGCGGCGGGTGATTACATGTGCGTGCACGTCGATGGCGCGACGCATATCATGCGCACGACAATGAAGGAATTAGAGTTGAAGCTAGATCCTTCAATATTTCAGAGAGTACATAGATCGACAATCGTTAACTTGCGCAGGGTTGAGAAGGTTTCATCGCATATCAACGGAGAATTTCATCTAACCCTGAGCTGTGGTTCCTCGTTGAAGATGAGTCGTTCTTACAAGGAGAAGATTAAGCACTTCTTTTAGCGCGCAGTTTTTCCGCTTATTCTGCTCGCGCTCGTTGCAGCTCTTTTTCTAGGAAGTCTAGCCGGTCTTGTCCCCAAAACAGTTGTTCATCGAAGCTATAGCTGGGCGCGCCAAACACGCCGAGCTCTGCAGCCTTAACACTGTCTTGTGTTCTTTTTTCAATGGCTCTAGCGCTATCGGCAAGCAGCGCGCTACCATTCAAATTATTCTCTGCGGCAATCGCTAGAAGTGTATCTGAATCACTTATGTCGCGCTCTTCCAGCCAGCATGCTCGCAGGCAGGCACCGGCGAGATGAATTGCCTTGTGTGCATCTTGCTGTCGAAGATTAACGACCATAGTAGCGGCTAGTTTATCGCTCACGGGAAAGTGCTTGGGCTCAAGATTAAGATCTACCTGCGCGTGGTCGCGCCAGCGACGCAGTTCCTGCATTCGATACGCCTTTCTCTGCTCAGATCTTTTCGGAAGCGGTATGCCGCCAGTGCTGGGAAAGATGACTGAGAGATCCACCGGCCATATAGTGATTGTAGCGTCATTTTGCTTCGCTATTTTTACTAGCCTCTCATGTCCTAAGTAGGACCATGGAGAGACTAGCGAAAGGTAATAGTCGATAGATTTTTGCAAGATGTTATCTCCTTTAGGTTCGGTCTTAATCTGGTGATGTTAGATATTACCAGTTGGTATTAGCTCGTAATATGGTTGAGTGGGAGTTCAGTAGTGCTGTGTACTTCTCTTAGTATGAAACTCGAGTGTACGTCTGTGACTCCTTCTATCTTCGTGATCTTGTTGAGTAAGAGTTCTTGGTAGTACTCCATGTCGGGTATCACCACCTTTAATTGATAGTCAGCCGACTGGCCAGTAATCAATAGACACTCGGTGACTTCGGGAAAGGTGCGCACCTTCTCCTCGAAGATTTCGAAACGGTCGGGAGTGTGGCGGTCCATGCTGATTTGAATAAGCGCGATGAGCTTAAGTTCTAACTTCGAGGCGTCGAGCAGGGTGACTTGCCCTTTGATTATCCCACTTTCCTCTAACTGCTTTACCCGTCGCGCGCAGGGAGAAGCAGAGAGCCCGATTTTTTCTGAGAGCTCCAGATTGGTGATTGCTCCATTGTTTTGTAGCTCTTGTAAAATTCTCTTATCAAGCTTGTCCATCCGCATGCTGGCACACCATTTTTGCTGCGTTAGTGAAGGAAATTGATATTATTCTATATATTGAAATTAAAATACAAATTTATTACTATATTTAGTGTAAAACACCAATATTTTATGAATTTTAGGCTATTTAGGCGTAGAAATGCTACGGCTCTTTCCCTATCCTAGGCTACCTGAAACTAAGGGTGATTAGTTAAACAGACTGAACACCTGGATCTCAAGTCTCAAAAGGACAAAGTGAGCCGAGTTAGAGAGAAACGCCAAATCTGGTGTTAGCAAATTCAAATTAAGTGAGGAATAACCGTGTTCGATCATACGAAGTACAAGCCTTTCCAGACTATCGATATTAATGATAGAAATTGGCCGAATCAGGTCATCACCGAAGCACCTAGGTGGTGTAGCGTTGATCTGCGTGATGGAAACCAGGCGTTGATCGAGCCGATGTCAGTGGCGCAAAAGAAGAAGATGTTCGAGCTCTTGGTCTCAGTAGGGTTCAAGGAGATCGAAGTGGGTTTTCCTGCTGCCTCCCAGCCTGACTTCGATTTTGTTCGTAGCCTTATCGAAGAGGGTAAGGTGCCTGACGACGTAACGATTCAAGTTCTCACTCAGGCGAGGCCCGCTTTAATACAGCGAACTTTCGAGTCTCTGAAAGGCGCAAAGAAGGCTATCCTTCACGTCTATAATTCCACCTCCGTAGTGCAGCGAGAAAAAGTCTTCAAGACAGACAAGGCAGGTATCGTAGAGATCGCCGTGGCTGGTGCGCAGGAAGTTAAACGCTGTGCGCAACTTGCTCCGGAAACACAATGGACCTTCCAATATTCTCCCGAGAGCTTTACCGGCACCGAAATCGATTTTGCTGTTGAGGTTTGTGATGCCGTCTCTAGTGTGTGGAAGCCGACTGTCGAGAGGCCAATTATCTTCAATCTTCCTTCCACGGTTGAAGTATCTACACCGAACGTCTATGCGGACCAGATCGAATGGTTCTGCCGCAATATTCAAAACAGAGATGCGATTGTCGTTAGTCTGCACACGCACAATGACCGCGGTTGTGCTGTTGCCTCCGCCGAGTTGGCCGTCATGGGTGGCGCGCAGAGAGTGGAGGGAACTCTACTTGGAAACGGCGAGCGCACCGGCAACATGGACATCGTCGTGATGGCGATGAATCTATACAGCCAAGGTGTCGATCCTCAATTGGATCTGCATAACATGGACAAGATCGTTTCCGTCGTACGCGAGTGCACACAGATCGATGTACACCCACGCCAGCCTTATTCTGGTGACCTAGTGTTTACCGCCTTCTCAGGATCACACCAGGATGCGATTAAAAAATGCCTCGATATCTATAAAGAGGGCGAGACCTGGGAAATTGCCTACCTACCAATTGATCCGCGCGATTTAGGTCGGACCTATCAAGATGTAATTCGCGTGAACAGCCAGTCTGGGAAGGGAGGCATCGCCTACGTGCTCGCTAATAAGTTTGGATTCGAACTGCCGCGTTGGTTGCAGATAGAGTTCAGTCGCGTTGTGCAGCAGGTTACTGAGGTAAGCGGACAGGAGATAAAGGCAGATGAAATCTGGGACCTGTTCAACCAACATTATTTGAATAGCGACAAGTTGATTAGCCTTGAAGACTTTAGTATTGAGAAAGCGGAAGGACGCGAGACGTTCAATGCCAAGATCGAATACTTCGGCAAGGAGCTCTCGATTAGTGGCGAAGGCGATGGCGTACTTAATGCCTTCGTGACCGGCCTGCAAGAAGCCATCAAGATCGATTTTGAAATCATGCAATATGGTGAGCACGCACTCGGCCAAGGTGCCGATGCAGAGGCAGTGACTTACATTCAATTGAAGTGTGATGGCCGACGTTACAGCGGCGTCGCGATTAGCAAAGACATCATAGCCTCTTCACTCAACGCCTTTATGGGCGCGGCTAGCCAAATGCTCAGTGAGCAACGCGTCGCCGCCTAAGGGCCTCGTTTTGCGCTACTGTATTAAACTACCTTTGTTGCTGGTCCTAAGCTGTAGATTCAAACAAAAATCACAGCATCATCTACGCGGAAATAATTAGTGTTCAATCTTATTGCTGGAGCCTCAGTCTCTTCATTCTTCTTCGGTCTATTCGGGGTCAGTTGGGAGTCTGTGGACGAAAAAATTGAACGTGAATTTCCGGCCGTGCAAGCGATTTCAACCCAGACACTGTTAACGCGCTATGAGTTATCAGACGGTACTCTGCCGGTTATCATCGATGTGCGTGAAAGTGATGAGTTTCGAGTCAGTCGCCTCGATGATGCGCTTAACTTGGAAAGTGCCGATGCCATATCCGATTTAATCGCGCAAAGGGGGCTCAGCAAAGACACTGAAATCATCGTCTACTGTTCCGTAGGCTACCGATCGGCCTCTGTCGCTGCAGACCTTCAGGCGCGTGGCTTCACCAAGGTGCTCAACTTAGAACATTCATTGTTCGAATGGGCCAATAAGGGTTATCCAATGACTAGTGCGAGTGGCAGCACCAACAAAGTTCATCCCTTCAACAAGGCGTGGAGCGTTCTGATTGACGATTCCCTGCATGCCTACCCCGATAAGTAATTTTAACCTCGTGCAAACTATTCTTCCATAGCTTGCGACTTACTCTCTAAAACCAGTATCCTGTTTTCGATGCAAGAATCTGTGGTGCAGCGATCAATGGGGATTTCATGAGCCTGATAGACGAAGACCAAGCGCTAATAGCGGCAGCTCTTAAAGGGTCGGCCTATGCATGGGGAAAATTGGTCAAGCGCTATGAATCGAAGATCTACAACCATGGCTTGCGTCTAACTGGAAATTCCAGTGATGCGATGGACCTGATGCAGGAAGTCTTTCTGGGTGTGTACAGAAACCTACATCGATTCAGAGGCGATGCGAAGTTCAGTAGTTGGATCTTCCGTATAGCGCACAACAAAGCGATAGATATGAATCGCCGTAAACGATTAATGACCTCGTCTCCAAAATTTTCCGCAGAAGATGAGGGAGACGAATTCGAAAAATTTCCCGGCAAGAAGGATTTAGAGCCAGAAAATAGATTAGGCAATATCGAGCAGAACGTTCGCGTTCTCAAAATGTTAAGCGAGTTAAGCTCGGATCAGCGATCGATAGTGGAGTTAAAGATTTTTCAATCTTTAACTTTTGATGAGATCTCTGCGCTTCAAGATATTTCGGCAAATACAGCCAAGACACGTTTCTACAGTGCGCTGAAGAAATTGAAAGTAGTATCGGAGGAACAAAATGTCCTGTCCTAAAACTCACTATTTACTGCAAGAATATTTTTCTGAAGACTTGTCGGCAATCGCCCGCAACGAGTTGGATAGGCATCTAACTGATTGCGCGCATTGCAACGGCGAGCTCGAGTCAGTGTTGCTTGCTCAGCAAAATCTGCAGCAATGGCAGGAACAAAGAGCTCCACATTGGGATCGGCATCTTGAGTTATTCCGGCAGGAGCATCGTATCGATCGCCCCGTTTCGCGATTCTGGTTGAGTTGGCAGTGGTTGCCAACGGCTACATCAATAGCCATGTTGTGTGTGCTTCTACTCAACGTGAGTGTGGTTAGTAATGAATCTGGCTTCTCTATTTCCTTCGCCGGACCTTCCGCCTCAATCACGAATTCAAATGCGCAACTGGCCGAGTTTGAGCAAGCGCAGCGTTTGGAAATGCAGCAGCTCGCAACAAGAGTAGAGAGCAAGCAGGATAGTAACAATGTGCAATTGTTGCAGGCGGTCATGGAGCAGACTCAGCAATCGACAATAGATAGTTTCGATCAGATGTATGCCTATTTCGAGCAGCAACGACTCTTGGATCTACAAGATATGCGAACGGGCTATGAACAATTGGTAGACAGCGACTATGAAACGATTAGGTCTTTGCAACAGTTGGTAAATTATGTGGGTTACCAGAGCGATATTCGATAAGAAGGTTAGGCTATGCGAAAAGTTATAAGACAAACCTTAGTATGTGCCATAGCGGCAGTCAGCGTGGTGTCGGCGACTGCTCAAGTTCCCCAGTTAGAAGAGTTGCAAAGGAACATTGAACTATTTTCTGGTGTGCTGGAAGATGCTCTGGATTTCGAGGAGTCAAAGGGCTTGTTCGGGCTAAGTCTTGGAGGTATCGAGAGTACTTACCTAATAGGCCAGGGTGTGGTTCTGGAAGTGAGAACACCTCTAGCCAATAGCCGTAATCGATTGAGCCTCGCGTCCTTGAATTCTGCAATGCAGACACTACAGGTACGCGGTAATCCATTCGAAACTCTCGCGTTATCTCAATCCCTGCCTTCATCTACATTTGCTTCATCGGCACAGGCATCTCCTGTGATGGCTCTGAGGAGCCAGTCTGCAGACTCCACTAGCCTCTATACCCAAATGATGGAGCGGGTTGCGAATATCGACTACTCGCTCGCTGTAAACAATGCCATTCAACAGGCCACTGAGTCAGCAAGATCTCTACGTTCGCTTGGTTCTGTCGATGATGGCGACTATGAAGAACTGCGTGCTGACATAGAAGGTCTGCGCGCAGAAATGGGAGAAAAGATGCGGGGCCTGCGAGAGATTGAGTCGCAGATCAGAGAATCGACCGCTGCGGCTATCGCAGATTCGAACATCGACGAAGAGATGCGCCTCAAGCTCGATACTGTTATAGCGCAGATAGAGCCACTGCGTGAGCAAGCTGTGGCTATGGCTGCTGAACTTAGGCTACGTAGTGAGGTGGCTGAGCAAGATTATACCCAGCAGTGGCAGCAAGACGTGGTGGTGTTTGAGGGCAAGCTCTATAAGGCGATGTGTGACTACGGATCGACGCTGCGTGAACTTCCAACTGATGAGCGCGTCTCAATAATTCTAACAGGGCTTGGTCAGCAGGGCGAAGACCAGCGCCGCACCGATAAGATTCATGTCTTCAACAAAGCAGATCTGCAGGAATGCCAATCAGATGACATTTCAGTCGCGACTTTGCGAGAGCGGTCCACTTACTACAGCTACTAGTGCGTGCCTCCCAGTTTGCACCTAGGTATAACTCAGGGCTTTCCTGGAGTTATACCTAGTGACCTAGAACGGTGCGCCAGTGATGTTCACATCGGCCGGCGCGAACTGTTTCGAAAGTTCTCAAATAGTACTGGTCCGAATGTGAACACTGACTTAATACTCGATATGCTTCGTAGATTAAGAGCAAAAGAGAATTTTGGCTTTCTCTGAGCTGAAAATTCCTTATAATATGCGCTCTCTACACAGGTGTTGTTTGCTGCGCACCAAAATGACCTAGTGAGCTAGGTGATGAAAAAGAGTGGCCCTAAAAATAAGAAGCTGTATCTGAGGAGAACCAGATGGACTGTCCGAAATGTAATTCCGAGATGCAAGAGCTCAAGATTGAGACGCTGCATGGCAAAGTAGTTATAGACAAGTGCAATAGCTGTAAGGGTCTGTGGTTCGACAACGGCGAAGCAGAGCAGCTGAAGGGCGATTGGATGGCGGACTTTGCCGACAGTGGTGACCGAGAGGTAGGTAAGACTTACAATACCGTGCGGGATATTGATTGCCCTCGCTGCGGCAAGACGATGGTTAAACTAAATGACCCGAAGCAAACACACTTAGAGTACGAGGCCTGTGAGGAGCACGGCGTGTTCATGGACGCTGGCGAATTCACCGATTTCAAGCACGAAACCTTGATGGATTTTTTTCGTGATGTGGTGGCAAAAATTACGCGAAGACAAAAGTGATTCAGGCCAAATAATGGCTGGGCGGATAGCTCTGGATAGGCGAGTAAGTTACTGCCGTTCATCCGCTCGAAAAAGTTAAGATAATTAAGAATGCCATTTGGGGTGCAACCAAATGGCATTTTTTATTGCCTGCTGATCAAGGGCAGGAAACCTCCCGATGTCCGTCCAAGTAGCCGCGGCGTCATGGAAGTCGGAACCTACTGACAAGTACAGTGATTTTTCTTCAGCCAGCTTGCTCAGGTAGGCTTTCGTAATTGGGTCTATATTCGAATAGCTTCCCTCGATAGCTTCTCCACCACATGCTTTGAAATCGTCGAGTAGCGAGCTTAGCTTGGTCTTGCTTAGCGAATAGCGGCCGGGGTGAGCAACTACTGCTATGCCCGAGGCAGCAAGGATCGCAGCTACTCCCTCGTTCAGACTGCAACAGTTTGCCGCGGCATAGACTCTGCCGCGCTTGCCGAGATGCGTCTTAAAGGCCTTCTGTTTGTTTTTGCAGACTTTTTCTTGGACGAGAAAGTCTGCAATGTGACTGCGGGTATAGGCGGTGCAGGGCAGAGATTGTAAGTATGACATGAGTCCATGTATGCCAATTTTCTGTAAATTTCTATCGATGGTTTGCGCACGATTTTCGCGCTGAGCCTGCTGTGCGGCTAACAGCTTTTCTATGTGATTACTCGTGGGGTCGATGAACAGGCCGACGATGTGAATCTCCATGGTGTTCCATAGGCAGGAGAGTTCTACGCCATTGATGATAGTTATGTCGTCGGCATCACGCTGCAGAGATTCTAATCCATCGATACAGTCGTGATCGGTAAGTGCCAGATGAGTAAGCTTATTCTCTGTTGCGCGTTGTAATAGAAAAGAGGGTGATTGCGTACCGTCTGAGAAATGGCTATGGCAGTGTAAATCGACTTTCATTATTGATTACTATGATCTCTGTCAACACATTAGCAGGGGGCTGCTCAGTCTATTCGGAGCAGGCAGCGGTATTCTATAGGAATACCGATAAAGAGATCACGGTAATGCAATAAAAAAGCACTCAACATGGTTTTAAGGGCTGTGATCTAAGGATTCAGACAGGTCGGCATATCCGTCAACTCCATAGTAGCTAATTGGCTGCTATGCTATGTTCACGAAGCTACTCGACCGTGCATGTTTGTTCCGATGCTGTGGCCAGCGGCTTCTCGATAAGTGGGAATAGTAAGCTAATGACGTACACTGAAATAGAACAGCGAGTCGCAGTACTCGAAGATTAAGATTCTAAGTCACTGTTGATCGGTGGGTGCACTAACTGCATTGCACAATGCGATCAAATTTTAAGCATCATATCCCAAGATAATTTCACGGATGACTCCAAGGGCAGTTCTTCGATTAGTGCGCATGTTCGACATATCCTCGACAGATTGCATTGCTTCTTTGTAGGACTGGCAGGCGCATCAATCGATTACGATGCGCGTAAGCGCGACCCAAAGATTGAGCAGAACGTGGAGGTGGCAACGTTCGTGCAGGAGTCTGTTGCCCGGAGAATAGAGCAGCTATGGCAGCTGCCATTTTGCAATGAGCTCATCGGCGTCAAGGAATCCGTGCTGTCCTCCGGTCCCGAAGTTGAAATCACCAGCACCCTAGAACGAGAATTGGTGGGACTGATCACCCGCAGCATTCATCATCTCGCCATAATTGCCCTTCTCGTGAAGCTCTTCGGTCATCAATTGGGCAGCGATTTCGGCAAGGCACCTTCCACAATCGTCTACGAATGAACTTAGCACTACATTCACCGCCACCTAGTACTCTATGGACCTCTACCTAGTGCTCTATGAGCCTCAAATTGGCGAGTGTCGGGATAGCATTGAACACGTTAGTTATAGGTGAATGGGGCCCTAGCGCTGGCTATTCGGCTAGATCAGAAGCATTCCCATATACTTGACTAATTTACTTAGGTATTCGATACTTCTAAGTAATTATTAGGCATCTAAAGGGCTTCCCATGCGCTTGACGACAAAGGGTAGGTACGCGGTAACGGCAATGCTGGACTTGGCTCTGCATAAGGATCAGGGGCCGGTGAGTCTTGCTGATATATCTCAGCGGCAGGCAATTTCTCTGTCTTATTTAGAGCAGTTGTTTGCTAAGTTACGCCGTTGCTCATTAGTGAGCAGTGTGCGTGGCCCAGGTGGAGGCTATGAACTGCAAGGTGGTTCCGAGTCGATCTTCATCGCTCAGATCGTGGATGCCGTGAATGAGTCGATCGATTCGACGAAGTGTCAGGGAGCAGGTGACTGCCAAGGTGGCGAAACCTGTCTTACGCACTACTTGTGGGAAGATCTCAGTGAACAGATTCATACCTTCCTAGAGGGTATCAGCCTTGCGGATCTGGTAGCGAAGAATGAGGTAAGACGAATTTCTCAGAAGCAAGATCGGAAACACCAAATTGTTAGCGAGAATGTCGAAGACAACCGGATTTTGGCCTCAAGCTTATAAACCGGTAGTAGTGGAGCAATTAATGCAATTTCCAATTTATCTAGATTATTCCGCAACTACTCCGGTTGACCCGCGAGTAGCTGCAAAAATGGCCCAGTGCCTAACTCTGGATGCGAACTTCGGTAATCCAGCTTCACGGTCACATATGTTTGGCTGGAAGGCGGAGGAAGCTGTAGAAACGGCACGCGGCCAAGTGGCTGACTTGATCAAGTGTGATCCTCGCGAGATCGTGTGGACTTCGGGCGCAACCGAGGCCGACAATCTAGCTATCAAGGGTGCCGTCCATTTTTATGTGAAGAAGGGCAAGCACATAATCACCTCCAAGATTGAACATAAGGCCGTGCTAGACAGCTGCGGTCAGTTGGAGCGCGAAGGCTTCGAGGTGACCTACTTAGATCCTACAGAAGCAGGAATAATCACGCCCGAAGCGGTCGCAGCCGCAATTCGCCCTGACACCATCCTCGTTTCATTGATGCATGTGAACAATGAAATCGGAGTTATTAACGACATCGCAGCTATTGGCAAAGTAACTCGCGAGAACGAGATTATTTTTCATGTGGATGCGGCGCAGAGCACAGGCAAAATTGACATAGATATGGAAGCGATGCAGGTAGATCTAATGTCTTTAACGGCACACAAGGTGTATGGCCCCAAAGGCATTGGCGCCTTGTATGTTCGCCGTATGCCGCGGGTTCGTATCGAGCCCCAGATCCATGGCGGCGGTCATGAGCAAGGCATGCGCTCGGGCACCTTGGCTACACATCAGATTGTAGGAATGGGTGAGGCTTACCGCCTCGCGAAAGAAGAGATGGCTGATGAAAATACACGCTTGTTGGCACTGCGCGCTCATCTGCTAAATTGCTTCGATGACATGGAAGAAGTGTTCGTCAATGGGGATATCGAGCATCGCGTTGTCCATAACCTAAATATTAGTTTCAAATTCGTTGACGGTGAATCGCTGATGATGGCGCTACGAGACCTAGCAGTCTCTTCAGGATCTGCCTGCACCTCTGCGAGCCTTGAGCCGTCCTATGTGCTGCGTGCCATTGGACTAAATGACGAATTAGCGCACAGCTCACTTAGGATTTCTATTGGTCGTTTCACTACGCTAGAAGAAATTGATTACTCGATAGAAAAGATACGCGAAGCTGTAGATAAGTTAAGAGAATCATCTCCGCTGTGGGATATTTACAAAGATGGTGTCGACTCAAATCAAGTTAAACGGGCAGCTAACTAAACCGAGCAAGTCTGGATTCGGTGAGAGCTTTAGTTTCTGACCCGACTGAATTCGATATAGCTATAGAGTTCAGTGATCAATCTCTCGACACCGGCCCTCAATCTGTGCGTTTTACCGTCCTCAGAAAGTGGGTGCTAGCCCTGGATGAGTTCGGCGATGACCCTAGGTGCTGTGGCGAGAAAATCTTAAGGGCAAGGCAGGCTCCCGGTGGAAGAAGCGGCTGATTAAGCCACTGAAAAATAGCGGTTTTATTCATTAAAAGCGTACTAATCTCAGATTTACTGCGTATAATGCGCGCTCTCAAGAATTCACCCTACATTGGAGTTAAGATGTCGATCGAACGTACTTTATCCATTATCAAGCCTGATGCCGTAGCAAAGAAAGTTATTGGCGAGATATATACCCGCTTCGAGAAAGCAGGGTTGAAGATTGTTGCTGCGAAGATGCTTCAACTAGATGACGAATCAGCAGGCGGGTTCTATGCTGAGCACAAGGAAAGACCCTTCTACAAAGACCTTATCGAATTCATGACGTCTGGACCGGTCATGGTAACGGTTCTGGAAGGCGAGGGCGCCGTTATGATGAACCGCGACTTGATGGGTGCTACGAACCCTGCAGATGCAGAGGCTGGCACTATCCGCGCCGATTTCGCGGTCTCTATCGATGCCAATGCAGTTCACGGGTCCGATTCAACAACGTCGGCAGCACGTGAAGTCGGTTATTTCTTCAGCGACAGCGAAGTCTAATCCTGAAGCAAAACTCCTGAAGAGGATAAGTTGAGCATGACGGCGATACACAAACCTAATTTGGCTGGCCTAAGTAGGGCAAAGCTGCAGGCGTTGTTCGTCGACATGGACGAGAAGCCCTTTCGCGCTGAGCAAATTCTGAAATGGATTCATCAGCGCGGAGTGCTTGATATCGATCTCATGACTGATATCAGTAAGGACCTTCGCGAGAAGCTCAAGCAAACTACAGAAATGTCTCTCCCTAAAATCCTGGAAGACTTCAAGTCTGAAGACGGCACACGTAAGTGGATTGTGGAAGTCGCCAGCGGCAGTCATGTCGAAATGGTTTTTATTCCCGAGGCGGGGCGTGGCACTCTCTGCATTTCTTCTCAGGCAGGTTGTTCATTGGATTGTTCATTCTGTGCGACGGGCAAGCAAGGCTTCAACAGCAATCTGACAGTGGCGGAAATTGCTGGTCAGCTTTGGTGGGCAAATTACCACTTAGGCGTTTTCGAGGACAAAGCGGAACGGCGAGTAAGTAACGTAGTGATGATGGGTATGGGCGAGCCACTGCTGAACTTCGACAACGTTATGGACGCGCTAAGTATCATGATGGAAGATTGCGCCTACGGCTTATCGAAACGCAAGGTGACAATTAGCACATCGGGTGTCGTCCCAGCGATTGATAGATTGAAGGACTACACGGAGGCATCGCTGGCCATCTCCTTGCATGCGCCTAATGATGAGCTGCGCAGTCAAATCATGCCGATCAACAACAAGTACCCGATCAAGGAAGTGCTTCGGTCTGTGCAGGGCTATATGGATAGCCTGTCGGATAAGCGAGTTCCGGTAATCGAATATACAATGATAGCGGGTGTGAACGATCATCGTCAGCATGCTCGTGACCTCGCGGTATTGTTGGAACAACTTCCCTGCAAGATAAACATAATACCTTTCAACCCTTTTTCGCTCAGCGATTATCGTCGTCCTAGCTCATCTTCGGTTACTAATTTTAGGCAGATATTGCAAAAAGCTGGATACACGGTGACTGTGCGCACTACGCGTGGGGATGATATTGGGGCGGCCTGCGGCCAGCTAGTAGGTGATGTAGAGGATCAGACCCGTCGTAGCGAGAGGCACAAGCGTCGCCACGCGGAGAGTGAATTAGCCAAAAAAGATGGATCTAAAGTGTTCGGTATCACTGATAATCTAGCGGTAACTGCCGACAGAATATAAAGCCTTGAATAAACTAGATGGTCTTGGACAACTAGGTATTGGTTACAAATCATGTTATTTCTCGAATTTGGATTTGAAAAATTACCCAGCAAAAAGCTAGCCTCAGTGCTCGCCATATTGCTGGTATCAAGCATGCTGTCTTTCTGCGTGACTACGACGACTGGGGGCTTCATGGCGGTTGCTTCCGAAGAGCGAGCTGCTACTGACTATATTCAGCTTGAAGGCTACTTCCAGAACGAAGAGTTTGTCGAAAATTTTTCTTTAGTTCTTGCTACCCTTCATCCGACCTCACAGGAATTTCAGACGTTTCAAAGGCTGAGCGATGCCAACTGAGCCCTTGATGGATTCGGCCGCTGAACAGTCGATTGACACCCTGACAGCAGGGAATATCCTCCAGCAAGAGCGGCAGCGTCTGGGTCTGAATGAGAGAGAAGTCGCCGATCAACTGCACATCACAATTCACTATGTTAGGGCGTTGGAATCTAATAACTATGAAAAGCTACCTGGCGCTGTTTTTGCTAAGGGGTATCTGAAGAGCTACGCCTTATTGTTGGGTCTGGATGTTGAAGACCTAATTTCCCGCTATGATGAGTTTACACATCAGCAAAATGCCGACAACGAAAAAGAGATACGACGGCTAAGAGCGCGCAAGGAAAAAGACCATAATAAGCCTTTAGTAATTGTTTCTTTAATAGTTTTTGTTGTCGTTTTTTTGGGATTGTGGCTTGCGAATAACTATTTTTCCCAGGGGTCAGTTACTGGTTTGCCTAGTACCGTTGAATCTGCCGAAGGTGCTGAGAACATTAGTCCCGCCTTGTCCCGGGTGGTGGAGCCCCAGGTAACGACACAATCGCAACTTATTTTGGAAGTCGAACCTGAGGAAATTTTAGCGCCAACTCGGCAGTCGACAATTACTCCATCGTTGGAAGAGTTGCCAGTAATTGCCTCTGAACAGTTGGTCGAAGTAGATTTGGACTCTACTGTGGACTCTGAGAGTGTTGAGAGTAGAGGGAGTGAAGGGAGTCCTAGCTTGGAGGACCTAACGTCCGTCTTACAGGCATTGAGAGCTGAGCAAACAGCCGGCGCCGAGATGACAGACCAGGCGCGGGTTATCACAATTGAAGCGATCGGAAACGATGTGCTGCGAATTAGCTTTATTGGGGAGAGCTGGATCGAGGTGAATGACAGCGAATCCCAGCAGATCTATCGCGATATTCGCGAAGCGGGCGATGTTCTAGAAATTACCGGTAGTGCGCCATTTAATATCCTACTCGGCGATGCTCCTCTTATTAGTATGAGCTTCAACGGCGATGAAATTGACCTCTCTGCTGATATTCGAATCGACAACTCGGCACGCCTCACTGTAGGCTTGTAAGCTATGAAGACTGATCCTTTGATAATTCGTCGCAAGACACGCCAGATTATGGTCGGTAATGTTGCTGTGGGTGGCGATGCACCAATTTCCGTGCAGACGATGACCAACACTGAGACCTGCGATGTGGATGCGACACTAGGCCAGATCAAGCGCATGGTAAATGCGGGCGTTGATATTGTTCGCGTCTCCGTTCCGAGCATGGACGCGGCAGAGGCCTTCAGGAAGATTCGCGCACAGGTGGAAGTACCGCTAATCGCCGACATACATTTCGATTATCGCATTGCCTTGAAAGTATTAGACAATGGGGTTGACTGCCTACGCATCAATCCGGGTAATATCGGCAGCGAGGAGCGTATCCGCGCAGTCGTAGGTAGTGCCAAAGACAAGAATATACCGCTTCGAATCGGCGTAAATGCAGGCTCTCTCGGGAAGAGCTTGTTGCGAAAATACAAGGAGCCGAATTCTGAGGCGATGGTAGAATCTGCGCTTACGCAAATAGATATACTCGATAAGCTCGACTTTCAAAATTTTAAAATCAGCCTAAAAGCCTCCGAGATATTTATGACCCTGGCGGCCTATCGCTCTCTAGCGACGCAGATCGATCAGCCATTCCATCTCGGCATCACCGAGGCAGGCGGCCTTCGATCTGGCACGGTTAAATCTGCTATAGGGCTGGGAGCAATGCTGATGGATGGGATTGGCGATACGATCCGAGTCTCCCTCGCAGCTGACCCAGTCGAAGAGGTCAAAGTTGGATTCGATATACTGAAGAGCCTGGGCCTTCGCCATAAGGGCGTCAATTTAGTCGCTTGTCCTAGTTGTAGCCGGCAGAATTTCGACGTGATCTCCGTGGTTAATGAATTAGAGTCCCGATTAGAAGACATAACGACACCGATTGATGTCGCAGTTATCGGCTGTATTGTGAATGGCCCGGGCGAGGCGAAGGTTGCTGAGATTGGGTTGACCGGTGCGAGTCCAAGTAACCTCGTCTATAAAGAAGGCGTTCCCGATCACAAGATTAATAACGAAAATCTTGTGGATGAATTAGAGGCGATGGTGCGTCAGCGCGTTGCCGATAAGAAGCAGATGGAAGAAAATCTAATCGCCTCAAGCTAGCGATCAGTCACAAACCTATGGCGAAACTACAAGCAATTCGAGGTATGAATGACATACTTCCCGACCAAACTCCTAACTGGCAATATGTTGAGAAATGTTTCCAAGCGGTAGTGCATCGTTATGGCTATCGGGAAATTCGTTTCCCTATTCTCGAGCAGACACAACTGTTCAAACGGTCAATCGGTGAGGTCACTGACATCGTCGAGAAGGAGATGTACAGTTTCGACGATCGCAATGGCGATAACTTAAGTTTGCGTCCAGAAGGCACGGCTGGTTGCGTTCGTGCTGCCGATCAGCACGGTTTACTATTCAATCAGCAGCAACGACTCTGGTATCAGGGCCCAATGTTTCGCCATGAAAGGCCACAGAAGGGCCGCTACCGACAGTTTCAACAGTTCGGTGTCGAGGCCTTTGGCATGGCTGGACCGGACATCGATGCAGAGGTAATTCAGGTCTCGGCCTCTCTTTGGCAAGACCTAGGTTTAGAAAATTTCCTTACCCTAGAGATTAATAACATCGGCTCCGCGGAAGATAGAAAACGCTATGCCGCGGCCTTATCAGCATTTCTAGCTTTCCATGCAGACGAGCTCGATGATGATGCGCGCAATCGAATGCACAGCAACCCGATGCGGGTGCTTGATAGTAAGAATCCCGCAGTTCAGGAAGCTCTAAAGGGTGCGCCTGTCTTAGTGGATTATGTCAGCGACGAGAGTATTGCCCACTACAGCGAGTTGAAGAGCCTGCTGAGCCAAGTTGGGATTGAGTTCACCGAGAGTCCTCGCCTGGTAAGGGGTTTGGATTACTACAATAATTGTGTGTTCGAGTGGACTACCGATTCTTTGGGGGCGCAGGGCACAGTCTGTGGCGGAGGTCGCTACGATGGTCTCGTTGAGCAGCTCGGGGGCAAAGCCACGGTTGCTGCAGGTTTTGCGATGGGTGTCGAAAGGCTTGTTCTGATGCTCGATTCGCTTGGTAAGATTCCCGAAGCTACTTCAAAGGTGATCGATGTGTATATGGTGGTTGTCGGTGGCCAACTGGCCGGACCTGCGGCGTTACTTGCCAAGCAGCTGCGTCAGAGATTTCCCGAGATCGGCCTTATCAATCACTGCGGTGGGGGGAAATACAGTAATCAGATGAAGCGTGCGTTCAACAGCGGCGCGCGGCTGGCTATTGTGTTGGAAACAGAGCCGGAACAGCTTCTCGAAACAGTCAAAATCCGCCATTTAGATGATTCCGGCGACTCTGTCAGTATCGAGATAGCCAATTGTGGCGATAAACTTGCCGAATTTCTTAGTATTTCAGAGTGATAGCAGCATTGATTCGTGTCAGTCGTGCCTTAAACAGGTAGAATTAGCGGTTGGTCAGGGATAGTTTGCCGAATGTGGTGGTCTGATAATCCGGGCAGCTTGAAACTGTTCGAATAATTAAATGTATTGAGGAGTAAGTCGTGGCGATTAACGCGGCAGAAGAAGAAACAGTAGAATCACTTAAACAGTGGTGGGAAGAAAACGGCAAGCAGCTAATCATCCTCGTTGTTGTAGGTTTCGCAGCCTTCACTGGATGGTTGGTTTGGACTACTTCACAAAATGCTAGCATGGACAGTGCCTCCGATATGTACGAGGAGATCCTAGCGTTAGCGATAAGTGACGCCGGGCAGCCGGGAACGCTACTTATACCGCAAGATTCGGAACGAATAGTCGAGTTAGGTGCGCAGCTGCGCAGTGAGCATGGCGGTTCTACCTACGCTAAACTGGGCTCTCTATTCGCTGCGCAACAGTCTGTGCGCAACGATGACTTGGATGCGGCGGAAACCTCTCTGCAGTGGATTATAGATAACGAGCAGGGTGGGTTATTGAGTGAGGCCAATGAAGGCCTGGTACTGACTACGAATTTGCGGCTCGGTCGTATTATTTTGGCGAAGGGCGACGCGGAACGTGCGCTCGCACTCGTGAACAATCTAGACCCTAAAACTTTTGAAGCGGGCTATTCGGAATTGCGCGGTGATATATACCTAGCGATGGGTCGAGAAGTTGACGCGCGTGATGCGTACATTGCCGCTCAGCAGGCAGGATCTAGTAGCAATGGTCTGCGAATGAAGCTGGACGATTTGTCCAGCGAAAGCTAGCCCGTACCGCTAGCCAACAGATAGGCAGATGAGTTACAAGATGAATCCTACGAGCACCGGACCAATACAAAATTGCGTGACCTCTGGGATTCGCCTGCTAGTGCTGCTTGCATTAGCTTCTGCGTTAACTGCTTGTGTTAGCGCCCCCAGCATTAATGACCTGAATCCACTGAATTGGTTTTCTGATGATGAAGTCGACCCACCTACACCTCTGGTCAGTATTCCTGCTGAGGCTACACTGACTCCTCAGTGGAGCGTGAATGTTGGAAATGGGCAGGGCAAAAACTACACAGAGATAACCCCTGCTATAGACAGCGGCGTAATCTATGCCGCTAGCGAGAATGGTGCTGTAGTCGCAATAGAAATTAGTACAGGAAACACGTTGTGGGGAACACGAGTCGAGGGAGTGATCACTGGCGGAGTTGGATCTGGCGACGGTATGGTCATGGTTGCTACAGAGAGTGCCGAACTCGTAGTCCTCGATCAAGCTGATGGCGCTATCAAATGGAGACACGCGGTCTCCAGCGAAGTTTTGTCTGCACCACAAACGAATGGCGATGTCATTGTAGCGCAGACTGTAGACGACAAACTGGTAGCACTCGATGCTGAGGACGGTGAGCTGCGCTGGACTTACGAGACCACACAGCCAGCACTCACACTGCGCGGCAGTAGTAAGCCTGTTATTGCCGCAGGTGCTGTGATTGCTGGGTTTAGCAATGGCACGCTGGTCGCAGTTTCGGCAGAAGATGGGGTCTATCTTTGGGAGGAACGGGTAGCCGTCCCTGAAGGCGAGTACGATATCGACCGTGTGATCGATGTGGATGGCGATTTATTGTTAGACGGTGGCCGAATCCTAGCCGCAAGCTATCAGGGAAACTTGATGGCGTTCGAAGTCACTTCTGGGCGAATCGTCTGGGGCATGGAGGCTTCTAGCTATCATGGTATGGAGCAAGGCTTCGGTAACATCTACTATTGCGATGACAAAAGTCAAATATTTGCGATTAGAGACAATAGTGAAGATATCGTTTGGGATAACTCTGATCTGATTAATAGACAAATCACGGCACCAACCGCAGTCGGCAACTATATCGCAGTAGCTGACTATGATGGCTATGTTCACTTACTATCGCAGATTGATGGGCGCATAGTAGGTCGAATCCAGGCTGATAAAGATGGGGTCAGGGCTAATCTTTTAGCTGATAATGGCCGTCTTTATGTTTTCGGCAATAGCGGTCGGCTGACTGCTTATCAACTGCAATAGCATTCGCAACAAACCGTTTGCACACTTATCTAGGTTACTACCATGAGGCCAGTCATAGCCCTTGTTGGCCGTCCCAACGTAGGAAAATCTACTCTCTTCAATCGGCTCACGCGATCGCGCGAGGCGCTGGTCGCAAATATCCCCGGTCTCACTCGTGATAGGAAATATGGCGACGGGGAGATAGAGGGGCAGTCGTTCATTGCCATCGATACTGGCGGTATTAGTGGCGATGAAGAGGGCATCGATCTAGAGATGGCCTCACAATCACTCCAAGCTATCGAAGAAGCCAACATCTGCCTGTTTATGGTGGATGCGAAGGACGGCCTTCTGCCCGATGACAATCGCATCCTCGATCATCTGCGCAAGCGCAGCAAGAACACCTATCTAGTCGTAAACAAGATCGATGGTCGTGATCCCGATGCGGCGTTAGCAGATTTTTATAGCCTAGGACTGTCGGAAATTTTTCCCATCACTGCGACTCAGGGTCGTGGCGTGAAGAGCATGTTGGTTAAGGTGTTAGCCGACTTTGAGCAGGCGGCCATCGATGCGGGTGAAGACGGAGTACCTTCTCAGGATGTTGAAGCAACAGGTATAAAGATTGCGATTGCCGGCAGACCAAATGTCGGTAAGTCGACGCTGGTCAATAGAATGTTAGGTGAAGAGAGAGTGGTCGTGTTCGATCAACCCGGCACCACTAGAGATAGTATTTATATCCCCTACGAAAGGCGCGGAAGGCGCTATACGCTTATCGATACAGCGGGGATAAAGAAGAGAGGCCAGACTAAACAAACGGTCGAAAAGTTTTCGGTGGTTAAGTCGTTACAGGCCATTCAAGACGCGCATGTGGTGGTGTTGATCGTCGATGCTCGGACCGGAATCGTAGAGCAAGATTTACATCTGCTTGGCTATGTTATCGAAACGGGGCGTGCGCTCGTCATCGCCATCAACAAATGGGATGGCATGCACTCTGAAGACAAGGATCAGGTTAAAGATGATATTCGCCGCCGGTTTGTCTTTGTGGATTTTGCTAAAATTCATTTCATCTCCGCTCTCTATGGCACCGGCGTGGGTGATCTCTATAAGTCTATACACACGGCGTACGAGTCGGCGACTAAGGTTCTGACAACGCATCGGCTCACCGCGCTACTTCAAGATGCGGTTACCGATCACGCGCCGCCTATGGTGAATGGTCGGCGCATCAAACTGCGTTACGCCCACGCCGGCGGACATAATCCGCCTATAATTGTTATACACGGTAAGCAGACTGACAAACTTCCGGGAAACTACAGTCGCTATCTGGAAAAAACTTTTCGAAAGGTGCTGAAGCTCGAAGGTACTCCGGTGAGAATCGAATTGCGTAGTGGCGATAATCCTTTCGTTAAGGGCGAGGAGGGCTTGACGCAGCAACAAATTTCACAGAAGAGGCGAATCAAGAAGAATAAAGATTTGGGTAAGAAGCTCGGTAAGAAAAGAGTATGACAGTTCACCTTGAAGATATTAAAAAAGCCGCAGATCGACTTCGAGGCATAGCAATCGAGACGCCAATTCACACATCCGCAGTACTAAATGAAAGATTAAACGCTAGAGTCTTTATCAAGCCAGAATGTCTGCAACATATCGGCGCGTTCAAGTTCCGTGGTGCCTATAATCGTTTATGCCAAATGAGTGACGCCGAGCGGGCGAAGGGCGCCGTTGCATTCTCCTCAGGAAACCATGCGCAGGGAATGGCCTATGCTGCCAAGTTACTCGGCATGAGCGCGACTATCGTCATGCCGTCAGATGCTCCATCGATCAAAAAAGAAGGCACCGAGCGACTCGGAGCAAGCATCCGCCTATATGATCGCGCTACTGAGTCCCGCGAAGATATCGCTGCAGAAATTGCGGCGTCCAGTGGTGCGACTCTTGTACCTGCATTTGATGATGTAGATGTGATTGCAGGCCAGGGCACTTGTGGCCTCGAGATAATGCAGCAGTTGGCGGCAAGAGATTGTGTGCCCGATGCCGTGTTGAGCCCCTGCGGAGGGGGCGGACTATTGGCTGGCCTTTCAACGGCGATCAAAGAAACGAATAGTGTGACGAGAGTCTATGGTGTAGAGCCCCAGAACTACGACGACCACAGTATTTCGAAGGCTGCAGGCTTACGCACCAAAATTGTTCCACAGTACGGCACTAGCTGCGATGCACTCATGGCTACACAACCGGGCGAGATTACTTGGTCAATCAATACAAAAACAGTGGATGATTTTTTGGTAGTTAGTGAGGATGAGGTTGCTCACGCGATTAGTTTTGCGTTTCGCTACCTTAAGCTTGTAGTTGAGCCTGGTGGTGCAGTCGCCTTAGCAGCCTTGCTGCATAATAAATTGGATATTAGTGGTGGCTCTGCCGCGCTAGTCCTTTCTGGTGGTAATATTGACAGCGAGACATTCGCGAGCTGTTTACAGGATTATCCTTCGCCCTGAATCAAAGTTGTTTGTAGATTAAAATCGGCATCAAACTAGCAAAAAATCTAGAGGAAGAACTATGAAAATCTCTTTATCGAATTCAGGCAACTTGCTTGGCTGGGTTGCAGGCCTACTATTAACAACAGTGTCTTTCTCGGTTGCAACTTCGAGCGCGCAATCTACAGACGACTGTATTGACTCCTTGCAATGTGAATCTTCCTGGATAGGGATGTCAGATAGCGAGCGCGATACGGTCTTTGGGTTCGCCGAAGATTACAAAGCGTTCATTCATCTGGCGCGTACAGAGCTGAGTTTCGTTGCCCAGTCAGTCGCCTTTGCAGAGCAGAATGGCTTCGAAGAGTTAACAGGCTCTACCGAAATCGTTCCGGGAAAAAAAATCTATGAAGTCAATCGAGACCGAACTATAAGTCTTTTGGTGATTGGTGAAGATGCGATTCAAGAAGGCTTCCATATCATCGGTTCGCATATTGACTCACCGCGTTTAGAGCTAAAGGGTAGACCGCTATACGCAGACAGTGAATTTGCACTCTTCCAGACTAATTATCACGGTGGCATAAAATATCATCAATGGACCAACCTGCCGCTAGCTTTGATGGGCCGCATCGATAAAAAGGATGGAACCAGCGTTCAGATTTCAGTAGGCCTGGATGCCGACGATCCCATTTTTATGATTCCTGAGTTGTCCCCGCATGTTGATCGCAGCAGAAATTCAAAGACACTCGCTGACTTCATTACCCCAGAAGACCTCGATCCGGTCATAGGACATATTCCAGATGAAGACGGTGGGGATGTGGCAGACCAGGTTCTAGCCTATCTTAGTCAGGAGTACGGCGTTACTCGAGCCGATTTGGTCTCGGCCGAACTCTCCTTAGTGCCGGCCGGGGCTCCACGGGACATGGGATTCGATCGAGGGCTAATCGCGGCCTACGGTCAGGACGATCGGCTCGCGTCCTACGCAGCACTGCGTGCGGTTGCCGAGATCGACCACCCGCAGAAGACTACTATGGCCTTCTTGGTTGATAACGAGGAAGTAGGTAATAGAAATAATACTGGCGCACACTCCGATTATTTTGCCGATCTGCTTTCCAGGCTTTTGTATGCGCAACTGGAAGGGGATTATCGTGAACCTCTATTTCGAAGTGCGCTGCGTCAGACCAAATTTATATCTATAGACGTAAACCCAGGCATTAACCCAATGAACCCAGGTGTATGGGAGCCAGGCAATGCGCCCAAGCTAGGCTATGGCGTGAATCTCAAACTCTATGGGCAGGGTAATACTGCTAATAGCGAGTTTATTGCATGGACTCGACAATTGCTGGATAGCAATGATGTGCCATGGCAGACAGTGACTTATAAAGTTGGGGTCGGTGGAGGTGGCACTATCGGTGGAGAGTTTTCCGCACAGAACATTGAAGTTATCGATTTCGGTGTTCCCCTGCTTTCGATTCATACGCCCTACGCGGTGAGTTCTAAGGTAGATGTATATAGTCTCTATCAAGCGGCCTTAGCCTTCTATGCCTATACCGATTAGTGCATTTGAATTATTCTCTGCTTTCTAATAAAAATAGTGATGAAGCTACTATGAAAATTGAAATTCCGAAGGCCGTTAGGCTCTCCCCTCTCTTCACGCTAGTCTGCTCAGGTTTGCTCGCGATGTTCGTGCAGCAAGCCCTAGCGCAAGAGGTTGGCGACCACCAGTACACGAGCGAAGCGATTGAGGCGGGCTCTTCGGTGTATACCCAGCAATGCGCCCTCTGCCATGGACCACAAGGTGCTCTCGTGGACGGCATTAACCTACGCATCGGACAATTTCGCACGGTACAATCCGACACTGATCTAAGACAGGTCATTAGTGATGGCGCGGGAGAAGGGCGTATGCCGGCCTTTACTCTGCGCGCCGATGAAATGAATGGGGTGATTGCTTTTATCCGTGCCGGTTTCGATCCGGAGGGAGAGGCTGTAAAAATTGGCGACCCAGTTCTCGGGAAGGCGCTGTTCGAAGGCGAAGGTCAATGCGCAGACTGTCATCGAGTGAGGGGGGTAGGTCCGCGCACAGCTCCTGACTTGAGTAACATCGGTGCAATTCGTACTCCTGCATCCTTGCAGCGGAACCTACTTGACCCAGCGACGGCGCTGCTGCCAATCAACCGCCCAGTAAGGCTCGTTACTCGATTTGAGGAAACTATCGTTGGCAGACGACTCAATGAGGATACCTATACCGTTCAGGTAGTCGATTCACAAGAACGACTCCGCTCGTTGAAGAAAGTTGATTTGGTTTCCTACGAGATCAGCGACGAACCCAGCAAACAACCGACGACAATGTCCAGTGATGAAGTGGCAGATGTCATTGGCTACCTGCTTACCCTGCGAGGTTTAGAATGAAATTAGCAAACCAGACTAGAACAATTAGCATTGCACTCTTTATATGCTTTGCGACGACAAATGCATCCGCGCAGGTTTCCTACGAGCGAATTCTAAATTCGGCAGACGAGCCAGAAAATTGGCTTACCTACAATGGCGGTTATAAGAGTCAGCGTTATAGTCAGCTAGATCAAATCACGCCGGAGAATGTAACCGACCTTAAATTGCAGTGGACTCTACAGAATCAAGTCTTCGGTGCATGGCAGTCGAACCCTATAGTGGTCGACGGCATCATGTATATCACCGAACGACCGAATAGCGTCATGGCGGTCGATGCAATAACCGGGCGAGTCTTCTGGAAGTATCGCCACGTTCCTGCTGAGAATGCCTTGATTTGTTGTGGAGCAAATAATCGCGGTGTTGCCGTATTAGATGACAAGGTATTCATGGGCACGCTAGATGCGCGTCTCGTTGCACTGGACAGAGTAACAGGCAGCGCACTATGGGATGTAGAGGTGGGTGATGTCGATCTCGCCTATTCAGTAACCATGGCGCCGCTAGTGGTAAAAGACAAAGTCATCGTCGGCGTAGGCGGGGGTGAGTTCGGCATTCGCGGATACGTTGCAGCCTACGACGCTGAAACCGGCGAAGAGGCCTGGAAGACCTACACTATCCCTGGCCCTGGTGAGCCGAACCATGACAGCTGGGAAGGAGACGACTGGCAGCACGGAGGCGCACCGGTGTGGATTACCGGTTCTTTCGATGCTGAATTGAATCTTACATATTGGGGTGTCGGTAATCCCGGGCCAGATTGGAACGCGGGCCAGCGCCCCGGTGATAATCTCTATTCTGATTCGGTGATCGCCTTGGATGCTGATACCGGCGAATTGAAATGGCATTTCCAATTCACGCCGAACGACGCCTACGACTATGATGCGGTGCAGGTGCCGGTACTGGCTGATATTGTCTGGCGCGGCACACCAAGCAAGATCATGATGTGGGCAAATCGGAACGGCTATTTCTATGTGTTAGATAGAGTGACGGGCGAGTTTCTCGAAGGCAAGCCCTATGTGACGGTGAACTGGTCTAGCGGGCTCGATGAGAACGGACGACCGATTCCAACACCACAACCCGAAGGTATGCCTACCTTCCCTGGAAATCAGGGTGGTACAAATTGGTACCCCCCATCATTTAGCCCCAGAACGGGCCTCTTCTATTTCAGTGCGTGGCAGGACTATGCAACGATCTACGCTCCGGAAGAGTCGGAATACGAGCCGGGAAGGGCGTTCCTAGGCGGGGGATTTTCAGTGCTAGCACCGGCGCCTGGAGCCCCGACTATTGGCATCGGCAGAACTAATCCTATTAACAATTGGACCAACGAAGTTGGCTTCGCTTCATTGAAGGCGATGGATCCGCAGACCGGTGAGGAGGTCTGGTCCTATGATCAGTTCGATGTGAGTGACAGTGGCATGCTAACGACCGCGTCAGATTTATTGTTCACTGGCGGGCGCGAAGGCTATTTTCATGCAATCGATGCGCGTAACGGCGATTTGCTGTGGAACGTCAGCCTGGGCGGCCAGATCGTTATGGCACCGGTGACTTTTAGCGTCGATGGGGTTCAGTATGTCTCTGTGATTTCGGGACATGCACTATCTACATTTGCATTGCCCAACTAGGAATCTCGTAGTCGCGCAGTAGGTGCTTCCTCTTAAACTGTACGGGTATTCTGATACAATATGAAAAAATGTCGAGCACTCGCAAGTAATTCATCTACGATTGACTGCAAAGCCCTTTAGATTCGGCATGAACAGCTAAAAAATCGTGGCTCGGAAGCTGATTTCTTGATAGCTTTAGTCGGCTAAATTCAGTTTTATCAATCTTGGTGCTGGCCTAGCCGCGGCTAAAAGCGGATGGAATGGTTTGGTGCGAAGCACTACATAAATAGAGAGACAACTATGCAAACTCCAACTTTGAAGAGATCCAAACTTACCTGGCGCGCTTGCGCCACCGCCACCGCGGGTCTGTTGCTGTGTTCTTCAAGTTTTCTAAATGCTCAGGATATTCCTTTGTTCAATGAGGATCCGAGTGAGTGGTACACATTGGGTGGCGACTTTGGGCATACACGCTATACGCCTGCAGCTGAGATCACGCCGGAAAATTTCACAGACCTAGAAGTTGTTTGGGAATGGGACGGTGCCAGCTTCGGTGCTATTAGTGGACGTTCCACACCCTCACTGATCAATGGCAAACTCATTACCGTAGCGGGCAATAAGCGCTACGTTGTCGCCTTAGATCCTAAATCAGGCGAAACGCTCTGGTCTTATCGCGAGCCGGACACACCGCGTGCCTCTTACTCAATGCGAGGCGACTACGGCAAGGGCGTTGGCTATGCCAATATCGATGGCAAAGACATTGTCTATATTGTCTCTCCAGGTTTTTTCTTGACAGCGCTGGATGCTGATACAGGTATTCCACTTGAGGGTTTCGGAAATCCAGTACCCATCGATGGGTTTCCACAGACTGGAATCGTCGATCTGTTGGCGGACTTGGGTCATCCCTATGACCCCTATGAAGGTATCCCCTTAGAGACAGGCTATATTACGTCCTCTTCACCACCGATCGTGGTTAATGAGACTATCATTGTCGGTAACTCTGCAGAGCAGGGCTATCACCAGGCGCGTATCGAAAACGTACCGGGCGATATTCTAGCCTATGATGCACGCACGGGTGACTTCAAATGGAAATTCAACGTGATTCCTAAGCCGGGCGAGTACGGTCACGAAACCTGGGAAAACGATGCGTGGGAGTGGACTGGTGATGTCTCTTCTTGGGCCCCACTTTCTGCCGACCCAATTAACAATCTGGTTTACATCCCAACTAACAGCGCAACTATTGATTACTACGGCGGTTTTCGTCCGGGTGACAACCTGTACGGTGCTTCTCTCATAGCGTTAGATACGCGAACTGGTGAACGTGCTTGGCATTTCCAGATGGTAAAGCATGAAATTTGGAACTTCGACAATCCAACTGCACCGGTTCTTCTTGATCTAAATGTGCCAGGTCAGGGACTAGTGCCGGCAGTTATGCAGGCAACGAAGCAGTCATGGGTCTATGCCTTCAATCGAATAACCGGTGAGCCAATCTGGCCAATCGTAGATCGTCCCGTGCCTCCATCAATCGTGCCAGGCGAGGTGCTTTCGCCTACTCAGCCTCATGTAACACGTCCAGCAGCCTACGATATGCAGGGAATTACCGAAGACGATCTGATCGACTTCACTCCAGCACTGCGAGCTGAGGCCTTGGAGGTAATGGAAGAATATGTAATGGGGCCTTTGTTTAATCCACCCATTCATGCTGACAATGCAATGGGCAAATATGCCGCGATGAACTGTCCTGGCGGCGCCGGTGGCGCAAATATCACCGCACCGGCTGTAGCAGATCCCGAGACAGGCAAGATGTATATTTCTTCGCACAAGGCTTGTTTTGCTCTACGACTGATACCGGGCGAAGAGTCCGATCTGTTGTTCCCGAACTCCACAGGTATTAACACTGCGCGTTATGCAAACGGTGTGCGCGGCGCGACAGCAAGACCTCCACGCTTAAGTTCAGGTATCCCAATCGTGAAGCCGCCGTATAGCCGAATTACAGCTATCGATATGAACAGTGGCGATCACGCTTGGATGATTCCTACGGGAGAAACACCTGATCGTATCGCTAACCATCCTGCGCTCTCGGGCGTAGATGTAGGCAATACTGGAACAGGTGCGTTGGTGCCAATGGTCGTAACCAAGAATATGTTGGTTTATTCAGACCAAGCCGGTGACGGCACGCCAATGCTCTACGCTATCGACAAGGATAGTGGTGACATCATGGCTCAGATGGAGGCGCCAGGCAGAAGTAGCTATGGCATGAGCTCTTGGGTACACGATGGCCATCAGTATATCTTGTTGCAAACTAGTTCTTCACTGACGGCGATGGCTCTGCCAGGCGCAGCGGACGAAGCTGGAGGCGCTCACTAAGCGTTAAATAAGAAATCGCTTAGAGAGAAGAAGTAAAAAGATAGAGAAACTGAGAATCCGGATTGATACCAACTCATTCCGGATTTTTTGTGTCTGAATTTATTTCGCGACATCAGGCAATGAAACCTGCAGGTAATATTGTGTTCAGTGCGAAACGGTTATGTTTGATCGCTCCGAAGGATTTCCGCATTTGCTAGGCGTTATGGTAAGCCAGTTGCAGCCACCATTTGAATCCCGTCCTGCATGTCGTGGCTATGTGAGTGATAAGAAAGCGGAGGTTGAAATTCCTGAAGGGATGAAGCAATACGAGGCTGGCATTAATTAACGGTAGCAATTTTTACAATTCATTTATAAAAACTCGTCGATGCCTATCAGTATCGCAGCCAACGCTAACACCCAGCAGAGGCAGGCTAGTGCATCGATGAAACTATAGCGTAGTCGCTCGATTCCGCTGACGCCTACCAGTGCGGGAATAATGCTGCGGATTGCAGGAATGAAGCGTCCGATGAAGATGGCGACGTTGCCGTAGCGGCGGATGAGACCTTCCGCCTTCGCCACATTGGCCTGATATTTCTTGATCATGCCGATTTGATGAAATCTCGGCCCTAAAGACCGCCCAAAATAGTAGCCTGCATGATCGCCTAGCAGCGCCCCAAAAAAAGCGAGAGGTAACAACACCTCGAGTCCAGCAATGCCATTGTTATAGAGAGTGGCGCTCACCAACAATAATAGAACGCCTGATATGACTAGGCCCATTCCGACGCACGATTCTGCAAAAGCGAGTAGGGGCACGAGAGCGATAGCGTAGTCGCGATTGCTATCTAGCCAATCTAGTATGAATGATTCGATGTTTCGCTCCTTTATTAGCAGCTTGGAAAAAATGCGCCTTACCAATAGTTTCCTATGAGAAGCAATGCGCGAATTATGGTTGAATAGATGACTTGCTCATCTTCAAACAATAAAAGAAGGGGCAGAACTGAATTCAGTGCTGCCCCTTTGCTGTTGCTAGAAGAGAGTTGTAGCGTTATTGATTAGTCTCTAGTACCGATAACTTTGCATCTAGCTCTTCGCTTAAATCACCACTAAAACTTGCGGCATAAGCTGTATTACCGTCCATCTGCAATTTCAACCAAGCAAAGGTAAAGCGCGCTTGATTTGCTAATTCGCTGCCACCATTCGTCGGCAAATTGTGCGTTCCTTTGGCAAATTCCACATAGGCTTTGTTGGTGTTGTCTGCAATAGAATCATACAGAGCACGGGCATGGCCAGCTGGGGGCGCTACGGTGTCCTCGCTGCTGGCAAAAATTAGAGTTGGAACGGTTAATCCGCTGTAGTCACCGTCGAATGACTGGCCAAGTTCACAGCAGTAGGGCATTAGTGGTATCACAGCTTTGATCTCGCTGCCTAGTTCCTGCGCCGCGGCTAATGCTGCGCCGCCACCTAGGGAGTGTCCCATTATTGCGAGCTTAGTCGTGTCGACTTTTCCGTTTATTGGGCTTTCGCTGTTGTTGATCTCACCCTTTAAGAATGCGACGGCGGCGATATGCGCTTCTTTTCTAGGCTGGAATGTATCGCGTGGATCGTTGGTATCGATAGTCATCACTACTATGCCCAGAGAGGCGAGAGCGGGTCCCCACCAGTCATAGATTTCCTGAGTAGCGGTATAGCCCGGAACTAGCACAACGGCGCTAGAAGGCGCGGCAAAGCTGAGCGTTAGTGGATAAAAAATAGTAGCCGAAGCAAACTCATCAACATTGACAGTAGGTTCGTAGGTCCTGACCTCATATAAAGCCGCGTCAAACTCGTTACCGATAGCTCGGGCGATTTCGCGACCCTGCGGACGGTAGCGTCCTGGCTCATCGGCATCCTGAGCGCTTGCCGGTGCCATAGCGGCGAGTGCGAACGAAAGGGCAGTTAAAAGGGTGAACATCAGCTTGGTTGTTAGATTTAGAGATTTCATTGTTATTTTCCTTGCCATACTAAAAGGGCATTCTTAAATGATCAGGCTTGTTTGCTTCAATGGTCGAAAATCCGTGATTCTAGGGTCTTCGAGCACTCATACGACGGCAGGTTCTCGAAACTGAGTAATGAATATAGCAAAGGCCGCAGGCCGAAGAAATGGCCTTTGGCGTAAACTCAGAGCTTATTCTTGTCCATATTGTCCTTTCTCTTCTCTTGCCGCCGCATGGAGAGCCATGAATCTGCGCTATGGGGTCCTGGTCCGTAGGCAAAAATCACTATAAAGGCGGTAAAGTACATGGCTGCCAGTTCGCCGTTGTTAAGCGTCGGAAACCACGCCAAATGGGCTGTCAGATAGGCCATAAGCATGATGAAGGTGGCGAGAAGAGCGGCGAGGTGGGTCCACATGCCGATTAATATGAGCAGGCCACCAAAGAATTCCACGACGCCGGCTATAAATAGGGCGTTGATATCCATCGGTATTGGCATGGAGAGCAATTCCGCGATATTGATCGATGTCATGCCACCGCCCATAAAGGGCTGTGGATTTTCACCGAACAGTTTGCCGTAGCCATGGGTCATAAACATAGCAGCGCTAAGCACCCGAAAAAGGGTCCAAGTCCATTCTTTGGAGTTCTGTGCGACTCCTTCGAAGAGAGAGTTGATCTTGCCAAGCATAGGCGCAGCCTCTTTAATAATGGGTGCTCAGTAAAAGCTTTCGTGTTCGAATCTTGTTTCAAGCGTTGGCAAATTGCAATAACCTTCATCTCCGGTGTGTACGATAGTGGGCCTAGAGGGCCACTAATAGTTAATAGCTTAAGGAATCTCCCTGCTGTTTGGCTATTCACTCAGGCAAGCTCCAAGGGCTAGCGAATTTCAATTTTTCGGTCGTTACTGTCAAGT
>Ga0308015_10000193_pt1 | contig 31322 bp, 43 predicted proteins | sample Neamet231_FD_203128 | JGI IMG/M metagenome (GOLD analysis project Ga0308015, IMG submission 203128) | Marine microbial communities from water near the shore, Antarctic Ocean - #231 | ecosystem: Environmental > Aquatic > Marine > Unclassified | place: Southern Ocean | collected 2014-07-28
CATCATCGACAAGGATGGTCAACCAATAAAGAAGGTAAGGGATCTTACATCAACTGAAAGGGACGTATACACTATGTTCCATAGGTTAGTTTATAAGATTAAACGCCTAATGAATAAGGTACCTGGCGGCAAGTCAAAGATTGCTTCTTATGGTGCTGCATTATACTTAATTAAAGAAGAAACAGGAATGTCAGAGGCACAGCTTCTTGACGCGATGCATTCTTTAGATTTTGAATTAGAATTTGAAGACATCAACGAAACATTTATTATTGGTCAGGATAACGAATTACTTCCTGGTGTATATACATTAAATAAGAACATATTACTTCCACACTCTGGTGAAGAACTTGCTTTCGCAGAATCTAAGGTTATTGCGCATGGTCATGAAGAAAGAGTTGGATCTATATTCGGTATGAACGTATACAAAGTGGAGCATATTGCCACTAGACAATATATTAACGTAACATCAAGAGACTTAAACCGATGAACACATTCGTTGAACAAACTATCCCACAGGGCAAAACAGTATTAACTAAGAAGAAAGGTCCTTCTAAAAAGGATATGGCTAAACTACAAAAAGTTCGTGCAATGTTAGATAAAGAAAAGAAGCCAAGACTTAAAGAAGCAGATCCAGGTGATATGGATTGCTGGGACGGATATAAGAAGGATGGTACTAAACCAGGCACCGGAAAGAACAAAGGTAAGCAGGTCAACAACTGTGTCAGAGAAGATACACCGGCAAACGTTACTGCAGGTGTTGCCACAAACTCTATTCCCCTTGGTAGTAAGTATAAGCACTTTAACGTTCCATCTGAAACTTTTAGAAAGTTTGAAACTGGTCGTAATAAGTTTGAGCGTTGGAATAAGTTCTTAGATATGAATGACTCTAACCAAAAGGCTATTCATCTTTATGCAAGTAAGAATCCATCAAATACTATCATCCTTCAAGATGAGACAACTGGTGCTATGAGATCTATTCGAAGAAGATCATCAAATAACTTATAATAGTTGTGTACTTATCATGAGACATGTGTTATAATAGTACCAATGAGTAATTAACGTAGGAACTATATCATGATAGGAATAACATCAGGAATACGAATGCTGGCCCTCGGAGGGTTAATGTCCGTAGCAGCAGGTGGATACTGGTACTATACCAGCTCGCAAGCTAAAATCAATAGTTTGCAAACAACTGTAGCACAATCAGGTGCTGCAATCGAAGTTCAAAAGCAGTTTATAAGTAAGCAAAGTGAAGCCATTGTAAACCTCAATGGCAATATTGCGCTGCTGCAAGAAGTTCAAAATAACCTTATTATTGAAGCTCGGGCATCAGCCAAAGAAGTAGCTAACCTTAAATCAAAATTCAATACTTCATCATCAGGCAACGATCGTGATATCGGTGTATTAGCTGCTAAAAAGCCATCGCTAATATCTAAGATTGTCAATAAAGCGACTGCGGCATTAGGTGATCAGGTTGAGAATCTAACAGCCATAGAAGAAACCAATGAATAAACCTATTATTTTATGTAGCATACTGGTTGGACTATCAGGATGCTCATCATTTTCGCAGCCTCCGCCTGTTATTGCAGTTGATTGCCCTATATTAGAAGTCAATGATCCGACCATATCATTCCCTAATCCAGTAGCAATCGAATGGATTGATATGGATATTATCATACTCACACCAGATACTACTGATGCTGAATTTGATAAGTTAGAAGCCGACCAGCGTGTATATTTTGCAATTACGGATAAGGGATATGAAGCAATGTCCTTAAACTTCGCAGAACTAAAGAGATATATAAAGGACCAAAAAAACATTATTATAGCATACAAGACATACTTTGAGGAAAAGAAATGAATGACATCTCTATCACTAAACGGAATGGGCATAAAGAAGGATTTGAGTTAGAGAAAATACATCGTATTCTTGAGTGGGCATGTTTAGAAATCTCAGGTGTATCTATTTCTGAGATTGAGATCAAAGCTAACATTCAGTTATATCAATCTATTCCTAGTTCTGAAATACATGAGCTACTGATCAAATCATCAGCAGAACTTATATCAGAACATACACCAAATTACCAGTATGTGGCGGCTCGTTTAATCAACTATAAAATTCGTAAAGAAGTTTATAACGGATTTGAGCCAACACACTTATTCGATACAATTGAGAAAAACGTTGACCGTAAGGTATACGATTCATCAATACTTGGCGCATACAGTGTATCAGAATTCGAAAAGATGAATGACTATATCAAGCATGAACGTGATAACTCGTTTACATATGTCGGTATGGAACAATTCCGTAGTAAGTATCTAGTGCAAGATAGAAAGACTAAGACGTTATTTGAAACACCTCAAGTTCTCTATATGATGATTGCTGCAACTTTATTTCAAAACTATCCAACAAATACAAGGATGAAATATGTCAAAGACTTCTATGACGCAGTTTCGCTATTTTATATCTCACTACCTACACCAATTATGGCTGGGGTGCGTACTCCTACGAGACAGTTCTCGTCGTGTGTTCTCATTGAGTCAGGTGATTCACTTGGTTCAATCAATGCTACGGCTACCTCAGTCGTTCGCTACATATCTAAGAAAGCGGGTATTGGTATCAATGTTGGTGGAATACGTGGTCTGGGCGCTCGCATTGGAGACGGTTCTGTTGTACATACTGGTCTCATTCCGTTTCTAAAATACTTTCAAGCGGCTGTTAAAAGTTGCTCACAAGGTGGAGTTCGTGGTGGTGCAGCTACAGTGTATTATCCTGTATGGCATTGGGAATTCGAAGACCTTATTGTATTAAAGAATAATAAAGGTACTGATGAGAACCGTATTCGCAATATCGATTATGGTGTACAGTTTAACAAGTTGATGTATGAACGTCTACTCACTGGTGGTAATATTACTTTCTTCTCACCTGACGAAGTGCCTGATCTATATAAGGCATTCTATGATGATCAAGATAAGTTCAAGGCATTATACGAGAAATATGAAAAGTCACGTTCTGTACGTAAGAAGTCATTGCCAGCACTAGAAGTCTTTTCGTCGTTTCTTACGGAAAGAAAAGAAACAGGTCGTATATACCTACAGAATGTAGATCACTCAAACGATCACGGATCATTCTTACCAGAAGTTGCTCCAATTAAGATGAGTAACCTATGTGCAGAGATTGCACTACCTACTAAACCTTTGGAGCATGCAGACGATACGAATGGAGAAATTAGCCTTTGTACCCTCAGCGCAATTAACTGGGGACTCATTAATGACCCTAAAGAGTTTGAAAAATATTGTGACTTGGCAGTTAGATCTCTCGACGAACTCCTTGACTACCAAGATTATCCTGTCCCCGCAGCAATGGCTGGAACTAAACGTCGCAGACCATTGGGTGTCGGTATCATTAACCTTGCTTACTTTTTAGCAAAGCGTGGGCTAAAGTATGATGACGCTGCATTAGAAACAATTGATGAATACGCAGAGGCATGGTCATATTACTTGATCAGTGCATCTAACCGCCTTGCTAAGGAAAAGGGTAATTGTCCTGCATCTAACGAGACTAAGTACCACACTGGAATTCTTCCGGTTGATACATATAAGACTGAAGTAGATGAGTTAGTGGCACCTAATCAAAGAATGGATTGGGAAAAGCTAAGAGGCAATTTGCGCAAGCATGGAATACGTAACTCTACTGTAATGGCGTTAATGCCAGCAGAGACGTCTGCACAGGTATCAAATTCAACGAATGGTATTGAACCACCACGTAGTTTGGTATCATATAAGCAATCGAAGGATGGCATCATGGCTCAAGTAGTTCCAGGCTATCCTCGTTTAAAGAATAAATATGATCTACTATGGGATCAAAATGGACCAGAAGGATACCTTAAGATCTGTGCGGTCCTACAAAAATACATTGATCAAGCCATCTCAGTCAATACTTCATACAATTCAGATCAGTATGAGGACGGTAAAGTGCCGATGTCTGAAATGATCCGTGACCTTATAAACTTCTATAAGTACGGTGGCAAACATTTATATTATTTTAACACACATGATGGAGCAGGTGATGTACTCGATGATGATGAGAATTGTGATAGCTGTACTATTTAATAAGGAAGAAAAGAGATGAGTGTTTATAAGCCGGTAACAGTATCCCACCTAGAGCGTAGTATGTTCTTTGATGAAGCAGTGGATATTGCTCGTTATGATGAAGTAAAGTATCCAACATACGAAAAGTTATCCGACAAAATGTTGGGGTTCTTTTGGCGCCCCAATGAAATTGATGTAACTAAAGACAGAGCAGAATTTCGTGACCTCACTACACATGAGCAACATATATTCACAGCCAATTTAAAAAGACAAATCCTCCTTGATAGCGTACAAGGTCGGTCACCTAACTTGGCGTTATTGCCAATTTGTTCATTACCCGAACTAGAAGTGCTAGTAGAAACGTGGGCGTTCTTTGAGACTATTCATTCTCGCTCATATACGCATATTATTCGTAACATATATCCTAACCCTGGTCAAGTATTTGACGAGATCAATAGTATCTCAGAGATTCTTGATTGTGCAGACAATGTATCAAAGTACTATGACAACCTAATTGCAATCAACTCAGCGGAATCAGCTAATCCCGGATCCGTAGATAAGTACGAACAGAAACGAGCCTTATGGCTGTGTTTGCATTCTATATACATATTGGAAGGAATACGGTTTTATGTCTCATTTGCATGTAGTTGGGCATTTGCAGAATTAAAGAAGATGGAAGGCAACGCTAAGATTATTAAGCTGATTGCACGTGATGAGAATTTGCATTTATCTGCATCTACTCAAATTATCCGTAACCTCCTTAAAGAAGATTCGGACTTTATTTCGTTGCAGGAAGAATGTCGTGAAGAGGTATCTTCAATGTTTGTATCTGCAATCGATCAAGAAAAAGAATGGGTAGATTACTTATTTAAAGATGGTTCTATGATCGGTTTGAACAGTGTAATATTGAAGGACTACGTTGAATGGATTGCATCAAAGCGTATGAAGACACTTGGCTATATATCTCCTTATCAAGTATCTCAGGCTAATCCATTACCGTGGACCGAGAAGTGGATATCTGGATCTCAGGTGCAAGTAGCTCCACAAGAAGTGGAAATCTCCTCATATATAATTGGTGGAGTTAAACAGGATGTCGATGCTGACACATTGAAAGGAATGAGCTTATGATTGAGATTTATGCAAGGGATAACCCACCTTGTGCTTACTGCATTGCAGCAGTTAATTTATGTGAAGCTAAGGGTTTAGAATATAAGAAGTTAGTACTAGATAAGGATTTTAGTCTTGAGGATTTCACTATGGAATTCTATAATGCAAAAACCTTCCCACAAATCAAAAAGGACAATAAAGGCATAGGCGGATTCGATGAATTAAGAACCGCTGTGATAGCCGATCAAGTTCGAGAATCAATTATGGATCTTAGTCTATGAAATATAATCTAATTTGTGCAGAATGCGATACTGAGTATGAAATTAACGACGATGATGATCTATCCATTGAACCTAATTATTGCCCGTATTGCAGTAAGCCAGCAGAAGATCCAGTAGCAACTGATCGTGATGAAGATGAGCTGGATATATAATGGAGCTGAATACGATTTAGGTGAATCCACTCACAAGGATGTGTATGGATTTGTATATGTTGTTACTAATATAGATACAGGTAAGAAGTATATTGGTAAGAAGGTATTCTGGTCAAAGAAGACCAGACAAGTCAAAGGTAAGAAAAAGAAGTATCTTGCTGAATCAGATTGGAAATCATATTATGGATCCAATGAAACGTTAAACGAAGAGAGAGGTTCCGGCACATTATTTCATAGAGAGATTCTACGATTGTGCCAATCTAAATCTGAGTGTTCTTACTTTGAAGCGAAGCTACAATTTCAGTATGATGTGTTACTATCTGACGAGTATTATAACGGATGGATAATGGCACGATGCAGAAGAGCCCACCTAAAAAAGATTTCAATTAGCTAAAATAAAGTTGTACATTGCAACCATACTATGGTATAATACCCTATGAGTAAAAATAATGTTGTTAAGTTCCCAGGCATAAAGATCAATAAGCATCAGACTGAGCGCAATGAGTTATTAGCAGCTGCTCAAGAATGTGAAGACTATGTGCAGTACATGACCGATATGATCATTGACCAAATGGTTATGGATGGTTATGATATGGAAGATAAAAAATTAATAGATGATTTAACCGTTACTATTAATATGATGTGTGGTGCAATCAGTCGGGTATCAAAGATACCGCATTTTACTCACGAAATATTAGATGCAATGCATAATGAATTGCAGGCATTGATTGATGAAGAAGACGAATTCGATGATGAGTTCGACGATGGATACAACGATGATTAACATTAAGTAATTGGAGAAGGCATATTATATTATTAGATTATAGTGGAATCGCAATTTCGTCTATTTTGTTACAGAACTTAGAGATCAAGGAAGACATCATTCGTCATGTTATCCTTAACTCTATTCGTATGTACAATAAGAAATTCCGTGACAAGTACGGTGCAATGGTTATCTGTACAGAGGGTCGTAAGAACTGGCGTAAGGATTACTTTCCTGAATACAAGTTCAAGCGTAAGGCAACACGTGAAAAGTCAAAGTTAGATTGGCCAGAAGCGTTTCGTATTATTAACCTTGTGACTGAAGAGATCATTGAAAATATGCCATGGTATGTTGTCAATGTTAATTCATGTGAGGCTGATGATACCATTGCTCATATTGCGTTATCTACTCAAGAGTTTGGACAGCATGAAGACGTGATGATCGTTTCTTCCGATAAGGACTTTCTTCAGTTGCAGGCTAATACGGATAATATCCAACAGTTTAGTCCAATGCTTAAGAAGCTTATCCTTCAAGAAGATAAGTTTGATCTGCATGAACACGTATGTAAAGGTGATTCATCGGATGGTGTTCCTAACATATTATCTCCGGATGATACGTTTGTCTCAGGTGTTCGTCAATCACCAATGACTAAAAAGAAGATCGAAGAATGGCGGGATCTGTCAATCATGCCAGAAGATGCTCAGCGCAATTATAAGCGTAACAGTACATTAATAGATCTTAGGGAAACACCAAAGGACGTTCAGGATGAGATCCTTAAAGCCTATGGCGATCGTAAGAAAGCCCACGCTACTAAGCCACTGAACTATCTTATTAAGAAACGCTGCAGGAACTTAATTGAATGTGTCGGCGATTTTAATAACAAATCATAATTTATAAATACAAAATTAACCTAACCTATATGGAGGCTTGTCAATAATACCTTTCCCTTAACTACAATAATAACAGGAGACATTATGTCGCCAACACACCTTGAACGATTAAGAAAAGACTCGCGTGAATTAAATCATTATGAGAAACACTTGGAGAAAAAAGGTAATACGATGTTAATGTATAAGATAAAGAGAAAACGGGAATATTTAGAGTCAAAAATTATGGATATAACAATGGAAGTAGCTTGATAAAATGCCAATATATGATTATAAGTGTAACGACTGTATGGATGTTCATGCAGAAATTCGTAAGATAGCAGAAAGAAATGCCCCCTCTACATGTGTATCATGTGGAGGTGGTAACGTGTATATAAAATTAGGAGCTCCTAATGTGTTATATCACGGAACTGGTGGGGTCCTCTCAAAGACAGACGATGGTTGGAAGGATACCTTAAAAACAATTAAGAAGAATAATCCATTAGGCACATTTACCTCATCATGACAATTAAAAAAGCAATTAAGTTGAAGTTAGAGCAGCTCGCTAAAGTAGAACCAATGACAGACACACAGCGAGAAGTATTTGAAAGATACAATGAGGGTTATAATTTAGTTTTAAACGGTTCGGCAGGCACAGGTAAAACATTCATTGCAATGGCCCTTGCCTTAGAAGAAGTTCTTGATAGAGAAACTCCCTACGAGAAAGTTATTATTGTAAGGTCTATTGTACCTACAAGAGATATAGGGTTCCTACCAGGAGACGAAGACGAGAAGAAGGATGCATACACAGGTCCATATAGATCCATATGCAGAGAGCTTATTCCACGTGAAGGTGATGCGTGGGAACGTCTGATAGAGCAGCAAACAGTAGAGTTTATGTCAACGTCATTTATTCGTGGCATCACTATTAACAATGCGATTATAATTGTTGATGAGATGCAAAACATGACCGGACATGAATTAGATACAGTAATAACGCGTGTCGGTCGTGATTGTAAGTTCATCATGTGTGGTGACTACTATCAGTCTGACTTAAAGTATCGCGACGAGAAAGAAGGCATTATTGATTTTCTTGATATATTGCGTGAGTTAAAGAAGTTTAGTGTAATAGAATTTAATTGGGCAGACATTGTACGATCAGGTCTTGTGCGTGATTACATCATGACAAAAGAAATGCGATTGTCTAAGCAACGGTAACATATAAATACACTCAAATAGTTGTGTACATATAGTACATAATGTGTTATAATAGAACGAATGAAACTAAAGGAAAGAAGTAATGACAACGACATTAAAGACGTATAAGCGCCTTATGAATGAAGCTAAGCAGAACGACAAAAGCGTCACTGCGGACTTTGATCGTGAGTTAGACATTACAGCATATCTTAAAAAAGATCCTAAGATTAAAGCTCACGGAGGAAAGGACAATCTTTACTTCGACGGCGGGGCACTAGTATTTGGATCTAAGACTGTTCAAACTGACTTGATCAGCGATGACGGTTGGGATGTCGATATTACTATGGCTGATCTAAAGAAGATGATTCTTAAGATGCCAAAGATAGTAGTGACTCCATCTAAAGGTTCACCTCGTAAAGCTGGTAAACAAACTGTTGGTAAGTTCGTAGTGTCAATACCTACACAGGTCGGTGGTGTTCACGGTGCTGGAGCTCAAGATCTAGAGAATCCTCGCGTTGTGATTGATGCTAGTCCAGAAGATAGCGTTGAGATCAAGAAGCTTCATGATAAGAAGGGTGGTGTTGAGATCCGTGTCATGAAACGCGCTAAGGGTAATAAGGTCTATGTTGATTTTAAGAAGGGTGCTGATGTAAGTGTCTTCTTGGATACGCTAGAAAAAATTAAATAAGTAGGAAGTACAGATGGCAAAGTTTAAAAGATTTGAAGCATCCAATAAAAAAAAGGATAAATTCAAATCAGAACAACGTGAAGAAAGCTCTCTCAAAGAAAGAGCTTCAACTAAATATAAAATGAAGTACATTGATTATGAAACAAAATTTTCAGCACAAGACCGTTGATTTAGGATATACAGATCTTATTGCGGAGACTTTAGAATCTGGCAGGACGTACGCTACTCCTGCTGGAATCAATTATCCATCAGTAACAACAGTACTATCGATATTATCTAAGAAAGGTATTGATGCATGGAAAGCACGGGTTGGTGCAGAAGAAGCTGCTAAGGTAGGTTACCAAGCATCTAACCGTGGAACTGACGTGCATGATTGCCTTGAGAAATATGTTAATAATGATCCTGACTATGGTAAGGGTTATATGCCGCATATTCTTTCGGCTGTCAATAAGATCAAACCAGTACTTGCTGAAAGGCTAGGTACAGTGTATGGTCTAGAAGTTGCATTATATTCAGATCATCTTGGACTTGCAGGTAGAGTCGATATGGTCGCAGAGTGGGATGGTGTTATTTCAATTATCGATTGGAAAACATCAAAGAAGCAGAAAGAGACGAAATGGATAACCAACTATTTCATACAAGAGTCTTCATATGCTATCATGTGGGAGGAGCGTACATCAACGCCAATCACGCAGTTAGTCACGGTTATCGCCTGTGACGATTCACCTACACCTCAAGTGTTTATAGAACATAGGGATAATTGGACGTCTCAGTTACTAAACACTATTAAGAGGTACAAGGAAAATGACGGGGCCTGATGAGTTAGCTTTGGCTATAGCATTTACAGCATGCGCTTTAATTCTTTTATTATTAAATTACGGCAGGAAAGAAGATGAGTAACGACGATATAGAATATAACTTTGATTTTGGTTTTCACGCTGTACACGAAAACGATATTGAAGCTGTACATGAGGTCAATAACCTAAAAGATATTGCCGATGGTAAGTCTGAAAGGTCTGCCGATGATCTCATTAAACTACGTAAGGCTATTCAGCCATTACTTAACAACTTAAGAGCTAATCCAGAAAAGGATTATATATTTTGGCCTGACAGGTTAGTTAAGGTCGATGCATTTGAAGCTCACATAGATAAAATTTGCGAGGGTTAAAATGATTTGGTTTATGTTGCACTGTATAGACTATACACAGTTCTGGTATGAAGGACTAGGTTGGTCAGTAATAGATGAGGTCGGTCACCGAGGTTAATTAACTAAGGAGGATTAGTATGAAGCATAGAAGAAATCCTGTGGCAAAGCATGCGAAGAAAGTTAACAAATGTTCTGTTCATAGAGACAAAAGTAAGTACAACCGAAAGAGGATTCCAATACAGGACTCCTCTTTTTTAGTATATGCTTATAACTAAATGATATAAAAATAACTAAAATAGTTGTGTACATATTTTATAATGTATGGTATAATACCTATATCAAATGAATAAAGAAGAGAACTACATTATGAAAAATACTTACTACTTACACGAAGGTAAATATCAGAAGCAATATGATCGTCTATCAAAGTTAATTCCTGATATGGGAAAGGCTGATACTGTTGCAGGTGAAATAATGCGGGCAACGGTTTGTCTTAGCCATGAGCTGTACAACAACGGAATGGGTAATAACTGTTCTGGTGCAGTCAACTACCTTCAAGCTAAAGATTCGATCACGCATGACACATGGAAGACCGTGCACGAGTATTCTCGTGGTTGGACATATATTCTTCAACTTGCTTCTTGGCAAGCTCCATCGTTTTCAGCTGCAATGGAAAGCTTAATAGATCAAGCGGTGTTCTTCATCATGATGAATCCTGAGCTAGAAGAGTTAGAAAACCATACTGATATGCATGATCTAAAAGAAGATATGGATCAATTTTGTGTTGTGTGTAAGGATCTTATGGAAGAAGAAGATTATTCGGACATGTGTTCTATGTGTTATGAAGAAGAAGTAGGTCAATGGGAACATTAATAAGTTATATGCTTATAACTAAATGATCTAAGAATAACTAAAATAGTTGTGTACATATTTGACAATGTATGGTATAATGTACTTAATGAATCAAACAGTGAAAGAGAATATTATGGATCAAGTTACTTATATCGCAGGCGTCAAGATGACTTTAACTCGTCGTGGAATACTAGACGTTCTTAATGTTGTAAAGCCTGAGTCATCAATCAACACAGAAAATTGGATCGATACTATATTGCTTGTTGAGCAAGAAATGGATTGTTCTGGAATTGATTATTCTGAATGCACTCAACGTGAATTTGACGCTGAATGTTGTGAAGCTATCGAAGAAGTGTATAAGTCTTATCCACTTGAACTTGAAGCGTATAAGCATATAACTAAATGATCTAAGAATAACTAAAATAGTTGTGTACAACTCACTCATTATAATGTATAATGGCTATATCAAATCAAGAAACACAAGGTAGTTTATCATGAAGTTAACAAAAATTGCAGGTTCATGGATCGGGGATAACAATAAAGGCGAACAGTGTTCATTTTCTAAAATGAACCCATCTATGTCTTCGTATTCTGCTAGTGAGCCATGGAGAGGGACTAACTGGGATAACTATTACAGCATGACTTTTGCAACGCTTAAAGCAGCTAAAGCTGCACTTTCTGAATAACTGAGGTATTTCATTATGATTACATTAGCACAAGCATTTGAAAAGGCAATCAACCAAAAGAGCAATCGGAATGAAGATGGTTCTGTAAACTGGAACTATGTTGATGCGGACTGCGCTAAGGACGTAAACTTACATGGCGCTAGCTATCACAGCGTTGAATCAACTAGCTTCACCATGGAGGCATGTGAAGCATATTACGATTATTTTGATGCGTTGTGTGGCAAGTGGGAAGCTCAACAACGGGAGCTTTCAGCATGAACTACGATAGTGAAGAAATGCGTGAGACGATCTTAAGAATGATGACTTCTGGTTATTACCAGTATGAGTTACCACGTTTTAGCAAAGAACGTGATAGCATTAATAATGCATTAGTAAAGATTATGTCAGAAGCCAAGAGAATGCGCTTCATTGAGAGTACTGGTGTATTATCACGAGCTCAGTTAGATGATGTCACCAATGGCATCGATATGTTGACTGAAGGCGCTGATGATGCCAAAGAGTGGCTTGAATATCAAGAAATGAATTACTAGGAGACGCATAATGCAAAAACTGCCAAAGGCAATTAAACGTATGGAACTCGATTGTTTAAGTTTAAACGAAGAGGATTACTCATTTAAGTATGGAGAAGTTTCGTTAGATTTCTATCATACTATAGAAGATTACCACTATCGTTTGACTCATTCGTTTGGACCTATTGAAGATCACTATACGTATGTTATGATGTCGTACAACGAAAATATTAGAGGTATTGGTTGGACTACTTATAGTGCATCCGATGCAGAAGATACTGAATGGCTACTTAAAGAAGCACAATTAGAGAGAGCACAATAGCATGGAAGACCGTATTGAAATGATTAAAGCAGCTGCAGAGAAACTAGCTTTTAGGAGCAAGTTTCGTCCAAAGAAAAAACTAAGTGTGTCTACTCGTTTACGTAAAGCTGCATCATACACTGATGAGAAGCGTGGACCTAAAGATACTACTGATTCTGATTACTCTGATCGTGTCATTAACGAGATGGATGATAACCATAACCATTGGACAGATTCATCTAGCTACGTAACTAAGCACTATGGTGCTGTTTCTTCAGAAACTAAAAAAGATGACAATGATTGGAATTAAAGTTGTACAATCACATAAAACTGTGATATAATGGTCATACAAATTAATAAAGGATATAACATTATGGATACATACGCTGAAACTTACGAAGTCGAGTTAATGAAAAAAGCTCTATCTGAATCTGTTTGTATTGTGACTTTTAATAAATTGAATGGTGATGAACGTGTAATGAGTTGTACCACCAACACTAAATTAATGAGCAAGCATATGATACCTAAAGGCACATCAGCCTTAGTACCATCTGACCACGTTATCAAAGCATATGATACAACCGCTGACGGTTGGCGATCATTTCGTGTTGAAAGCGTAACTAACTTTACTGTTGATAGGACAAATTATGGAAATGAATAAAGCTGCACGTGGCAAAAGCATTGATAGTATGTATCTTGGCAAGGAGCTAAGTTATAGTCCTGAGGACAATCTTGAAGGTGTCGATCGACGTTTAGCTTTAACTAATGCTTTAGGTTATTACAACTACAAGTATAAGACTAAAGACAACTCTAAGATTGTTATTAAGTACGCACAGGATAACGACTATAGTTCAGATGATATATCTTTGCTTAAGTCTGCATCTAATACTGTGTTCTTTAATAACTACACTACGTTAATACGTATATCAAAACGTGGATGGACACTCAATCAAGATGAGATCAAAAATATCACTTCGGGTATTGAGTACGCCTTAGATTTTGCACGTGCACGTAAAGTTATTGATGACGATAAAGAGGCTGATCCTTATGCAATTGTTGTTGCAAAGGTAACACCACAAGATCGTCTTAACGCTATCATATCGGATACTATTCTAACTGACCTTGATGCATTCGAAGATGAATGGATCGAACGTGTTAATGGTAACAGCTATGATATATTTAAAAAGGCTACTGCCTACGGTTTAACTGGTCCAAAGATTAAGACCTCTGTTATTGCGTGGGTCCAACCTCGTATTGATGAGATGGAAATGGCAGTCTCTAAGAGAGAGGCCGATGAAGAATATGCCTATGCATACTCACACATTAAACCATCTGCTATTAAGAATCGTATTAAGGTTCTTAAGAATATTCTATTGGACTTAGAGAGTCTAACTCTTGCAGCCAAAGCAACTCGTAAAGTACGTAAGCCTAAGGTTAAATCTGCAGATAAGCAGATCGCTAAGATGAAGTATAAGACTAAGGATAACGACTTTAAGTTGGCATCCATTAATCCTATTGACATAATAGGTTCTTATCAGTTACTAGTATTCAATACTAAGTATGGAGTTGTGACTGAGTACACTACAACACGTGTTGGCGGATTTGAGGTTAAAGGTACAACACTATTACATTATGAGGCTGATAAGTCTAGATCAACACGACTACGTAAGCCAGATGAATTTCTTAAGATATGCCTTAAGAAAACTGCCAAGCAATTGGATAAAGAGTGGAAGAAACTGACCACTAAGGATTCAGTGCCAAATGGCAGGATTAACGAGCATACTATATTATTAAAGGCGAATTAATGTTGAACCTAATTATGAATCAAGTACAATTCTCTAAATACGTTGAAGATCTAATGTTTGCCTCTCGAGGTAGTGTAACCTACCTTGATGCAATACTAGAGATATGCAATAGGTACGAAATAGATCCTTTAGATGTATCTAAACTATTGTCCAAACCTATTACCGAGAAGGTACAAAACGAAGCACAACAAGCAAGGTTACTTAAAGTTCCACCAATGAATACGTTGCCAATATGACAAGTACAGAACGATTAGATGAGTTTGGAGTGTATAGTTTATACCTTGCGTGTAAGCTACACTACTCTAATGGCACGTATAATGCAGTTAAATATAGGTTTAAGACTTCAGCCAAACAACAATCCTTTTGGAAACGCAAGGATCGTTACTTCTTTCATAAGGTAGGTACCAAGTTTAACTTCGATAGAAGTGTCATACTTGATTACTTTAATGCCCACTTTGTTGAGGATATATCATGGGTAGGTAACATGTTAGATGACGATAAAGTTTGGCCTGATTATAAAAAAAGATTACAAAGTTTCGGATATAGATTTGAAGCTGATATAAATACGTTGCGTGACGATCATTGTGATGGTGGTAATCTACCATTTGATACACTGTTCTCCACAGCGGCAGGTGATGCACATCCACCTATCATTAAGTCATTCCTTCAAGGTGACATTATGATCGAGACCATAATTATCTTAGATAACATATTGGGATTCATAGAGAAGATGAACATCACCGAAACACTGGTTTGGCCAGACCTAAAGAATAAACTTCTTAAATATGGCATCATGTTAGATACGAAATTAAATGCGAATAATTATAAAAAAATTATACTAAAAGTGTTTACTTCTTGATCAAAACATGTTATAATGGTCCACAATGTAAAAAAATACACTGTTAATAAATTGTAATATAAAGAGGAATAAAATATGGGATTTGCTGATCTAAAACGTAATCGTTCTGCTTCTATGGCGAAGCTTCTAACTACTGCACAAAGTGTTGGTGGTGATGCTAAGAAGAGTTATAACGATGACCGCATCTGGAAACCTACAGTTGATAAAGCAAATAATGGCTATGCTGTTATTCGTTTTTTACCTGCGCCTGAAGGCGAGAATGATCCATGGATTCAATACTGGGATCACGGCTTCAAAGGTCCTGTTACTGGACGTTGGTATATCGAACGCTCATTAACATCAATCGGACAAGACGATCCAGTATCAGAAATGAATACTAAGTTGTGGAATTCTGGCAATGATGACGATAAGTCTATTGCACGAAATCGTAAACGTCGACTACATTATGTGTCTAATATTCAAGTCATTAAAGATGATGGTAATCCAGCTAATGAAGGTAAAGTATTCCTTTATGTGTTTGGTAAGAAAATCTTTGATAAGATTATTGATTCAATGCAGCCACAATTTGCGGATGAAGATCCAATCAATCCATTCGACTTTTGGGATGGCGCTGATTTTAAGCTTAAGATTCGTGATGTTGAAGGTTACCGTAACTATGATAAGTCTGAATTTGGAAAGCCAGGTGCATTAGCATCGGATGAAGAGTTAGAAGGTATCTATGGTAAGTTGCATTCATTAGAAGAGTATAATAGTCCAAGCAACTATAAGACCTATGCCGAACTAAAGACTAAGCTTATGGCTGTTCTTGGTGAGGATGGTGTTGCAATGTCAACTGCAGAGCACGTGACATTGGATGTATCTACGCCTGCTCCGATGCGAGCAAGTCAAGCTGAATCTAATCATAACGTTGCACCTGAGCCTAAGGCTGCTGCAGATGATGAAGACGATACTCTAAGTTACTTTAATCGCCTTGCTGCTGAAGACTAACAGCTAATAAGATTGATTAAATAAGGGGACCTTCGGGTCCCTTTTTTAGTGTGCCATCGCGTTTCTTAATTCAATCCTTGCATTTGGCGTGTTCAGGTTATTGACGACCTGGGTTGATACGCTATTGTCAGACCTAATATTATTCAGAATTGTATTTTGATGTTCTTCACTAGCAAGCCGTGCGGCTGCAAGAATCATTGTGTCGGAGGGCATAGGTGTTATATTACTTTTAATCACACCTTTAGCCATAAGCACACTTGCATCAAAATCATGTTGCCCAAGCATACTTGGATGGCTACGACCTGTTGTTAAGTGGTTAATTCTTGCATCAGCAAGCTCTCGCGCACTAAGAATCTCTGGAATCCTGCTAGCAAGGTACTCATCAAAGGTTTGCTTTATCGGCATATCTAATCCTAAATTTCTTGGATCCATTATAAATGCTTTTTGTTCGGCCTTTTGCATTTCATTAAAGGCAGTTTCGTCTAGAGTCACAGGCTCAGGAGTAACTCCCAAAAACTTTTCTAAACCTGGTATCATTTGGACTAATGCAGAGCCAGCGAACGAACCAATAATAAGACCCAAAATACCACCTAAAATCATTCCTTTCAGGCCAAACTTTTTGCCGAACTTCATTCCTTTTGTAAAACCAATGCTACCACCTGCAAACTCAGCGGAAGCTATGGCTACTCCCATCTTGTCAACGGATCCATTAGGCAAAGTCAACATATCACCACCGAAAGCACCTAGAGCTGAACCTACTAAACCACCAAAGACCATTCCGCGAACACCGCCAAACTTTAATCCTATTGCAGCGCCAGTAGCAGCGCCACCAACAAATCCAAGTGAAGCAGGATTCCAATTGCCTGCCATAACGTCATTAGCTGCATTTTTCCATAGATCAGGTTTGCCAAAGTAATTAAACACAGCTTGTATAGCGGTACCTGCTACCAGTGTAATAAGACCTACAACAAGACCGGTCTTTAATACTTTACTAGCAATTGCCAACAAACCACCGACAGTAAATAATCCAGCAACACCAGCAATCATTCCAGTTATGAGCGCAGAAATGCCAGCGAATATTGCAGGTCTCATCAACCCAACACCCATGAAACCTTCGTCCTTATCAGCTTTAGTTGTAGTTACAGTATTAGAACTTTGTCCGGCTGATTTAGATTCTCTAGCGTCTTCTAGATCTTGTAGATTATCGCCCTTGGCCATCTTTGCCAATTTTGACAGATGGGTCTCTTGCTTCTCACCCGTTTCTGATAGGGTATTCAGGCGTATGTTAGTCTCTTGGATCTGTAATACTAAATCATTTAATGATCTTTCGGCGGCCATGGTTTATCCTTCATCGATTTCGATTTTCTTGTTCTTGGTTTTCCTTCTCGATATATTGTCGAAGAAGAATTAAATATATCTCTCTTTCCCATGGCATCATATTATCAAGATCACTTAGCGTGTAATTATGGTGCTGCATCAACGCAAAATTAGTCTTAAAATGATTTTCCAAACTATCATGCAAAAGAGCTACATAAAAAAATTGGATAACCCTGATAGAGTTTCGTTATTATGTTTATTACATTTAACACAATCGTATTCAATAGTATATTCGATACTAGGAAGTGCATCAATATACTGCTTAATCTTCATGAAGTATTCATATGGCAAACTTTCAACAAAAGCCACTACTTCTGCCCTTGGTTCTTTATCGCACTCAAATATTTCATCGCCATGGAATATCTTATCAACACACTTTATAATCATATCATATAAAACATCAATTTGAGATTCACTATTTTTCTTATTAGTAGAACCTTGTGCCATTACATGACCGTAGGTTGGCGGCCTAAGTAACATACCCATATCCTCATTAACCATTATCCTAGGGTTATTATCTACCTTAAGCCGTGGTATATGTACCTTATCTAAATCAATTTCAATTTCATTACCAGTTTCACAATCGGAACATTTAGAAGATACTTTAATCTTCTCGCCTACAGACTTTGCTCGCATCTTAATAAAAATATGCTCAATGTCATATACAGCTAACTTACTAATATTCACCTTGCCGAATGTACATGCTTCACAAATTGATTGTATAGCCCTTCCTACAACTTGTTCATCACCTGCTTCAAGTGCTATAAGCAACTGTCGCTCTTCCTTTACTACGTACGGTCTATACTGTACTATTGTACCATCCGAAATTTCCGTCTCGTATGTTAATGTTTTGAACGTTGGTATTGCCATGATTATCGCCTGTTATAATTAAATACTATTAAATTTGCTAGCTAAGGTCTCTATAACCGAACCTAGTCTATTTCCAAGATTACCTGGAAGAGCCACGTTTAAGCCTGATATAGTTGCATCTAATAAATCGTCTGTAGCTTCCCAATCATCATACGCAAGGGTAGTACTCATAATGGTTGCAACATCAGTGCTATCGGCGCTGAGCTCTATTGAATCTACAGTTACCGGATATGCATTTTTAAATTTGACTGAGTATATTGGAAAATTATCCTTATTTAACTGCTGTACTATAATGTCGGTGGCATACGTGTCTTTATAGTTGACACTATAGTCGCTGTTAATAACCTTAGCCTGCCATGCATCAAAGTACTTTTTAACAAACATATCTTGTGTCAACATAAAAGTTAAAGTAAGGTCATCAGTAATGGAAGCGTAAGGCATCTTATGCAACTTTGTATTTGTAGAGTAATCAGTAGTTGCTATCTGCCTGCCAGGTAAGACCGCTGTTTTGCATAAGAACGTTAGATCTCGTGGATCGTTATAGAGTGAGTTGATACCAGCGGCAACACTTCCTCCAGCGATTCCTGCAGATATAATGTTTCTTATCTCTAAACCACTAAATAATGGGACAGGCATGTATATTGCAAAACGGTTAGCCTGAGCTATACCTTGACGTCTGCTAATAACACTTTTTAAATTGTCTATACTCATATCATTTTCCTGCTCTCTTTCCATACGGCGCTACGGCTCTTACCACGGAATTGCTCTGTTGGTAGAAATACTGCAACTTCCCATTCAGTCGGTTGAACCATTACCATATTAGAATCAACTTGACTAGTCAGGTATCTTTTAATACATGGCTTATAATATTTTAATCCTGTTACAGATTTTAATATGTTATATCTGATATTCATCCGTGTTGACTCATCATACTTATCGTTAGTAACTGTATCTAACAGCGCGTCAAGAAACTTGGCTCTTAAGACAGGTGGCAAGTAATGTAGATTGATTCCGTAGAATCCACCTGGTGCTTTGTCTAATGCTATGATAAGTGGAAACGCGTCCCAGTATGGTAACGTTTTACGATGTTTAGCATCATAGAAGAACATGAACATATTGCCACGAATTGTTTTAGTCTTCTTAATAAGCTCTTCATCCTTTAAAAGTGTCTGGCGATTAACCTTACCACGAAGACCCTTTGCTTTTTCCCGGAACCATTCTCGCGAAGATTTAGTCCGGGCAGGTATGCCTTTCTTAAATGCTTCTAGCTCCAGTTTGGAAAGAAGTGATGCCATTATGCTTCCTTAAAATAATTAAAAATAACTGTGTACAAACAAGCTATACTGTGATATAATAAGACTGTAGTCTGCGGAGGGGTAGAATACATTATTACTGTGTAGCAGCTTTAGCAATTGCAGCATCAACTTGCTTAGTCAGCGCTTTTAATTGTTTAATTGTAGAGGTTAGTTCTTTAACAAGTGCTGGATCAACGTCATCAGTTCGGACTGTGAGTTCATGCTTTAGTCTTTCTATACCACTAACACTATTCTTCATGGTAAGCTTCAATGTTTTCGCCCGTGTCTTATCCATTACGGTCACCATTGATTCGGTCATACTTGCGAATGTTTCCATTAAATTAATACCTTTGTTATAATGCGTTATGTATCTATTTATACGATCTATTTACAGATCCTAATGCCCATCTGCTTTAATGTGTCTTCTGTCCAAATCTCGAATTTCCATCCTCTATTAAGACAATACTCTCTAGTGGCAGACCATTTAGATTGGTTCTTCACATAAGTCATTGACTCAGAGATATATTTACGGGTTCTTCTACCTTTATAATCCGGCTTCATTGTTTGTTTCTTTGGCTTAATCTCTACCAATGTCACAGAACCGTCTTGCCATACTATCTTTAGATCCATAAAGTATCGGTGCATCTTCCTATCTGTCCCGCATATATAAGGTATGACAGTTTCTTCTGAATGCCATTTCTTTACACCTGGAGAAGCTTCACACCACTTAAAGCATTGCCTCTCCCATAGAGATCGGTACTGTACCTTCGCTGGATTGCCATCATACTTGGATGGTTCTTTAATTTTATATCTGCCAGAATAAGCCATATTACTCGTATAAATAGAAGTAAGAATAATTATATTTATAGGCATTAGTAAGTATGAACCAAAAACATATGGAAAAACATAAGAGGTTAATATACCCTCTCGATACTGATAATGCATCTACGTTTATAAAATTTACAACGATACAGCATAGCAAAATTGTTCGTGGATTTAGCGCCGGCGGCCAGGACGCCATTGACGAAGTTGTAGATAGCCTGACAATTGAGAAAACCACTGGTGAAGCCACAGGTGCAGCCGGCATTGCTCTTGGCAAAGCCGTTGATATGACGACTGATTTATTGTCGTCAGGTGCTAAAGCCCTTTATAACTTTGTAGCTCCTGACGAATTTATCCGCGGGCAGCAAGCGACTTACGGTGCTATTAAGGAAGGCGATGGTATGAATATTGCCCGTGGAAGAACTGTTGAAATATTCATGCCACAAAGCATTCAAATCAACGATAGCGCATCATATGATAATACATCGTTAGGTGGTGCTGGCAGATTGATTGGAGCAGCTACAAGTAATAGAAAGATTCCAGGTATGGCAGAAGCAGCCTTTGCGGCTGGGTCAGGAGTTGGCTCTATACAAAATCTATTTAAAGAAGGCATTGAGGGTATGTCTTCCTCACAAATAGCAGCCGTCGCTAACAAGATTCCAGGCGGTTCTGAATTAAGAGCTGCAGCATCATCAGGATTCGGTGTCGTATTGGATCCAGTTACTATCACCACATTCACTGGTGTACCTATTAGACAATTCTCATTCACATATAAATTAATTCCGTCATCAGAATCTGAATCAAGAATGATAGGTGATATTATTAAATTTTTTAGGACTGAGTTGTATCCAGAAAGGAGCGGGTGGGCATTAAAATATCCAAACGCGTTTGAGATTGAACAAGTGTATATGCCAGGCGCTGGAAGGCGACCTACAATATTAAATAAGTTCTTAAAATCATTTCTAGTATCAATATCCAGTACATATAATCCAACAAGCAACGCAATGATGGTCGATGGCTCATGGAGTGAAATAGATCTAACTCTTACGTTCCAAGAAGAAAGATCATTAACTAAACAAGATATTCACGATGGAGGCTTGTAAATGAGTTATTTAGGACGATTGCAAAAGGTTGTGTATGAGTTTGAAGATAGAACCACAGTGTTTAATAACTTGGCCACATTCTCTGACATAATAGGAGCCAACATTGATGACATTTCTTCTTATGAGTTATATGATATAATTGATGGAGCAAGACCAGACCAAGTGTCTATTAGTTTATATGATACACCATACTACCATTGGACTTTATTTTTAATTAATGATAATTTAAGAACACAAGGTTGGCCACTGAGTTATTTAGACCTATCTGCATACATACTAAAAAAATATCCAAATAAATCTATGTTGGTTACGGCAGATATATCTGGCTCATTTACTATAGGCACTACAGTCGTAGGACAAACAAGTAACGCGGTTGGATCAATTGTATCAAAAGATACTAATATAGGTAAAATGACTGTTCGTATAATAGCTGGAACATTCCAAGATGGAGAAGATATTATTGATTCTGCTGCGGATCCAGCTGTACCCATTACGATAAGCAGCGTCATGTCAGATCATCTTGCTCCTCATCATTATGCAGACACTTCAGGTGTTACTGATATTAATCCATACACTCAAGTAATCCCATCAGGCGTATCAATGGTTACTAATTGGGATTATGAATATAAAAAGAATGATGAGTTAAGTAAAATTAGAGTACTAAAGAAAAGTATGATTGGTAAGGTGACTAATTAATGTCTACGTCATCTGATACGATAAACCATGCAGAGATAATGGCTGTAAGCATAACGTGTAATGGTGTAGCCTATGACATAACAGGTTCTATGTTAGAAATTAACCTATATGAATCTATAGAAGCGATCAGCGTCATGGGTGATATAAATTTCTTAGATACACATAGATTATATGAAACGATTCATGGTGGTGAATCAGTCAATGTAAGATTAATGATATGTGAAAGAGCATATGATCTAGGTTTTATTGCCTACGCAGTTGAAGGTAAGAGCTTAGACGACCGTGGAGGTTTGGTACAGTTAAAGGTTGCAGAAAATCACTATATTAAAAATTCAATAACAACTGCTTCAGGTATGTACGACGATAACTGCAGTATTATTATGAATAAACTATTAAATAACATTGGCGTTTCAAGTATTATTACTGAAAACACTAAGCAAAATAAGAAATTATCTATTCCACATATGAAGCCATTTGAGGCAATAGAGTTAATTAGATCACAATCCTCATCACCAACCGGCAATAAAATGTTTGTATATGGAACATTAGCACACGGTGTAATTATAGATTCTTTTGACGAGATGTCTAAGCGCCCACAGATTTCAGGTAAGTTTAGATACGGTGTTGGAGAATCTCCAGAAAATCCAGATGATATTATGCAATCTTTAGATATACAGTCTAGGACAATACACACCGTAGACATTGTTGACAACGTTGATACATTAGCAATGGTGAAGGACGGATTCTTTGGTCTACGTAGCAATACTATAGATATGTTTAATAAGTCTATGGTGACTACAGACTTCGGTGCTGGTAACGGCGTAGTCGAAAAGGAAAATACCCCAAGGGTCAACTCTGTCACAAACTCATCTGTATCATCCCTTGGATGGGAAATGGGTGATGATAGATATGAAAGAGCAAAGAGTCATTCGGCCTTTAGTCTTTTAAATATGGTAGTATCTCCATATAAATTCCGATCACTCAAAACAATTGGTCACACTATAGAGGTATTATTTCCTAATAACATTCATAATGGAAACGGTGAAAACACATTTGATACTAAACGTAGTGGATTATATGTTATAACTCACTCTAGACTTAGTATCACGCCGGGCAAAGCAACGTATACAATGAACGCGGTATCAAAGGTTAGCAATAATGTTTAATAATTTTTACACGGGTCTAGTAGTATCAATTGACGATCCCCTAAAAAGATCAAGAGTATCAGTAAGAATCCTTGGCCATCATTCTGAAGCTATATTGGATGAAAAACTTCCATGGGCACAGGTCATGATGCCAAATACAAATGCATCTAGCCCTACCTCAACAGACTCTCATGGATTAACAGTTGATACATGGGTAATATGTGCATCAAAAGAATCACTCCTGCAAGATATAGTAGTCCTTGGAACATTCAAAGGCAAGGATGATACACATCTAAGAGAGCTTGGTATTGATGGAATGTCAATACCTAAAGAACACTCAGCTGCACAAGCAAGACCTACAGGTGTTCCGGCTAATCCGTATAAAGCAGTGTATCCACACAATAAGATCCATGCAACAACTTCAGGTCATATTGTTGAGTACGATGATACCCCTGGATCCGAAAGAATTTATATCTATCATAAGTCTGGATCATTTATTGAGTTATCCAATGATGAAGTGACTCATGTTAATAACGGTAATAAGTGGACAGTAACTACAGGTAATGAATCATTGCAGGTAAATGGTACCACCTCAATCAACTCCACCGGAGCCATATCAATAACATCAGATGCATCTATTACAATAACATCGTCATCTAGTGTCACTATTAATGGTTCATCTGTATCGATACCTAATTTAGTGGTACAGCATATTCACTAGATTAAAACGTATAAATATAATAATAATAACATAAGTGTACTAATATGGCAACTAGAACTTTTTCAAATTCCCCTTATAATCTCGAGGGCGGTGGCAAAGTATCAGCAAGGTCTATTCAATATTCAGACCTAGACTTTACGTTTCTTGCAAAGCCAGGTTCTGGTGATCTATACGTAAAAACTGATGCTGCTGCAATTAAACAAAGTGTATTCAATTTAGTTATGACCAATACTACTGAGCGTCCATTTCAGCCAGAACTTGGAACTGATATAAGTGCAATGCTATTCGAGAATCTTGATGTTTCTACGGCTATGACTATTGAGGCACAAATAAAGCATACACTTAACCAACACGAACCACGTATTGAAGTCTTAGATGTACTTGTTACTGATGACGGTGCGAATACGCTTAGGGCACAAATAAATTATCAAATCATATCATCTGCAGAGATTGTAGAGTCTATAATTTCGATGGAGAGGATCCGCTAATGGCGAATAAAGTAACACCGGTAGATTACGATTTTACCACTATAAAGACGAGTCTAAAAACATACCTTCAAAATCAAACTGAGTTTGCTGATTATAAGTTTGAAGGATCTGCGATGTCTACATTCTTAGACGTATTAGCATATAACACACACTATAATGCTTTGACTGTCAACTTTGGTTTAAACGAATCATTCCTCGATTCCGCTAAGATTAGAAGCTCTGTTGTATCTTCTGCTAAGTCACTTGGTTATACACCAAAGTCTAATACATCTGCTGTAGCTACTGTGGATGTTCAAGTTAACGGCCCAAATATTCCAGCTGGTACAGGTGCATTGTCAATGCCTGCCGGATCTAAATTTACTACAGCAATAGATGGTATTAGCCGAGTATTTAATACTACTAAGTCACATACGTCTGATGCTGCATATAAGTTTACTAACGTTCAAATTACTGAAGGTGAATTCAAGTCCCGCACTTTTATTGTGGACGGCTCTGATACAAATCAGTTATTTGTTATAAACGACGCTAACATAGACACATCCACGCTAAAAATTGTTGTAAAAGATTCGTACTCTTCAGCGACTGGAACCACATACTTAAAGACCTCAGATATTATTAATATTACTGCGACAAGTAATGTGTATTTCTTACAAGAAGGTTACGATGGCAATTACGAGATATATTTCGGTGATGGTAATGTCGGCCGTAAGTTGACCGCAGGATCTGTTATAGTAGTGACATACTTATCATCCGCATCTACTTTAGGCAATGACGCAAGTGTATGGCAAACTTCAGGTGCAATTAACGGATATAGCCAGACAACTGTGACAAATGTTCTTGCCGCTGCCGGTGGATCTGCTAGAGAAGGTGTCGAATCAATTCGCTTTAATGCACCATTAGCATACTCTGCACAAGATAGAACCGTGACTGCATCTGATTATAAGACTGCAATCATCACAAACTATTCTGCACTTGATGCGATTAGTGTGTGGGGTGGAGAAGATAACGTACCAGCAATATATGGTAAAGTATTCATCTCGATCAAACCTACTGGTGCAGAGGCGTTAACCCTTGCACAAAAGAACACAATCACTACGGATATTCTTAAGCCACGAGCAGTGATGAGTATTACTCCGGTCTTTACAGATCCAACGTACACATACATTAACCTCGATGTTATCGCTAAGTATGATCCTACGACTACCTCGTTATCTTCTGACGGTGTTGCTGCATTAATTAGGAATAAAATCTTAACAGGAACATCATCATTCTTGAGTACATACCTTAATAAGTTTAATGGTATAATGAGGCACTCAAAGTTATTAAGTACTATTGACTCATCAAGCATTGCTGTGCTATCGTCCATTGCACGAGTTCAAATGGAGAGGCGTCTAGTACCGACTAATCTATCTAAATATACAATCGATTTTCCAGAAGCAATATTTCAGAAAGCAAGTGTAGTATTATCTTCAACTGGATTTGTATATTCTGGACAAAACTGCGTGCTAGAAGACGTCGTACCCACAAACGGTGTAGGTATTCGCAATATCAATATAGTACGTAAATCAGGTACATCCACGTTGATTGTACAAAGTAATATCGGAACATTAGATCCTACTACTGGCATCGTACAATTAAATAATTTTGCACCTGATGCATATACTGGTACGTACATTGCAATTAGGGTAATTCCTAATTCATATGATATTGCACCAGAACGATATATGTTATTATCGATGGAAAGTTCAGGTGTAACAATTACTGTTCAGTCTGATTCAAGTACAGTTGATTATAACGCAAACTCAAGGTTCTAAAATGTCTAATCGCCAAGCGCAAGTCGAATCAGTATTGCCACAACACGTGGCAACGGAGTATCCTCAGTTTGTATTAGTTCTTAAAAAATATTATGAGTGGTTAGAGACTATACATAAGTCTGACGAACACACTCATAATTGGGAAAATATACGAGATATTGATAAGACTTCTACAGGCCATATGGCTCATCTAGAACAAGAATACGCGCCTGATTTTCCAAAAGCATTTAGTACTACAAAGAATAAAGTATACAAAAATATTAAAGGTCTATATCTTGCTAAAGGAACTAGTAAAGCCATTGAGACATACTTTAGAATAGTACACGGTGTCGACGCTAAGGTTGACTTCCCTGCTGACAATATGTTGATTGCATCGGCCGGTAACTGGGATGAAGCTGCTGGTAAGTATACAGATTTTGCGCATAGACTTGGTTATACATACTCTAAGCTTCAAGATTCTGAAACATATCAAAGCCATTCATATCGAGTATATGCAAAACCTGCTCCGGATACATATAAAGATAATGTTAAGAAGCTATTGCATCCAATTGGGTTTAAGATGATTCCAAGTGTACCTATTATGCAAGATGCAAAGGATGTTGCTTATGCTACAGGAACCTTACAGAATCTTGATCGTATTAAATTCCAAAGTGCAGGTTCAATAAACGACTGGAGCACTCTTACGATATCAGACGTTAATAATAGAATTGGTACAAACATCCAATCAGGACTAGAAAGAGATAATACCTAATGACTGCAATTATAACACCAGAAATACGACATGACAACGCTGCAGCTCTAATGACTTCATTTGGGGCAAATCAATACTACATGGGTGTTGGTCGAGGTGAGTCTTGGGCCGATGATACTGCTCCTGGAGTACCTAACGAAGGTGGCACAATGCTTCTGGATGCTCGGTACGGAACTCAGGGTATGATTAAATTAACTAACGCTTCATTAGTTGTACCCCGATGGAACTGGACATTTGATGAAGTCTATTACTCATACGATGATAGGGATACTAATTTATTGTCACGTCCATTCTACGTAATGAATGATGACTATTATGTTTATGTATGTTTGGTTGCAAGCGGCAAAAGTACAGTTAAGCCAACAGGTACACTTACTACTCCATTCACAACTGCTGATGGATACCAATGGAAATTTCTATACGAAGTTACTACTGACGGTTTCAATAAGTTCTTGACTAATGTCTATATGCCTATTCAAAAAGCTCCTACAGCAGACGATGCTAGTCTCCAATGGGACGTTCAGAATACTGCTGTTGTAGGTGCAATTCACAACGTTAAAGTTGATACCGCTGGAACACTATACACTGTTGCAACACCTCCTACCGTAACAATTACAGGTAATGGAACTGGAGCAACCGCTACGGCAGCCGTGACTGGTACTGGTGTTACTTCTATTACGATGACTAATATCGGTTCAGGATATACATACGCTGATATTACTATTACAGATTCTGGTTCAGGAACTGGTAGTGTTGCAAGGGCTATTATATCTCCTGCAGGTGGACATGGTGCTGATGTAGTTAAAGCTCTCGGTGCTTACTTTGTTTTGATCAATGGTCGTATTAATGACTCTATTGCATTAGGTGATATTATACCTGGGCAAGATTTTAGACAGACTTCAATATTCCGTAATCCATACAACTTCGGAACATCTACAATATCAACTGCATTATCAATGTCAGGCAATAGCGGGTTTACTTTAACTTCTGATTCAGGGTTTGCTCTTGACGATCTTATTACAGGTGGTACATCAGGCGCGGTTGCAATTGTTGATACATACGATTCCTCTAACAATACTTTGCGCTTTCATCAGAGTGTGTCGACTGGACATAAAGCATTCACGGTAGGTGAGACTATCACTTCTACCGCTGGTACAGGCGTTATAAATACAATTACTAATCCAGAGGTTGATGTTACTACTGGAGAGCTTGTTTATATAGAAAATCATGCTCCTATATTACACTCAGCCGGTGTGATTGAAGACATGAAATTAGTTATCCAATTTTAAGAGAGAATAAAAATGGCCATAGATTTTAATATTTCCCCATACTTTGATGATTACGATGAGTCAAAGTTATTTCAGCGGATTCTCTTTAAACCTGGATATGCAGTTCAGGCTAGAGAACTAACTCAGCTACAGACTATCCTACAGAATCAGGTTACCCGTTTAGGTAATCATATGTTCTCTGACGGTGACATGGTTATTCCTGGTGGAGTACACTACGATAATAAGTACCATTACGTCAAGGTAGATGCATCATATACAGATGCAGCATCCACAACATTTGATGCAGAGACATATACATCCGCACAATTAATCGGTGCTACAATTGCTGGATCCACTTCTACAGTGGCTGGTGTTGTTGTAGGATTTACAACTTCTGTTGGATCAGACCCTGTCACTCTATTTGTTAAATACAATAGCTCTGGATCAATTGGTACGTCAAAGACTTTTGCAAATGGCGAAGAGTTATCTACGTCACTAAACGGTGTTACATTAAAATTCAAATCAAATGCTGCTACTTCAACCGGAACCGGTTCTGCTGTATCTGTTGAGCAAGGTGTATACTTTGTACGAGGCCAATTTGCATTGGTTCAATCGTCCACTGTCATCCTTGAGAAATACTCAGCGAGTGCATCCAATAAGGTAGGATTTGCTGTAACAGAATCTGCTGTAACAGCAACGAATGATACTACTCTAAACGATAATGCTTCTGGTGGATACTCAAACTACAACGCTCCAGGTGCTGATCGATACAAGTTAGAACTAACATTGGCCAAGCATGCAGAGACTGTAGTTATTGCTTCAGACTTTGTCGAGCTAATGGTTATACGAGGCGGTAAAGTAGCTAAGGTTAAAGAGCGTACAACGTTTAGCCTGATCAATGATGCAATCGCGGTTAAGACACGAGATGAGGCTGGTGATTACACTGTTCGCCCATACATTACTACTGCTGCAGACCACGCATCAGATACAACTAAGTTTACTCTTAAAATTGCTCCAGGTAAAGCTGTAGTCGATGGTTATACACACGAGATGACTGATACGTTTTCAGTTGATGTATCTAAGCCACGTACAGTTGCTCATAACGATGATATTGCAACGTCAGTACGGTACGGCAACTATGTGCCAATAACCATTACTAGCGGCGTATTCCCAGATATGAGATTCCTTCCTATCCTTAATATTAAAAATAATAGTTCACAAACAAAAGGTACATGTAGACTACGCAATATAGAATATGTAAGTGGCTCAGGTGCTACTACTGTATACAACGCTTATATTTTTGATGTTAAAATGCAGGCTGGCGAATCATTTAGAAACGCTACAAAAATAACAGTTGGTTCCACCACATTTGTTGCCACACTTACGGCAGCAGCTGGTGCATCGGTTATTCTTGGAATTAACGATAATAAGTCTGTATATACGATACCTTATGCTCGCATTAAAGATACATTGAATGTAGGTAGCACTGCTACTGCAACTACAGTAACTTCTATGAATTACCAAGAGCTTGTTCCTGCTAATGCAACGCACGTCGATATCTCAGTAGTGGATGGCTCGGTTGAAACTTTTGAATCAATACTACCCTCTGACTATATTGTTATTCCAATTAACGCTGGTAGTGGCGCATTCGGCGTACCTCAAGTTGTCACTCCTACGTATGTAACAGGTAAAACAACTGTCAGACTTGCAGTGGCTGGTCGCTCAGGAGATACTCTTGCAGTATGGTCTAAAATAACAAAAGTTGGATCAATACCTAAAACTAAGACCTTAACTGAAAATTATGCCGAGGCAATGAGCTGGGTATCTGGTCAACGTGGTTATCAACTTCATCGAGCTGATGGCTGGAAGTTAAAATCCGTTGTAACAGATGCAGCCGCAGGTTCTGTTGATATAACCCACCAATTCCAATTTGATGGTGGTCAACGTGATAATTTCTATGATGTATCATATATTAACATGAAGTCTAACTTTACTCCACTAACTACTGGTACTTTTGTAGTAACATATGATCACTTCACACATAGTGTTGCTGGTAATTACTTTACTATAGACTCATATCCTGCTAATATTTCATATGATGAAATTGCAAATCATAAATGGAATGGTGTTGACTTGAGAGATCAATTTGACTTTAGATCACGTATAGGTAATTCAGGTGTATCGTATTCAGCTGCTGGTGCAATACGTTGTGAAGTACCTGCTGTCGGATCTTCTATCCTTCATAATGCTCATTACTACCTACCACGTACTGATTCATTGTTCATCGATAATGCCGGTAACTTTGGTATAACTACTGGAGCTAATGAATCATCAGCAACGACTCCTGAAGTACCTGGCAATGCAATGAAGATTTACGATATCGTAATGCCTGGTTATGTTAAAAATTCAACTGATCTTGCCTTACGTCATATAGACAACAAACGTTTCACTATGCAAGATATTGGTGAAATTGAAGATCGTGTTGATCGTCTTGAGTACTATACTTCATTAACTAACTTAGAACAAGCTACATTAAACTCTAATATCGTTACTTCAACAAACGTCCAACGCTGGAAATCAGGATTTATGGTTGATAGTTTCATGGATCATTCTAAGTCTGATAACGCTACTGCTGATAATGAGATGGCAATTGATCCACAAAATGGAGAATTGCGTCCAT
>Ga0308015_10000202_pt1 | contig 30520 bp, 21 predicted proteins | sample Neamet231_FD_203128 | JGI IMG/M metagenome (GOLD analysis project Ga0308015, IMG submission 203128) | Marine microbial communities from water near the shore, Antarctic Ocean - #231 | ecosystem: Environmental > Aquatic > Marine > Unclassified | place: Southern Ocean | collected 2014-07-28
AAAAGTAGCCTTATATGGAGAGGATAAAATACAAGACTTACTTCAAGATGCTGGAATAATCCGCAATAAGCTTAAAGTAAGGGCTGCTATTAGCAATGCAAATGCATTTATAGAAATTCAAAAAGAATTCGGCAGCTTTGATAAATACATTTGGGGATTTGTAGATGGTAAGCCAATACAGACCAACAGGAAGTTAATGAGTCAAATCACTGCTACAACAGAAATATCAGACAAGCTAAGTAAAGATTTAAAAAAGAGAGGATTTAAATTTGTTGGATCAACTGTTATATATGCACATATGCAAGCTACTGGAATGGTAAACGACCATGTGGAAAGCTGTTTTAGATTTAAGGAGTTGAATAATGGTAATTAAAAAAGTTTCTATTCAAATTTTAAATCGAATTTTATTTAATTAGCACTCTTAAACAAAATCAATGAATAAATTACTCAGCCTAGTATTTACAGCCATCTTAATCACCTCATGTGGTGCAAAAAAAGACCTAAGAGTGGACAAACATAGTTTTTCGGAACCACATAATGTACGAACTACCCATTTGGACTTAGACATAAAGGTAGATTTTGAAACAGAACTCATTTCTGGAATTGCGAACTATACAATAGAAAATCTTACCGGGAGTAAGGAATTAGTTCTAGATGCGAATGGACTTCGAATAGACAAAATTACTAGTGCAGGTAAAAACTGTGAATTTTCTCTAGGTGCTCAAGACTCCATTTTGGGGCAAGCATTAATTATTGAGATTGAGAAAGATGCAAAACAGGTAGCTATACATTATCAATCTGCTCCAAATGCCAAAGCTTTACAATGGTTAAACCCAAAACAAACGGCTGGAAAAAAACACCCCTTTTTGTTTACCCAATCTCAAGCTATTTTAGCTAGAACCTGGCTTCCATGTCAAGATTCTCCAGGAGTGCGCTTTAGTTATACAGCAAAAGTACAGGTGCCAGCAGAATTAATGGCAGTGATGAGTGCAGAAAACCCAACAGAAAAAAACAATTCTGGTATTTACCAATTAAAAATGCAGCAAGCTGTACCAGCCTACCTTATGGCTTTAGGAGTAGGGAATTTGGAATTTCAGAATTTAGGAGAACACACTGGTATTTACGCAGAACCAGAAATGATTGATAAAGCAGCTTATGAATTCGCAGAGACTGAAGACATGCTTAAGATAGCAGAAAGTATGTACGGAAAGTATGCATGGGATAGATACGATATGCTTTTATTACCACCTAGTTTCCCTTTTGGTGGAATGGAAAATCCGCGTTTAACATTTGTTACTCCTACCATTCTTGCAGGAGACAGATCGCTTACAGCTCTAATAGCACATGAGCTTGCGCATTCGTGGTCGGGGAATTTAGTGACCAATAAAACATGGGATGACTTCTGGCTAAATGAAGGTTTTACGGTCTATTTTGAACGTAGAATAATGGAACGCATGGAGAATAAAGACTATGCTGATATGCTAGCTTTATTGGGGAAACAAGATTTAGAGCGTGAAGTAGAAGCTTTAGGGCATACGCATAAAGACACTCACTTAAAACTCGATTTACTCCAAAGAGATCCCGACGATGGAATGACAGACATAGCCTATGAAAAGGGGTTTTTCTTATTGAGATTGATTGAAGAGACAGTAGGAAGAAAACAATTTGATTTCTTCCTAAATAACTACTTTACAGAGAATGCCTTTAAAGTTATGGACACAGAAGAATTTATAGTCTATATAAATGAGAAGCTGTTAAACAACCGAGAAGACGCAAAAGAAAAAATACGTTTAGAAGAGTGGATTTATGGTGCAGGGATTCCAGATAATTGCCCAGAAGTAAACTCTACCAAATTTAAGGAAGTAGACAAAGCATTACTTTCCTTTAACAAAGGTTATCCGTTAGAGAATATAAAATCCGAATCATGGTCTTCTCACGAATGGTTACACTTTTTAAGAAAGTTACCCAAAGACAGTTCTATAAAAGATTTAAAAAAGTTAGATACTGCATTTGAATTTACCAAAAGCGGGAATTCAGAAATTCTAAATGCATGGTTTCAACTTACTATTCCTACAGGATATAAAATGGTAGACACAGCATTGGAGAACTTTTTAATGACAGTGGGAAGACGGAAATTCTTACAACCACTTTACGAGGCCTTATACCTTAAGGATCCTGTTAGAGCCAGAAGAATATATAAAAATGCGAGAGAGAATTATCACTCAGTATCTACACAAACACTGGATGCGATAATCCTATAAGTAGAAAGTATTGTAAAACAAAAAACCATCCTCTAGGATGGTTTTTTGTTTTTTAAATAAGTCTATTTCGCGTAATAATTCATCTCATCAATATACTCCCAAACGTTTGGAGGCAACATCGGACGGACGTCTTTTTTATCTTTTATCGCATTGCGGATAAAACTCGAAGAAATTTGCATGATCGGGGCTCCAACTAAATTCACACGATCGTGATTATCTAAAGAACCTGGCATAGTTGCCAAACGAGGGTAAACATACAATTCGTGATTTACAAGAATGTTCTCGTAGTTTTTCCACTTATGGAAGGTACTCAAATTATCGCCACCCATAATAAGTGAAAACTTATGTTCTGGATACTTTTCGGTAAGACTTGCTAAAGTGTTTACGGTATAAGAAGGCTGTGTAAGCCCAAATTCTATATCTGAAACACGAAGCTTGTCAAAACCTCTTATAGCTCTATGCACCATCTCTAATCGAGCATAATCGTCTAATAAATTCTTTTTATTTTTAAAAGGATTATGAGGACTTACCACAAACCAAACCTCGTCGAGATTCGTGTAGTTAGCCATATGATTGGCAATAATTAAATGCCCTATATGGATTGGGTTAAAAGTCCCAAAATACAAACCAATTTTCTTTATACTAGCCATTTATAAAGTCTGTTACTTTTTGAAGGGCTTCGTTTTGAGCCATTTTCAAATTATCGTTAACAATTACTATATCAAAATATTTAGCGTAAGTCATTTCTTCTTCTGCCTTTTCTAAACGCATGTTTAGGTTGGCATCGTCTTCGGTGTTTCTGGCAACTAATCGCGCTTTTAATACTGATAAGGATGGAGCTTTAATAAATACAGATAGCGCTTTATCGCCATATAGTTTTTTAAGGTTTACACCACCAACAACATCAATATCAAAAATTACCTGCTTACCTTTCTTCCAAATACGACTTACTTCCGAACGTAAAGTCCCATAATACCTGCCAGGGTAAACTTCTTCCCATTCTAAAAACTCCTTAGCCTCTACCTTAGATCGAAACTCTTCCGGAGAAAGAAAATAATAATGCTCTCCATCTTTTTCTTCCCCTCGTGGAGCTCTACTACAAGCAGAAATAGAAAATTCTACTGGTGCACCTTGCGCAACTAAATAGTTTACAATAGTGGATTTACCAGAACCCGATGGGGCAGAAAAAATGATGAGTTTACCTTCCGACATTAGAGTACGTTGAGAACTTGTTCTTTAATTTTCTCTAGAGCATCTTTCATCTCAACAACTAATTTTTGTATTTCAGTATGGTTAGCTTTAGACCCCATTGTATTAATCTCTCTTCCTAATTCCTGAGAAATAAAACCTAGTTTTTTACCACTAGACTCTCCAGAATTCATGGTTTCAATGAAATATTCACAGTGGTTTTTTAAACGAACTTTTTCTTCTGAAACATCGAGTTTTTCTATAAAATAAATCATCTCTTGCTCCAATCTATCTCTATCAAAATCTACAGATTGCAAAACATCAGTAAGCTTAGAAGAAATACGTTCTTTAATCGTAATAATTCTTTCTTGCTCGTATTTAGGAACCTCGTTGTGAAGTCTGTCTATTGTAGCAATTTGTTGTTTAATGTCCTTTTCTAAAGAAAGTCCTTCAGTTTGTCTGTAATCAACTAAAGCAGCAACTGCCTCTTTTACTACATTCATCACTGAGTTCCATTCGTCTTTATCGAACTCCTCACGCTCTACTTTCATTGCATCAGGCAATCTCATAGCCATAGCTAATAAGTCGCCCTTAGAAACTGCATCTGAACCTACCTCATTTAAAGCTCCCATATAGTTAGCCACGAGGTCTTTATTAATTTTATGCTGAGAATCGGTTCCTGTAGTTTCAACAAAAATTGCCAATTCAATCTTACCTCTTCTTAGTGTATTGGTGAGGTGAGAACGCACTTCTAGTTCCTTTTCTTTATAAAAAGAAGGAATGCGAGTGTTTATATCTACCTGCTTAGAGTTTAAACTCTTCACTTCTACGGTTACTTTCTTTTTTGGTAAAACTAATGTGGCTCTACCAAAACCAGTCATCGATTGAATCATAATTAAAATATTTGCTGCAAAAATAAGGAAATTTGTTGGTCTAAATAATTTATTGTTTTTGTGATTTCGACTTTCTACCCACTAAATAAACTCCAACAAATATTAGACTCGCTGCAAAAACCTTTACAGGATCTAATTTATCGGAACCTGCAAAAAGAGCAATCACGGTTGCCAATACTGGCTGCAAATAGATATAAAAGCTCACCGTAGAAGCTCTTAAGTTCGACAAAGCATATACATTAAACATATAAGCTAGCACAGACGTTCCGAAAACTACAAAAGCAATTTCACCCCAGATTTTAGGACTTACTTGAGCCCACTCAACTAGTTGTACATCTGCAAAGCCAAAAGGGAGCACCACAACAAAACCAATGGTGAATACCCATTTCATAATGGTAAGAAAATGATACTTTTTCATTAAAGGCTTAACTAAGGTTAAGTACAGGCCATAAGACACTGCATTTAGGAAAACCAATAAATTACCGAAGGCTAAATTAGGATTCGTTAGTTCAAAATCCTGTCCATAAACAGCCAACACAATAGCACCAACGGCACCAAGTCCCACACCCAATATACGCAGTGGTAGTGTTTTTTCGGCCTGTAAAAATATCGCTAAAATAAAGACAATTATAGGTGTAGAAGTCATGGTTACAGACGCATGAATAGGCGTTGTAAAGTTGAGCCCTTTAAAAAACAACATCATATTTATAGCCACTCCGAAAAGAGCACATAATGTAATGATTCCATAATCTTCACGTTTCACTTTTTCGCGAATCCAAATTCTATGTACAATTTGAAAAACGATCATCGCACCAGTAACTCGTACCAAAATAAAGCCTAAAGGCTGAATAGTATCTGGCATTACATCTTTTGCAAAAGTAAAAGTAATGGCGTAAATTAAATTGGCCAAAAATAAAGCTATATGAGACTTTGCTATACTATTCATTCGATAAGTATTCTTTTAAAGAGGTTATAACCGTTTTTGAATTCCCAACAAAAAGGTTATCATTAACTAAAAAAACAGGTCTTTTAAGAAAAGTGTATTCTTCTAAGATCAGGTTTTTAAAATCTAAATCTGAAAGGCTTTTATCTTTCAAGCCCATACTCTTGTACTTTTGGGCTCTTTTATTAAACAAAGCTTCGTAAGAAGAAGTAAATGCATACATATGGTCTAATTGCTCAACTGTAACAGGATTTACTTTTAAGTCTTGTAAGACAAAATCAATCTGATTAAGCTCTTTTAGAATGCGTAAACAAGTACTACAAGAAGAGAGGTAAAATGCTTTTTTCATATTTTTAAATCTAATACAAAAATACACAATAGCCAAGTGCAAACAAAGTTCTACATTTGTAAGAATCAATAAAACGATATTATGTCAGATCAACGCTTTGCAGTAATCGGATTAGGTCAATTTGGAACCGCAATTGCAAAAAATTTAGCACTCCGTGGAGCTGAAGTTCTAGCAATTGATAACTCACTTGAGAAAGTAGAGAACATCAAAGACGAAGTTTCTTATGCGGTTGCTTTAGATGCAACAGACAAAAAAGCACTACTATCACAGAACATTCAAGATATGGATGCGGTAGTCGTTGCGATTGGAGAAAATTTTCAAGGACTTTTACTTTGCACTTTTTTATTGATGGAGCTTAAGGTAAAGCGTATAATTACGCGTGCTATGGGAGCTGATCAAAGAAGGATACTTGAAAAAATGGGGGTTACCGAAATTTTATCTCCAGAAGATGAGGTAGGTGGAAACGTAGCAGAAATGCTTATAAATCCTGACGTAGTTATGTGTATTCAACTTCCAGACGACTATGAAATTGTAGAAGTTAAAGCTCCAAAAGAAGTTTTCGGAAGAAGCTTAAAAGACATAGGCTTAAGAGAGAAGTATAGTTTAAACCTAGTGACTATTTTAAGAAAAAATAAAGAATCCGACAAAGAATACCATATTCTTGGGGTGCCTAACTCGGCTACAATAGTAGAAAAATCGGATATAATTGCACTTTTTGGACTTACAAAAAACATAGAGCGATTTTTAGAGATCAACAAATAAGTTTAGTGTACTTATTATAAATCGAGTAAAAACAGTAACCTAATTATACGATATATTATGAAAGCATATATTATTACAGGTACCAGTAGTGGAATTGGTCAGGAATTGGCAGAGTTACTTTTACAAGACGAAAACAATAAAGTAATTGGAATCTCAAGAAGTCAAAAAATTGAGCATGCCAACTACAAACACATTTCATTAGACCTTAATGATGTTGCAGACATTGAAGCAATAGAGTTTCCAGAATGGAAAAATGCTACTCAAATTTCATTAGTTCACAATGCAGGCTGGGTAGGACCAATTCAAAAAATGGGAAATCAAGAAATGGGCGCTATTGCAGCTTCATATTTGATAAACCTAGTCGCTCCAGCCATATTATCAAATCATTTTATAGCCAGTTATAAGGGATCGAATACTCAAAAAGTAATCTTAAGTATTAATTCTGGTGCAGCATTTCAGCCAGTAGAAGGGTGGAATACTTACTGTTCTGCTAAAGCTGGACTAGATATGCTTAGCAAGTGTATTGGGGAAGAACACAAAGATATAATCGCCCTTTCTATAGCGCCTGGAAAAGTAGACACTCCTATGCAAAATGACATTCGTTTTGCAGATGAAAAAGAATTCCCTCGATTAAAAGAATTCCAAGACTATCATAAGAAAGGTGAGCTTAGTACTGTTTCTGAAGTAGCAGAGAAATACAAAATCATACTCTCGGAACCCTCTAAACACAGAAATACAACTCGTGTTTCTGAACTTTAAAGAGCTTGAGGGTAAGGAATACTATCTAATACAGCAGCAAGGCTATCTCTAAACAATTCGAAATTTGGTCTTGAAGCTTGGCTAACAGGATCCGAAGGAGGTAATTTACTTTTAAAAGGATCAACCTGATTGCCATTTTTCCAAAAACGGTAACATACATGAGGCCCGGTTGCTAGACCAGTACTTCCCACAAACCCAATTGTTTCTCCTTGCTTTACATGTGTACCTACACGAACGCCCTTGGCAATTTTAGACATGTGTAAGTATTGTGTTGTATAGGTTCCGTTATGTCTAACTTTTACATAATTACCGTTGTATTTGGTATAAGTTGAAGCCACTACTACCCCGTCGGCAGTAGACCAAATAGGAGTTCCACGAGGTGCAGCATAATCTGTTCCTTTATGAGATTTCCATCTTTTTTGGACGGGATGAAATCTATTTTTAGAAAATTTTGAAGATATTCGACTGTTTTTAACTGGTGTTTTTAGGAAGAACTTACGCAAGTTATTCCCCTCTTGATCGAAGTAATCGTCGAAACCTGTATCGTTGAATGGATAAGCGTAGAAATCTTGCCCCAAATGATTAAAGTAAGCCGCTTTTACCTCTCCGACACCTACAAACTCACCTTCTAAATATTTTGCTTCGTAAAGGACCTTAAACCGGTCTCCCGGTTGAACGTGACGAAAGTCTAGAGTCCAACAGTAAATCTCATCTGAAATAATTTCACACAGCCTATCGGATAAACCACTTGCGGCACCAGTTAGAAAAAAGCTAGAACCCTTTTCTATAATACCTGCATCTTCAATTAGTTTAATTTCTATTGGCTTTTGTGCATTGTAAATTTTAAGGGTGTCTCTAAAATCGTAAACGACATAGTTTATTTTATCCTCTTCGTATATAAATAATTCTGCAATCTCTCTTCCGGCAGTATCTTGTACACAAAATAATGCATAGTCATGTCCAGCTTTTAAATAACGTACGTCTTGTTCGGTTCTGCGTGTTTTTCGAGCGATCTTATCTATCTGCGAGTAAGAGACTCCATACTCATTGAGTATTTTACCAAGTGACTCTCCAGACTGTATTACATTTTTAATTACTAAAAAGGTGTCTGCTTCAAAACCATATTCAATAATTGGTTCAGGTACAGTGATAATTGGGTTGGCATTTACAACAACCTCTGGTTGTGGCGAAGAACAACTCGTTAAGAGAACGAATAAAATAAGCACGATATGGGTACAAAACTTCATAAAATATGACTAGATAGAATTTATGATTCGAATTTATGAATTTAAACTATGTATATAAATAGTAATACAAAAATCTATTAACAAAAAAAGGGCTCCATTTCTGGAGCCCTTTTCTATAAATTAAGAAGGTAATTATTTAATCACTTTCTCTACAGTACCATTGTTATATACATTAAAGAGAACTTCTCCTTTAAATGCATCTGGTGCAGTTACTTCTTGTCCTAATACGTTTATTACTCTTACTAACTCTCTACTTGTAGAAAGTAGTTGATTAATGTTAGTAGTAGTAATAGAAGAAGCTACGTTTATAGCATCTACGTTATAGTCCGAAGAACCATCAATCCATTTAGAAACTTCGAAAGTATTCGTCTCGTTATTAGACCATACTTTAAACGATACAGCTTCAGAAACTACTAATCCATCTTTAGAATTTGTAGTAGCATCGTCTCCCCATACAGTAAGAACTGTAACAGGACTAGTATAAAGAGCAGAACCAATCATGTTTCCAGCCCTATCATAAGCAGCTACTTCAGATCCTGTTGTAGGAAGTACATCCCAAGCAGCATCTTCGATTACAATAGTCATATTGTTATCTGTAATAGCAACTCTTTCGAAGTGAGAAGGAGTGTTATTAGTTACTTCAGCAGTTAACATTCTGTAAGACTCATCGTTAGATAAGTAAGTAAGAACATCATCATTATTGATTTTTAATTGGTATCCTTGACCAGGAGCCATATCACCAATGGCATTAAAATTCCAATCCGGCAGATAAGCATTTCCTAAATAATCTTTAGCAATAATTAAGTTTTCCGTAGTATTCAAGTCATTAAATACTGCAGCAGCATCAGATGGTTCAATACGTAAGTATCCAATCATGTTCCAACCAGCAGTAAGTGCAATTGAATTTTCTTCTGGACTCATGTAAGTTCCAACTATAGTAAGATCGTTAGCGTTAGTCAATTTAACTTGATAAGCTTGACCAACTTCTAAATCACCAATACCATTAAAGTTCCATTCTGGTAAGTATGCTAAACCTACGTTATTTTTAGCGATTACTAAATCGTCGTAAATAGGCGCTAATACTTCAGTCATGTCCATATTGTCGGCTAGCATATAGGTAGAAAACATACCCCAACCCTGTGCAGTAGAAATAAGTTGTTCTGAAACTGTAAGTAGAGAAGACAAGCCCTCTAAAGCCGAAATACCATTTACTACAAAGGACCCTTGATTAGTCATAGCAGCAGAATACTCAGCATTTGCTGTATAAGCAACTCCTTCTGAAGTATCCCAGATTAACCATACAAAACTTTCGCCAGCAGTAAAACCATCTGTCTCGTCTGTAGTAGTATCGTTCCCTTGCGCGGCAATAGAATTTGTGCTACCAGTCCAAGATGTAAAACCAGCACACTGTAAATCGCCATTATCATCTGTATAGAAAACACCTAAAGCATCTCCTATTTCAATTGGCATGTCGTTAAGGTTAATTACTGCTTCACCATTTAAAACAATTGTATGGTTAGAACCTGTAATGTTAACATCCCAATCAGGCAGGTTTGTGTCATACTCACACGAACCATCAGCTTGAGAAGCTAATTCATTATAGTTTATAGCAGAAGTATCTGTACAACCTAAAATATCAAATGTAATATCACCACAGTCTTCAGATGTGTTTATTGAAAATAGTGATTCACCTGTAGTACCATCTGCTATAAGATTAATGATCTCATCAGACAGTAAAGATAAAGTCCAAGAAACTTCTTCAGGATAAGAACCATCAGATACTATAATAGAATAACATCCTTCGGACAAACATAATTCGTCCGTAGCCGTATTCCCAGATATTAATGTCCCCGAAACTACATCACTACCATTAGAAGAAATTACATATTCAGAACCGTTCCATCCATCACCGTAAGAATCCATCATAGTTATCATTACTATGTAAGCAGAACAAGCACTCACATATTCGCAAGAACCGTCGTCTTGAGTAACTAATTCGTTATAGTTGCTTGCAAGAGGGTCAATACAACCTAAAATATCAAGCATAACCTCTCCACAGGCTTCTATAGTATTAAGACCAAATGATAATGAACCTTCTGAACCAGTTTCTAAGGTGCCAGATAATAACACTTCTCCATTTAAAGAAGTAATTGTTACAGTATTTCCATTCCAACCATCACCGTAAGAGTCATACATATTGAAAGTATGACAACCATCTTCTAAACAAATCTCAGTTACTTCAACTCCACCGTCATAAGATACGAGCTCCCAAGAAACTTCTGAAGCGTAAGAACCACCACCTATTTCAATAGTCACAGCTGTTAATTCTTCACATTCAATTGGGTAATCACAAGAGCCATCGTCATACAAAGCTACTAGCTCATAATTCAGGGCCTCTTGATCAGTACAACCATAGTTTGGATCAATATGAAGTGTAATCCAATCTAAGAAATAACTCACACGTGTATAAACACCTGGAAAATCAGGATCAGCACAGCCATAACCCCAACTCACAATTCCGGCTAAAACCCATTGTGTATCATCTGGATTACGAATTACCATAGGGCCTCCAGAATCTCCCTGACAAGCATCAACATTCCCTCCAGTCATATCACCAGCACACAGCATGTCATCTGTAATATCTCCTTCAGGATAGCCATTTGGATGCATTGCAGTAGCATTTGAAACGACTGGGATCTGAACCATTTGAAGAATTGATGGGCTTGGCCCATCGGTATACAAGCTCCCCCAGCCTGTTACAGTAGCAAACACTCCAGGATCTAAAGCCCCAGCAGCAACTTCTTCTAATGAAATTAAATCAATGGGAGCAACATTTTCATTAAACGAAAAAGATCCTTCAATTTTAATTAGTGCCACATCTTTTTCAGTTGTAACAGCATCGTACGAAGTGTGCATGATGATTTCAGATACACTATAAACATCACCACCTTCCGCATACAACTCTGAGGTCCCTACACGAATAAATAATGAGCTTGAACTTTCGCCATCAACACAATGTGAAGCAGTTAACACCCAAGAATCGTTAATAATAGACCCTCCACAAAAACCAGAACCTTCGCTACCAATAATAGCTACTTGCCACGGATAATCATTAATATCAACAGCCTCACCTCCAACAATTCTTTCTTGGGCTGTTATTGACAAAATACTAGTAGAAAATAAACCTACAAATACAGAAACTTTAACTAGGAAGCTTCCTAGTTGCTTAGAATAACACATAATTAAAACTAATTCAAAATTAAAAACTAAATGCATGCATTGCAAATAATTGAGCCGGCAAATTTAAAAATATATTTTAACTTTAATAACTATTCAGCTATTTTTTTTTACAAAAGAAAAGGGCTCCATTTCTGGAGCCCTTTTCTATAAATTAAGAAGGTAATTATTTAATCACTTTCTCTACAGTACCATTGTTATATACATTAAAGAGAACTTCTCCTTTAAATGCATCTGGTGCAGTTACTTCTTGTCCTAATACGTTTATTACTCTTACTAACTCTCTACTTGTAGAAAGTAGTTGATTAATGTTAGTAGTAGTAATAGAAGAAGCTACGTTTATAGCATCTACGTTATAGTCCGAAGAACCATCAATCCATTTAGAAACTTCGAAAGTATTCGTCTCGTTATTAGACCATACTTTAAACGATACAGCTTCAGAAACTACTAATCCATCTTTAGAATTTGTAGTAGCATCGTCTCCCCATACAGTAAGAACTGTAACAGGACTAGTATAAAGAGCAGAACCAATCATGTTTCCAGCCCTATCATAAGCAGCTACTTCAGATCCTGTTGTAGGAAGTACATCCCAAGCAGCATCTTCGATTACAATAGTCATATTGTTATCTGTAATAGCAACTCTTTCGAAGTGAGAAGGAGTGTTATTAGTTACTTCAGCAGTTAACATTCTGTAAGACTCATCGTTAGATAAGTAAGTAAGAACATCATCATTATTGATTTTTAATTGGTATCCTTGACCAGGAGCCATATCACCAATGGCATTAAAATTCCAATCCGGCAGATAAGCATTTCCTAAATAATCTTTAGCAATAATTAAGTTTTCCGTAGTATTCAAGTCATTAAATACTGCAGCAGCATCAGATGGTTCAATACGTAAGTATCCAATCATGTTCCAACCAGCAGTAAGTGCAATTGAATTTTCTTCTGGACTCATGTAAGTTCCAACTATAGTAAGATCGTTAGCGTTAGTCAATTTAACTTGATAAGCTTGACCAACTTCTAAATCACCAACACCATTAAAGTTCCATTCTGGTAAGTAAGCTAAACCTGCGTTATTTTTAGCGATTACTAAATCGTCGTAAATAGGCGCTAATACATCAGCCATATCCATGTTTTCTGCTGCCATATAGGTAGAGAAGATAGACCAACCTGTAGGCATAGAAATTATTTGCTCTGAAACAGCTGGCATAGTAGCCAATCCAGATAATGCAGAAATACCATTAGTAGTATACTCACCTTGATTAGGCATTGTAGTAGAATACTCAGCAGTTGCAGCAAAAGCAGCTCCCTCTGAAGAATCCCAAATTACCCATATGAATGTAGAACCAGCAGTAAATCCATCAATCTCGTCTGTAGTAGTATCATCTCCTTGCGCTGCAATAGAGTTTGTACTACCTGTCCAAGTTACAAATCCACCACATTGTAAATCTCCATTTTCATCTGTAAAGAAAACACCTAAAGCATCTCCAACTTCAATTGGCATGTCGTTAAGGTCAATTACAGCAGCACCATCTATTACAACAGTATGGTTAGCGCCAGTAATTAATACTTCCCATGGAACATCAGTACCAGTATTTGTGTATTCACAAGAACCATCATCAGTAGTAGCTAATTCGTTGTAGTTTAATGCATATTGATCAGTACAACCTAAAACCTCATTGTAAGCACATGAACCATCATCTACAGTTGCATCAGCATTAAAGTTTAAAGCTGAAGCGTCCATACATCCATATACTTCAACTGGACCACAATCTTCTCCACCAAAAGCACCAGCAAAAGGAGCACCTCCAGCAAGTAATACATTTCCATCTTCGTCAGAAATAGACCAAGATACCTCATATTGATATGATCCATAATCACAAGTAACTTCAATACAGCCAGCTGCAGGATCATAACATGCAGTTGCAGAACCTTCAGATCCAGTTTCAATAGTAAATATCTGACCATTTACATTAAGTTCATTACCATTCCATCCGTCTCCATAAGAATCAGACATATCGATAACTAGACCTGTTAAGCCTTCACAATCAATTGGATATTCACAAGAACCATCATCTTCTATCGCATTAGGGTTGTAGTTTAAAGCTAAAGAATCCATACATCCTGACACAACAGCATAAAAACATGAACCATCATCTGCAAATGCATTAGGGTTGTAATTAGATGCATTAGGGTCAGTACATCCTAAAGAATCAACAATAACATCTCCACAATCACCACCATCAAAGCCAAGTTCTTCACAGTCTAAGTAAATGTCAAATCCACCAGTTGCATATGCACCGTCGTCACAAAGACCATCACCTATCCAGCTTTCTGGAGCACAGTTTCCGTTACAATCAGCAATATATCCAGCTTCACAATCACCTTGTTCGTATTCACAAGAACCATCATCAATAGTAGCATCTAAATTAAAGTTTAGTGCAGTAGAATCAGTACAACCAGTTACATATTCACAAGAACCATCATCGATAGTAGCATCTAAATTAAAGTTTAGTGCAGTAGAATCGGTACAACCATTTACATAACCACAGTCTTCGTTAAATGAGAACATTAAAGTTCCAGAAGTTCCTGCCTCTAAAGTTCCTGCAATTAAAGCCTCACCAGTTACTGTAGTAACAGATACTGTAGCGCCGTTCCATCCGTCTCCGAAAGAATCGTACATATTAAAGGCATAACAACCAGCATCTAAACAAGATTCAGTTGAACCTGACATACCTTCTACACCATTTAATTCCCAAGAAATTTCAGAATCATATGTTCCACCACCAACTACAATAGTTACGGTAGTTAAACCATCACAATTCATTGGATAAATACAAGAACCATCGTCTTCTGTAGCTAATTCATTATAATTAAGAGCTAATGAATCAGTACACCCTAAAGTAGGATACAAACAAGAATTATCGTTTGCAGTTGCACTAGGATCGAAGTTTAAAGCAGTAGAATCTGTACATCCATAAGCAGGACCACATTCTCCATCGTAATTAAGTGAGAAACTTAATACACCTTCCGAGCCTTCTTCTAAAGTTCCAGTAAGTAAAACATCATCACCAGCAAAAACGGTAACAGTATTTCCATTCCATCCATCACCATAAGAATCGTACATATTAAAGATATAACAGCCAGGCTCTAAACAAGATTCTGTTGAACCTGCTTCACCTTGTAAGCCATTCATTTCCCATGAAACTTCATAAGCCCATGAACCACCACCAACTTCAATATTTACGTAAGTTAAACCATCACAATTTAAAGGATATGCACAAGAACCATCGTCTTCGATAGCATCTGCATTATAATTTAAAGCTAATGAATCCATACATCCAGATACAGGGTATGTACAAGAGTTATCATCAGAAGTAGCTAAAGGATCGAAGTTTAAAGCAACTGAGTCCATACATCCGTAAACAGGACCACAATCACCATCGAAGTTTAAAGCAAAACTCAATACTGCATAATTCTCCGATTCTAATGTTCCGTTAAGTAGTTCATAACCATCAGCAGTTGTAATAGTAGCAATACTACCATTCCATCCGTCACCGTATGAATCAGACATTGCGAAAGTATAACAGCCATCTTCTAAACAAGCTTCTGTAGATCCAGTAACACCAGAAAATGTAGTTCCTTCAATAGTCCAAGAAACTTCAGTAGGATAAGAACCTTCAGAAACTTCAATATTTACGTAAGTAAGTCCAGAACAGTCTAGAGGATATGCACAAGAACCATCATCTTCGACAGCATCTGCATTATAATTTAAAGCTAATGAATCCATACATCCAGTAATTACTGGACCACAACCCTCTCCACCAAATGCACCTACAAATGGTGCACCACCAGAAAGTAAAACGTCGCCATTAACATCTGTAATAGTCCACGAAACTTCTGTTTGCCACGTACCTCCATCACAAGATACATCAATACATCCAGCAGTAGAATCGTAACAAACGGTTCCAGAACCTTCGCTACCAGAACCAATAGTTAAAGATGTTCCGTTTACAACTAAGTTGTTTCCATTCCATCCATCACCATAAGAATCTGACATTGAAACATTAAGTGTTTCACCAGTAGTACAATTACCTTCACAGTCGTAACCTGAAGCAGGGCCATCTCCGCCACAGTCACCACATTCGTCTAATTCAGCACACGAACCATTATCGTAAATTGCTTCGTCGCTATAGTTACAAGCAGTAACGTCCATACATCCGTATTCGCTATCTACATCGGCGTTGTCATTAATCCAATCCAATACATAAGATACTTTAGACCAAACACCCGGATATAAAACATCCGCACAACCGTAACCCCAAGAAGTAGCTCCAATAAGTAACCATCTTGAATCATCTGCACTACGTACAGCTAAAGGTCCACCAGAATCACCTTGACAAGCATCTTCACCACCATTAATTAAATCTCCAGCACAAATCATACTTGCATCAAGAGAAGAACATGGATATTGACCAGAATTTCCGTTTGAATCAGTAGCAGAACCACAAGCAACATCGTTTTCAACAATAGGAGCTTCAACCATTTGTAATACAGAAGCTAAAGAACCTCCTGAAGAAGTAGTTCCCCAACCTGTTATAGTAGCCATTACACCACCAGCTTGAACTCCAGCCGCAATTTCGGCTTCATCTATAAGGTCAATCTTTTGAACATTTGAATTATAAGCAAATTCTCCATTAATTTCGACCAATGCGAAATCAAAAGAATTCCCAGAGTAACTAGGGTGAACAATAATTTGACTTACTGAGTAAGAATCTCCACCTGAAGCAAAAGAAGAAGATGAACCACCTCTAATATACAATCCGCTAGCACTTGTACCATTTACACAGTGTGCAGCAGTTAATACCCAAGAATCGCCAATAATAGAACCACCACAAAAACCACTACCAGAAGCGCTAGAAGTTAAGGCAACTTGCCAAGGGTAATCTTTAATATCGACATCTACACCACCTACAACTTTCTGTTGTGCAGAAGCAGAGAATGAGACACTTAACATTAGGAAAAATACTATACTGCAACAACTTGCAATAAGCTTTCCTGGGAGGTTAATGTTTTTCATAAATACATTGTTTTAGTTAGACGAGTCTTGGCTGCAATTACCTTGCCAAAAGAAAGCTAAAACACTCTTACTAATAAAGTTAAAAACCTATATACGTACTGAGTTTACTAACAAGTCCAGTAGAAATTACTACAAAAAGTAATTTGAATATTAACTAGAAAGGAACCAAACTGGGTTTAGATAGAGGGGAAAACAATTTTTTAATTTAAATTTGCTCGACAAGAAATTTAAAACACATTAACTAGTATCGCTATGCCTTGGAACGATAAAATATTCAGGAATCACAGCAAAGAGTCATTTACTGATTTAGCTTTGGAGGTTTTTCACTTTCAAGCTAAAAACAATGATGTGTATAAAGACTACTTACAACACTTAGGCGTAAACGCAGCACTAATAACAAGTACTGAAGATATTCCCTATCTACCAATAGAACTCTTTAAGTCTCATGAGGTAATTTGCAAACCCAACAACAGGGTTGTTACCTATACAAGTAGTGGAACGGGAGGAAGTCAAAGCAAGCATATAGTACACGATTTAAGTATTTACGAAGACAGCTTTATAAAAGGGTTCGAATTTTTTTATGGCGACATTAAGGATTACACAGTATTAGCACTCTTACCATCGTATATGGAAAGAACGGGATCGTCCTTAATTTATATGTGTGAAAAACTAATTGAGCTTTCAAAAAAAGAAGAAAGTGGATTTTACCTAAACGAACACGAACTTTTATTTAACACCTTAACAAAGCTAGAAGCACTAAACAAAAAAACACTATTAATAGGTGTAAGCTTTGGACTATTAGATTTTACAGAAAACTATTCTTTGGAATTAAAAAACACGGTAGTTATGGAAACCGGAGGCATGAAAGGAAGGCGAAAAGAAATGATCCGCCAAGAGCTACATGAAATTTTAGGTCCTGGATTTGGGGTGCAAAAAATACACTCAGAATATGGAATGACGGAACTTTTATCCCAAGCATATTCAAAAGGAAATAGTCTTTTTAAATGTCCACCATGGATGCAAGCTAGCTGTAGAGATGCCAACGACCCATTGTCGGTAAACAAAACAAGTGGTGGGTTAAATATTATAGATTTAGCAAATATTCATTCCTGCTCGTTTATTGCCACTCAAGATTTGGGTAAAATTCACGAAAATGGCGATTTTGAAGTACTTGGAAGGTTTGATGCCAGCGATATTAGAGGCTGTAATTTGATGGTACTATAACGAGGGTTCACATATTGAATGGGAATTCAACATGCGAACCACTAATTATTATAGTGCTTTAAGTAAGAAGTAATTTTTCTTTCCTTTCTGAATTAACACATACTTATCGTTTAATAAATCTTCAGTCGTCACCAACTTATCTTCACCAACTTTTAGTTTATTTACACTTACGGCATTCGACTTAAGCATTCGTCTAGCTTCTCCATTAGAGGCGAAAACTTGAGATTGCTGAGCCAATAAATCTACAATCTGAACTCCAGACTCTATACTGGATAAAGAAACTTCAAACTGAGGAACTCCTTCAAAAATATCTAATAAATCTCGCTCTTCAATAGACTTTAATTGCTCTGCAGTATTTTTTCCGAATAGGATTTCAGATGCATCAATAGCTCTAGTATAAGCTTCTTCACTATGTACTCTTGTCGTTACATCTTTTCCTAATGCTTTTTGTAAAACTCTTAAATGTGGCGCTTCTTCGTGCTCAGAAATAAGTGCAGCTATTTCAGATTGAGATAAAAGCGTAAATATTTTAATATACGTCTTCGCATCATCGTCAGAAGAATTTAACCAATATTGGTAAAACTTATAAGGTGAAGTACGAGCTGAATCCAACCACACATTCCCACCTTCCGTTTTACCGAATTTAGTTCCATCCGCCTTCTTTATTAAAGGAGTGGTAATCGCAAAAGCTTCTCCTCTAGCCTTTCGTCTAATAAGCTCCGTTCCAGTCACAATATTCCCCCACTGATCGGAACCGCCTAATTGAAGTTTGCAATTTTTCTCGGTATATAAGTGGTAAAAGTCATAACCCTGAACTAACTGATAAGTGAATTCGGTAAAAGACATTCCAGTTTCTAAACGAGATTTTACCGAATCTTTAGCCATCATATAGTTTACACTTATATGTTTACCAACATCACGAATAAAATCGAGGAAATTAATTTCTTTAAACCAGTCGTAGTTATTTACCATTTCAGCAGAATTCTCTCCACAATCGAAATTTAAAAAGCGAGCTAGTTGTTTATGAACGCAGGCAACATTATGGTCGAGTACGTCAGAAGACAGTAAGTTTCGTTCTTTAGATTTCCCAGAAGGATCACCTACCATTCCGGTAGCACCACCAACTAAAGCGTAAGGCTTATGCCCAGACCTTTGTAAATGAACAAGAATCATAATTTGAACCAAAGAGCCAATATGTAAGGAGTCTGCGGTAGGATCGAAACCTATATAAGCAGAGGTCATTTCCTTTTGCAGTTGTTCTTCCGTTCCAGGCATGATATCGTGTATCATTCCTCTCCATTTCATTTCTTCAACAAAGTTCATAGTCGTAAATTTTAAGAAGCGTAAAAATAGGTGTTTTATTCTATTTATAAAACCCTGTATTTATTATCTTTCAGCCATGATATTAGTTACAGGAGCAACAGGCTTAGTAGGATCGCATCTACTGTATAATCTTTGTAAAACAGAAGATACAATTAGAGCTACCAAACGAGAGAATTCGGATTTAACTTTAGTTAAAAAAGTATTCTCTTATTATACAGACACGGTAGATTTACTCTATAACAAAATAGAATGGGTAGAAGCCGACTTGCTGAACATTAGCGACTTAGAAGACGCTTTTATAGGGATTACAAAAGTTTATCACTGTGCTGCTTGGGTAAATTTCAATCCAAAGAATAAGCATCAAATGATTGTAAATAATGTAAATGCTACCGCTCATATTGTAAACTTATGTCTAGCACATAAAGTGAAAAAACTATGTCATGTGTCGTCGGTTGCTGCAATAGGTAGAACCGAAAATGAGCCTATCATAAACGAGAATACACCTTGGTTAGATGGGCCAGAAAACAGTAATTACGCCATTAGCAAGTACAATTCGGAGCTAGAAGTATGGCGAGGAATTGAAGAAGGCTTGAATGCTGTAATTGTAAACCCTAGTATTATTTTAGGCCCTGGAGCTTGGCAAAAAGGAAGCTCTGTTTTATTTCATAAAATTGCTTCTGGAATGCCTTTTTACACCACTGGAACCAATGGATTTGTAGATGTTAGGGATGTAGCTAAAGCTATGATTCAACTGATGGAAAGTAGTATTTATTCAGAACGATTTATTCTCTGCTCTGAAAGTATTCCTTTTAAACAAACCTTCGATTATATAGCCGATACCTTAGGGAAAAAACGTGCGCACATAAAAGCTGGAAACTTCTTAAATGCGATTGGATGGAGACTTTCAAAAGTAATTTCGATACTTACTCGTAAGGCTCCGATGCTAACAAAGGAGACTGCTAAAGCTGGGAATGGCATTTCTATATATGAGAATCATAAAATTAAAAAAGCTTTGAACTTCGAGTTTATACCCGTAGAACAAAGCTGTAAAGATTTTTCTGAGATGTATCTTAATGACCAATCCAATAAATAAGAGTGTAATAGCTAAAAACTCGACTTTCAACCTATTCCATCATCTGAATGCGGGTAAGTACAGAATCTAATAAAGCCTCCATTACGATCGGGTTTTCTGCATAGAAAGTAAAACTCGTTTTAAATTCATCTAAGCTGAACGATTTGTCTTCAAACAAACCTGCGTAATAATTACCTAAGGTCAAACTATCACTTCGTATACCTTCCAACATATTTAATTGCGCGGCAGATTCCAATAAATGAACCTGTACTAAGGCATCAATCATTTGGCTTTCTGAAAGTGATGCAACAACCTTTGCTTCTTCTTGTGGTGTACAAGAAAAAACCAAAGCTAAACACACTACTATAAATACCTTATTCATTAACGATCAAATTCTAAACGCATTCCACGAGTAGACTCATCGAATACCCCTTTATTATACACTAAGTTTCCGTTTACAAAAGTCTTACTAACGGTAGATTTAAATTCTTGTCCTTCGAAAGGCGACCACCCACAATGGTATAAAATATTGTCTTTTGCAACAGTCCAAGATTTATCGATATCTAAAACGACTAAATCAGCATAGTAGCCTTCTTTAATAAACCCTCTTTCTTTTAACTGAAAGCAGTCTGCCGGAGCATGACACATTTTATTTACAATCCATTCTAAACTTACTTTTCCTTGGTGGTAAAACTCTAACATAGCCACTAAAGCGTGTTGAACCAACGGACCTCCAGAAGGGGCCTTAAAATAAGTGTTTTCTTTTTCTTCTAAAGTATGAGGCGCGTGATCGGTAGCGATAATATCTATTCTATCGTCTAACAAAGCTGCCCAAACAGCTTCTTTATCTTTAGCAGTTTTAACGGCTGGATTCCACTTTATTAAAGTTCCCTTTTCGTCGTAGCTAGAATCATCGAACCAAAGGTGATGTATACAAGCTTCTGCTGTAATTCTTTTCTCCTTTAAAGGAATGTCATTTCTAAAAAGAGCTGTTTCCTTTGCAGAAGAAATATGTAAAATATGTAATCGAGTATCGTGTTTTTTAGCTAATTCTACTGCCATAGAAGAGGATTTATAACAAGCCTCTTCATTCCTAATTATAGGATGAAAACGGATTGGCAAATCTTCGCCGTACTCCTCTTTTATTTTCGCAGAATTGGCACGTACCATCTCCTCATCTTCGCAATGTACTGCAATAAGCATATCGCACTTAGAGAAAATAGAATTTAAGACTTCCTTATTATCTACCAACATATTCCCAGTAGAAGAACCCATAAATATTTTCACACCTGCAACTTGTGTAGGATCCGTTTTTAAAACCTCATCAATATTTTCGTTCGAAGCACCCATAAAAAAGGAATAGTTCGCGAGAGAATCTTTAGCTCCTATTTTGTATTTATCTTCTAATAATTCTTGGGTTAAAGCTTGCGGATTGGTGTTTGGCATCTCCATAAAAGAAGTAATCCCTCCGGCTACAGCAGCACGAGCTTCTGTATAAATTCTACCCTTATGGGTTAAGCCTGGCTCTCTAAAATGCACTTGATCGTCTACCACTCCTGGCATTAAAAACTTGCCTTCTAAATCTATAATCTCTGCAGTATCGTCTGAAATTGAAGATGCAATTTTGGCGATGCGGTCGCCATCGATTAACAAATCGGCTTTTTGAATAGAGCCTTCGTTAATGATTTGAGCATTTTTAAGAAGCTTTTTCATGCTATATAATAAACTATTCTTGTTTGTATTTTACGAAGAAACTCTTCAGTTTCATTTGAATAACGCCAAAAAAGGCCTCATAAAAAATGGAGGAACTCATCTTCGACTCCCCTTCTGTACGATCGGTAAAGATAACGGGAACTTCTTTAATTTTATACCCAAATTTCCATGCTTTAAACTTCATTTCTATTTGGAAAGCATAACCTACAAAAGTAACATTAGAGCGCAGTACATTAATAATTACATCTCTATGGTAGCACTTAAATCCTGCAGTAGCATCGTCTACCGGTAAGCCAGTAATTCCTTTAACATAGCGAGAGGCAAAATAAGACATCATCACTCTACCAATAGGCCAGTTAATAACATTTACCAAACCTCCTACATATCTCGAGCCTATAGCCATATCGTTTCCGTCTACAGCACAGGCATTGTATAAGCGAATTAAATCATTTGGATTGTGAGAGAAATCACAGTCCATTTCTATAAAATAACTGTACTCTTTTTTTAAACCCCAGTTAAAACCATGAATATAAGCAGTCCCTAAGCCTAACTTCCCAGAACGTTCTTCGATAAAAAGCTGCGAAGGAAATTCTAGTTGTAAGTTTTTAACGATGGAAGCAGTCCCATCTGGAGAGCCATCATCTACCACAAGTACATGATATGATTTATCTAACGAAAATACGGTACGCAACATTTTGGCTACGTTTTCTTTTTCGTTATAAGTTGGGATAATTATTAAAGAATCTGACATCTATATAAATTAAGGAAAGCAAATATAACGGATTTTTTGATTCTATATTTTTATAATTTCATAAATCATACTCGTTAGTTAATTGATTACTTTGTTATGTGCTTACTTTTATTAAATTTGTAGAGCAAAAAAATTAGATATGAAAAAAATTTACCTACTGAGTTTTAGCCTACTAAGTGCTTTTACTATGAGTGCACAAAATGCACAAAACTGTTCTGAACTCTTTATTTCTGAGTATGTAGAAGGCTGGAGTAACAACAAAGCAATAGAACTTTTCAATCCAACAAGCGAGACAATTGACTTATCTAATTACGCTTTGTCTAGATGGAGTAATGGTGCAACAGTGCCATTAACTACTACTTTATCAGGATCTATTGAACCTAATCAAGCTTTTGTAATTGGTTTAGATAAAAGAGATCCTAACGGAGAAGGTTATGAAGCACCACTTTGGGATGGTTGGTATCACTATACAGATAGTGTAACTAATTTAGCAGACAGTAGCTATACTGCAGAATCTGATTTAATGGGGAAAGTAGATTTATTTATTTGTCCTAATTACGCAGATGGAACCATGTATTTTAATGGAAACGATGCCGTAACATTAGAAAATACAGCAGGAGATATAATAGACGTTTTTGGTAAAATTGGCGAAGATCCAGGTGATGGATGGGCAGACGATAATGGTAAAATCTTAACAAAAGACCACACCTTAGCTCGTAAATCAACTGTTACAAGTCCATTCGTGTACGATCCAAGTATAGAATACACTTTCGATCCTACGCTAGAATGGGACACTTTACCAGCCAACAGCTTTATGGGCTTAGGTACTCACGACTGTAATTGTACTCTTTCTTTGGAAGAAAACGAAAGTTCAATTCAGATGTATCCAAACCCTAGTTCTACAGGACAAATTACGATAAAAGCTACCAACGCTATAAAAAGCATTTCGCTTTACAATATATTAGGAGCAAAGGTTCTTACACAAGTTTATAACAACTCAACTATTACAGAGACACTCATTATAAGCCCAACACTAAAAGGCTTGTATTTTGTAGAAGTAATACTCGAAGATAAAGACGTTATTCTACAAAAACTTCTTTTAAACTAATTTAAAAGCTCCCAAAATGGGAGCTTTTTTTTCCTATTTCTATGAGATATTTCTACCTCCTACTGTGTTTTATTTTTGCAGTTAATTTACAAGCACAAGTAGTATTACAAGGTTATGTGCAGGATTATAATAACAACGAAACTCTTATTGGAGCTACTGTAGTTGTAAAAAATGGCCCCGGTACAGTTACAGACTTTAATGGCTTTTACCAGCTTACCTTACCTAAAGGGACTTACGATTTGAGTATTTCTTATGTAGGATATGAGGAACTTAAAAAGACCATTTCTGTTTCTAAGAATATGGAACTGAATTTCTTCCTAAACAGCCAAATACTAAACGAAGTAGAAGTTGTTTCAGACATTGCAAGATCTAGAGAAACACCTGTAGCTTTTTCTAATATAAGTCCTAAACAACTAGAAGAAGAGCTCGCAGGACAAGACATTCCATTACTTTTAAACAGCACACCAGGAGTTTATGCAACTCAGGGTGGCGGTGGAGATGGTGATGCTCGTATTTCTATACGAGGGTTTAATCAACGAAATGTTGCCGTAATGGTAGATGGAATCCCAATGAACGACATGGAAAATGGCTGGGTTTATTGGTCTAACTGGTTTGGATTGGATGTAATGACTAAAACCATTCAAGTTCAGCGTGGTTTAGGTGCTTCAAAATTAGCTATCCCAGCTGTAGGGGGAACCATGAATATTCTTACTAGAGGAATAGAATCTAAGGAAGGATTAAGGTTTTCTCAGAATATTGGAGGAAATGGCTATTTAAAAACAACCTTAGGATATAATAGTGGAAAGCTGAAAAATGGCTGGGGCTACTCTTTGGCAGCATCCTACAAAAAAAGTAATGGTTGGGTAGATGAAACCTGGTCTAAGGGGACTTTTTACTATGTAAAAGTTCAAAAGAAAATAAAAAATCATCAACTCTCATTTACAGCTTTTGGTGCACCACAGAGTCACGGTCAACGTTCGTACAAAAAAGCTATTTCTTTATACGACAAAAGTTATGCGGCAGACTTAGGCATAGATACCACAGGAGTAGATGGAGATTATGGACTACAATACAACGAACACTGGGGGGAATTAAATCGGTATACAGTTAATTTTGACGAAAATGATAACCCAACTGATACCGTTTATGCTGCAAACGAGCGACTAAACTCGAAGATGAATTACTACCACAAACCTCAATTGAGTTTGAATCATTTCTGGGCAGCTTCGAATAAATTGGTCGTATCTAACATCTTATACGCCTCATTAGGTAATGGAGGAGGAACAAGTGTATCTCCTAGTCTTACGAGTGCAAACTACAACGGAAATCGTCAAATAGATTTTCAAAGTATTTTTGATAATAACGCAGGGAATACACGTCACTCTTTCTTAGGAGATCCTTCGATAGATGCAAATTACAGCACTACAGAGCATAAATCAACACAATTTATTAGGAGTTCCATCAACAACCATCGCTGGTTTGGATTACTCTCTACTTATAACCTCGAAGCAAATGAAAAGCTTACACTTTCCGGAGGAATTGACCTACGTCATTATACAGGGCAACACTTTAGAGAAGTATACGATTTATTAGGTGGCGATTATTATGTAGCCAACGACAATGTTTCAGCATCAGACTCTTCTGCTGTAATAAGAACAGGAGATAAATTTTCTTACCACAACGAGGGTTTAGTTAAATGGGGAGGATTGTTTCAACAAATGGAATACAAGGCTGGAAATTGGTCTGCTTTTGTTAATGTATCGGTTTCAAATACTGGTTATAAAAGAATCGATTATTTTAAGCCACAAGATTTAGTTTTAGAAGATACCACATACGTGCAAGCACTTTCTTATGGTGATACTCTTACACATAATGGAACAGACTACACAATAGATTCTAAAGAAGCTAGAGCTACAGAAAGTGACTGGAAATGGATACCAGGATATACTGTAAAAACAGGGGTGAACTATAATATAGATGAGTACAACAATGTTTTCATGAATGTTGGTTACTTAGAAAAAGCACCTAAATTCAATAATATTTTCGATTACGATAATCAATTGTTCGAAAATATAAGAAACGAAAAAGTATCTGCTTTAGAGTTTGGACACAGCTTTAATAGCCCTAGAATAAGCACCAATCTAAACCTGTACTATACACAGTGGAAAAACAAGCCTGAGTCTGGAAGTACTGTTGTAGATGGAGAAAACGTCAAATACAATATTAATGGAATTAACGCCCTACACATGGGTATAGAGTTAGATGCTTCATTAAAAATTAGTTCTAAATTATCTGTACAAGCACTAAGTAGTATTGGTAACTGGCGTTGGACTTCGGGCGATACTATTCGTAGTTACGATGATAATAACGAGCTTTTAGGAACAGACTATTTCGACGCTACTGGAGTTCATGTTGGAGATGCTGCACAACTACAAATAGGATCGAGTATTCGTTATAGTCCAATTAAAAATGGATATCTAAAATTAAAGGTGATGCGTTTTGATAATCATTATGCAGACTTTAATCCATTCGACCTAAAAGACGAAAATGCTGGTAGAGACTCATGGAAAATGCCCGCTTATCAGTTAATCGATTTTCATGCAGGTTATAGATTTAAATACCAAAAAGTATTTTTAGACTTTAAAATTAATGTGCTGAATTTATTTAACACCACTTATATTACGGATGCATTAAATAACGATACTTATATTTCTGGAAATCAATTTAATTTTGACGCCGCCTCAGCTTCAGTATTCTTTGGAATGGGTAGACGTATAACAAGCTCATTCAAATTATCTTTTTAAAACATAGTCATGAAAAAAACATTTTATTTACTACTTACTCTTTGCATGCCTTTAATGGCTCAGAGTCCAGACTATTACCAAACAACTCTACAGTTAACTGGTGCTGAGCTAGAAGATGCCTTACACGACATCATCAAAAACCACAACGAATTTTCATACAGTTCTGCTAAGCAAATACTAAAAGATAGCGACCAAGACCCTAATAACACAAACAACGTGATGTTGGTGTACAAAGGAATTTCTATTCCTAAAAGCAGCTTTGCTAGTAACTCAGAGTCAGACTATTGGAACAGAGAACACGTGTGGGCGAAATCACATGGGAATTTTACAAACTATAGTGACTTAGGTGCCTATAGCGATGCGCATAATTTAAAGCCTTGCGATGCTAGTGTTAACAGCTCTAGAGGTTATAAGGATTTCGATAATGGAGGAACTCAACACGAGGAAGCTACAGGATGTAATTACACAAGTAATACCTGGGAACCTAGAGATGAGTCTAAAGGAGATGTTGCTAGAATTATCTTCTATATGCATACTCGATACAGTGGTGATACTGGAGAACCTAACTTAAATGTAGTCGATTTTACAAGTACATTTCCAAATGCACAAATGGGTAAATTATCTACACTATTAGAATGGAACGAACAGGACCCAGTAGATGCATTCGAGCGCAGAAGAAACGATGTTATTTACGGATGGCAAAACAACAGAAATCCTTTTGTAGATTACCCTCAATTGGCAAATAGAATTTGGAACAACGCACCAAGTCATGCTATACAATTTGAGAATATTTCTCTTGGAAATGCAGCACCTAATGAAGACGATGTACAAGCAATAAATGCAGAAATTACAACGAACATAGGCTCTACTGTAACGAGTGCTACTCTAACGTGGGGAACATCATGGTATGAGCTAAACAATGTAGTTAGCATGAATTCTTTGGACGATATTTGGTCTGCTAATATCCCAGCACAAGCGGCAGGGGCAAATATTAAATACAAAATTGTAGCCCAAGCAGGATCGTACGAAAACACATTCTACGGAAACTACAAAGTAATGCTTAACCCGTTTGATGGTACTATTACAAGTATCCAAAATATTCAAGGGACTACAGAAGATTCTCCTTTTCAAGGGCAAACAGTTTCCACAACGGGTATTGTAACTGCTAGCTTTGGAAACGACTTCTACATTCAAAACGGAGCAGGAATACGTTCTGGAATATATGTTTATTCTGCGGCAGTATTTCCTGCTTTAGGAGATAGTGTAATTGTTACAGGAGAAGTTTCGGAATACAACAGCCTTACAGAATTTGCATTCCCAGACGATGTCTTTATTTTAACATCTAACAATCCAATTCCAGAACCGATAGCAATAAACACTGGAGATTTAGCAAACGAAGATTACGAAGGGGTACTAGTGAAAGTAACTAATCTTACTGTTACCTACGCGACCTTTAATTTTGATGACTACGGTGCTTGGAAAGTAAACGATGGTACAGGAGAATGCATTATTCACAATACAGAGGAAGGCTTTGAATATCCTGCAGTTGTTGCGGAACAAATTGGCGCTGTTACTGGAGTTTGCAACTTCAACTTCGGTGAGTGGAAAATTGATCTTAGGGTACAGGACGATGTAGAGGCAGGAGCAGATACTAATGGACCTATTATTACAAGTGTAGATCCTTTAAACCAAACAACAATTATTGTGTTGTTTTCTGAAACAGTAAGTATACTAACTGCAGAAGATATAAGTAATTATTCCGTTTCTAATGGTGCAACTGTGAGTAATGCTGCAAGGCATCCATTCCAGTCTAATAAGGTTACATTAACGGTAGAGAATATGTTTACTGGAGCAAATACACTTACGATTTCTAATGTAGAAGATATGCTCGGAAACCCTGTTATTACAAGTGATTACAACTTCAATTATTTAGCGATTTCTTCTGAAGAAGTTTCAAAAATTAAAATGTACCCGAATCCAAACACGGGTGCATTTAATATTGATGGATTGGAACTAAATGAATTGGTTGAAATTAAAAACTCATTGGGACAAACAATAAAATCCTTTCGAGTAGAAGATAAAATTTTAAAAATAGATTTAAATTTAGAGAGTGGTCTCTATCTAATTAAAACAGAACAAAAGCTATTGCGATTTATTGTAAGTAACTAAATGAAAAAGCCTCCTTATAAAAGGAGGCTTTTTTATAGAACAACTTTTCGTTATTCATGAGGGGGAGGTAAAAGCGTTAGATAGAATCACCTAGGTGACATTACTTCAAATATACACAAAGTATTTGTTTATACAAGTATTTATGTAAATCTACTTCAAAAATATTATTTACAGGACGATCTAAGCTTGTTTAAAAGCAAGTTCAAGTCCATTAATTGTACTTCGCTTAGGTTCATGATTTTATCGTCAAAATCAGCGACTCCTTCATCTAATTGATGTAAAATATCGAGACCTGGCTTAGTAATAGAGACCAAATATTTTCGCTTATCATCTTCTTTTTTAACACGATCAACAAAACCTTTTTCAACCAATTTATCAACCAAGCGGGTTGCATTAGACATTCTATGTAACATCAGTTTTTGAAGATCGCCGGATAAAATAGGAGCAGGAAATTGGCCTCGAAGAATTCTAAGAACATTATACTGCTGAGGGCTCAATCCAAATTCTTTTATAAACTGGTTAAACTTAGATTCAAAATAGGCAGCAGTGTGAATTAGATTCACAAAAGTTTTCTCCTGTTCAGATTTAAATTGCTTAGTATGTATGTCGTTTTTTAAACTCATTTAGGCAATTATTGATCCATTAGAACTTGAAGAATCTGGCTTCACAAAACGCAAAGTTCCATCTTTATCTTCAGCCATTAAAACCATTCCTTGAGACTCAATCCCTTTTATGGTTCTTGGAGCGAGGTTAACTAAAATAGAAACTTGTTTGCCAATAATTTCTTCTGGCTTATAGTGTTCTGCTATACCAGAAACTACAGTACGGACATCTAAACCGGTATCGATGCTTAACTTTAAAAGTTTTTTCGTTTTCTTAACTTTTTCAGCCTCCAAAATAGTACCCACACGGATATCCATTCCAGAGAAATCGTCGAAACTAACATTGTCTTTTTGAGGTTCCACAGCTTGGTTCGCTAATTTGGTCGCCTCTAATTTTTGAAGTTGAATTTCAATTTCACTGTCCTCCACTTTGCGGAACAATAATTCTGCTTTTTCTATTTGAGCTCCTGCAAGAAGTAAATCCTCTGATCCTGCTTTATCCCAGTCTAGTTTTTCTAAACCTAACATAGTCGCCAATTTAGTTGCCGTAAAAGGAATAAATGGTTCCGAAACGATGGTTAAATTAGCTGCAATCTGTAAGGCAATATTCATAATCGTTTTGGTACGAATCTCGTCCGTTTTCACCAATTTCCATGGCTCTTCATCGGCTAAATACTTATTTCCTAAACGAGCTAAATTCATCATTTCAGACAAAGCTTCTCTAAAGCGGTACAGCTCAATAGATTTAGCAATCTTAGCTGGGAATGCTTTCAATTCGGCCAATACTTCTTTATCGTAATCAGATAATTCAGCTCTTGCTGGCACAGCACCATCGTAGTACTTATTGGTAAGTACCACTACTCTATTAATAAAGTTTCCGTAAATACCAACCAACTCAGAGTTGTTACGAGTTTGGAAATCTTTCCAAGTAAAATCGTTGTCTTTAGTTTCTGGAGCAGTTGCACACAACACATAACGCATTACATCTTGCATACCAGGGAAATCTTCTAGGTACTCATGTAGCCATACAGCCCA